>Ga0074045_10001199_pt1 | contig 25370 bp, 16 predicted proteins | sample BogForMeECP23OM2_FD_94442 | JGI IMG/M metagenome (GOLD analysis project Ga0074045, IMG submission 94442) | Bog forest soil microbial communities from Calvert Island, British Columbia, Canada - Bog Forest MetaG ECP23OM2 | ecosystem: Environmental > Terrestrial > Soil > Wetlands ... | reverse complement strand
CGCGTTCATCCTTGCGGCACGACCCATGAGCCAGGTCTGCAAGCCAATGCCCAGCACGCCGGCGATGGCGAGTACGGTGCCGGCGGCCAGCAGCGCCGACGTCAAGCCTCCGAGCTGAACGTACGCGGCAAGCCCTGCTGCCGCTGCCAGAGCGGCCGCGCCGAGGTAAGGAATGATGCACAGCACGGTCGCCGCCACGCCCCAAACAAGCGCCCGATCAACGCCAATGGCGCGCATCGCCAGGCCGGTCGCCACACCGATCGCAAGATTGACCCCTAGGACCACCACAAAATAATGCTGATTGAGCCGATGCACGTCATCGAGGATCCGCAAAGCCACCTTGCGTCGCTGCAGGGAGTGCCCGACGACCTGGATGAGCTTGTGACGAAACAGGTTTCCCGCAATAAGCAGAAAGAAGGTCAGAAACAGCACCGACACGACCTCACCTGCCGCGACGATCGCGGTGCCGGTGCCTCCGACGACGATCGAACGCAGGTCGAGCGCCGGTGAAGTCGCTGCCTTCGCCGGGGGCTGCGAGTTCGCAGGCTGTGCCGCCACGGCCAGCTTCTCGAGCTCCGCCGCGGTCTCCTGGACGTGATGCAGCGGATTGACACCCGCGCTCTGCCAAGCAGCAAGCGAGATGCGCACTTTTTCCACAGCTTGCGGCAACAACTCCAGCAGGTCGCCCGCGTCGCTTCCGGCGCGATACACCGCTGCGGCGCAAAGGGCGACGAAGCCGAACATGACGATGGTGGCACCGACCACGCGGGGAACGCGCCACGCCTGCAGTCGCCCGACCAGCGGTGAGAGCGTGTAGCTCAGGAACAGGCTCACGACCAGTGGAATGAGAAACGGCGCGGCGACGCGAATGGCGACCAGTGACACAACCAGTGCGATGATGACCAGCGCCGTCGTCTGCACGTCGGGCATCATGCGCACGACCGCGGCGGCAGGTGCCTCGGCCGCGCCCGCAGCGGTCGCTGCAGCCACGTCGGGCGGCTCCTGTGCCGCGTCAAGCGCGGAAGATCGCAAGGCGAATTCCCGGTGCGGAGACCGTCGGCCGCGGTACCCACCGGCCGATCCGGGCCCCACTGTTACATCCCGTGTTGCACCTCCTTGGATTCCTCTTGTATCTTCTGGCCGCCCTTCTCAATGTCCTCGCCGGCGCCGTTGACCGTATTGCAAGCGGTCAGCGCCAGCACGGCCGCGAATGCGGCAAACCCGTAAATCAGTTTACTAAGCATGGCAGTCCCTTCGCATGAAGAAAGTCCCGATAGCCTCGGCCCTGCGTCGGTGAAATAGCAATCCACATGCCATCAGGCCAGCCAATGCACGCCCGGTAGGCAAGCCGGCAGCACCATGCATGGCGCGGAAAAGAACGCGGGCCCCGGATGCCCCAGGGAGGCTCCGCAGCGCCCGCGTCAGGGGACAACTTGTCGAGCCTGCCGACTCGCGTCGAAGCGGACGATTGCCTCGGGCAGGACCGGCATTAAGTACGCCGGAACAACCCCACGACCAGGGACACCAGGAACAGCACCAGGAAAATGAAGAACAGCACCTTCGCGATTTCGGCGGCACCGGCAGCAATCCCCCCGAACCCGAACAGCGCTGCGATCAACGCGATGACGAAGAACACAACAGCGTAGTGCAACATGATCATCCCTTTCGCAACAACCCCGATGTCGATGCCGCGCCCGGGCGTTGCAAAAAATGCCGCCGCGCCCACGCATCTGCAGTTATTGAGGCAAGCAGCGTGCCAGGCAACGCCAGGGCAGCAGATCTGCGGCGCGCAACGCGGAGCGGCAAGGATTACAGGGTCGTGGCAGTATTTGCGCTGCCGCGAATGCTCTTCAGTTCGCGCCGGCCGGCGAATCAGGCGTCGTTACGCAGGGCGTCGAGGAAGCGGTCGTACTCCCCCGACTTGTCGAAAAAAAAATCGGCGCCGACCAGCTCGCACTGGCGGCGATACTCGATGTTGGCGTAATTCGAGAGCACGTAGATGTGAGGGCGCGGTGCAAAGCCCTTTTCCCTCAGTTGCCGTACGACCTCGATGCCGTTTCCCTCCTTGAGTCGGATGTCGGTCACCACGACATCCGGCCTCGCCGCGACGATCGCCGCCACGGCGGCATCTTCGTCCTCGGCAAAGCCGATGACATCGAAGCCCCCCAGGGCCTGGAGGTTCTCGATGATTCGCTTGCGGATCAGCGGCGAGTCTTCGACGATAAAAACGCGCAAGGACGGCCTCATTGGTTACGCGGGCGCATTAGCCCATGAGGCTGTGTTTGAGCGCGTACGCTGTGAGATCCGCATTTCGCGTGCAGTCCATCTTCTGCAGAATGCGGGTGCGATAGGTGCTTATGGTCTTGACCGACAAGTGCACCTCGTCGGCGATCTGCGTCACCGTCTTGCCGCAGGCAAGCTGGACGAAGATCTGAAACTCCCGGTTGGAGAGCTGGCGATGCGGCGGCTCAGGCGCCTGGCCGGAGGCCTCGAGCGCAAGGGCCTCGGCAAGCGACCGGCTGATGTACTTGCGACCGGCCAGGATCAAGCGCAGGGCCTCCAGCAGATCCTTCGCTTCCCCGGTCTTGGAAAAAAATCCGCTCGCGCCAGCGCGCAGCAGATTGACGGCGTATTGCTCCTCCGCGTGCATGCTGACGATCAGAATCGGCAGATCCGGCCGCCGTCGCTGGAGCAGAGTGACGGTCTCGACGACCGAGGCGTCAGGAAGGGAGATGTCGAGCATCACCACGTCGAATTCCCTGCTGGTCGCCAGCTCGAGCGCTGACGCAGCCGTTCCGGCTTCGCCGCTCACTTCAAGATCATCGGTTGCATCGATCAGCTCGCGGAATCCGGCACGAACCAGCGCATGATCGTCGACAACCAGGATGCGTTTCCTGTGCGCGCTCGCGACGCTTTCCATTTTCAATCCCTGCGTGCGTTCATCGCTTTGGTCTAGCATTCTATTCTCCCCGTGAGGAAGAACCAAGTCGTCAGGCAGCAAGCTGCACGTCGCCAGGCTCGTCGGGCAACACATCGAGCGCTGGCCGGGCCACACCGCCATAGGCGTGCAGGCGGTTGTAGAGCGTCTTGAGGCTGATGCCGAGGACCTGTGCCGCTTTCGACTTGCTGCCGTCGAGCGATCGCAGGGTGGCCATGATCAGCGCCCGCTCGGCGATCTCAAGCGAGGTTCCGACCCGAATCGTGACCTCATTGCCGTGCGCAACGGTCACGCGCGGCGCCGGCGCCGCGGCCACCACCGGGGCCAGGTCGCCACCGACGTCGATGTGGACTTCGTCGTCGGACAAGACATAGGCGCGATGAATCACATTCTTCAGTTCGCGCACATTTCCGGGCCAGCGATAGGTCGCTATCTGTTGCCGCGCCTCGGCTGACAGCGTCTTGGCCGTGTCGTTTTCAGCGTTGAGGCGGCTCAGGAACATCGCTGCGAGCAGCAGCGCATCCCCGCCGCGTTCGCGCAGCGCAGGCACGGAAACCGGAATCACGCAAAGCCGGTACATGAGGTCCTCGCGCAGCTTTCCGGCACGCACCGCCGCGCGAAGGTCGCGGTTGCTCGCCGCGATCACGTGCGCGTGGGTCGCGATGTCCTGGTCGCCGCCGATGCGCGTGAAGCGCCCGACTTCGAGCACCCGCAGCAGCCGCACCTGCATTTCGACCGGCATTTCGGTAATCTCGTCGAGAAACAGCGTGCCGCCGCTGGCGCGCTCGAAGCACCCACGATGGGTGCGCGCGGCACCGGTGAAGCTGCCGCGTTCATGACCGAACAACTCGCTTTCGATCAACGTTTCCGGCAGAGCGCCGCAGTTGACGGCAATGAAAGGCCCGGCGCGGCGCGGGGAGAGCTGGTGCAGAGCGTTGGCAACCAGTTCCTTGCCCGCTCCGCTTTCTCCCAGAACGATGACCGTGGCGCTCGCGTCGGCAACCCGTTCCAGGGTGTCAAAGAGCCCACGCATCGCATCGCAGGCGCCATAGAGCTCGCACAGGCGCTGCAGTCGCCCGTGGCTTCGCCGTTTCGGCCGCGGGACCTCGGGTGTCAGCGCGGGGCCGGGCTGCAGGCTCTGCACCTCGGCACTGAACGCAGGGGTCGGCTCGAACATGGGGGTCTCCGGTATCGATTCTTGTAGACGCCTGCATGTTCGCCCGCGACGTTTTTTCTCGGTATCGGCCCCCGTCCGTTTCGGCTGTAAGCGAGCGCATCCTCTTTGTAGGATCCGATCCTACAAAGCATGCCGTTTCCCCCTACCGGGCTCGATGGCCCGCAGCCGCCCGCGTCAAGCCATCTGAATCTTGGTGGAGGCATGCGAACCTGCCTTTTCGTCAGTCGCGGCGCGCGGCAGGCCGGTATCGAAGGCCTCGCCAATCCAGAAGCCACCGGTGCCGGCCAACTCGGAGATGCATCCGAGGCAGACCGCCTCAGCGGGCATGGCGCCGACCGGCATCCACAGAGCGGCCCAGACGGCAACGAGCCCGATCAGCGCAAACAGAAGCGCAAACCCGATTCCCGAGGTGAGACGCCGCCACGGCACCGGTCCGCGCCATACCCGCAGCGCGGCGTCGCCGCCGAGCAAGGCGCTGCTTAACAGCAGCAGACTATCGAGATGATGCTGCGGTGCGTTTGCAAGCGTCATTGCCAGCACGATCCAGCCCGTGGCAAGCGCGGCCCACGCGCCAAGCCGCCAGCCGCGATGGTGGCCCGAGTCGAGCGACTCGAGTGATGCCGCAAAGCCTGCGCCCGCGCTCAAGGCGAGCGCAGCGAGGCTGGCGAAGAGGGACGCCGCCATAGCCATCCCGATCGCGACCTTGATCGTCCGGTATCCGCTCGCGGCCTCGTCACCGATTCGGTCCATGGCCCCAGCCCGTCGTTTTGTGATGGCAGCCGGGCCAGCGTTTGACCCGGCGTGGGCGCGAGAAGGGAAACGCCTCGCCGGGTGCTGGCCCGCCGCCCCCGTGCTCTCGCAAGCTATGTGCCACCTGTTCCGTGCCAAGCGCCGCTCGGCCAGCCCGTCCAAGCGTGGAACATTTGCCGTAGCGTTTGTAGAAACGGGTACAGGTATGGATGTGCGCACCGGCGCTGCCCGGGTTGTGGCTGCCGCAAGCATGGCATGAATGCTGCATCGCAGGCATGATGGACGGAACCTCGCCGGCCCGGTCCTCGCAAATCCATCCGGATCGGGAAAGGAACTGGCCGTGGCGCCGCACCCGGAGCCACGTGGGGTAAGATCAACGCTTTTGCCGTCACCGTGCGGAACATCGCTTTCCGGTGATATTCCCTCTCGACCGAATCCGCTTACACCCCTGGGCCGCGTTCCTCGTCGCGCTGCTCGGGCTGGGTGTGGCCGCCATTGGCGCCTGGTGCCTTGCCGCGTGGCATCAGCTGGCTGGTACACCGCCCGGATTCGATCGCCTGCAATACGACACCGCATGGGCATTTGTCTTCGCGGGCATCGCGCTGGCCGCGCATGCGTCGCGCCTGAGCCTCGTTGGCCGCTGGTGCGCCGCGGTGCCCATCCTGCTCGCCGTGTTTCGCCTCGCCGCCTATGCCGCGCCCGGATGGATCGAGGTCCACCCGTTGGCAGGCAATCCCTGGCTTCCCTACGGCACCGGCAACTACAACGACATGGGGGTGCTGACCGCGCTTGTCTTTGTCCCGCTCGGTTGTGCCCTGGCAGCAATCGATCCTCGCGCCAACCGTGCACTGGGCTCGGTTCTGGTTGCCATGCTGGCGGCGATCGCCCTCGCGCTCGCCTCGCTGCTGTTGTTCGGCGCCTGGACCGGCGGCATTTTTGCATCGCAGTGGCTGCTCTTGAGCGGTGGCGAACGTACCAGTGCACTGCTGTTCCTGGTCCTGGCCGGTGGCACGCTTGCCCTTATCCTGCTGCGCAGCGAGGATGAGCAGCGGGCGGTCCGCCGCTGGATGCCCGGCATCATCTGGTTCGCCGCATTCGCCTGCGCCCTCGTGCTGTGGCAGGCACTGAGCGTGCAGCAGGCGGGCTACGTCCACAACAGCACGCTGCTCGTCGCCGCCGATGTCAAGAACCGCATCGAGCGCGCCGTCGCCGCGCGTATCCGGCAGCTCGATCGGCTGGCTCAGCGCTCGCTCATTTACGGTTTCAGCGGGGAGCAGTGGCAGCGCGATGCAGGTGCGTTACTCGACGAGCCACCCGTGTTACAGGGCATCGCCTGGGCCGGCGAGGACCTGCGCGTGCGCTGGGTGGCACCGGACTCGCAGGCAAGCCGCGTCGGCGAGACTCTGGGCTCCAGTCCAGGTCGAGCCCAGGGCCTCGACGAAGCGCTGCGCACGCATCGCCCGGCGTTGACGAGCCTCGTCGACCTGCGAGCGTCGGCCAACAGGGGATTCGTCATTTACGCGCCGGCCTTCGACGGCGACACGTTGCATGGCGTCGTCGCGGCCGGACTGGCTGGCAACTGGCTATCGTCGCTACTCGGCGACCGCTTTGACGATTACTACATCGCCCTGCTGCAGAAGACCGACCTTGCAAGTGCCGCTGGCAGCGGCGATGACGCGGCCGGTTCTGAATGGACACAGGAACAAACGGTGAGCGTGGTCAACGGACGCTGGACGCTGCTCGTGACACCGACGCGCGCCCATCTGCGTCGCACCGATTCCCACCTGCCGGAGGCGGCATTGGGCTTGGGTACGGTGTTGGCCTCGCTCTTGGCGCTCTGCACCTATCTTTTTCAGACTGCCCGGCGCCGCGCCCGTGCGCTGTCCCGGGCCAACGTGCGCTTGCTCGACGACATCCAGGCGCGAAAGGAGGCCGAGCAGGCGCTGAAGCAAAGCGAGCAGCGCACGCGCCTCATCATCAACGCCATCAAGGATTGCGCGATTTACATGCTCGATCCCGAAGGGCGCATCGCCAGCTGGAATCCCGGCGCCGAGGCGCTCAACGGCTACACGGCCCAGGAGGTGCTTGGTCACCACTTTTCGATCATCTATCCGCTCGACCGGATGCGACCGCCCGAGGACGAACTCTTGATCGCCGCACGCCAGGGCTGGTTTGAGGAGGAATGCTGGCACGTGCGCAAGGACGGAACAAAGTATTGCGGCGACGACATCATCTCGGCGATCTGGCACGAGGACGGTCCCCTGCAGGGCTTCGCGGTCGTGACCCGCGATGCGACGCTCCGCATCGCGCTGCGTGAGCAGACGGAGCGCTCGCGCGATTTCTATTTCGCGCTGTTTTCGGGCTTTCCCAATCTGGTCTGGCGTTCCGACGCGGAAGGTGCCTGCGATTACCTCAACCAGAGCTGGCTCGATTACACGGGACATTCGCGGGAAGCCGAGCTGGGCGACGGCTGGCTGGAGGGCGTGCACCCCGAAGATCGCGAGCATTGGCATGAGACGTACCAACGCGCGTTTGCGGCCAAGCGGCCCTTCGAGATCGAATTCCGCTTGCGCCGCGCCGACGGCGCATACGGCTCGATGATTTGCGTTGGCCGCCCCTACCACGACATGCAGGAGAGGTTTTCAGGCTATCTGTGCTCCTGTTACGACAATACCGAGCGCCGCGACGTGGAGCGGGCGTTGCGTGAAAGCGAGGCACGCTACGAGGGCATCGCCGCCAATGTGCCGGGCATGGTCTTCGAGCTCGTTCGCGACGCTGCCGGGCGGCTGTCGTTTGCCTACGTGAGCCCCGGCGCCGAGGCGCTTACCGGCCTGCGCGAATCGGATCTGACAGCGGACGCGGAATCGTTCTTTGACCTGGTCCCGGTGAACGAACGCGCCCATCTCGCGGCGACGCTCGACGCTTCGGCGGCCGAGCTCATCAACTGGAACTGGGCCGGGCGGCTCGCTGCGCGCGAAGCGACCGGAGAGAAATGGATCAACATCCGCGCCCGCCCCCGGCGCCTCGGCGGCGACGTCGTCCTGTGGGACGGCCTGGTATTCGACGACACGCAGGGTCGCTTGGCGCAGCTCGAGATCGAGCGCTCGCGCGAGGAGCTGCGCGCCCTCTCACGCCACCTGCAAAGCGTGCGCGAAGAGGAGAAGGCGCGCATCGCGCGCGAAGTGCACGACGAACTCGGTTCGACCCTTACCGCGCTCAAGATGGATCTCGACATCCTTGGGGAAAAGCTGCGCGACGCGCCCGAGCCTGTCCGGCAGAAGCGCGCGGCGATGGACAAGCTCGTCGAGGCGGCGGTTGCCACGACGCGCCGAATCGTCACTGACCTTCGGCCAAGCATCCTCGACGATCTCGGCCTGTCTGCCGCGCTGCGCTGGCAGGCGCTCGAATTTGCCAAGCACAGCGGAGCGCAGGTTCATGTCGACGCGGGGGCGACCGATCACCAGCCGGGGCGCGACGTGGCGCTGGCACTGTTTCGCATCTTTCAGGAAACGCTGACCAACGTCGCCCGTCACGCCAAGGCAACCGAAATCTGGGTCAATCTCGCGAATACCGCCGAAGCCGTCGTGCTGCAGATTCGCGACAATGGCGTGGGGCTTAGTGCCGAGGACCTGAGCAAGCCCACCTCCCACGGCCTGCGCGGCATGCGGGAGCGGGCTCAGCAGGTCGGCGGGGACGTCACCGTCTCGAGCAAGCCGGGGTCCGGAACGACGGTCGTCATATCGGTTCCTCGGAGCAGGCGCGCAGGGTGACGCCCCATCGCCGCAGTGCGCTGTCAGGACGCCCTGACATTCAGGTTGTCGACGACGTTCCTGACGCCTTCGGTTGCCATCGCAATCTGCTTGGCGCGATCGCGCAGCATGTCGGAGTCGACGCTGCCGGACAGGGTTACGGTGGCATTCTTGGTGTCAACGCTGATGCCCTTGAGGCCTGGGTCGGCCATGATCGCCGCCTTGACCTTGGCGTTGATCGCCGTGTCGTCAGTATTCGCTGCTTGCTTTTGCGTCTCCTCGCTGGACTGAGGCTGGGCCTGCATCTGGCCCGTGTTCTGACCGGCGCTTGCCGGCTCGCCGGACTGGGCCTGCATCTTGTCCGTGCTCTGAGTATCCGTGCTCTGACCGGCGCTACCGACGCTGCCTGAAGGGGTGTCGGCGGAGCGCTGTCCGCAGGCCACGGTCGCCAGCGCTGCCGTTGCCAGTGCCGCTACGAGTACACTGTGTTTCATGCTCATTTTGCACTCCTCATTCAAGAAGAATCCCTTCCCGTTCCGGTTGGCTCCGCGCAGGCGGGGCCGATTCTACGCAGGCTGCGCGTTGTGCACCCAACACATCGCGCCGTAAGTGCGAACGGATCGACACCGCCCATGGGTGGTCGGACAGGACATCTCCGGCGCCATTAAGGCTGGCCGGCGCGATCCGGCCCCCTGACAATTTGCAGCCACGAACGCACCAACGCGCCGCTTATGGCTGACCTCTCGATGTCGATCGCACGAGCACAAGTGTGCGCCGCGTCGACTGCCCGGGCTATCGGCCGATGACCGTTTCGCGTGTCGGAGAACCGGCGCCCGCCGGTGGGACGACGTCCGACGGTCGCAAGCCCCAATCAAAACGGGCCCGCGCGTTACGCAGCGATCAGGACGCCGGAGGTTGGAGTCTGCAAGCGCGCCAGCTGCGCCACGCCATCGCTCGGTTCGATCAACGGGCTCAGCCGGCGCGCCCGCACCGCGCCGAAGAAGGTCGCGAACGCGACGTCCGCCGCATCCCGGCCGACGCCGATGCGCACGATGCTGTCAGTCGGCGCCAGTCCGGTCGGATCAAACATCTGCCAGCGTCCGCCGAGGTAGGCCTCGAACACGGCGTGGAAATCCTGCGGCGGTTCCTCATAGCGCGCATAGCCGGTGACGAAGCGCGCGGGGATGTTGAGCGCACGGCATAGCGCAATGGCGAGATGCGCGAAGTCGCGACAGACGCCGGCCCGATTGGCGAGCACGTCGCCGGCAGTGGTCGTCGGCGAGGATGTCCCGACGCGGTAGGCGATATTGGCGCCGATCCAGGCGCAGACCGCCTGCACCTGCGCATAGCCAGGGACGATCTGCCCGAACTCCTTGCAAGCCAACGCGTACAGCTGCTCTGCCCCGCAATACCTGCTCGACAGGACGTAGGGAATCACCTCCGGCGCAATGGTGGCCAGCGGAACACGCTCCGCGGCCGTATCGACCGCGGGCGGTTGGACATCGACCGCGGCCAGGTAGCGGATGCTGAACGGTCCCGGGGCAACGTTGACCCGTAGGAAGCGGTTGGCGCCGCTCAGGTCGCGGAACTCGTCGATCGGCAGTACCGGATGCGTCGTGATCGACTCGCTGCGCACCAGCTGGCTGGGAGTCGTCGGCACCGCAATATTGAAGATGAAAAGCGTCTGCTGCGTGACCTCGTATTCGAGCTCGCAGTCGATATTCAGCGATTGCACTCGTTGCTCCGGTTGTGCGCTTCGGTTCGCACGCTAGTTGGCCAGTTCCGCGGGCAGGTTCTGCAGCAGATCGGCGAGGTCGTCCGCATGCTCTTCCTCATTTGCCGTGATCTCTTCGAGCATTTTACGTGTTGTCGGGTCGAACGCAGCGAAATAGGCGATCATTTCACGATAGCTGTCGATGGCGATTCTCTCGGCGACCAGGTCCTCCTTGATCATGTCGATGAGCGTCCTGCCCTCGACGTACTCGGCGTGACTCCGTGACGCGAGGCCATCGGGGGCGAAATCAGGCGCGCCGCCCAGTTGCACGATCCGCTCGGCGATACGGTCGGCGTGCCCTTGTTCTTCGCCGGCATGTTCGAGAAACTCGGCCGCGACCGGTCCGGCGTGGATGCCTCTGGCCATGAAATAGTGGCGCCGGTAGCGCAGCACGCAGACGACCTCGGTGGCCAGCGCGGTATTGAGCAGCTGCACGGCCACGTGTGGGTCGCCACCATAGCCTCCCGTCACCGCACCGTCGCCGATATGTTGCCGCGCGCGGTCGCGCAATTTCTTCACATCGCTCAGGAACGCTGGCTCGTCCGTCGTCGTGGCGCTGGTCGATACGATCCTGCTGGACATAGCATGTCTCCTCGCCGTTGATGCTGCCGATAAGTGCTGCGGAAGGTCACCGCCGCATGGGGGGGGCAGCACAAATCGTGCCCGCCCGTTGAGGCAGGGGCAAAAGCTGCGCCGTCGCTGCCGGGGCGAATACTGCCGTGCAATTCCTACAATGCGGGTAACAATCGGCGTTTGTCCGCAGCGCCTCAGAGCAAGGTGCGCTGCCTTTCGACGCTGGCGTCGACAACGGTTAGCGCGGTCATGTTGACAATGCGGCGCACGGTCGCCGATGGCGTGAGGATATGCGCCGGACGCGCGATGCCCAGCAGTATCGGCCCCAGCGTGAGGCCGCTGCCGGCCGCGATCTTGAGCAGGTTGAACGATATGTTCGCCGCGTCGAGCGTCGGCATGACCAGCAGGTTGGCGTCGCCCTTCAGGCGCGAGTTGGGAAACATCAGCGCGCGCACTTCCTCGGAGAGCGCGGCATCGCCGTGCATCTCCCCCTCGACCTCGAGCCCGGGCTCCATTGCATTGATGAGCGCCAGCGCGGCCTGCATCTTCTTCGCCTGCGGGTTCGTGCTCGATCCGAAGCTCGAGTGCGAAAGCAGCGCCGCCTTGGGCACGATGCCGAAGCGACGGATTTCCTCGGCCGCGAGCAGCGTGATTTCCGCGACCTGTTCTGCGGTCGGATCGGCGTTGACGTAGGTGTCGGCGATGAACACCGTGCGGTCAGGCAGGATCACTGCATTCATCGCCGCGCTGGTCTTGATGCCAGCGCGCATGCCCAGCACCTGCTCGACGTAACAGCGGTGCGATTCATGGGTGCCGTAGGTACCGCAAAGCATGCCGTCGGCGTCGCCCTGATGGATCATCATCGCGCCGATCAGCGTCAGCCGCCTGCGCATCTCGATCTTGGCCAGCTGCTGCGTCACGCCCTTGCGCTCCATCATCCGATGGTACTCGGTCCAGTAGGCGCGAAAGCGCGGATCGTCCTCGGGGTTGATCATCTGGTAATCGACGCCGCGCCGCAGGCGCAGGCCGTGGCGCTCGATGCGCTGCGCGATCACCGTGGGGCGACCGACGAGGATCGGCTTGGCCAGCCCCTCGTCGACGACAACCTGCACGGCGCGCAGCACCCGCTCATCCTCGCCCTCGGCGAAGACGATTCGCTTGGGCGTTTTCTTCGCCGCCTGGAAGATCGGTTTCATCAACAGGCCCGAGTGGTACACGAACTGCGTGAGCCGCTGGCGATAGGCGTCGAAGTCGGCGACCGGCCGGGTCGCAACCCCCGACTCCATCGCGGCCCTGGCAACGGCCGGAGCGATGTTGACGATCAGCCGCGGATCGAACGGCTTCGGAATCAGATAGTCGGGACCGAACTTCACGTCCTCGATACCGTAAGCCTCCGCCACGATCTCCGACTGCTCGGCCTTGGCCAGGTCGGCAATGGCGCGTACTGCCGCTAGCTTCATCGCTTCGTTGATCGTCGTCGCACCCACGTCGAGCGCGCCGCGAAAGATGAACGGGAAGCAGAGGACGTTGTTGACCTGGTTGGGAAAGTCGGAGCGGCCGGTGGCGATGATCGCGTCGGGGCGCGTCTTCTTGGCCAGCTCGGGCATGATTTCCGGTTCCGGATTGGCGAGCGCGAGAATGAGCGGTTTGGCGGCCATCCGGGCGACCATCTCCGGCTTGAGCACGTGCCCTGCGGAAAGACCGAGAAAGATGTCGGCACCGTCGATGATCTCGCCCAGGCTCCGTGCCTTGGTCTGCTGCGCGTAGCGCGCCTTGTTGTCGTCCATCTCCTCCTTGCGCCCCGCGTAGACGACGCCGGCGATGTCGGACACCCAGATGTTCTGGGGTCGAATGCCGAGACTCACCAACAGGTCGAGGCAGGCCAGCGCGGCGGCCCCCGCCCCGGAGCAGACGAGCTTTACCTTGCCGAGGTCCTTGCCGACCACGCGCAGGCCGTTGAGCACCGCGGCGCCAACGATGATCGCGGTGCCGTGCTGGTCGTCGTGAAACACCGGGATCTTCATGCGCTCGCGGCATTTGCGCTCGACATAGAAACATTCGGGCGCCTTGATATCCTCGAGATTGATGCCGCCGAAAGTCGGCTCAAGAGCGCATATGATGTCGACGAGCTTGTCCGGATCGCGTTCGGCGATCTCGATGTCGAAACAATCGAGGCCGGCGAACTTCTTGAACAGAACCGCCTTGCCCTCCATCACCGGCTTGCTGGCCAGCGGCCCGATGGCGCCCAGGCCCAGGACGGCCGTGCCGTTGGTGACCACGCCGACCAGATTGCCGCGCGCGGTCAAGTTCCGGGCTTCGCCAGGATCGCGGACGATTTCGTCGCAGGCAGCGGCAACCCCCGGCGTATACGCCAGCGCCAGGTCGCGCTGGTTGGTAAGGTGCTTGGTGGGATGGATTGAGATCTTGCCCGGAGGGCTCGCCCGGTGGTACTCGAGCGAGGCCTCGCGGATATCCTGGTCAGACATGGGAATCCTCTATGCTTCGACCGCGTTGGTGTAATCGAGAAATCGCTCGGGTGATACACGCAACGCCGCGCCGGTCGGGCACGCGCTGACGCAGGCCGGCCCGTGCGGCAGGTCCTTGCACATGTCGCACTTCACCGCCTTCTTGACCAGCGATTTGTCATGGACCTTGGTTTCGACGCCGGGTTCGTCGCCTGCACCCCAGAGCAGCCACTGCCATAGCGCCGGGCGCCGACGGTTCGGATCGAGCGGCGCCATTTGGATGACGCCATAGGGGCAGTTGCGTTCGCAGTTGGCGCAGCCGATGCAGGTGTCGCGGATGTAGACCTCGCCGTTCGGGGCGCGATTGATCGCGTCGGGCGGGCAATCCTTCATGCAATGCGGATGCTCGCAGTGCCGGCACGACGTCGGAACGTGGATCTGCGCATAGGTCGGACCGGCCTCGCGGTTGAGCCTCGAGGTGCCTTCGTGGACGTCGGCGCAGGCCTTTTCGCAGTTGTTGCAGCGGATGCACAGGCTCTCGTCGATCAGCAGCACGTCGGTTGCCTCGCCGATCCCCTGCTGCATGAGGTAGCTGGTCACCGTGCCCGACTGGACTTGCGTTTCCATCGCCACGTTGGCGCGGATTCGCGACAGCAACTGCGCCTCCACCTGCTCGCGCAAATCGGGGTGGCGGGCGATCACCGTCTTGAAGCGCGCGCCCTCGAGAACGATCGCCTCGGTCGCCACCGCCGCGCGCACGCTCGCCGTCCGCGGCGTGTCGCTCATCAGCGCCATCTCGCCGACATAATTGCCCGCGGCGACGTAAGACAGCACGATGTCATGACCGCCGATCTTGCGCGATATGGTGACCGATCCGCGCCGCAGCAGATACAGGCCGTCGGCCGCGTCGCCCTCGGCGAACAGCGTTTCTCCGCCGTCGAACTTCTTCACCTGCGCGCCCTGGACGAGGGCATCGAGGTCTTCGTCGGGAAGCTGCTGGGAGATGTATGCGCGTACCGCGCGCTTGAGGAATACGGTGTCGACAGCCTTGCGCACCGAATCGACCGACGCGATCAGCTTGAGGATCGAGCGGCGCGGCGTCTCGATGAGCACGCAACCCGTGCCTGCCTTGACCGTCGCCGCGCGCCTGCGGCCGGAGATCAGGCCCAGCTCGCCGAAGAACGACCCGGTGCCCAGACGAACCCACCGCGTCGGAGCCGCGTCGTCGCCCCCGATCTCGACGAAGCATTCGCCCTCGATGATCGAGTAGAAGGTATTGGTGTAGTCGTTGCGGCGGAAGATAACTTCGTCGGGAGCGGGCGTGCTGACATTGCTGTCGAGGAGGAATTCGCGCAGCTGCAGCGTGGTGATGCCGGAGAGCAGCGGCAGGTTGCGCTGGATGATGGCGAGCGCCTGCGACACCGTGCCCGGCCTTCCCCAAGCCTGAAACTTGCCCTTGAGCAGCGGCTCGTCGGCCGGTTCGACGGCATTGCCGAGAATGTATTCGACGACCTCGTAGCCCTGGTTCATGGCCTGCTTGATGAGCGGGTAGCCGCCGAGCGCGCCGACGACGTGCAGACCGGGAACGTTCGATTCGTAGGTATCCGAGAGCTGCGGTACCGCGGCCGGGTCGGCGTTGGGAAACTTGACCCCGAAGGACTCGACGAGCTTGCGCGGCGGAATCGCTCCCAGGCGCGCGATCACCCGATGGCAGCCGATGTGCTCGAGGCCGTTCGGGGTCTTGGCCGAGAAGCGCGCCGGACAGCCGCCGGTCTCGATCATCTCGACTGCCGCCGTCGACGTACCGTAGCGGCATTCGAGCTTGCCGTCCTTGATCGCGGCGAGGATGAGCGCCAGGTTGCCGTCCTTGCAGCGCGCGAATTCCTCGTTGCGATTGATCATGATCACGCGGTTCTGCTCGGCCAGAGCGATCGCGTTTTCGATCGCGGCATCGCCGGCGCCGACGACGATAATGGTTTCGTCCTCGTAGGCCTTCGGATCGTCGAGCTGATACTGCACGACCGGCAGATTCTCCCCGGGCGCCCCGAGCTTGCGCAGGTTGCCCTGCAGGCCGATGGCAAGCACCACCGCTTCCGCGACGACGCTCTTGCCGTCGGCGGTCTTGATCGTGAAGGCACCCTTCCCGCCTTCGATGGCCGTCACGCCCGCGCCATAGCGGATGTTGACGCTGTGCTTGCCGAGCTCCTCATCCCAGGCCGTTAGGATCTCCTCGCGCCGGCCCGCCTTGAACGACATCGGGCTGCGCAAGGGCAGCACGTTGGGCTCGGCCATCACGTACTTGCCCTTCTGGTACTTGTAGATCGTGTCGGCGGCGTGCTGCTCGCTCTCGAGCAGGACATGGGGAACACCCAGTTCGGCCGCGTGCGCGGCGGCCGAAAGGCCGGAGGGGCCGGAACCAATGATGGCGATCTTGAACACGGCGGGAGCCGGATGGATGCGTGCAATTATGCCCCCACGCCGCTTTCGCGGCGAGGGGACCACGCCCCGGCCAGGTCAGACGCGGCACCGCGCGCGGCAGCGCGACGCTCCTCTCACGCTTCCAGCCGGCGGCCCGGCTAGAGTCCAACCGCGCCGCGGAAATCGCGCAGCGCGGCCTCGAACTGCGCGGGGCTGTAGCGCTCGTCGTTGGCCACCGCCGCCTGAAGGCTCGCCAGTCCGCTGTTTACGTCGCGGGCCGAGGTGAGGATACCTTTGCGATACATGAAGTTGGCTACGCTGCCGATCGCCATCGTCGCCTGCTCGGCGCCGGCGTAGTCGCGGAACTGTCCGTTCAGACCGTCGTCGACGAGCTGCGCCAGGATCGCCCGCATGTCGGCCGCGGTGATCGTTCGTTGGTCGAGCTGCCTGATGAGCTCATCCATGTCGGCGCGCAGCGATTTGGCCAGGCCGATCGCATCGCCGCCTCCGGTGACGGTCTGCTGCAGGCGCACCATCGTTTCCGCGATCCGCTCGCCAAGCGCAGGATCGACCACGCGCGCGATCGCCCGAACCATCAGTTGCGAAGAATCGTTGAGCCGGACGACGCCGGGGCCGAGTCCCGGTATGCGCGGGGCCCAATGCTTGTCGCTCATCGGATGGTGGCAGGCGTAGCAGTCGAAAAGCACCAGCTCTGGGAACAGCCCGTCGCGGCCGCGCTTCGGGTCGGCGAGCACGTCCATCATGTCGGCGACGATCAGCGCCTGGCCGATCGCCCACACCTTGACGCCATCCCACATGCCGTTGCGCTTTTCCCAGTCGGCATCGATCTTGAAGTGCGCCGGCTCGACCGCGGTAAACGTGTCCAATTCAAAGCTAAGGCGCGGATGTCCCGCGCCCATGATCCGATGGGTCACAAAGCGATCTTCATTGCCGAAGTGACACGACAGGCACAGCCGCGCCCGGTCCGCCGGGTCGGCGGTCGGGTACAGGCCCGCGGCGAGATTGCCGGCGTGCGTGGCGCCCTCCTCGACGTGCTTTGCCAGCCATTGCTCCGAAGGGCCGTGGCAGGCTTCGCAGGACACCCCATCGTCGAACTGGAAGCGCTCTCCGCGCCGCTCGGCAGGGATGTTGTGGGCATGACAGTCAAGGCACACCTTCGCTTCGCTGGCCTTGCCCAGCCCCAGGTTGCTGGCGATGCGGGCCGATTGCTCGTTGAACAGCACCTTGTACGAACGGGCGTGTTTGTCGACGCGGGACCAGGTCACGTATTCGTTCTGCAGAACGCTCGAGTCCTTCCACGGCTGCACCGAGCCGTGGCAAAGGCTGTTGGCGCAGTTGACCACCCCCATGCTCTTCAGGTTCGCCTGGTAGGGCAGCGGCGGCTGCGGCGCAGTCGCGGCCGGCGCCGGCGACTGCGCCAGCGTCGATGCCGCCGCAATCCCCATCCATAGCGCCAACGCGACGTCGGCACCCCAGCGATTGGCAATCGGTTTCATGGCGTTCCTCACTGCGTTGGCTGGCCCGCGGCTTGGCCGCCGCCCGCTACCGCGCGCGCCGGCACGAAGTCCTGCATGCGCACCTCGTCGGTCACCGTCCAGACGCTGCCATCGGGACGCTCGTAGAAATGTTTCATCTCATCCCAGGTGAACGGCCGGGAGCCGATGCGGCCGAAGATCGCGATCTGGCCGCCGGTTTCGTCCACCGCCCGATCGCGCTCCAGGCCCTTCGACAGGGCGAGCGCCGCTGTCGGCGTGGGGCGCCAGGCGATGAGCCTGGGCCTTGGCTCAGGGGAAAAGCCGTAGAACTTGGGCTGGATCTCCGGCGAGGTCAGCTGCAGGACCTTCAGCCCGTTGGCGCCGTCGGCGACGTAGGCGAACAGCGACGCGTTGGTGGTGCCTACGATCACGTCGTGGGCGTCGTTGAGCTTTCCATCGGCGTCGAATTTCATGTACAGCTTCGGCGCCTCGGGTCGCTCCACGTCGACGATCGCGAGTCCTTCCTTGCCGGCGGCAATGTAGGCGTAGGTGCGTGCGACGTAGATGCGCCGTGCGTCGGCAAGCGCAACGCGCGCGGTGCCAACCTGCCGCGGCTTGGTCGGATCGGTCACGTCGATGGTCGTCAGCCCCTCGTCGTCCAGCGCGAACAGGTAGCGGAACTGCAGCGCCGCCGCACGCGCCCCCTTGAGCGGCACGACCGCCGCCAGTCTGGGCTTGAGCGGGTCGTCGAGGTCGACGATGACCAGACCGGCGTTGGCCGAGATGTAGGCGAAATGCCCGCCGAGCACGATATGGCGCGCCCCGTCGAGCACGCCCCCCTCGTTCCAGGTCAACGCGCGGGTAAGGAAGTTGTTCTGCGGGTCGCGGTCGGCAAGCGTGTTGACGTCGGTGAGAATCAGGCCCTCGACCGAGTCGGTGATCGCCGCGTAGCTGTATATCGGATGGAATGGTTGCTCCTGGTTGGTCACCCGCATCAGCTCGCCCTGGTCGCGCAGCGGAGCGATCGACTGGTTGGTAGGCAGCGCCACGCAGGTGGCGTTGGTCGAGGCGATATGGGTGTCCTGGCCGAGGGGCGAGAACGGAGCGGTCACGATCCGCTGCCCGAAGCCCTTGTTGCCGATATTGGCAACATCGTAGACGCGCATCCCTCCCTTGCCTTCGGCGACGTAGAGGTATTCGCCGCGAAGCTGCACGCAGCGTGCGGCATCCTCGGTGTCGTGCGTTTGGATCTCGGGCAGCTCCATCCCGCGCGCCTGGTGCTGCGCGAACCAGTCCGGATAGGCATAGCGTTGCAGATAGCTGCCGATGACTGCCTGCGGCTCGTCCCACTCGGTGACCTGGATCGCGGCGATGCCTTTTTCCTCGCCCACCCAGGCGTTGTAGCCGACGAAATTGACGAAATTGGTGCCCTGCAGCAGCAGCTGCGCCATGATGGCGTTGTTGTCATTGTTCTGCGACACGTGGCAGTCGCTGCAGGTCTTGGTTTCGGTCTTGCGCTCGGTGTGCGGGTAGTGCGGAGCGAACGCCTGGGACGAGAACCCGGCAGCCGAGATCGGCGGTTGCTGGATGTAGATGTGCTCGCGGTTGATGTTGGTCGACGACAGGATCAGCGCCGAACTGGAGCGCACCGGGGCGATCCGTCCGCCCTTGACCGGCCCGTGGACGCCGAGCTGGAACATGTCGTCGCGCGCCACCTGCGGGTTGTAGGTGGCGAAGTTGCGCGTCTCGCCGCCCTCGTAATGCTGGCGCGCGGTCTTCCAGTTGGCCTGGATCGGCAGGTGACAGCCGGCGCAGGACGTGGTCCACGACAGGTGGCAGGTGTAGCAGGTCATCTTGTCGTCGCCGTGCGCGTACTTGGTCGGGTCCACGCCGGGGCCCCACTGCATCGATCCGTCGGCCGACATCAGTTTTGCCCGCGCCGCCTTGGGGTTGTATTTCGGGCTTGCCGGGTTGACGGTGTCCTTCACCAGCGTGACTTCCCACTCGCGGTTCGGATCGAGGGCGGCACGCTGATAGAGCTTGCCCTGGCGCCATTCGAAGCGCTTGCGCCCGTCCTCGGTGCGCAGCAGCGACATGTCGGTGCCGCCGGGTTGCGACGCGGGGCCGCTGGTAAACAGCGTCGGATAGCTGCTAACCGTGCCGTGGCAATCGGCGCAGCCGATCTCGATCGCGGCTGCGACTTCGCCATAGAGGTGGCCGTTGCCGTGCGCGTCCTGCGCGAAGTGGCAGTCGGCGCACTGGAAGCCCAGGTCGGCGTGGATCGACGACAGATGCACGGCTTTCTTGAACTTGTCCGGATCGTCGTCGGCGACCGGTTTGCCGTCCTTGTCGAGCAGCGTTCCATGGCGATCGCGCTTGAACACGGCGCGGAAATTCCAGCCATGGCCGTGATAGTCGGCGAACTGCGTATCCTTGAGCTGCGCATTGAGCGAGCTCACGTCGCGCAGGAAATCGGTGTCGCCCCACTTGCCGCGGATCGCTGCCTCCTCGGGGTTACGCTCCTCGATCTTGCGGATCTCCTCACTCGTCGGATAGCGTTGCTTCTCCGGCCACATGAACGGCGCGTCGGACTCGTAGTCCCACATGATGAAGCCGTAGTAGCTGTTGACGAAGACGTTGGGCTGGTGCATGTGGCAAACCATGCACTGAGACGAAGGAATGATGCGCGTGAACACGTGCTTGAGCGGGTGGCCGGACTCGTCCTTCGGGATCGTCGGGTCCTCCGTCTGCGTCTTGCCGGTATTGCCGAACGCCGCGTAGGGTCCGGAATGCTTGGGATCGCGGTCGTTGGCGTAGACGACATGGCAACCGCTGCAGCCGGACGAGCGATAATCGCCGGGCTGGTCGTTGGTGCCCAGGAACCACATGTGCGGATCGTTGAGCCGGGTCTTGGTGACGTTGATGACCGGCACCGCGATGCGCAGGCCCGTGCCGGAGCCACGGATCGATTGCCGCGTATCCGGCCGGCCCGGCTCCTCGAGCTTCTGCAACTCGCCGCTGTCGTTGGGCAACCCGATCTCGGGGAACTGGGTGTTGATCACCCGGCCACCGCGCTCGAACACCCGGAAGATGTCGCCCACCGGCAAGCTCTCCCAGGCAGGCAGCGGGAAGAGCTTGGCCAGTATGCCCTGGTCGGTCATTGCGCTGTCGGGCGCAACCGGATTGACGACCGCCCCGGGCTCGCTCTGGTCGGTGTACGACTCGCCCAGAAGGTAGCGCTTGAACGGCAGGATGCCGTTGTTGTAAGACGCGCCACCCCAGAGCATCGCTGAGGTCGACATCAGGCTGCGCTGGGTCGCCTGGATGATGGTCCGGTGGCAGGCGCCGCAGGCCTGGTCGACGACCCGGTAATCCGCGGGATTGATGAAGCGCACGAACTCGGGCGCCTCGCGGTTGAGCAGGGTGTAGGTGCGTTCCGGATGGGCGCTCGATGGGTAGTTCCATGCCTTCGGATAGCGCGGCAGGACGTGCGCTGCCTCGGCCGCGGTGCGGTACGCAACGTCGGTCGGCTCGGCGCCCTGCGGCTTTGCCACCTTCGCGTCGCCGCCGTGGCAGTCCGTGCAGCCCAGCAGCACGGCGGGATTGACGTGCATCGTTGCATGATCGGTGGCGGTGTGGCAGCTCGTGCAGCCGAGCGATTTGCCGCGCACGTCCTCGGCGGTCTGCCGCGCCGGGGCCGCGGGCGTGACCGCGTACCGGCGCGTTACCGGATCGTCGTCGCCCAGCGCCAATGCAGGCGCCGCGCTCAGCCACAGCAGCGCCAGCGTCCACCGCAACGGCATGCCCCGGCAAGCTTCGCGCGCATCCATGTCAGTACGTAAGTAGAATGTTGAACAGGATCGAGTACTGCGTCTTGGCACCCTCGACGTTATAGAGCTGCTGCAGCGCCTTGCCGGGGAAGAGCACGCCAGCCGACGCGTTGAGCACGATGTTCTGCGAGAACAGTGGCCTGAACTGTAATGCCGCCGAGAGATCGGTGCCGATGTTGCGATCGATGTTGCCCTGGTTGCGCAACACCGATAGCACCGTCGTGTTGTTGAACCAGAGCTCGTTCAGATTGCCGATCACCCGCCACCCTGGCGCCACGTCGACGTCGGTCCCGACCCCGATCAGCGTCACCCCTGGGTTGATGAAATTCGACTGGCCCTGGTCCTGCGACGAGCGCAGGTCGGCGAGCACGCCGTTGCGCCCCGACAAGGCGACGCCGCCGCCGCCGATCAACGGCACCGCCTGGCTGATCCAGTAGCTCGTCTCGGCGCCGGCAACCTGCGGGTTTTCGAGGATCGCGTCGAAACCGGTCTCGCGGTTGCCGTAGGGGTTGCTGTCGCCCGTGGCGTAGAGCACCGTACCGCGGATGCGGAACCAGTCAAAATCGCGCGAAACCTCGGCCACGCCGTAGAACGCGCTGATGTCGGCCGGCCGGCCGGTGAACTGGCTGGCCGAATCCCGCCCGTTCGCGTAGTAGAGCGTCGCGGTGGTGTTCCAGGGGCCGAAATGGCCATCGCCGTTGAGCCCCAGATAGGTCACGTGGTAGGGGTGCGGCAGGATGCTGCCGAAGATCGCGGGACGGACCTGAAAGCCGTTGGTGTTGAGGAAAGTGGCGGTCTCGACGTTGTTGTTGTAGATGATGGTGCCTTGCAAGGTGAAGCCCGGGACGAAGAAGTCCTGCTTGTACAGGTTGGCGGCCAGGACGTAGTCCTTGCGCGGCGGCCGGCCGACGTCGTTCAAGCCGCTGTTGGTATCCTTCTCCAGCCGCTGGAACCCGGCGACGTTGTACTGCCACTGGTTGTTGTCGCGGTTACCGAAGAAGCGGATCCCCAGCGGCTCGTCCTGGAACAGGAAGCCGCGAAAGTCGGAGATGAACGGCTGGATACCGACGCGGACGTCGTCGAAGTCGTAGCGTTCGGACGCGATGTGGTACTCGTAGTCGACGAAGCCTTCCTGGATCGCGGCAAAGTGATCGTACCGGGTCGTGCCGCGGCGCGGATCGATGTTCAGCACCCCCACTTCCTGGGCTTCGCTGACGTTGTAGTTGAATACCGGCACCAGGCGGAACTCGAGCTCCGGCGGCTTGAAGGTCGTGTCGCCCTTGAGCAGCGAGAAGCTCGCGATGAGGTTCTCGGTGAAGGTCGATTGCCGGCCATTGCCGAACTGGTCGTTCTCCTGTGCATTCTGCGTCGACTGCGCGCCCACGCTGGTGGGAAGCTTTCGCCACTCGAACTGCGTGTCGGACACCAGCGTCACCGGAAAGAACCAGTCGTTGCCGAAAATGGGGCGATCGCCCTTGATGGTGTTCGGGTTGTACGGGTCGTACCAGTGCTGGTGAATGAGCCCGAGCTCGTCGGTGAGGCGCCAGCGGTCCGGAACCGGGATTGTCTCCCGCGGCAACAGCGGCGCGGGTGGCGGCACCTGCCAGGGTTCGATGGTGGGAATCGGCGCCATGAGCGGCTGCGCGCCCGGTATCTTCTGCACCACCTCGTCATCGGGCAGCGGTCCGGGCGCCGCAGCGCCGGGGGGCGCCTCGACCGGCGCCCCCGCGGACTCGCCGCCCGGGCGGGCGCGGGCGATTCCCGGCGCCGCGTCGACCGCGAAGTCAGGCGCGGCCTTGCCCACCACGTAGACGATCCACCCGCCCTGCCCCTCGGGAAGGCTGACGTGGTACCAGTTGCCGCGTCGCTTGTCGGCATCGAGGCGCAGGCCCTGCTCCAGCTTGGCGATGACCACCGAGTTCGTCGCCGGCTCGGCGTGGACGTTGACCGTTGCCGCCAGGATGACGATCCCGTACCGGCCGTCTGCGGATTGTGCCGGCGCTGCCGGGCCGGCTCCGGGTCGCGCCTGCTTGACGGCCGGCGCCGGTTGCGGCGCCGCAGGCACCGGTGCGGTCTGCGCCACAGACAGGCCGCCCAGGAGCCACGCCAACAGGCCCAGAGTCGGCGCAGCAAGGGCTCCGGCGCGCCTAGAGTCCCGCGCACACATTTTGCGCCGTACTGTCGATGAACGGTGCCACCGGACAATTGACGTAGCGCAGCCGCGTGCCCTCCCCCTCCGGGACGAGTTGATCGGCGCGCATGGCGGGCGGCGCGTTGCCGATGCCGGTCTTCAATATCTGTCCGGCATTGTATAGGCCGAGAAAGGCAATCAGGTCGCTCTGATCGGTACCGTCACCGGACGCGGCGACCGCGCCCACCAGCTGATTGCCGCGATAGATGGGAAACCCGCCGCCGAAGAGCGTGATGCCGTTGGCAATCTGCTTGATGCCGGTGCAGTCCGACTCGACCAGGGTCGGGTCGAGCAACGGCGCGACGACCTTGTCGATGACTAGGTCGAGCTCCAAGCCGTTGTTGAAGATGCTCCAGTCCGCATACGGCTTCGAAAACGGCCCGTTGGCCGTGCCCTCGATCCCGTCCGGGAAGAATGGCGCCGAGATGTTGCCGATCGAGCGCGTCGAAAACGCGATGCCGTTGGCAAAGGCGTTCGGGTTGTTGAAAAGCGCCTGGGCCGCGGTCACGTAGGCGGCAATCGGCGAGGTCGATCCAAGCGGAATCTGGGGTACGCGCGCCTGCAGGGCGGCAGCCGCGCCGGGACTCGAAAAGAACAGCGCCGTGCGCGCCTTTTGCGGCACCGCGTCGATCGCATCGACCAGCGCATCGGGCTGCCGCGTGAGGCCGACGATGGCCCCGTTGGTATCGACGACCGCGATGGTCACCTGCGCCGTCGATCCGAGCGGCTGGCGCACCTGCGAGCGCGTGTGGCTGGCCACTTGCAGGGCGCTTTGCATGATCTGGGCGACCTCGGCGGCAGTCATCAAGCCGTCGGTGCCGGCGGTCGGGGGAAAGCGGTTGTTGCCGCTGGCGTCGACCACCTGCCACGCATTCAGGCCGGCAAACGCGGGATTGGGATCGGGAACCACGCCCGACGCCGGCGTTCCGTAGGCCGTGCCCGGCACGATGGGATTCCCGCCGTAGCCGGGAAGGTTTAGGAGCGAACCGGCCGAACCGTTGATCGCCGCGAACGGCGGAGCCATCGCCGGATTGGAGAGCGGTGACCCGGAGTCGGTGAAGCGCAGCGTCCGCCCGTCGAGCGCGATTTGGTCGGCGCGGATGGCGGTCGGCGCGGCAAAGCCAGACGATCCGGCCTCGGCGACCACTTCTTCCGGATCGAAGGTGTCGAGGACATTGCGATCGATCGTGTACTGGGTGCCGGCGATCACGCCGATCGCCCCGACCAGGTTGCCGTTCTTGTACAGCGGCAACCCGCCGGGATCGGCGGCAAATCCGAGCGGCGAGCGCTTAGTGCCGATGGTGCCCGCGCTCTGCTTTTGGCTGACATCGGAGCAGGTGAGCTGGCTGAATTGCACTCCGAACAGCGGACCGGCTGGCTGATCGAACTCGCCCGGATCGAAATGCTCCTGGATGATCTGACCCGCGGATCGGCTCGTGAACGCGTTGCCGGCTGAGGAGAAGTAAGCCGCCGTGAAGGCCTTGGGAATCACGAAGTCTTCCGGCGGAAGCATGACTCCCTCCAGCCCTCCGACCGCGTTGTTGCCGCCATTGATCGTAACCAGCGGCGCGGCGCCGTTCATCTTGAAAATGGCCAGCACGTTGCCGACCCGATCGATGACGCCGATGGTGGCGCTGAGGTTCTGCGCCTGCGCTTCCGCGACTGCCTGGGCGATTATCTGCTGCACGTCGGCGACGGTCAGCGCATTGGGACTGGGAACCTGCAGGCCGCCATTGCTTGCCCCACCGCCGCAGCCGGCGAGACACGCGCACAGGGCGGCTGCCAGGACGGCGCTGCGCCAGGTGGCACTCATTGCGCCTGCGGCGCTATGACCGGCGTCGTCTCGGCGCGGGCACCGAACGGCGGGCGGCCCGGCAGGTGAAATTGGTGGCAGGCAACGCAGGTCGATACCACCTTGTTACCGGCAGGCGAATTGCCGGCATGACATTGCCGGCACTTGCCGATGTCGGGAATCGATATGTCGGCGCTCGAATGCGACGTCGCCACAT
>Ga0074045_10001197_pt1 | contig 25375 bp, 27 predicted proteins | sample BogForMeECP23OM2_FD_94442 | JGI IMG/M metagenome (GOLD analysis project Ga0074045, IMG submission 94442) | Bog forest soil microbial communities from Calvert Island, British Columbia, Canada - Bog Forest MetaG ECP23OM2 | ecosystem: Environmental > Terrestrial > Soil > Wetlands ... | reverse complement strand
TAAACACGTTTTGCAAGGGCACGGCTTCAGCCGTGCCGGCAAAGCGCACCCAAAACCGGGGCTTTAGCCCCTGAGGGATGTTTTCTCAAGTCCCGCCAACGGATTTATGAAACACGCTGTAGTTAGTTTTAGCGACGAACAAGTCTGTCGTACCGCGTTGTGCCCGTTATTACGCTGGGCTGCCACAATGTCAAATGAATTCCACATTACGGTCTAGGTTGTTGTAAGGGCAGAGAATAGCGCGTGGGCGGAGTATCACAAGTTGGGCAAGTGTAGCCCGCAGCGAAAGACGCCTTACTAACTACTAACCACTAAGGACAACCGCAGATCCCTCCACTCAGGCTGAAGCCCTCGGTCGGGATGACAAATCGGGGAATGCTGGCGGAAAGCGAAAAGCGAAGAGCGGTTATTCGCCCAACCACGCTCCATACGGTCGCAGGCGCTCGATGTGGTCGCAGATGATCTTGGCGGCACCGGTGATGGGAACAGCGAGGACCAGCCCCATGGCACCCCAGAGCCATCCCCAAAACAAAAGTGCCATCGTAACAGCCAGCGGATTCAGTTGCAGGCGCTTGCCCAAGATCTGGGGATAGAGCAGGTTCATGGCGATCAGGTGCAATCCGAGAACGCTGCCCACGACAACCAGGAAGATTCCAGTGGTGAGATGCCCCAGATCGGCGACCAGCGGCGGCAAAATGGCAAGGACCACGCCCAAGTAAGGAATCAGGCTGACAAACCCGCTGATGAGGCCCAGGAAATAAAAGTACGGGAGCCCGATGAGGCCGAACACCGCGATGCTGCATGCACTGAGGAACGCTCCGATGATGAAATTGCCGATGATGAACGACCGGATCATACCGGCGATGAGCCCGAGCATAACGTAAGCGTTGTTGCGGTTCTCCATCCTGAACAGCATGACAGTCGCCGAGCGCACATGGTCCTTCCAGCTCAGCATAAAGAACACCAGAAACGGGATAAAGGTGAGGGCGAGCACGATCTCTGAGACCGAGCTGGCATTTCGGCTGACCAGGTCCGTCAAATTGCTCGACTGTTTCACGGTGACGGTCTTCTTATCTTCCTCGGTAGGCGGCAGGACGGTCTCCGTCGTCTTCTCGATCTGCGCTGCTTGCTCGCGAACCGGAGCCATCATCTGCTGGATCCGGGCACTGTATTTGGGCAGCTCGTACATGAAAGCCAGGGCGCGGCTGTAGGAGACGTAAGTGGCGCCGGCGAGCAGCGCGACCAACATCAAAACGGCGATCAGCGCGCACAGACCGCGCGGTATCTGAAAGCGCAAGAGGAACTCCACCACAGGCGCGATCACAAACGACAGCAGAATGGAAATGAGGAAGACAATCAGGATGATCTTGGCGAAGTAGATTAGGCCCAGTACAGCTCCTGCCGCCAGGATAACCAGCGCTGACGTCTGCAAGCGGAGGAGCAGGCGGCGCTCCATTTCCGCAGCCGTGGAGCGATTGATGGACACTTGCGGAATGGGCGGCGATTCGGGGCCCCCGGCAAGTACCGCTTTTGGACTTGCTGGGGTGGAGGGTCGGGCGGCGGCGTTCAGCTTGACGTCAGGACCTGAGGCCGCAGACAAGTCCGGCTTTTGGATTTGCTGAGGCGAAGGATCCTTAGGCTCGCGGGCGCGATTCGGATTGTCCAGTAGACGGTCAGTCATTCGCTCTATGGTACTCGCACGCCCAGGATTCCGAACATGATAGTTTGGCTGTGTCGCAAATGATAAATAGTTCTGAGCCAAACCGAAATCCCGATGGGCCGCCGCGCATCCTGGCGCTGGACTTCGGCTCAAAAACCATCGGTCTGGCGGTGACCGACGAATTGGGTTTTACCGCGCAGGGACTGCCGACATTGCGACGCAGCAACAAGCGCAACGATCTCGACCACCTGCGGCGGACCCTGCGGCAATACGGAGTGAGCGAAATTGTGATGGGACTTCCGCTGCGCATGAGCGGGAGCGGGGGCATTCAGTCGGAAAAAGTGCAGGCCTTTGCCGAGGAATTGCGCCGCAAATTCAAGCTGCCAGTCCATCTCTTTGACGAGCGGCTGACCTCGGTGGAGGCCAACCGGGTGCTGCGTGAAACCGAAATGAGCATCCAGCGCCGCGCGGAGGTTGTGGACCAGTTGGCGGCGGTGCTGATCCTGCAGTCGTTTCTGGAATTCCGGAAGGCAAGAACGTGAACCGCGGATTGGTCCTTCTTCTTGAAGGGGCGCGCCTTCAGGCGCGCCACAAGCAGCTAGTTTTCGGCCGGCTTTAGCCGCCGTGGGAATTCGGTTTTGCGTATCGATAAGGCGAGTTCCCTCAGGGGCTAAAGCCGCGCCCCTTCAAACGCGAGCAGCGTGCCAACGTCGCGTTTCATCTAAACTGCTATATCCCGTGCGAATCTTTTTCAAGCTCGTTGCTGTGCTGGCTGTGCTCGCACTGGCGCTTGCCTTGTGGTTCACCTGGGCAGCGCTGCTGCCGGTGGCACCGCCGCAGACGACGTTTGTGCTGCTGCACCCCGGATGGAGCACGCGCCACATCGCGCAAGCTTTACAGCGCGAAGGCATTATCCGCAGCTCGACCGCGTTCCTCATGCTGCAATACGCGGAAGGCCTGATGACGCTGAAGGCCGGCGAGTACAAGTTCGAAGAACCCGCTACCGCGTTGGACGTCCGGCGCCGGCTGGTTCGGGGCGACGTCTATGCCCGCACCGTGGTCGTGCCCGAGGGATACAACATCTACGACATCGCCGCCGCTGTCGAGCAAGCCGGACTGGGACCGGCTGCCGACTTCATCGCCGCGGCCACGAGTGACACTTCCCTTATTCGCGATTTCGATCCGGACGCGAAATCACTGGAGGGATACCTCTTCCCTGACACTTATCAGTTCACCCGCATCGACAGTGCCCATGACATTGCGGCGGCCATGGTGCACCGTTTTCGGCAGGAAGCGCAGAAGATCGGGCTGACCGGCAATCCCGACGTGCCTCGCATCGTCACCATGGCATCCATCGTCGAGAAGGAAACCGCGGTGCCCGAGGAGCGTCCGCTCGTGGCCGGCGTGTATTACAACCGGCTGGCGAAGAACATGACGCTGGCGGCCGATCCCAGCGTAATTTATGCGGCGTTGCTCGCGGGCCGTTATCGCGGGACCATCTACCAGTCCGACTTGCAATTCGACTCGCCCTTTAACACCTATAGGTATGCTGGGCTGCCTCCCGGGCCGATTGCCAATCCGGGAGTCGCCTCGCTGGAAGCCGCGCTGCATCCGGCCCACACCGATTTTCTCTACTTCGTCAGCGACAACAACGGACATCATCGCTTTGCGCGCAGTCCGGAGGAACATGCCCGCAATGTGGCCTCGTATCGCAGAGCCGTGGCCGCCGCTCAATAGCGCCGAATTGGAAATATTGAGGACGTGGCCGGCGACTTAAGTTAACATAAGATAGGAGTTTCGGGGCGTCTGCAAGGGTATACTAGTGAATTCGGCCCCCAGATTTCTGTTCCACGATGAGACGTTCACCCATCCTCACCACAGTATCCCTACTGGCGCTTCTCCTCGGAGAAGCGGGATGCCTGTTTCGCACCCGCATCGTGGAGCCTATTACCAGCACCGCGAAGCTGCAAAGTGCTACCAAGCAAGAACTGGTGGCCCGCATCAACCAGGAAGCTGCCGGCATAAAGACGTTGAATACGACGGTGGACATCGACACGTCAGTCGGCGGGGAGAAAAAAGGCAAGGTCACGGAGTATCAGGAAATCCGTGGCTTCATCCTGGTGCGCAAGCCAGACACGCTGCGCATGATCGGGCTGTTTCCTATCGTACACAACACTGCGTTCGACATGGTGAGCGATGGCAACCGCTTCAAACTGTCCATTCCTGCGAAGAACAAGTTCTACATAGGTAGTGCCGAAGTGACCCACCCTTCGGAGAATACTCTGGAAAACCTTCGTCCGCAGGTTATTTACAACGCGTTGTTTGTGCCGCCGATCGATGGCAAGGATGAAATTGCGGTACTGGAAAACAGCACCGAAACCATCGTGGACGTGAAGAAAAGGAAGATGCTGGAGCAGCCCGATTACGTCATTGATATCATCCGTCACTCCGGCGATGACTGGATTTTAGCGCGCAAGATCGAATTCGAACGGATCCATCTCAACCCGCACCGGCAGACGGTTTACGACAGTAAGGGCAGGATCGCGACCGCGGTCACCTACCAGGTGTACAAGGATTACAGCGGGGTCAGTTTTCCCAACGTGATTGAGATTGACCGTCCTCAGGAGGAATACACCATTCGCCTGACAGTGGAGAAACTGACCCTTAACGAGCCGCTGCGCGACGATCAGTTCGCCTTGCAGCAACCCCCCGGCTCGCTGCTGGTAAACCTTGACCAGCCGAACCAGAACGCGGCAGCGAAGGGCGCAGCCGCGCAGCAAGCCAACGCCGTTCCGGCGAAAGAATAAAGGCCCCAATTCCTGCTAGGGAACCGGGGCCTTCGGACTTGCTTTCTGACTAGCGCTTGGACTGACCGCGCGCCATCTTCTTTACCTTGCGCTTCTCCGAACCGCGGGCGTAGGTGCGTGGCGCCTTGGGGGCGGCCTTCTTGCGGGCTGCGCGCTTGACCTTCTTGCGTTCCAACTTGTCGGTAATCGTCTTGGTATTTGCCATGAATTCCTGCGTTCCTTTATCGGCGGGTCACGCCTTTTCTAACTGGGCATATTTCTCGACCAGCTTCTTCAAACCAAACCTAGGAAATTGTACAAGAATTTTCGCATCTGCCCCATCGCCCTCGCGTTTGAATACCGTTCCTTCGCCGTACTTGGCATGACGCACGCGCTGGCCAGGACGAAATCCAGTGCTGCCGTTCGGTTCCGGGATGTCGATTTTTGGCCGTGAAAACCTCTTTCCCCGCGAGGCAAAGAACTCCGCGATGTTATCGATGGAGTTGTACGTGGGCCCAGTGTAAGAGCTGCGCTGGGTCTTGCCGCGATTGTATTGCGGGCGCTGGTCCTCGTCCTCGTAGGAATAGTGCCGGTTGCTTCCGTAGTGGTTGGACTCAGCATAGGTAGAGCGGCGCGGTGAGCCCATGTCATGCAAGAGCTCAGGCGGGACCTCCTCCAGAAACCGCGACGCGACACTGGGCTCGGGCATATTGGTGGCGTAGCGCCGGCGATAGCGCGCCCGCGTCAGGATGAGTTTGTCCATCGCCCGCGTCATCCCCACGTAGCACAGGCGGCGCTCCTCTTCGATGTCGTCAGGCGCGAGCAGAGTGCGCGAATGAGGAAACAGCCCCTCTTCCAGTCCGACCAGAAACACCAGCGGAAACTCCAGGCCTTTGGCGGCGTGCAGCGTCATCAACGTGATGCGCGAGTCCTCGTCGTAACTGTCGGCCTCGCTGACCAGCGCCGCGTGGTCGAGAAACTCGCTGAGCGACTCGCCGCGATCGCGTGAGTCCATCGCAGCGTTCACCAGTTCGCGCAGATTCTCGATGCGGGCCAGCGTCTCGGGCGTGTCTTCCTGCTCCAGTTGCTTGATGTAGCCGGTGCGATCAAACAGGAACTTCAGAAGCTCGCCCGTGTTAGCCGGCTCTCCGGGAGTGCGGAAACCCTCGACTCCCTGGGTCTCTGCTTGGATAGTGGCTGGTGCGAGGTCATCGTTTTGCTTGGCAAATGTCTCTGGCGCAAATGCGGTTGTATCCTCGGCCTCGAACTCGTCAGGCAAGAATTGGATGTCGTGCTGCAAGTCGTCTTCATCGGGCGATACGGCGGTGGACGGTTCGGCTTCCGCGGTCTGTTCCACGCGCTCGCGAAATGTGCCGAGGTGCATAGCGCGCGCATCATCCATCAATTCCTTGAAACTCTTCAGCACGGCCAAGGCGCGGCCGGAAAGCAGTTGCCGCCTCAGGGTTTCGCCTAGGGCGCTCCACAGGGAGAGTCCGGTTTCCAGCGCTATGCGCTCCAGCGTCTCCATCGTGCCTTTGCCGATGCCGCGGGTTGGGGTGTTGATCACGCGCTGCAGCGCAATCGAGTCATCCGGGTTGTGGATCACCTTCAGGTACGAGATCATGTCCTTGATCTCAGCGCGCTCGTAGAAGCTGAAGCCTCCCACAACGTGGTAGTTGATCTGGTAGCGGCGCATCGCCTCTTCAAACAGTCGCGATTGCGAATTGGTGCGGTACAACACAGCGGCGCGGGGCGTCTCGCCGTTCTCGCTGTGCGCCTGCCGCAGAAACTTGGCGATGAAGTCGGCTGCAAACAGCGCTTCATTCTCGCCATCGGGCGCTTCGTAGTAACCGATCTCCGCCCCGCCACTGCGGCTGGTCCACAGGGTCTTGCCTTTGCGCTTTACGTTCTTCGAAACCACCGACGAGGCCGCTTGCAGGATATTCTGCGTCGAGCGGTAATTCTGCTCCAGGCGGATGATGCGCGCCTCAGGAAAGTCCTGCTCGAACTCCAGGATGTTGCGAATGTCGGCGCCGCGCCACGAGTAGATGCTCTGGTCCTCGTCGCCAACGGCACAGACGTTGTGGTCGCTGCCGGCCAGCATGCGCATCAGCTCGTATTGCGGGCGATTGGTGTCCTGATATTCGTCCACCAGAAGGTAACGATAGCGTCGGTTATAGCGCTCGCGCGTCTCACCGGAAGACTTCAGCACCCGCACCGCATACAGCAGCAGATCGTCGAAATCGAGGGCGTTCGACTTCGCCAGCTCCTGCTTGTAAACCTCGTAGATGTGAGCTACGCGCTCCGTCTTGGGATCGGACGACTGGAGATAGACCTCCTGCGGATCGAGCATGTGGTTCTTCGCCCACGATATCCGCGACAGCACGCTGCGCGGCGTCAGTTGCTTGTCGTCAACGCCGAGCCGGCGCAGGGCGGCCTTCACCACGCTCTGTTGATCGCTCTCGTCGTAGATGACGAAGTCTTTACGATAGCCCTGCCCGCCAATCTGTAGCGATTCAATATCACGGCGCAGCATACGCACGCAGAAAGAGTGAAACGTCGAGATCAGCGGCTTCGTCACCGAACGCGCGCCCACCAACGATTCGACGCGCTCGGCCATTTCAGCCGCAGCCTTGTTGGTGAAGGTCATCGCGAGGATCGAGTCAGGCTGTACGCCAATGGCATCAATCAAGTGCGCTATGCGATAGGTGATGACGCGCGTCTTACCGCTGCCGGCGCCGGCCAGGATAAGCACCGGCCCGTTCACCGTCTCAACAGCTTCACGCTGCTGCGGATTCAGATTGTTCAGGTACGACGGCAAAGTGGAGATACTCACGCTCAGTTCGGTTTACTGCTGGCCATAGGGGCTTCCATGGCGCGGCGCGCCTTGCACTCGGCACAGGGACAATGCTCGCGCAGGAACTCCCAGGAGTAGATGCCGTGCTGATGGCCGTCGTTCCAGGTGAAGCGTATGGCGTACTTACCCACCGGCTCGACCTGCGTGGGCCGCGCTGCCGCCTTAAACATCGGCAATGACCCCGCTACCGGCTTAAGGGGATCGCCGGGCTGACGCCCATCCTTCTCCCGCTCTTCGTTGCACAGGGCACAGGGACAGGCATCGCGCAGGAAGGGAAAGCTGTAAACGCTGTGGTGGCCGTCCTTCCACTCGATGTCCACGCCGGTACCGGTGGTGACCTTCACTTTAACGGATTTGGGGTCTGCTACCAGAGCCATAAGACGACGTGTCCGCGAGCCGCGAGCCTAAGCTCTAGTATCGCAGAAAAAGTGGGCCACCACAGAGGCACTAGGGGGTTGGCTAAGCCCAGCTTCCGTCAGGATGCGTCCCGTGATGTTGCCTCGGATACGCTGACGCTATGCTATGGGGGACAGCGGCACTAGTGTTGTGTCCCGGAAATACGTGAACAAAGTCGGGCGATCTTTTGGAGAATGGAATCCGCCGTAGCTGTCCAGATTGTACGAATAGCATGACATGGCGCTGGCATTGGTTGTATGAAAAGTATGGCACAACCATGGTATTGATTGTACGAAAAGTATGACATATTTCTCTCAAAACAATGCCATTCTACGATATAAGTCATTCTTCATCAATTGTTTGCATGTAAGTTACGCAGAATCTATATCTTGCGCATGGTTAATTCGCTAAGCTATTGATTCTACGTAGAGCGGGGGAAGGGGGTCGAGAGCCGAACCTAACCGCAATCCCGCCGAAGAGCGAAAAGCGGAAGAGCGAAATGCGAAGAACGAAAGGCGAAGCGCGAAGCGCATATCTTAATAGCTGATTGCTGATTGCCGATTGCCGCGATGATACAATCTCGCCGCATCTTTGTTTCACCGGACTTCTCCGGACCGAAGGAGCGCCCATGAGTTCTGCTACTGCTGCGGTTCCGCTCGAAGCAAAGCCTCTATCCGAGGTTGAACGGGTGGTTGACACCTTCATCGCACCGACCAAGACCTTCACCGACATCCGGCGCAGCGCCAGTTGGTGGCTGCCCTTTGTGCTGATGGCCATCTCGAGTTTTGCGTTGGTGTTCGTGGTCGAGAAGAAGCTCGGCATGGAGAAGGTCGTGGAGAACCAGATGGCGCTTTCGCCCAAGCAGGCTGCGAAGCTTGACGCGTTGCCGCCGGACCAGCGGGCCGCGCAAATGGAAACCATCGTCAAGTTCAACCGCATGATCAGCTATGCCTATCCGGTTGTGGCGTTGATCATAGCGGCCATCATGGCTGGAGTCCTGCTGGGAACGTTCAACTTCGGCTTTGGCGCCGAACTCACCTTCAATCGTTGCCTGGCTGTGACTCTCTATTCCTGGCTTCCCGGAATCCTGAAAGCGCTGATCGCCATTCTCGTGGTTAGCATCGGCGGAGCAGAGGGTTTTACCTTCCAGAATCCGGTTGCGAGCAACTTCAGTGCTCTGGTGGATCCGAGTTCGCACTTTCTCTACGCGATGGCGAGCTCGATCGACCTGTTCACCATTTGGACGCTGGTGCTGGCAGGAATCGGATACTCGTGCCTGACCAGGATCAAGCGCGGAACCTGCATGGCTGTCGTCTTCGGCTGGTGGGCTGTCGTCGTTCTGGGCGGAGCAGCAATAGGCGCGATGTTTGCCTGAGCACTAATCCGAGCGAAGCTCAACTGGTATATACTTCGGCTGTCAGCTCTTATACTCCGTCGATTCGGCGGAGCGGGGCGCGATTCATATTCATAAGGCCCCCGAAGATAGTCGTTAATAGTTGTTGGAAAGCGAACGAGTCGAAGCCCGCCCGCGCGTCTTGGGAACGGGAATGAATCGCCGGCTTAATCTTCATATCTCCGGCGCTCGTTGAATCCGGCCGTAGACGCCAGGACAGGCAGGGAGGTGTTGCTTGGACCTGGTTCTTATACGCATTTTATTTGTCTTCATTACAGCACTTGCCAGCTATGAGCTGCAGCCTCTCGGACTGGACCGCTGGCCCTCCGCCGGCATCGGTGTGCTCTTCGGCGCGGCGGTCATTCTGTTCGAAATCCGCCTGCGCCAGGTCAGCCTGAAGCGTCTGATTGGCGCGGTCATCGGCAGCATCTCGGGAATTATCGGCGCTTATCTCTTCAGCCTGGTAATTCGCAACAGCATTCGTCCCGGACCAACCCAAAGCTTCCTGCAACTCTTCGTCATGTTGATCATGGCCTATGTTGGCCTGATCGTCGGCGCCGGCAAGGGCGACATGCTCAACCTGGCTGCGCTGGGAGGATTGTTTGGCGGCGAAAAGCAGTCCCGAAAAAGCTACAAGATCCTCGACACCAGTGTGATTATCGATGGCCGCATCGCCGACATCGCCGAAACCGGCTTTCTCGACGGCGTGATCGTAATTCCTCAGTTCGTGCTGCGAGAGCTGCAATTAGTGGCCGACTCAGCCGACTCCATGAAACGTAATCGCGGCCGCCGCGGCCTCGATGTTCTACAGCGCATCCAAAAGATGGCGACGCTGCACATACAGATCGTGGAAGATGATTTTCCCGCGGTGCGCGAAGTTGACCTCAAGCTGATCGAGTTGGCCAAGCTGTACGAAGGCAAGATCGTAACCAACGACTTCAATCTCAATAAAGTGGCGCAGTTGCAGGGCGTAGAGGTACTGAACATTAACGAGCTGGCCAACTCCCTCAAACCGATCGTGCTGCCCGGCGAAATCATGAAGGTCTTCATTCTGAAGGAAGGTAAAGAGTACAACCAGGGTGTTGCTTATCTCGACGACGGTACTATGGTTGTGGTGGACAATGCGCGAAAGATGATTGGCAAGAACATCGAAATTTCGGTTACTTCGGTGCTGCAGACCACCGCCGGCAAAATGATTTTCGGCAAATTCGATGAACGGGCTGCGTACGCTCCGCGCGCCGTCGAGTCGCGCTCTGACTTCCGCAGGCCTGTCATTTCATCGGGACCAGCGGCGACTACGGCGGCTGTAATTCCCGAAGCGCCCAAGCCGGAATAGCTCCGAGGCGAGGTGTTTGATTCGATAACATTCCTGCCGCTAGCAACTCCATTTGAAAGCGAGCACTGGTGGAGTTTATACTGCGCTCCCCACTATGAAGGTCGTTGTCGTCATTCCCGCCGCCGGATTAGGCACGCGCATGTCTGCCGCGCGCGGCGCCCCCAAGAGCACGAGTAAGCAGTTCTTCGAGCTGCAAGGCACTCCGATTCTGGTACACACATTGCGCAAGTTCGCACAATGCGACGCCGTGAGCGAGATTGTGGTTGCACTTCGCAAGAACGAAATGACCGGCTTCCAGAAGCAAATTGAGACGGAAGGATTCAACAAGCCAATTCGAATCGTGGAAGGTGGCGAACATCGGCAGAATTCTGTGGCCAATGCGCTCGGCGCCATAACGGCCGCAGAGGATGACATTGTGTTGGTGCACGATGCGGTGCGACCTTTTGTGGACCAGGACACGATCGTAGGCGTAATTGAAGCGGTCAAGAAATACGAGGCTGCCATTGCCGGAGTGCCGGCGATTGACACTGTGAAGCAAGTGGACCGGACAGCGGACGGCGCCGTCGTCATCGCGACCGTCCCTCGCGAACGCATGGTGCTGGCACAGACGCCGCAAGGGTTTCGCTTCGGCCTTCTGAAGAAGGCGTTTGACGAAGCGGCGGCCGACGGATTCATGGGGACCGATGAAGCCTCGTTGATTGAGCGCAGCGGAGGCACCGTGCATGTTGTCATGGGTTCGCCTCGAAATATGAAGATCACAACGCCCGCCGACCTGGAGTTGGCGGAGTTTTTTCTGGCGCAGGAAAACCGCCGCAGGGCGAGCTTGGGCGGATAAAGAAGAACCATTGTCCTTTAACACGCAAACCTTTCGGATTCCGCGCATCGGCTTTGGCTGGGATTCCCACGAGTTCAAGCCCGGCATTCCGCTCAAGATCGGCGGCGTGTTGATTCCGCACAACAGCGGTCTTGCGGGACATTCCGACGGCGACGTTCTGCTGCATGCTTTGACCGACGCGCTGCTGGGCGCGGTCGCCGCGGGAGACATCGGAACGTACTTCCCGCCCAGCGATGCGAAGTGGAAGGGCGCTGACTCGGCGGTGTTCGTGCGTGAGGCACTCAAACAGATCGAGCAAGCCGGTTATATCGTCGGGAACGTGGACAGCACCCTGATTCTGGCCGCGCCGAAGATCGGCCCACACGCCAGAGCCATTCAACAGCATGTCGCTGAACTTCTCGGTATTGACCTTTCGCGAGTCGGCATCAAGGCAAAAACGCCCGAAGGCATGGGCACCGACAACGCCGCCATCGCCCAAGTAGCCGTGCTGCTGACCGAGATTTGCTGGCCGTAAAGCGCTGCCTCGCCAGTCTCGTGCCGCGCCCAAGTAAAATAGATCTTTTGGCAGGTGACGCTGTTCATCGCCCTTCTGCCTTCAGGAGTAATTAAGGAACATCATGACTACTTCAGACCGCTCTGCTGCAGCCGCCGCGCCAGCAGGCGCTGAGCCTTCCGAGCGGCCGTCGAACTTCGTCCGCGACATTATCCTCGAAGACCTGAAGACCAACAAGCACAACGGGCGCGTGCAGACGCGCTTCCCTCCAGAACCAAACGGATATCTCCACATCGGCCATGCCAAGTCCATCTGCCTCAACTTCGGTTTGGCCGCGGAGTTTGGCGGCAAGACCAACCTGCGCTTTGACGACACCAATCCCGAGAAGGAAGAACAAGAGTACGTTGATTCGATCATCGCCGATGTGCGCTGGCTTGGCGCCGATTGGGAAGACCGGCTCTTCTACGCTTCCGACTATTTCGATCAGCTCCACGAGTGGGCGGTGCAACTCATTAAGGCGGGCAAAGCTTACGTCTGCGACCTGAGCGCTGAGGAGGTCCGGAAATATCGCGGCACATTGACCGAGCCAGGCAAGGAAAGTCCCTACTGCAAGCGCTCCATCGAAGAGAATCTGGCGTTGTTTGAGCGGATGCGCGCCGGCGACTTTCCCGACGGTTCACGCACCTTGCGGGCCAGGATCGACATGGCTTCGAGCAATTTGAACATGCGCGATCCGGTGATGTACCGCATTCTTCACGCCGAGCACCATCGCAGCGGCGATAAGTGGTGCATTTATCCCATGTACGATTTCGCGCATGGCCAATCTGACTCCATCGAGCAAGTTACGCACTCCATCTGCACTCTGGAGTTTGAAGATCATCGCCCGCTGTACAACTGGTTCATCGAGCAGTTAGGCATCTTCCCGTCGCGGCAAATTGAGTTCGACCGGCTCAATCTGACGTACACGTTGCTGAGCAAACGCAAGCTGCTGCAGTTGGTGAACGACGGCCACGTGCGTGGCTGGGACGATCCCCGCATGCCTACGCTCTCCGGCATCCGGCGCCGCGGCTACACGCCTGAAGCGGTCCGGAACTTCTGCGCTGCCATCGGCGTTTCCAAAACCAACGGCATCATCGAACTCGCGATGCTGGAGCACTTCGTGCGCGAGGACTTGAACAAACGCTCGCTGCGCGTGATGGCCGTGCTGCGTCCACTGCGGGTCATCATCGATAACTTCCCCGCAGGCCATGTCGATGAACTGGAGGCGGCGAACAATCCCGAGGATCCCGCCGCGGGCACCAGGAAGGTGCCGTTCTCGCGCGTGCTTTATATCGAGCAGGACGACTTCCGCGAAGATCCACCCAAACAGTTCTTCCGGCTCTCACCCGGGCGCGAAGTCCGGCTGCGCGGAGGATACTTCATCAAATGCGACAGCGTGGTGAAGGATGAAAAGACTGGCGAGGTTGTCGAGTTGCACTGCACCTATGACCCTGCGACGCGCAGCGGCAACGCTCCTGACGGACGAAGGGTCAAGGGAACGATCCATTGGGTCTCGGCCGAACACGCTCTTGATGCCGAGGTACGACTGTACGAAAACCTCTTTACCAAAGAAGATCCGAACGAGGTTCCTGAAGGGCAGGAGTTCACGGCAAATCTCAACCCAAACTCGCTTGAGGTGCTGACGGACGCCAAACTGGAGCCCTCGCTGGCCGGTGCGAAGCCGGGCGATCGCTACCAGTTCGAGCGCCTGGGATACTTTTGCGCCGATCCCGACTCGAAACCTGGAAAGTTGGTGTTCAGCCGTACAGTGCCGCTGCGGGATACATGGGCGAAGGTCGAGAAGCGGGAAGGTAAAAGGCCATAATGGCTATGCTCCATAGCTATATAGCCTAGTAATGTTAAGATGTCGACATGAAAACCGTGAACATCGCCGACCTGAAGAACCGGCTCAGCGCATACCTCCAACTCGTGCGAAATGGATCGTTAAGGACCGTAATCTGCCAGTAGCTCGGATCTCACCCTATCGACTTAAGAACCTTTCAGACGAAGAGCGCCAGCTCGCTGCGTCCGGCGTGCTTAAGCTTCCGGAGAAGGAAACGACGAAGTGGGACAAATTCTGGGATGAGTTCTGGGCTCTCCCCAGTGCCAACCTGAGCGAGGAAGCCGCGATGCGAGCTGTCCTCGAGGAACGCGCGGAGGGACGTTAGGTGGAGGCTGCTTTTTGGGACACAAGTGCTTTGGTGCCGCTCTGTGTTCGTCAGCAAGCTTCACCGCTTTTACACCAGCTTGTTCGTCAATATTCCCTGGTGGTTTGTTGGGCCACATCGGTTGAGGCACAAAGCGCTTTTGCGCGAGACCTGCGCGCCGGAATCTTGAACGGTTTAGAGTACCATCAAGCACAGCAGCGGTTAGAGAGATTGAGAGGTATCTGGCGCGAAGTACAGCCCAGCGAATCCTTGCGCAGTGTCAGTGAGGCATTGCTCGAACGGCATCCACTCCGCCCTGCGGACGCGCTGCAACTTGCGGCCGCCCACGCTTGGAGCTCAAATCGTCCATTCAACCGCCCCCTGATCTCCGGGGATAAGCGACTGCTGGCTGCCGCCGAGGCGGTGGGCTTCCGCATTGTGCAGGTGCCCTGACATGCCGTGCTTAGGTGATTTCAGATGCACAAGAGCGAACCGTGGTGAGGCACGAGAGCGATAGAGTTGTGAGCGCGGTTACTTCTTCACCACAGTCACTTGGAACTGCAACGCGATGCTGCGTGGCGGATAGCACGCGCTGCGGTCGCACGCCTGAAAACGCAACTCGCCTTTCACCGGATACGTTCCGGCTGCCGCGCTCGCCGGCGCTGTCAAAACGGCGTTGATGCTGAAATCCCCGCTGTAAACGCTGAGCTTTTCGTTGGGCGAGAAGGAAAATGCCATGTCTTCTCCGGCGGGATATTTAACATCGGCAACCGCAACCGGCTCTTGAGAATTCAGCTTCAGAACCGTGGGAATCAAATAATCAGCCCGCGGCTTGTTGGAGTTGATATGGAAATCGGTGCCAATGCGAAAATCGAGAGCGAGATCAGCGGTGCCGCCGGCGCGCAGTTGCACATTCCCGATCGGCGCTACGATCACGGAAGGCAGCCGCTCACCGGGTGCTTGCGCCAAAGACAGCACGGCCACAAAGCATGCAGTCAGCCCGAAAAGCAGCCGCTTCATCGCTTCGCTTCTTTCACTTGCGCCACCTTGAGCACGGCCTGCACGCGGTCCGGCTGCAATGTGGCTGGCTTATATTTCGAGTCTAGAGCCTTCTTGACGTCATCCTCGATCTCCGCGCGGTCGAGCAGGCCAACCGACTTGGTCACGATGTTTCCATTGCGATCGATATAGAAAGTGGTCGGCAGAGATTGCACATCGCCGTATTCGTCCGAGACTTGGTCGGTGCCCAGCAGTACGGGATAGTTCACACCCATCTCATGGGCAAATGCGGCGATCTTCGCCGCCTCAGTATCGTCCATGGCCACGCCTAAAACCACCAAGCCATCCTTCCCGTACTGTTTCTGGATATCGACAAACCAAGGCATCTCAATTTTGCAGGGCGGACACCAAGTTGCCCAAAAGTTCAGCAGCACTGCCTGGCCGCGGAAGTCCGACAGCTTCAGCCTCCGGCCATCCAAAGTTGGCAACTCGAAATCCGGCGCCGGAACGTTGTGCACATTACCCACCAACTTTGTGGGTCCGTGCGTCCGCGTGCGATCAAGGTATCTCCCGACGGACAACATACCGATGACGACCACTACCAGCATTACGAAGACGACGACATTCCGTTTCAATACGAATTTCCTTTAGAGCGCGAACCGGTTCAGAAACGATAGATAGCCGGAAAGCAGTTTCAGGTTATTGAGGAAGATGAGGACGCCGATGGCGATCAACAATACACCGCTGACTACTTCCACGGTGTGTAGATGACGGCGGAAACGGCCATAAAAAACCAGGAAGCGATCTACTCCCAGCGAGGTGAGCAGAAAAGGCACCGCCAGACCAAGAGAATAGATTGCCAAAAGTATGATCCCTCGGAAGACCGTTTCCTGCGCTCCCGCGAAAACCAGGATGGTCGCCAATATTGGACCGATGCATGGTGTCCAGCCAAAAGCGAAGGCAAAGCCGACTGCAAACGATCCCAGCGCACTGGCCCCTCCTTTTACATCGTGCAGGCGCTTGTCAGCGTAGAGGGCGTTGATCTTCCAAATGCCGGTCAGATGCAGGCCGAAAATGATGACGACAATGCCCGCAATCCGCGATAACCATCGATGATACTCGGCCGCAAATTGACCAATGCTGGTCGCGGCAGCGCCCAGTGCGATAAAAACCACACTGAACCCGAGCACAAACGTGAGGGAGTGCAGCATCACCGTGCGGAGCATCCGATGCTCCGATGATTGCAGATCTTCCACACTGGTTCCCGAAATTAAAGACACATAACCCGGCACAAGCGGAAGCACGCAGGGCGAGAGAAACGAAAGAATTCCCGCCAAGAACGCGGCAATCGGCAACGGCAGGTTATGCATACGTTTATTGTAACAATGTTCCCAAGCAACGACGGCCGCGGCAATTGTCAATATTTAGACACAACCCAGGACTGCGGAATCACCATCCAGCACTACACCAAAGTCGGGGCGTTTGCAGCATCCCGGGGTCGCACACGAATGGGCGACTTCCGAAGGCCGGACCAGGTTTCGGAGATGACGATGGAATCACCGGGATTGTGCGGATCATATTTCACCGAAGCCTGCAAACCCAGCCGGCAGGAATACAAATCGATAAATTGTCGCAAGTGAGTCACGTCCTGCGATGCTTCGTAGGTGACCCCGGCCACGTCGTAGGTATAAATCAACAGAATCATCTGTCTTCCGGTTTCGTCGTCCTCAAGCTCCAAGACATCGATAACGTTGCCATCGATGATGCGCCCGCCAAGCGTAAGTTGCGCTCGTCGCTCGCGCTCAATCTGCTCCTCCGGTTTCTTGTTCTTGCGCGAGAGCAGAGCATAGCCGATGATGGCCGCGATTACTCCAAAAGCGACGATGGGATACAAGCGAACGGAATTCATGCGAGGAATTCGGTGATCGTATTTTGTTAGATGCACGCTAGTCGAGGTTGACTACAGTATTTGTTAGCGTTCCGATTCCCTCCACTGTGACCTCTACGGTGTCGCCGGGCACGAGCGGCCCCACGCCGGCAGGAGTCCCGGTTGCGATTAGATCTCCGGGCTCCAGAGTCATCACCTGCGAAACGAATCGGACCAGCAAATCAAGCGGGAACAGGAAGTCGATCGTGGTCCCGTTTTGACGGAGCTGGCCGTTGACCCGGGTCTGGACAGCGACACCCTTCCATGGATCGAGTCCTTCAACAACCACAGGCCCAAAAGGGCAGAATGTATCGAACCCTTTCGCCCGCGTCCACTGTCCGTCCTTTTCTTGCAAGTCGCGCGCGGTGACGTCATTGATACAGCTGTAGCCCGTAATATACGGCCTGACGTCATCGCCTTCGCGCAAGCGATAGCAGCGCTTACCTATCACCACCCCTAACTCGCCTTCGTAGTCCACGCGCTGCGAAAGCCCATTAGGTCGTCGAATCTCGTCACCTGTGCCGATCACCGCCGACGGAGGTTTTAGGAAGAAGAGCGGCTCGGTGGGAATGGGATGGTTCAGCTCCTTCGCGTGCTCACGGTAGTTCCGGCCAATGCATACGATCTTCGAAGGCTCTGCGGGAGCCAGCAGTCGAACCGCGCTCAGCAATATCTCCGCATTGTCAGCCTCCTCGAAATCGGCGAGGGAGTTCGGGGCTTTCGTGAGTGTCCGAGTGATGGTCGCTTCGCCAGCCACGCTCTCGATCAGTCCATAACGGGCTATACTCTGGTATTGAAATCGGCAATACGACATCGGGAAGACTCCTCGTTAAGGATTTACTTGTCAGGCACGGTTTCCCTCGCCTCGGAGGACCGCGGACTTTCGTTTCTACGCAGGTCCACAGCGGAAACAGAATAGAGGTATTTCTTGCCGGCCTTGACGTTCTCGTCGCGGAACGACGATACCTGCACCAATTGCTGATTCAACTTTTCCGGAGTTCCACCCTCGGCACGGCGGAAGACGTTGTAACCCGCTAAATCCCCCTCCAGGTTGGGGGCCCATGTGAGATCGATAAAGGGCTTTTGCCCCACGCTGGAGAAAACTGCCTGCAGGCCAGCTGGTTGTGCCGGCGGATAAATGTCGCGGGTGAATACCTCGACCGGCTTCGAGCTTTCGCCGGGGAAGAAGGCGTTTGCGCCGCCGGTTTGCGCCTCGGTCTGTGTTGTGATGCGATACTCGTACTTCTGTTGCCATTCGAAGGTCTTGTCCAGATAAGAGCCTCGGGCCGAGGGCGTCGCATCGCCCACAACGATGTAGGCAGCGCCACCAACGGGCCTGCGTTCGATTTGATATCGGTAGGTCAGACCCTTTGGCGCCGACGCCGGAGCCGAACCTGACCACGATATCGTCACTCCTTCCGCGTTGACTTGGGCAGAAAGTTCGTCGGGCGCCGGTAATGTGGGCGCCACGGGAATGGCCACTTGATTGGACAGCCCGGCGCTGCGTCCCTTCGAATTCATTTCCTCAACGGCATAGGTAACAAAGCCAGTGGGATTCTCTTGTCCGAGCTGTGCAGGAAGCATATCCACGTACTGCAAGCGGAGCGCTTCCGGTTGTCGTTTCTGCCCCTTGTGCTTGGGCAGCGGCGGAACCTTGGGGGTAGGAACTTCAGCCACGACAGTGCAGGTGCTCATCAGCGTGACCCCATCGTGCCGGCAGATGCGAGTTTCAGGGATGTGCTTGACCAGCGTGCGGTCTGTGTTCTTCACCGGGAGGGTCCAGTCCAGTTCCACCCGATTGCCGGAGCGGGTCGCCGTCAAGTCCTCGACCGGACGCGCCAACTGCAACGATGGCAACTGCGGCGCCCCGGGAGTGCCGCACCCGGCGAGCCCAGCAATAATAAGAAAACTCCCGACTAGCCAGAGCCGCAGTCTCATGGAAACTAACAGGGTAACAAATGAAACCAAATGGTGGGTGATTCAGGCAAATCGCCGCTATCGTGTCACCATCGAAGCACGTATGCGCGTTAAGAGTTCTCTACAGTTTTTCCGCTTCCTGCTGAATGCGCTTCCATGCCTGCTCGACGTGACGCTCAGTTGTGTTGGTTTGGCCCACACAGAGACGGAGCGTGAAGCGGTCATTCAAACGCGTGTGCGTCAGGTATAGATCGCCGCTGTCATTAAGACGGTCCATCAATCGCGTATTGCTCTCGTCTCCGCCGCGATGCCGGAAACACACGAGGTTCAGCGGCGCCGGCGCAGCCAGTTCGAAGTGGTCATCCTGCTTTACCCACTGGGCAAACCGCTGTGCCATCTCGATGTGCTTGCGAATGTGATACCGCAACCCTTCCACGCCGTAGTGACGGATGACGAACCATAGCTTGAGCGAACGAAAGCGGCGGCCGAGCGGAATATGCCAATCGCGATAGTCAAATACGGCACCAGACTCCGTCGCACTATTGCGCAAGTATTCCGGCAGAATACTCAACGTGTTGATGAGTGCCTTGCGGTCGGCAACATAGAAGCAGTTGCAATCAAAGTTGGTGAACATCCATTTATGAGGATTGAAAGTGTAGCTATCGGCGAGTTCAACTCCATCCTGAATGAAGCGGAACTCGGGACACAGTGCAGCAGTGCCAGACATGGCGGCATCCACGTGGAACCAGATTCCTTGGTCGCGGCAGATTGCTCCAATCTCTGGCAACGGATCGAGTGCATTGGAGGAAGTGGTGCCCACAGTTGCGGAGACAAAGAATGGAATTAGACCAGACTCGCGGTCCTTCTCGATCTGGCGCTGCAGAGCGTCGCTGTGCATGGCAAAGTTTTTGTCAATGTCGATCAGTCGCAGGTTGTCCACGCCAATTCCAGATACCATTGCCGCTTTCTCAAGTGAGGAATGCGCCTGGTTCGAGGTATAGGCAACCAGACGCCCATCGCAACCACGGCGGTTGCTGCTGTAGTTTGTGGCGCGCTCGCGTGCAGCAAGCATCGCGCATAACGAAGAACTGGAAGCTGTATCCTGAATCACGCCTCCGCCGCTGCTAGTAGAAAGAAACTTCTGTGGAAGTCCCAGCATAGGTACGAGCCAGTTCAACACATGTGTCTCAAGTTCCGTACAGGCGGGACTGGTGGCCCACAACATCCCCTGGACGCCGAGCGCAGACGACAGCAGGTCACCGAGGATGGCGGGGCCTGAAGCATTGGCAGGAAAGTAGGCAAAGAAGCTAGGAGACTGCCAGTGAGTCACACCGGGCAACACTATCCTATCGATATCTTGCAGCACCGCTTCGAAAGCTTCCCCATCTCGAGGAGCTTCCGCGGGTAGTGACCTCCGGATATCGCCCGGCTTCACTTGGGAGAGAACGGGAAGTGTCTCGATGCGCTCGTAGTAGTCGGCAACCCAATCCACCACAGCGCGCCCATACTCGCGGAACTGCTGCGGAGTCATGTGATAATTCTTCTCTTGCGGCAAACCCACCCCCTAATTCCTTTCACCGATGCCACGCGCCCATCCAGGCTAACCGAGGTAATACCAGCCGGCCATGGACCCGGTTAAACACAGCAAGGTCGTGACCGGACGATCCATTCTAGCGTAGCTGATCCGGATACCAACTTGAGATGCCATCTGCAAACAAGAACCGCCTTTCCAAGATCATCCTATTCGAGGTCCGACAGTTCAAGGTGGCGAATAGTGCCAATTATGGCTGGCAGTTGCTCTTACTTCTGTGCTATTTTCGCCTGCCACCTCACGGTCAGTGCCGATTTTCCAGTCAACCTTGTCAGATATACTCTTTACATCGTTCTTAACTTATCTGTTACACTACCCCCTGACTTGTGATCCTCGAAAGGAGAAGCATGGATATCCAAAGCATACTAGGTGACCTGAAGAAAGAGCGGGAGCGCATCGACAGAGCTATCGCTGCATTGGAAGGGCTAGGGGGACCTCGGCGAGGGAGACCAGTCGGCAGCCACTCCGCGACCAAGCGTCCAAAACGGCATATGAGCGCGGCTTCGCGCAAGCGTATCTCTGAGATGATGAAACAGCGATGGGCCGAGCGCAAGAAAAAACAGAAGGCTTAGAAGTCTACTAAGGTCGCCACCGTCTTGCGGAAAACCATCCGTGATGGGGAGAATGCCACTCGCGCAGAGTGGCATTTCAATTTGATTTCGCATTCCGGGCTCACAGACCTACCAGAAAGTTGTATGAAAATGTCTTCAGAAAAGCTCGCGCAAGCATATCAAATCCGTAGCGCGCCCAAATCTCGCGTGAGATGATAACCAGATGGTGAGAACTCCGACGGAAAAGAGTCCTGCGAAGCTAATCGTTGAAAATGCCGCCAACGTGGATAACGTTCTCGACGTCATGTTCGAGGGCGTTTACTTTGTCGATCGCAACCGGGTTATTCAGAAGTGGAATTCCGGCGCATCCGACATCACTGGCTATGCCTCCGACGAGCTACTTCACCGCTGCTGCATGGATAACATTCTTGTTCATGTGGACGAAAACGGGACCGAACTGTGTAAGTCGGGCTGCCCTCTGCATAAGACCATGCAAGACGGCGAGTCACGGCAAGGGACGGTGTACCTGAGGCACAAGCTTGGTTATCGTGTGCCCGTCGTGGTTCGAACTGCCGCTATCCGGGACGACAGTGGGAATGTTGTGGGCGCAGTGGAGACCTTTCGGGAGATCGGCGAGGCAGATCACTGGAAGGCCCGCATCGCCGAACTGGAGCGACTGGCCTTCGTTGACCTGGTCACGGGCATTCCCAATCGCCATTTTCTCGAGACGCAACTGAATCGGCTGTTGCACGAATTTGGCGTCGTTGCCGAGCCTTTCACCTTCTGCATGCTCGACGTCGATCATTTCAAATCGGCAAACGATAGGCACGGACATGAATTCGGCGATCGCGTGTTGCGAACCATGGCTCAAACCCTGCTGAACTCGCTGCGCTTCAGCGACATGCTCGGGCGGTGGGGCGGCGATGAGTTTGTCCTCCTGCTCCCCAAGACTGGGCTGGAGCGCGCGCAACAGGTGGCCGAGCGCGCCCGCGTCTTGATTGCGCAGACGGGAACTCCGGCTGGCAGCGCCTTCCTGAAAATGACGGTTTCGATCGGCAGTGTCGTGGCGACTGCCGGAGACGATCGCGCCAACCTCATCAAGCGAGTGGACCACCAACTGTACGCCGCCAAGGCACGGGGCAGGAACTGCTGTTCGGTAGCCTAGTCCGCTCTCCCCAACGGCAAAGCTCGCCATCTACGACAACCTCAGGATGCAAGCTGGCGTGGCGCCGCGTAACGCTTGGGTCCACGCTTGCGTACTAACAGCAGGCGAACGCGTTCCAGCAGTTCCATGGGAGCAAACTCACCCTTGGATAGCCAGCAGTCGGCGAGGTGATCTTCCCCGCAAGCTGTGACCGAACCGGAAAACAGCAACGCTGGTGTGTAAGGCGAAATGGATTTAAGGCGGTCAATCAATTTTGCCCCGCTCATTTTGGGCATCATCAAATCAGTGATAACCAGATCGATTCCGCCACAGCGCATAAATTCGATGGCGCGTTCGGGATCAGAGCAAGTAAGGACGCGGTACCCCCGCGTCTCGAGTATGACTTTCCGGATGGAGAGAGAGCGTTCGTCATCGTCGACACAAAGAATGGTGCGTTTCGGTTTCATGGACCTTCCCACAAGGGCCTTCTCGGAGGGGCTGCGCGGCCGCGACTGAGCAAACCTGTTAAGTCAGTCGCGCCGGCCAGTCACTGAGCGGCTTCGGTTGAATTTTTCGTCCGCCTGAGCAAGTAGCGTATCCGGATAGTACGTCCACAACGCGACCCTGCCAAGTACCGCAATGGTCAAATCGGAAAGTTTTTTTTGGGCAATCAAGACAATCGAAACAGCACCGTCAGCGGTGGAGAGAAACCTGCGCTATCGTCTGAAACCATCGCCTGGCAAGGCTTTGGGGCTTGCACAGTTTATCCGCAGAAAATTCACATCGTAACTTCGCCGTCAATCACCTGCACTACATTACCGCCGACGCGCACGTTGGTGACAGTCTCGTCCGATTTTGCCGCGCGGATGTAGAGCCAACTGGGACGCCGGGTTTCCATTCCCTGCTCAATCAGTCCCTGTTGCTCCGGCGCCAGCACGCCGTACTCTACCGCCCATGCTGCGCAACATCCTGCGGCAGATCCGGTGGCGGGATCTTCGCCGTTGTAGAAGATCATTCGCGCGTGCAAGGTCGCCTTCGGATCTACCGTTTCGCGGCAGACAAGGTAAAAGAACGCTGGATTGCCTACAGTCGCCAGATAGGGCGCCATCTGCTGCCAACTGACGGTGAGTTTCTGTAAGGTGGCGAGTGACCGGAACGGCACCATGGTGAATGGCATTCCGGTGGAGACGGTCTGGATGGGAAGGTTCCCGTCAAGCTCTGAGACTGGAACGCCGATTACGTTGGCGACGTCAGCATGAGGGTGCGTGCGCCCGAACTGCGGTTCTGCCTGACGCATCTCGCCAAAAACACGGCCGTTGCGCTGCTCAAACCGCACCGGCACCTTACCGACTTGGAGATCGAGGACAATTTCGTCCGTACCCGAGTGCTGGCGCAGATGCCAGGCAGTACCCAGCGTAGGGTGTCCGGCAAATGGCAGCTCCTCATTAACGGTGAAAATGCGGACCCTGTGACCTTCCTTGCGTTCGACGGCCTCTTCGCGGGGCAGAATGTAGGTGGTCTCCGAGAGATTGGTCTCGCGCGCTAGCTTCTGCATCTCCTCGTCGCTCAATCCGCGGGCGTCCGAGAACACAGCAAGCTGATTGCCTTCAAGAGGGCGATCGGTGAAAACATCAAGTTGTACGAAACGGAACTTGCGAACCGGCATGGTTGCTGCTCCACGTTCAATGTACACTGCGAAAAGGCCGGAGCCGCCGGCGGTCCCAGTGCCTGGCTCTTACGAGACTCCGGAACCAGGTGTTTCGCGACAAATTATTTCTGAAGGAGCCAAAGGATCGGGCTGGCGACGTGACCGTGCCAGCTATTGCGGAAGCGAAGGGGGTCCGGTGACTCTCCCGGTCTTCAAAACCGGCGATTGGCGCCTTGCGGTGTCAATGGTGCGTTCGACTCGCACACGCTTCCGCCAAGATTTTGAGTGCGTCGCAGGGGAGCGAAATAGCCGCCATAGCGTGGTCCTAGGCGATACAGCAACCGGACATATTTGCGGAATGAGGGCTGGTCTTTGGGCTCGAAAATGAGTTCCACGATGTCGGTCAGGTGCAAGTCGGCCTCAGTCGTGAACGCCACGCCCGCCAAACTGATGTCAACACATACGCCTTGGGCGCAGTGCTGCCTGGTCCCGTGGCTGATGATCTGGACCGGCACGGAAAGCGTAGTCCGCTCTTGCCTGCGTTCGCCGGCTTGCAGAGTCTTGCCGCCACGGTTAGAGGTGCAGGCATTCGCAACTTGACGGTTTTCATCCATACCAGAAATACATCGGCCATTTTGGAAATGTACTTGAGCCGGCAGACGAAAGCGTTAATCAGGCGCGGGTTGGTGCTTGACCGCACCAGGCCTCACCACCGTTTCCATGGTTTGGTACGCAGCACGAGCAGCAATACTCCGGTTCCTAATAGCAGGCGAACGGGCGGCTCAGGAGTAGTTGCAGCCGGAGGCGGGCCCGTCCCGGGACCGTATTCTCCGCAACACACGAAGGGAAGAAAGAATACCGGTGGCCAAACCCCGGGATTCTGCCCCGGCTGCAACTCCAAGGTCGGAACGGAGGGTTCATGCGGCGTGAGTAACGGCGGCAGCCCCAGTTCGAAGACTACCAAGGGGGGCTCTACGGGAGGGGGCTCACGCTTCGGAGGCTCCGGAGGAATTTGGAACACCACGCGGTTACCGCATCCGGCGCGGATCATGTTATTGCCATCCACCAGCAACAGTTCTCCCTTTAGCAGATGGATTTTGCGGCTGGTCCAGTAGATTGCGTTCTGGATGCGGTAGGAGACAAAGACCTCCATCGGCGCTGCCGTGCGTCGGAGGAGCAAATTCTCCGTATGGATGTTCCTGTAGTGCCGCGCGACGACAGGGTCTGCCGCGATCGAGTTCTCGACTTCAGCAATCGTCAACACGCCGCCGGGCACGACCGAATAGGGATGGATTTTGCGGGCAGCCCGATAATCCAACGCGGGTTCGACCTCGGCGAGGGAAGTTACAGAAGGGAGCCAGGTCAATTCGTGAGGCGAGGGGCCGAAGATGGCGGCGCAACATACAAGCGCTAGCGGCAACGCGCTGATCGAGACTAGAACGGCCGAGATGCAGATCTTACGAAATCGCCCGCGCCGATGGCTGCGGCCCGGTTTGACCGCGATAACACGCACAGAGATTTCCCCCGCTCTCCTTCACCAGCGCGAACCTTGCGCTTTGTGGCTGTGACCGCCTCTCAACGGGCAGAGTTACCGTTCAGACCCGCAGGTTGAGGCGGGCGATCAACTGGGCAGGAGATCGTGTGCAGGGGGAACAC
>Ga0074045_10001196_pt1 | contig 25376 bp, 16 predicted proteins | sample BogForMeECP23OM2_FD_94442 | JGI IMG/M metagenome (GOLD analysis project Ga0074045, IMG submission 94442) | Bog forest soil microbial communities from Calvert Island, British Columbia, Canada - Bog Forest MetaG ECP23OM2 | ecosystem: Environmental > Terrestrial > Soil > Wetlands ... | reverse complement strand
CTCCCTGATATGCGCGCCGATCCGGGTCGGCCGCCGGAAATCCATCGGCGTCCCCGCGACGGGCGCGAGCTCGCCCGTCGGGATCAGGGTCGAGTCGACCGGCGTGAAGCGGTCGGCATCCAGCATCAGCTCATGGGAGAGGATGTCGCCGTTCTCGGCCCCGGCGAGATTGAAGTAGCTGTGGTTGGTGACGTTGACGGGCGTGTCCCGGTCGGTCGTGACGGTGTAGTCGAGCCTCAGCTCGCCGGAGTTCGTGAGCGTGTAGACGACGCTGACGCGGCAGTTCCCCGGGTAGCCCTCCTCCCCGTCCCGGCTAAGGTAGGTGAACGCGACGGCGGGACCCAGTCCCGACGGGACCTGCGCCGCGTCCCAGACGACCTTGTCAAATCCCCTGACACCGCCGTGAAGGTGGTTCGGGCCGTCGTTCACCGCTAGCTGGTAGGCCCTCGCGCCCAGCGTGAACCGGCCCCTGGCGATGCGATTCCCGACGCGGCCGACCGTGGCCCCGAAGAACGGCTCCTTGCCGAGGTATCCGCCGAGGCCGTCGAAGCCGAGCACGACGTCGTTGAGCCTGCCCTCCCTGTCGGGCACATCCAGCTCGGTCAGGGTCGCGCCGTACGTCGAGACCCTCGCGACCATGCCGCGCGAGTTGGTGAGGACGTAAAGGTCCACCGCGCGGCCTCCGGCGCTTCCAAAGGAGGCCCTGGACACCGCCGCGGTCTGTCCGAACGCGGGCAGGCAGGCAGCAAGGAGGAGCGTGCAGAACCGGGGTGCAGTGCGTGCATTCATGGGCGTCAGGATGGGCAGTGGGCCGCGCCGGGGAGGAATCCGGGCCCTTCAGCCCGAGAAGTATATGTAGGCGCCCAGGATGCAGGCCAGTATGATGGCCGAGAAGACGACGTCCTTCTTCTCCCAGCTCGAGCGGGTCAGGGCGCGGTCCGCGTCCGTGGCCGTCTCGAAGGTGAGGCCGGCGATCCTCGGGTAATCGGGCACCTTGGTCACGTAGCTCACCCCCACCATGACGATGGCCGAGACAAGCGTGATCAGGACGCTGAAGTATTGGAAGTTGATGTTGTTGAGGACCCACAGGAACGAGCCGGGAGCGTATCCGTGCTCGAACCCGGGGAGCTTCATGGTCACCGGGGTGTCGACCAGCATGCGGAACACGCCGATCACGAAGCCCACCAGCATCGCCCACAGGCACCCCTGGGCGTTCAGCCGCTTCCAGAAGACGCCGAAGAAGAACACGACGAATATCGGCGGCGCCAGGTAGCCCTGGACGGTCTGAAGGTAGGTGTAGAGCCCGTGCGCCCCCTGGATGACGGGGATCCACGCCAGCGCGACCAGGACCATGACCGCGGTCGCGATGCGGCCCATGCGCACGATCTCGTGCTGCGAGGCCTTGGGCCGGAACTTCTCGTACAGGTCCACCGTGAACAGGGTCGAGCACGCGTTGAACACCCCGGCGAGCGAGCCCATGAGGGCCGAAAGGAGGCCTGCGACCACGATACCCCGAAGGCCGGGCGGCAGCAGGTACTTGACCATGAGCGGGAACGCGGCCTGCGCCTCGGCCGGCACGGGCTTCCCGTCGGCGCCCACCATCGCGCCGAGCTCGGGGACCTTCCCGCTCTTGGCCAGCGCGAAGCAGATGAGGCCCGGGATGATGAAAAGGTAGACCGGGAAGAGCTTCAGGAAGGCCGCGAATATGCTGCCGCGCCGGGCCGTCCTCTGGTCGGGCGCGCCGAGGGCGCGCTGCACGATGTACTGGTCTGTGCACCAGTACCAGAGCCCGATGATCGGGGCGCAGATCAGCATGCCCGGCCACGGGAAGTTGCCGTTGAAGTACCACGCCTGCCTCACGACCGCCCCGGAGGCGTTCGTCTCGAGCACGGGCGCCCACGTCGCGTGCACCCCGGGGGGCGTGATCGGGCGCCAGAGGTTGAGCATCTCCGAACCGCAGTAGTGGCGCAGCTCGGACCAGCCGCCCAGCCGGTGCAGGCCGTAGAAGGTGAGGAGCGCCGAGCCGGTGATCAGGACCGTCACCTGCACGGCGTCGTTGTAGACGACCGCCCGCATCCCACCCACCATGGTGTAGAGGCCCGTGAGGACGATGACCGCCACCGACCCGATCCAGAAGCTGTTGATCTCCGTCCCGCCGATGCTCAGGTGCATCTCGGGCAGCAGCGTCGCGAACACGACGCCGCCGGCGAATATCCCGACCGCGATCTTCGAGACGACGAACGTGATCATGGAGACGACCGACAGCACGTAGCGAGAGGGCGTGCTGAAGCGGCGCTCCAGGAACTCGGGCATGGTGAACACGAGCGAGCGCGAGTAGAAGGGGACGAAGACCCAGGCGAGGACGAGGAGGCACCAGGCGTGGAGCTCGTAGTGAGCCAGGGCCACGCCGTCCGCGGCCCCGGAGCCGGCAAGGCCGACGATGTGCTCGGAGCCGATGTTGGAGGCGAAGATCGACGCCCCGATGATCCACCAGCCCAGGTTGCGCCCGGCCAGGAAGTAGTCGGCGGCGGTGTCCTTGCCCCGGCGCACCACCCAGGTGACGACCCCCAGGAGAACGGTGAAGTAGACGCCTATCGCTAGCCAGTCGAGGCCGGTGAGCGTGGAATGGGGCGCGGAAGCCATAGCCAGTAGGGGAAACGGGGTCATGGTGCGGGGGCAGCGGGCCGGAGCAAAAATAACCGTGCCTTCCGCAGTGACGTTCGGTTCACTTGACCGCCCAGTCAATACAGGATCGTGTAGGAGCGGACGACGGGCAGGACTGGACCGGCGCCCACCACCCACATGGCGTTCACCCTCGGAATCGACTTCGGAACCAATTCGGCGCGAGCGCTCGTCGTCCGCTGCCGCGACGGCGCGGAGCTGGGCAGCTTCGTCGCGCGGTACAGGAGCGGGCGCCAGGGGGTCCTTCTCGACCCCGCGGACGCCCACCTGGCCCGCCAGCACCCCGGCGACTACCTGGTCGCGCTCGAGGAGAGCGTCCGGGGCGCGCTCGCCGCGGCGAGGCGCACCCCCGGCTTCTCCGCGAGGCTCGTCGCGGGGGTCGGGGTCGACACGACCGGGTCGAGCCCCATTCCGGTCGACCGGCGCAACCGCCCGATCGCGCTTGGCAGGAGGTGGCGGCGCAACCTCGCCGCCCAGTGCTGGCTGTGGAAGGACCACACGAGCTGGCGCGAGGCGGCCAGGATCACCGAGGCCGCGGCGAGGATGCGCCCCGAGTACATCGCGAAGTGCGGCAACCGGTACTCGTCGGAATGGTTCTGGTCGAAGATATGGCACTGCCTGTCCGTGGCCCCAGGCGTGTTCAAGGCCGCGTATTCCTGGGTCGAGCTGGCGGACTGGGTCCCGTCGGTCCTGGCGGGGGTGGCCGACCCGCTGAAGGTCGTGCGCGGGATCTGCGCCGCGGGGCACAAGGCGCTCTACAGCGACGACTGGGGCGGGCTCCCGGACAAGAGGTTCCTCTCCGCGCTCGACCCCCGGCTCGGCGCGCTCCGGGACCGCCTCTACAAGCGCGCGTTCGACGCCGGGACCCCGGCCGGCTCCCTCTGCCCGGAATGGGCGCGCAGGCTCGGCCTGCCGGCCGGCATCCCCATAGCGATCGGCGAGTTCGACGTGCACTACGGCTCGGTCGGCTGCGGCATCCGGGTCGGCACCCTCGTCAAGGTCATCGGCACCTCGACGTGCGACTGCGCCCTGGTCTCGTCGCGCGGGAGGGTCCCCGACATCCCGGGCATCTGCGGCATCGTGCCGGGCTCGATCGTGCCGGGATACCACGCGATCGAGGCCGGCCAGTCCGCCGTGGGCGACATCTTCAACTGGTGGATCGACACGGTCTGCCGCGGCGACGAGGCGCTGCACGCCCGTCTGACTTCGGAGGCCGCCCGGCACGAGCCCGGCCAGAGCGGGCTCCTCGCGCTCGACTGGCAGAACGGCAACCGCACGATCCTCGTCGACCCCCGGCTGACGGGGCTCCTGGTCGGCTGCACTCTGCAGACGACGCGGGCGGAGATCTACCGGGCGCTCATAGAGGCGACGGCATTCGGGGCCCGGATGATAATCGAGCGGATCCGGGAGTACGGCGTGCCGACCCGCAGGATCGTCTGCGCCGGCGGCATCGCCGAGAAGAACCCGCTGCTGATGCAGGTCTACGCCGACGTGACCGGCTGCACGATGCAAGTCGCGGGCTCGAGGCAGGCTTGCGCCCTCGGGGCCGCGATCAGCGCCGCCGTGTTGGCGGGCGCCCACCGGGACTTCCCGGCGGCGCAGAAGGCGATGACCCGCCTCAGGAGGACGGCCTACCGGCCGGATCCCCGCCGCCGCAGGGTCTACGACAGGCTCTACGCCCAGTACCGCATCCTCCACGACGGGTTCGGCGGCGTCCGAAGGAGCGCCAACCTGTCGCAGGTGATGAAGGAGCTCCTCTCCATCCAGGCCGACGCGCGCGCCGCCTGATCCCCGCCCTACCATGAAGCTCCTCACAAAATCCGAGATCTGGCTGGTCACCGGCTCCCAGCACCTCTACGGGCCCGGGCCGCTGCGACAGGTGGCCGCCAATTCGCAGAAGGTCGCAAGGGCCCTGAGCGCGTCGCCGGCCATCCCGCTGCCGGTCAGGTTCAAGTCCGTCCTCACGACGGACGAGCAGATCCGCTCGGTCTGCCTCGAGGCGGACCGGACCCAGGAGTGCGCGGGCCTGGTCCTGTGGATGCACACGTTCTCTCCCGCGAAGATGTGGATCGGCGGGCTTTCCAGGCTGCGCAAGCCCTTCGCCCACCTCCACACGCAGTTCAACCGGGACCTGCCCTGGGGAGAGATCGACATGGACTTCATGAACCTGAACCAGGCCGCGCACGGCGACCGCGAGGCGGGCTTCCTCCACGCGCGCATGCGCCTGCCGAGGAAGATCGTCGTCGGCCACTGGGAGGACCCGGAGGTCCAGGAGCGCCTGGGCGCATGGATGCGGGTGGCGCGGGCCTGGCAGGACCTTCAGGGGGCCAGGTTCGCCCGGTTCGGCGACAACATGCGCCGCGTCGCGGTCACGGAGGGCGACAAGGTCGCCGCGGAGGCGCGCTTCGGCTACTCGGTCGACGGCTACGGGGTCGGCGACCTCGTCGACGAGGTCAACGCCGTGGCCGAGGCCAGGGTGACCCGCCTTTGCGCCGAGTACGCAGGCCGCTACACCGTCGCGCGCGAGCTGCGCGGCGGCGGGGCCCGCCACCAGTCGCTTCGCGACGCGGCGCGGATCGAGCTCGGCCTGCGGGCGTTCCTCGAGAGGGGCGGCTTCAAGGGCTTCACGACCACCTTCGAGGACCTGCACGGCCTGCGCCAGCTGCCTGGACTCGCCGTCCAGCGGTTGATGGCGGACGGCTATGGGTTCGGGGCGGAGGGCGACTGGAAGACCTGCGCTCTCCTACGCACCATGAAGGTGATTGGCGCGGGCCTGGGCGGGGGCACGTCGTTCATGGAGGACTACACGTACCACCTCGACCCGTCGGGATGCCTGGTGCTCGGCGCGCACATGCTCGAGGTCTGCGAGTCGATCGCCGCCGGCCGGCCGTCGCTCGAGGTCCACCCGCTCGGCATAGGCGGCAAGGACGACCCCGCGCGCCTTGTCTTCAGCGCCCCCGCGGGGGCCGCCGTGAACGCCTCGCTGATCGACATCGGCGGCCGCTTCCGCCTCGTCGTCAACGAGATCGACGTGGTCGAGCCGCCGCGGGCGCTGCCCAAGCTGCCGGTCGCCCGCGCCGTATGGAGGTGCCGCCCGGACTTCAAGACGGCCTGCGGCGCCTGGATCCGCGCGGGCGGGGCCCACCACACCTCGTTCAGCTACGCCGTGACCGCGGAGCACCTGCGCGACCTCGCGGAGATCGCCGGGATCGAGATGGTGCTCATCGACGGTGAAACCCGCCTGGCGCAGCTCGAGAAGGAGCTCCGCTGGAACGAGGCCTACTACAAGTTCGGCGCGGGCCTTCGCCCGTGAACGCCGCGCCAAACCCCGCAACGCAATGCTGAAGGAGCTCAAGCGCGAGGCCTACGAGGCCAACCTGGAGCTGCCCGCCCACGGGCTCGTCCACCTCAACTTTGGAAACGCGAGCGCCCTCGACCGCGGCCGCGCCATCATGGCGATTAAGCCGAGCGGCGTGGCCTACGGCAGGCTGCGGCCCGCGGACATGGTGCTCGTCGACCTCGAGGGCAAGCGGGTCGAGGGGAGGCTACGGCCGTCGTCGGACGCGCCGACCCACGTCGCGCTGTACCGGGGTTTCGGCCGCGCGCGCGGCATCGTTCACACGCATTCGCCCTACGCGACCGCCTTCGCCCAGGCCGTGCTCCCGATCCCGGCCCTCGGCACGACCCACGCCGACTTCTTCCGCGGGGAGATCCCGGTGACTCGCGCGCTTACGCCTAGCGAGATCCGCGGCGCCTACGAGACCGAGACGGGCAGGGTCATCCTTGAAAGGTTCTCTAAGCTGAGCGAGGAGGAGGTTCCGGGCGTGCTCGTCGCCCGCCACGGGCCCTTTGCCTGGGGCCCCTCGGCCGCCGAGGCGGTCGAGAACGCCGTGGCGGTCGAGCTCTGCGCCCGGCTCGCGTTTCTCACGCTTACCCTGCGGCCCGCGGGCGCCCCCGTCGCCGCGGCGCTCCTGGAGCGCCACTTCCGCCGCAAGCACGGCCCCGGGGCCTATTACGGCCAGCGCTAGCGGCCGCCGCGGCTCAGCGCCGGCGCCAGTGCGCGCCCGGCTTGCCCCGCGGATGATACGACGGCGCCGCGCGAAACGGCGCCCCACCCCCGCGCCGCTGCGGCTCCCTCTGCTGCGGGAACGCCGAGGCCGCCTTGTAGGCGAAGCCCTCCAGCTTCAGCCGCGGGATCTCGCGGCCGATGAAGCGCTCGATCGCCCGGACGTCGGACGCGTTCTCCGGCGAGGCCAGCGTGAACGCGTCGCCGACGGCCTGGGCCCGGCCCGTGCGGCCGATCCTGTGAACGTAGTCCTCCGGATTCTCGGGAACGTCGTAGTTGATGACATGGGACACACCGGCGACGTCGATGCCTCGGGCCGCGATGTCGGTGGCCACCATCACCTCGTAGCGGCCGCTGCGGAACCCCTCGAGCGCCTCCATCCGCTGGTTCTGCGAACGGTTCGCGTGGAGCACCGCGACGCTGTGGTTGGCCTCCCTCAGGCGCCTGGCGATCCGGTCGGCGCCGTGCTTCGTGCGCGAGAAGAGGAGGACGCTGTTGAAATCGATCGCGGCCAGAAGCGCCAGCAGCAGCTCGAACTTCTGCTCCTGGTGCACGGGATAGATGGCGTGCGTGATGAGCTGGGTGACCGACTTCACGACCCCGATCTCGACGCGGGCGGGATCCCTGAGGGCGAAGGCCGCCACGCCCGCGAGCTCGGGCGGCACCGTCGCCGAGAAGAGGAGCGTCTGGCGCTGCGGCGGGCAGCGCTGGATGATCCGCTTGACGTCGTGGATGAAGCCCATGTCGAGCATCCGGTCGACCTCGTCCAGGATGAGGATCCGGGCGCCGCCCAGCCTGAGCTCGCCCTCCTGCAGGAAATCCAGAAGGCGCCCGGGCGTCGCGACGACGACATCGGCGCCGGCGCGAAGGTCGGCGCGCTGCCGGCCGTAGCCGACCCCGCCGTGCAGCACCGTCGCCCGGATTTCCGTGAACCTCGAGAGGTCCCGGAAGGCCGTCTCGACCTGGGCCGCGAGCTCGCGGGTCGGCTCGAGCACCAGGACCCGCGGGCCCTGCGCCTGGTGCCCGCCGAGCAGGGACAAGACCGGAAGGGCGAACGCCGCCGTCTTTCCGGTGCCCGTCTGCGCCGAGCCGATCAGGTCGCGCCCCGACATTATCACCGGAATCGCTCGCAGCTGGATGGGTGTCGGTTCCGTGTATCCCATGGCCTGCACGCCGCGGATCACGCTTGGCGCCAGGCCGAGTTTTGTAAAAGGCATCCCACACCTCCGCCCGGATCCGTGTCCAACGCGAGGTTAATCCCCCTCCATGCGGCCCGCGCCCGGTGTTGCCGAACGCCGGTTCACCCGCCATCGTCCTGCGGGTGGCTCCGATCCGAAACGCGTTCCTGGCCCGGCTCCTGGGCCTCACCCTGGCCGGCGCCACGGGGGTCCAGGCGGCATTGTGGGTCTCGCCCGGGGGCGACGACCGCAGTCCCGGGACCGAGGAGCAGCCCCTTAGGTCGATCGAGCGCGCCCGCGACATCGTGCGCACCCTGAACCGCGACATGTCCGACGACATCACGGTGTTCATCGGCGGAACCCACCGGATCGCCGGGCCCATCGAGTTCGGGCCCGAGGATTCCGCCACGAACGGCTTCTCGATCGTGTACACAGCGGCGCCCGGGGAGCACCCCGTCGTCAGCGGAGGCCTCCCCGTGGCGGGCTGGAACCTGGCCGACCGCTCTCGGAACCTTTGGTGTGCGCCCGCCCCGGACGGGCTCGAGGATTCGCGCGACCTCTTCGTCAACGGGGTGCCGGCGAACCGGACCCGCGCGCGTCTCCTCCAGGCGCTGGTGCGCAATCCGGCGGGGGTCACCGTCGTGTCACCTGACACCAAGGTCCAGTGGAGGAACCCCGGCGACGTCGTGTTTTCGCCCGCCGAGCCGGGCGCGATCTGGTCCGAGCGCCTGGGCTCGCCCCCGTTCTTCGCGGTGAACGCGTTCGAGCTCCTGGGCACTCCCGGCGAGTGGTACTTCGACCGGCCCGAGAGGCGGATCTACTACACGCCCCGCGCGGGAGAGGACATGGCCGGCGCCGGCGCGCAGGCCGCCAGGGCCGAGGCCCTGATCGACGCAAAGGGGGCCCCCGGCCGCCCGTTGACCGGCCTCATATTCAAGGGAATCCGATTCGAGTGCACGACCTCGCTGCGCCCGTTCGATCCGGGCGCCCCCGATGCCCGGCCGCCGGCGCGCCCCGCGGCCGCGGTCCGCCTCAGCCACGCGGGCAACATACAGTTCCTCGAGGACGACTTCGTGCACCTGGGGACCCGGGGACTCGACCTGGGGCCGGACCTCGAAGGCGCCGTCATCGAGGGCTGCGTCTTCGGCGACGTGGCGCGGACCGCCCTCGGTGTCTCCGACGCGTCGCAGGTGCGGGTGTCGAACTGCTGGTTCTCCTATGTCGCAACCTCCCGTCCCGACGAGGCCGTTATCGAGTTGGGGCATGCGGATTCCGTCGTGATCGAGCACGACCAGATCGACCACTTCCCCAGATTCGCGATCGGGGAGGGGCGCGGGCAGGCCGGCGCCGGCCGCAGGGCGACGAACCTGATTTCGCCGCCCGCGACAGACTTCGACGGGCGGCGCCCCGACGGGGATAATCGCGAGGCAGCCTCGGCGGACGCCGGCGTATCGGCGGCCTACCAGGCCATCCTGGCCGAGCGGTTCTGGGGGCCGACGACACCGCGCCCGCCGGACCACGTCTCGGCGCTGGCCGGCGACCGCCTCGCCTATGTGACCTGGGATCCCCCCTGCCTGGACGGCGGCTCCCCCGTGGCCTCCTACGCCGTCACCTCGTCGGACGGCGCCACGATCACCGTCTCTTCGGCCGAGTTCCGAGCGAGGGGATACGCCGTGTACGACGGCCTCGAGAACGGCCACGCCGTCAATTTCACGGTGGCCGCGGCAAACGCAACGGGCTCCAGCCCTCCCTCCCTCCCCACCGCGAACGTCGTGCCGCAGCACAAGAGGAGGCTCAAGCCGCCGGAGCCGCCGGCGTCGGCATCGGTCGACCGCCGCGGCGCCACCCTGAGCGTTCATATCACGCCGCCCGCTGCGGACGGGGGCAGCCCGGTGCTCGCCTACGTGTTCGCCTCCGTCCCTGCAGGCAGGAGAATCGATCTCGAGGGCTGGGACGTGATCCACGCGAGCGCGTCTGATCCCGTGGTACGCGAGATCGACTATCCGCTGGATTCGGACTCGACGATCGCCATTGCCGCGAGGAATGTCGCGGGCGAGGGGAAGCCCGTGATCCTAAAGCTGCAGCGCTGAGGCCCGCGGCCTTGCGGGGCGCGGCGGCTTTGATACGGCATCGGATCAAGTCGCGGAGAAGAAGCCCGTTGTCACCTTCAAGGACCTTGAGCCGGGCAAGGAGACCAAGGGCGGTCCGAACCCCCGGCCCCTGCCCCCGCCCAAGAGACCGGTCTGGCAAGGGGAGTGCCTGCGGCCAGCCGCGGGGTATAGCATGCGGGCAAGGCTGCCGGCTTGCCCGGAAGGCTGGTGCGTCGACCGGTGCCGTGGCCTTGCAGATATCGCGTCCGCGGATGCTTGCCCACGGGCCGGCCAATCCGGTTCGCGGGAGCATCCCCGTCCGGCTACGTTATGAACAAGCGGATGTCCTTGGCGCCGGCCTCTGAGAAGTACGTGTCCAGGATGCGCCGCTCGACCCGCTCCCTGACGGGGGCATCGTCGAGGGTTGGCTCCGTCTTCCGGAGCACTCGGCTAAGGTGAAAGACGCCGCCCTCTTGAGCGGGTTCCTGGATCTCCCCAATTCCGGCGCAAAGGAGCTTCTGGCGCTGCTCCTCGGGCAGGTCCTCCGCGAGCAGATCGATCCGCTCGAACGGAAAACGAGAGTCATGGGCGACCTCCTCGAGGGAAAGGCCGTCTTCGCGGACGCACAGTTGAGCCTCGCGGGCGGCATCGGCGGAATCAAACTCGGCCCGTTCCAGCTCGAGCCTCGTGAGTGGAAGGCGCGCCGCCGCCAGGGCCCTTGAGAGCCGCTCAGGCGTGAGGACCGCCTCGCACCTGATGCGGTACGCGGCCTCCATCTCGAGCATACCCTCAATCCAGTCCTGGCCGCGGTTGATTGCCTTGAGCCACGCAGGCAGGCCGCCCGGTTCAAGGCCCAGGCGCTCGAAGAATCGCTCGCGCTCCGCCTTCAGCCTCTCCTCGCCAACCGGGGCCTCGGCGGCGGCGCGCGCCACGAGGCGGCGGCTCAGCTCGGTCGCCAGCGGTCCGAATGAACCGGACAGGAGGAGCTCGATCTGCAGCAGGCCGATCAGCTCAGGAACGACACGCGACGGGTCGACGTGGTCGGGTATGACCTTGTCCCTGAGGGTCTCCCTCCAGTAGCGCCGATTGAAGAAGTCCTGGAACTCCTCCGGCGTCATGCCGCGGAGGTCGAGCCACGCCTCGGCCTCTTCGGCCGAGATCAGGTCGTTCTCATACCGGAACTGGTCGACCATCGCCTCGACGGTCGCGTCGTCCCCCTCGAGCTTCCAGCGGGCGGCCTCCTCCTCGCACGCTATCCCCAGGGCCACCTCAAACACGCTCGGCTGCAGCTCGTTCCGAAAATGCGCGGCACGAACGACCTCGCCGACGCTGACAACGGCGTCCCTGAACGCAAAGGCCGCGCAATCTCCAGTCGGCGACACGCGGAGGCTCTCTCGCTAGCTGGTCTTGACCCTTGCTTCCAGCTTGATCCCGCCCCTGGGGTTCCTCTTCGACCTGAGGTCCCTGAATCTGACGGTTGTCCTTGCCGTGGCCTTCTTCTCTGCCGGTGCCATGTTGATCGTGGGTGTGACCTTCTTTGTTGAGCTCCCTCTTTCTGATTAAGTATGCGGCAAATGTGGAGCCAATACCGCGGGACTCCGCGGCGCCCCTGATTCCCAAGGGTCCCGCGGCGCCGCCCTGGCAGGGGCCGAACCTGCAGCCTTCTAGAGCTTCAACTCAGACGCCCCTCCCGCGGGAGGGGATATGCAGACGGCATCTTCGTCTTTATTTGTGCTGAATTCGGTTGAATGCCCGAGTCTTCGGACCGCGGCATTGCATCTGCAGGACCGGCGTCAGGAGGCGATTGCGCCCGGGCGTGGGCTCAAGGCCCATTCGACCCTATCCGTGCGGGGCACGGAAGCTCTCGAGTCAACTAGTCTAGCTTGAGATACTTCATCTGCGCGTCGCTCTTAATGTATATGGGCCCGCCTTTGGGGTCCTTCCTCGACTTGAGATCCTTGAATTTAACTGATGTCTTTGCGGTGCTTTTCTTTTTTGCTGAGGCCATGTTGTTCTTGGATTGTGACGTTTTGGGTATGCGCGCGCTTCTGCCGGCGGAACAAACAATCAAATCTTGGTTAGTGTCGGCGAAGATGAATCTTGCAACTTGATGTTGGTATCGATCTTCAGGTACGCGTCAAAGGCACCACCCTTGGGGTTCTTCTTTGATTTAAGGTCCCTGAATCTGACGGCGGTTCTTGCGGCGGCTTTCTTCTTTTCGGAGGCCATGTTGTTTTGGAGTTGTTGCGTTTTTGTTTTGGAGCCCTCTTCTCGGTCTACATTAGAGTATTGTCAGGGAGTTAACACCGCTGGGCGCCGCGCAGTGTCCCTGGTGACATGTCAATGCACCCGCTGTTCGGCTACGCTGGCGAAAATCCCGCTAGGTATTCTTATGGAATTCGATCGATTGGTTCTTCACATACATTTGCACGGCGCCGCCCTTGGGGTTCTTCTTTGATTTGAGGTCCTTGAATTTTACCGACGTCCTTGCTGAGGCTTTTTTCTTTTGGGAGGCCATGTTGTCTTTGGGTTGTGGGGTTCTTGTATTGCAGCGCACTTGACGATTTGCGACCAGCCATTGGCATGACCAGCATCGCAGAGAGCTTCTTCTGCCAGATTTTCTCATAGTTTCCATTAGGCTAGTCAATACTTTATGCCAATCATTTGTAAATAGCATAACATGTTATATGGTAATTATTAACGAAACTGATCTGGAAGCCGCACTCGCCTTAATCCCTATTCCGCTCCGCCTCGATCGGGTAGACTCGCGCACCCCGGAATGAAAGTCGCCGATCAAGTCCGCCAAATCTACAACAGGCGGCCGTATCCATTCGGCAACAACAAGGCCCTTAGGCGCCGCTCCTGGTCGCTCGTCCTTGAGTGGGTCGACGCGATCGGGAGGACCGGAGCCCTGAACGCCCCGCCTGCCCGGGCCCTATTGGCGGGATGCGGAGACGGCACCGAGGCGTTCAACCTGCGGCGCAGGCTGCCCGGCGCCGAGATTGTCGCGGTGGATTTCAGCTCGCGCTCCATCGCCATCGCCAGGCGCCTTCAGTCCCGCTCCAGGGAAATGCGAGGCATCCGATTCGTCACTGGCGACCTGACCGACCCGCGCCTGCCGGACAGGCTCGGCGGGAAATTCGACCTCATAATCTGCCATGGCGTGCTCTCCTACATTCCAGGAATCGCCCGGGTCATGAGGAACTTCGCCCGGTGCCTCAAGGCTGACGGCTGCCTCTATCTCGGCGTGAACGGCTCGAGGCACGTCAACACCCGGCTCAGGCGGGCGCTGCCGGAATTCGGGTACGACATGAACGTCTTCAAGGATTCCAGGCGCCTGCGCGACGTGCTGAAGCTGTGCGACGCCGTCGTCTCGGCCGACGGGCTACCGCGGGTTTCCGGGCATGGTCCCGAGTTTCTCGCCAGCGACGTATTCGGCGCCCTGAACCAGAGCCTGACCCTGTCGCAGTGGGCGCTCCACGCACGCGGGGCCGGCCTTCATCTCCGCGGGAATTGGGCATCGATCAGGCTATTCCGCAGGATCGCCGAGGACGACCTGCATGCGTTGCTGGCCCCCCGGTCCCGCGAGCAGGTGGTCGAGTTCCTGGAGAGGCTCAGCCCCTCGCAGTTCCACCGGCTGCTATTCTCGAAGAGGAAGGAGGCCAACCCCCCGTGGCTGAGCCGCGGCCTGCTGCTCAAATGGAGGGTCGCGCTAACCCGCCTCTACAGGGTCAGGCTCCCGAGGGGAGGCAAGACTGTGCGCGACCGGCTGAGGCGGCTCACGATCGCAAGCCCGGCGCTCAGGCTCGCGATGGAGTGGCGCATGCCGGAATGGGAGTTAGAGATCCTGCGCCGCGGCGACGGGGGCTGCTCCCTGGGGCTCGTGCTGAAGGGCATCCCGCTCTCGGTGCCATTCCCCGAGCTGCGCAGGCAGCTCTACCTCCTCTACCACCTCGGCATCATAAACCTGCTGCCCCCCTCGGAAGGCGCATGACGCGTCAGGGGGCGGAGCGGCCCAGGTTCTCCCTGAGCTGGCGGATCGGCTCCAGGACATATTCGATCAGGGTCCGGCTTCCGACAACGATCCGCGCCTCGCCCCTCATCCCGACGCGAAGCGGCCTCGGACGTCCGCCGACTTGGAAGGCCTCCCGGTCGAGCTTCGCCAGGGCGACGAACTGCCTGCCTTCGCGCGTCGTCACGGCCGACGGGCTGATCCATGAAAGCGTGCCTGTTATCGTGCCGTAGCGCTGATAGGGAAAGGCGTCGGAAAAGAACCGGACGCGCTGTCCCACCGCGAGCCTTGGCAGCCCCTCCTCGGCAAGCAGCAGGCGCATCCTCAGCTTCGCGTCCGTGCGGGCGAGCTGGCAGAGCTCCTGGCCGGCCTGCACCACGCTTCCCGGGTTGTTGGCGGACAGGGAGACGACAACGGCGTCATAGGGCGCCCGTATCGAGACCAGGTTCCGGTTCGAGTCCTCCAGCTGGCGCTTCAGGGCGGCAAGTCGAATCTCGGCCTTCTCGATCTCAGCAAGCTGGTCCGAACGCTGCCGCGTCTGCCCAGAAACCATCTGCTGGCGCTGCAGGATCACCTGCTCGCGGGTCCTCGAGGCGACGCTCAGGTCCCTCTCGGCGCCCGCGAGCTCGAGGTTGCGCAAGGCCAAGTCCGTCTCGGAGTAGACGCCGATCTTAGAAAGCTTCCCGTACCGGGCCGCCAGGTCCCGCTCCACGGAGACGTAACTCTCGCGAAACTTCACCTCCTCGTCGGCCTGGGCGATCTCGTGGTCCTTGATCTCGAGGTCCTCGGCATTGGTGACCTCGGCCTGCTTCAGGTTCCTCCTCAGCGACGTCAGGTCCTCTTGAAGCGTGCGCTCCAGCGTGGCGCGATCGCCGACATCCTCGGAACTCAGGACAAAGAGTTCGTCCCCTGCCGCGACCTCTCGGCCCTCCCCGACATGGACCTCCCTGATGATGGCCGGGCGCGGCGACTGTATCGGGTCGGCGCCCCCTTCCGGAACGAGGACGCACGGGCAGCGGATCGTCTCCGGCACGTGGACGAGGACAAGGGCGAGCAAGGCCGCCGCGAACAGTGCGACGATCAGCCACGCCGTCCCTTGGACCACCCAGTGCGGCGGATCCGCCGGCAGCAGCGGCGACTCGCTTTCCAGAGCTTGCTGATCGGCGCGCCTTGCGTTCGGTGTCATCGGGTCGTGTCAGATACCCAGTTGCTGGCTCGAGAGGTAGAAGTAAAGCCCGCGTCTCGCCATGAGCTCGTCATGGGAACCCGTCTCGGCTATCTCCCCCTTTTCGAGCACGATGATCGAATTCGCCTCGCGGATCGTGCTCAGGCGGTGGGCGATGACGATGCAGGTGCGGCCGGACATCAGTCGGCCCATGTTCTCCTGGATCGTGCGCTCCGACTCGGTGTCGAGCGCGCTTGTGGCCTCGTCGAAGATGAGGATAGGCGGATTGTTGTACACGGCGCGGGCTATCGCAATCCGCTGCTTCTGCCCGCCCGAAATGGCCAGGCCGGTCTCGCCGATGCGGGTCTCGTAGCCCAGCGGCAGCCGCATGATGAAGTCGTGGGCGTTCGCGACCTGCGCCGACCAGAGGACGCGGTCGAAGTCGGGTTCGCTGTCGCCAAAGGAGATATTGCTGGCAATCGTGGCGTCGAACAGGTGGTTCTCCTGCAGGACCATGCCGATGTGGCGCCGCAGATCGCGGTAGTTCACGCTCTTCAGGTCGAGGTGGTCGATGTGGATGGTACCCTCGGTCGGCTCCATGAGACCGGCCAGCAGCTTGATCAGCGTCGTCTTGCCGCTGCCGCTCCGTCCGACGAGCGCGACCATCTGGCCCGGGGCGATGTCGAGGGTGATGTTCTTGAGGATGCTGGGCGCCTCCGGTCCGCCGTACCTGAAGCCGACGTTCCTAAGCTCTATGCGGCCCTCGATGCTTGGCACAGGGGTGAGCCGGGACCGGTCGCTGCCCTGCTCCGGCTCCTCGTCGAAGATCTCGTTCAGCCGGTTCAGGAGCACCGTTACCATCTGGAGGCTGTCCCAGGTGCCGAGCGCGCGCAGGATGGAGGCGTAGGCCATCGCCGTGAGGGAGCTGAACGCGACGAAACCGCCCACCGTGAGCCAGCCCTCAAGCACGCCATGGGCGCCGAACCAGAGGAAAAGGCCGGTCGAGATCAGCCCGATGGTCTGAAGGACGCCGTCATAGGACATCACGATGAAATTGGTCCGGAATAGCTTCTTCGCGACGGCGAGAAACTCGCCCAGGATGGCCCCGCGGAACGCAATCTCGGCCGACGCCGCCTTGACCGCCTCGATTCCCTTGATCGCGTCGATCTGGTGCGAATTGTACTTGCCCTGGCTCTGCTCGATGTCGGCGAAGAGCGGCCTCAGCACCTTTGCGGAGAAGACCATGAGCGCGGCGTAGAGTGGGGTCGTGGCCAGGAAGATCGCCGTGAGCTCGAGGCTGTAGAAGGACATCATGATCAGCGCTCCTGCCAGCTGGACAAGCGCCAGGAGGCCGCCGATCCCCTGCTGCACGAAGAACTGGCGGACCTGCCGCGCCCCGTCCAGCCGGCGCTGGATGTCGCCCGTGCGGTGGCTCGCGAAGTAGGACATCGGCAGCGAAAGCAGCCGGCGCGTCAGGTAGTCGAGCAGGGCCGCGTCGATGCGCAGGGCCGCGAACCCGAGCAGGTACTGCTGCGCGAGATTGGCCAGCTGGAAGAACACCAGCGAGGCGCCCAACCCGAGCATGATCATGTTGAGCAGGCCGAGGTCGCGCTCGACGATCACCTTGTCCACCACGGTCTGTGTGAATACCGGGAAGAGCAGCTGCAGGAAGCTGATCACCAGGGCGAGCAGGACGGCCGGGATCAGGATTGAGCGGAACTGGCGGAGGAACGGGACGAGCCACGCCAGGCTCGGCCTGGCGAGGGGCGCGTTCTCGAACGCGAGCGTGTAATCGAACAGAGCCGCGTAGCCCGACCACTTCTGCTCGAATTCGGCGATGGGAATCCGCAGGATGCTCTTCGCAGGGTCCGCGACCCTGACGTGGGTCTTTCCGACGTCGAAGAGCACCAGCCAGTGGTTCCCCTCCCAGTGCACGATCGCGGGAAGCGGCATGGCCTGCAGGTTGCGCAGCGACGCCTTCACGCTGCGCGCGGCGAGCCCCAGCTCGGTCGCCGCATGGCAGATCGCCTTCAGGCTCGTTCCGTCCTGCGAGACATGGCAGAGGCGCCGGATGAGCGACAGGCTGACGTCACGGCCGAAGTGCCGGCACACCATCGCAAGGCTCGCCGCCCCGCAGTCCATCGCGTCGATCTGCTGGACAAAACGGATGGTCCGGATCCGCCGCTTCCCCTTCGCGAAGAGCCCCTTCTCATCGGCAAACGGCGCCTCTTCGTCGGCGGAGGGCCCGGAATCGGCCGTCTGCGCGCCTGAGTCCGCCTGGTCGAGCGCATTCGCCTCGGCGGGCAGCGATTCCACCGAGAAGTCGAGCGGCACGCGCGCCTCGGTGTCCTTGTTGTACTGCGCCACCCTCTCCTCCAGCAGCTTGGAGAAATCCGGGAACCGCCGTCTGAGGTCGTGGACCGCCTCCGGTTTCAGCGCGAAAAGCTGGGTGTCGGCCACGGCCTCCGCCGAAGCCGCGCGCGGCGAGTCCGTGAGCAGCGAGAGCTCGCCGAAGAACTCGCCCTCGCGGCAGAAGGCCAGGTTCCTCGGGCGGCCGCCCTTCGAGGTGAAGATCCGGACGCGGCCGGCCTGGATGATGAACATCGGCCCGGCGGGATCCCCCTCACGCAGGATCATCTGGCCCTTCGGGAAGCTGACGGGCGACAGGTTCTCGATGAGTTCCCGCAGGGCGGGCGCCGAGAGGCGCCCGAAGTTGCTGAACTCGTAAAGGAACCCGTGGACGGCCCGGAAGCGCGCCGTCATCTCGAGGTAGTTCCTCAGCTCCGGGTGCTTCGCCAGCATCTCCAGGAAGTCGTCGCGCCCAAGCCGCAGGGCCTCGACCGACGTGCTGCAGCGGACGGAGGCCGTCCGCACCCCTCCGTCGAGGAGCGCCGCATCGCCGAACTCTGAGCCAGGCCGGAGCGAGGCCAGCACCAGCTCCTCCCCCTTGTCCGTGTGCTTGATCACGCGGGCCCGCCCCGACGCAAGGAAATAGAAGGCGTCCGCCGCCTCGCCCTCGCGCACGATCAGGTCCCCGAATTCGAAGCGCTCCCTGCTAAACATCTCGCACAGCTTCGCGCGCTGTTCCTCCGGGACAAACTTCAGAAACGCGGAGTTTCGCAGCTGCTCGTCTATGTCGTCCAATGCCATCGGGGCGCTATTGCCGCCAAAATCCGGGATCAGGGCAATCCTGTTGCGAAGGCGCCCGCGGGATTCCAAGGCCCCCCCGGGAGACGCCCCCGGGCGTGAACGACCTTGTCAGCGAGGGCATCGTGCACCATTTCTAGGTGGGTCTCCCAATGACACGCTTCGCAATAACCGCCCGCCTCGAGGGCGCGGGAGTGCCGCCCAAGGCAGCGCAGCGGGCCGCGGCGCCGGACGGCACGACGGCGCGCCGTACCCGCGCCGCTCAGTTCAAGTAAAGGGGGACCTTGCCACCCAGCCGATCGAGATACCCCCGCTTCAAGCGGTTCGGCAGCCGGCTTCTGCTCCTGATCGTCGGCCTCGTCGCGCTCGCCCAGTGCGCGAACTACGTCTTCATCGTCAGGGAGAGCCGCAAGAGCGCGGTCGAGCGCATCCACGTCCGGCTCGAGGAGGGGGCCCTGCTCTTCAAGCGCCGCACGAACAGCAGGCTGGACGACCTCTGGAGCCGCGCATCCCTGTTGTCCCGCGACTACGCGATCCGGAGCCTCCTCACGGAGCGCAAGCCCGATCCGGGCGCCCTCCGCCCGGCCCTCAAGGCGTACGCGGCCCAGATGAACGTGCCCTTCATGGCCCTGCTCTCCGCCACGGGATCCAAGATCGGCGACACGGGCGGCGCCCTGCCCGATGCGGCGCTCAGGCCCTTCCGTGAACTCGCGGCTCACGCCTCGGCAGCGCGAGAGTCCCGCGCGCAGGCGTTTGCCCACCTTCCGTCCGACGGCGCGGACGCGAGGCTCTACGTCCTTCTCGTCGCGCCCATCCGCGCGCCCGAGGCCCAGGTTGCGGCGTGGGTCGGGCTCGCCCTGCCCATCGACCACGACTTCGCAATGAGTCTGAGGGAGGACGCGCGCCTCGAGGTGACGTTCTTCTTCGGCAAGTACGACGCAATGCTGCCGGTGGAGTCCACGCTGCCGGAGTCCGACGCCAAGTTGGCCGCGTTGTCTTCCTCGGACGAGGGGGACCGCACCGTGGAGACGGGGGGCGACTCCTACCTGACGATCTACCGCCCCCTTCCGCTCATCACCGCGGGCCACGCGGCAATCGCGCTTCAGCAGTCGCTCAAGTCCGAGCTCGAGCCCGACCTCCCGCTGGAACGGTTCCTCAGGTACCTTTCGCTCGTCCTGCTGGCGGCGGCGGCCCTGCTGGCCGTCCGGATCGCGCGCAACCTGAGCGAGCCGCTTCGCGAGCTGGCAGCCCATACGGACGTCATCGCGCACGGCAACTACAACATCCGCCTCGATCTGGATCGCTCGGACGAGATCGGCCAGCTCGCCACCTCGTTCAACCGGATGAGCGAGGGCCTCGCGGAACGGGACCAGGTCCGGGACCTCCTCGACAAGAACCTCTCCCCGGAGATCGCCGCGCAGCTCCTGACCGACGGGGGCGCCCTGGGGGGCGAGGAGCTGGAGGTGACGATCCTGTTCGTGGACCTGAGGAGCTTCACGCGCCTGAGCGAGACGATGGCCCCCCGCGAGGTCCTGGCCCTGCTCAACCGGTACTTCGACCGGATGAGCGTGATCGTGGAGATCTACCTGGGTGTGGTGGACAAGTACATGGGCGACGCGATCATGGCGCTCTTCGGGGCCCCGGTGGCCCACCCGAACCATGCCGACAGCGCCATGCTCGCCGCCCTGGAGATGAAATCCGCCCTCGCCCGGTTCAACGCCGAGCTCGCGACCGAGAGCCGGGCCAAGCTTGCCTTCGGCATCGGGATCAACACGTCGAAGATCATCGCGGGGAACATCGGGTCGTCCCGCAGGCTGAACTACTCGGTCATCGGGGACGGGGTCAACGTGGCGGCGCGCCTCCAGGACCTGACGCGGATGTCCCAGTACCGGGCTGACATCCTCGTGAGCGCCTCCACCCTGAAGGCGGCGCGCAGGCAGTACAGGGTGCGCCCGCTCGGCGCCGCGCCGGTCAGGGGCCGCGACGAGCCCGTCGAGATATTCGCCCTCGAGGGCGTGGACTAGCGCCGGCCGCGCCGATTCCCGAACCGCCGTGAAACTGCTCGCCCCCTTCCTCGCCGCGGCGCTGATCGCGGCGCGCGCAGCCCCCCCGGCGATCGACGGCGCCAAGTCGGTCGCCCTCCCCTTCTCGCTGGGCGAGGTCCGCCTCCTCGACAGCCCGTTCAGGCAGGCGATGGAGAAGAACGCCGACTACCTGCTGTCGATCGAGCCGGACCGCCTGCTGCACAACACGCGCAGGTATGCCGGCCTCGAGCCGAAGGGCGAAACCTACGGCGGATGGGAGGCCCGCGGCATCGCAGGGCACACGCTCGGCCACTACCTGACCGCGCTCTCGCAGCAGTATGCGGCCACGGGGGACATGAGGTTCCGCAGGCGCATCGACTACATCGTCTCCGAGATGGCGGAGTGCCAGAAGGCGTACGGCGACGGCTACATCGGCGCCCTGCCGCCGCTGGAGCTCCAGACGATGCGCAACTTCAGGGAGGGCATCGTCGAGCCGTTGGGGCCGTTCAATTTCAAGGGCGGCGCCTGGGTCCCCTGGTACACCGAGCACAAGGTGCTCAACGGCCTGAAGGACGCGTGGACGCTCGGCGGGAGCGCCCAGGCGAGGGACGTCGCGCTCAGGCTGGCCGACTGGGCCGATTCAATCACCGCGGGTCTCACCCAGGAGCAGCTCCAGGCGATGCTGTCCGTCGAGCAGGGCGGAATGATGGATGTCCTGGCCGAGCTGTACGTCCTCACGGCCAACCCGCGCTACCTCGATGCCTCGCGCCGCTTCTACCACAGGGCCGTCCTCGACCCGCTTCTCGCGCACCGCGACGAGCTGCCTGGAAAGCACGCCAACACCCAGATACCGAAGGTGATCGGTGAGGCGCGCACCTACGAGGCCACCGGCGATCCGAACGCCCGGGAAATCGCCGAGTATTTCTGGGGGCTCGTCGCGCACCACTACTCCTATGTCATCGGCGGAAACAGCGAGAACGAGCACCTGTTCCCCGAGGCCTCGATGTCACACCATCTCGGGGCGAACACGGCTGAGACCTGCAACACGTACAACATGCTAAAGCTGACCGAGCACGTCTTCCGCTGGGATCCGAGGGCGGAATACGCCGACTTCTACGAGCGGGCGCTCTACAACGACATACTCGCCTCGCAGGAGCCGAGGATGGGCATGTTCACCTACTTCATGTCGCTCAAGCCGGGCCTCTTCAAGACCTTCAGCACTCCCTTCGACTCGTTCTGGTGCTGCGTCGGCACGGGGATGGAGAACCACACGAAGTACGGGGAGGCCATCTACTTTCACGGCCGCGACGACCTCTACATCAACCTGTTCATCCCCTCCGTCCTCACGTGGGGGGAGAAGGGCTTCTCGATGGAGCAGAGGACCGATTATCCCGCCGGGAACCAGGCCGAGTTCTCGATAATATCCGCCCCGGATTCGCCGCTCGCGATCCGGGTGCGCTGCCCCGGATGGGCCGCCGGGCCGCTCACCTTCGAGCTCAACGGCCAGGCTCTCGGCGTCGAGGGCGCCCCCGGAAGCTACGCCGTCATCCGGCGGGCATGGAAGAAGGGCGACCGCCTCAAGGTGTCCATCCCCATGGCCGTGCGCACCGAGGCCATGCCCGACGCGCCGGAAAAGGTGGCCTTCGTCTACGGCCCGGTCGTGCTGGCCGGCGACCTCGGGCCCGCGCCGCGGACTGCCACCGTCCCCTACTCCGAGGACCAGGACGCGAACCTGGACGCGCCTCCCGCCGCGGTGCCCGTGCTCACGCGCCCGGGCGCGCCGATCGAGTCCCTGGTAGTGCGCTCCGCGGGCGGGCCGCTCGAGTTCCACGCGGCGGCCCTCGGCCTTCCGCGCGGCATCGCGCTGCGCCCCTTCTGGGAGATCCGGTACGACCGCTACAATGTCTATTGGGACGTGGCGGTCCGGGAGCCGTCCGACAGCCGCTAGCCTCCCGCGGCCGCCCGGCCGCCGGCCCTCGCCGGCGCCCGGAGGGCGCCCTCGGCGGGGCGCTACGGGCGAAACGTCTCGACGAACTCCAGCCTCCCGTTGCGCACGGTGATGATGGCGACGTCCTTTGTCGCGTCGCGCTGCGCGTTGATCGTCGTCGCCCCTGTGGCTCCCGCGAAGGCCCGCGTCCTGGACAGCGCGAGGCGCAGGGCCCCGCTTTCGGTCGTGCCCGCGCGCGCGATGGCATCCGCCACCAGGCGGACCGCGTCGTATGTTAGAGCCGAGAGGCTGTTGGGCACCGCGCCGTACCTGGAGCGGAAGGCCTCGACAAAGCCGCGCGAGACCGGGTCCGTGCTCTCGACGGCAAAGTGGGTCGAGTAATAGGCCCCCTCCAGCGCGTCGCCGCCGATCTCGAGCAGCTGGGGCGCCTCAAACCCGTCGCCGCCGATGATCGTCGCCCTTAGCCCGAGGTCCCGTGCCTGCCTCGCCACGAGGCCCGCGGCGACGTAGTAGCCCGGCAGGAAGAGCGCGTCGGGCCTCGCGGCGCGGATGGCCGTCAGCTGGCCGCGGAAGTCGGTGTCGGCGCCCGAGTACTTCTGGCTGGCGACGACCGCGCCTCCCAGCGCGGAGAACGTCCTGGAGAAGCACTCGGCCAGGCCGACCGAGTAGGGGGCCGTCGAGTCGACCAGCAGCGCCGCGCGCGCAAGGCCGAGGCGCCGGCGGGCAAACGTGGCGATCACCTCGCCCTGGAAGGCGTCGGTGAAGCATACGCGGAAGACCGCGTCGCCGACCTGCGTGACCTTCGGGCTCGTCGAGGCGGGCGTGACGAGTGGAATCCCGCTCGCCTGCGCGATCGGGGCGGCCTCGAGCGTCCGCGCCGAGGAGCACTCGCCGACCAGCGCGACGACGTGGTCGCGCGAGATGAGCTTCTTCGCCGCCGTGGCCGACTCGCCGGCGAGCGACCGGTTGTCCTCGACCACAAGCTCGACCGGGCGGCCGAGAACCCCGCCCGAGGCGTTCAGCCGGTCCACCGCCAGCCTCGCGCCGAGAAGCGAGGCCTCGCCGAACGAGGCGTCCCGCCCCGAGATCGACATGAAGAAGCCGATCCTCACCGGCTCGGCCCCTCGTCCCGCCGCGGCCGCGGCGCCCGCCAGCCCCAGGAGAAGGCGCCCGAGGCGCCAGGAGAAGGCCGCAGTCATGGCCCGCCATTGTATGGGCCGCGGGGCGGCCCCCGAAAGAAGAAAGATGGCCGGGCTCCCACTCTGCCTTTGCCTTGTCGCGCGAATGAGTTTTCTTCGGCCGCTGTGAGCAGCGCACCCACCCGTCGCTACTGGTCGCTTGCCGGCGACCTGAACGGCTTCTTCGGACTGGTCGTAGACAACCTCGCAGTCATGTCCTTCCTCTCGACGGTGCTCGTCGGCCTGTTCAGGTTCCCTTCGGACATCGTCTACACGCGCATGTTTCCCGGCACCGCGCTCGGCGTGCTCGTGGGCGACCTCGTCTACACGTGGATGGCGGTGCGGCTCGCGCGCCGCACGGGGCGCGATGACGTGACCGCCATGCCGCTCGGAATCGACACGCCGACGACGATCGGCCTCGCGCTCCTGGTGCTCGGGCCCGCGTTTGCGCGGTTCAAGCAGGACGGGCTCGACGAGCGCGCCGCGGCGATGGCCACGTGGCACCTCGGGATGGCCTCCATGATCGTCATGGGGCTGCTGAAGTTCGTCCTCTCGTTCGCGGGCGGCTGGGTGAGCCGCGTCATCCCGCGGGCCGGGCTCCTCGGATCCATCGCCGGCATCGCGCTCATGCTGATCGGATTCATCCCCATCCTCGAACTGCTGCGCGTGCCCGTCGTTGGATTCGTCGGCCTGGGCGTCGTGCTCTACGCCGTTGTCGCGAAGGGGCCGCTTCCGGGGCGCGTCCCGGGCGTCCTCGCCGCCTTCCTGGTCGGCCTCGCGCTCTACTATTCCCTCGGGCCCCTCGGCCTGGCGGGGCCGGGCTACCATCCTCCCGGCGCCTTCGCAATGCGCTTCGCGCTGCCGGTTCCCTCCCTCGGCTTCGTCGACGGGCTCGGCGCGACCGTGCCCTACCTGCCGCTGATCCTGCCGTTCGGCCTTCTGATGGTGATCGGGGGCATCAACGTGACCGAGAGCGCGCGGGCGGCGGGGGACGACTTCAGCACCCGCGACATCCTTCTCACCGAGGCGTTCTCGACGCTCATCGCGGGCGTGTGCGGGGGCGTGGCCCAGACGACGCCCTACATCGGCCAGCCGGCCTACAAGAAGATGGGCGCGCGCGCCGGCTACACGCTCCTGACGGGCGTGTTCGTCGGGCTCGGCGGCGTCTTCGGCTATCTCTCAAACCTTGTGGAGCTGGTCCCGCTCGCCGTGCTCGCGCCGATTCTCGTTTTCGTCTCGATCGAGATCACGGCGCAGGCGTTTGACGCGTCGCCGAGGCGCCACGCCGCGGCCGTCGTCTTCAGCTTCTTCCCTTCGATTGCGCGCATGCTCGCGATAAAGCTCGCCGACCCCGCCTACGTGTCGCCGGACCGCTTCGCCCAGCTGCTGACGGCGACCGGCCAGGGCATGCCGGAGCTCGGCGTCATCGTCGCGCTCGGCAATGGCTTCATCATCACGGCCATGATCTGGGCGGGTTTCCTGGCGGCCCTGATCGACCGCCGCACCGGCGTGGCGATAGCCACGCTCGTGACGGGCGGCGTGCTGACGCTCTTCGGCGTCATCCACTCCGTCGAGCCGGGAGGCGGCCTGTACCTGCCCTGGGCCCTGAGCGGCGTCGGCCGGACGCTGGCGCTCCAGTTCTCGGCCGGCTATTTCACGCTCGCCGCGGTCATAGCGCTGCTCGGCCTGCAGCGCCCGCCCGAGGCCGCAAGCCAGAGCTGAACGGATTCAGACCATGGCCGAACCCACCGGCGGTACCTCCATGCGCCGCCCGGCCATACCCCGGTCCCTGAGAATGCCCCAAATCGCCCACATCGCCGCGCTCTGGTCGCTCGTCGACCACCCCTCCCCGGGAAGGCCGTGGACGCTGGAGACAAAGATGAAGG
>Ga0074045_10001195_pt1 | contig 25385 bp, 34 predicted proteins | sample BogForMeECP23OM2_FD_94442 | JGI IMG/M metagenome (GOLD analysis project Ga0074045, IMG submission 94442) | Bog forest soil microbial communities from Calvert Island, British Columbia, Canada - Bog Forest MetaG ECP23OM2 | ecosystem: Environmental > Terrestrial > Soil > Wetlands ... | reverse complement strand
GTCCCAATTGTTGGGCGTCGAACGCAGCGACCAGATGTTGCTGTCGCTCATTCAGGTGCGGAAACAACGTGTCGAATTTATGCTGAAGTTTTTCTGTTGTGCTCATGCTGGCAGTATAGCACAACGGGCGTTGTGTGTATGTTTTATTTTTTTACGGGCCCTAACCTGTGTGTAAGACAGGCGTCTTGGCCGCTAGACGACGGGACGAATGGCGAAGAGTAGCACGGGTGGGAGTCGAACCCACAGACACCAGGCCCTCGACCTGGTCGCGATGCCAGTTAGCGTACCGTGCCATGAATACCGACAGTTGCGGGTCGGGGAGTCGAACCTCCGCCTCCGAGCGTATGAAACTCGGCCGAGCACCGGCCCACCCGCAGTCCCAGGCCCCGGTATCGAGCCGGGCAGGTCGGCCTCATGAAGGCCAACCGGGCACCTGCCTCGCCTGGGAAGTTTGCGTCACCGACCGATCAGTCGCCGGGGGGAGATTCGAACTCCCACGCCTCGGGGGCACGTGCTTCTGAGGCCCGCGCGTCTACCAGTTCCGCCACCCGGCGAGTCGTCCAGTGGTCCGTGCGGGAATCGAACCCGCCTTCCCAGCTTGAGGGGCTGGTGTCCTATGCCGATAGACGAACGGACCTTCGTCGAAATCCGCCAGTGGGTGGCGAAGGAGTCGAACCTTTCGCCTTCCGCCTCACCGCTTGATGGCAACGGCTTTACAGGCCGCCGTGAGGAACACCACCCGAGAGAACCATCCCCGAGTAGCACGGGTGGGAGTCGAACCCACAGAATCCCCGGGTTTGAGCCGGGTCGCTTTGCCAGTTTGCGTACCGTGCCATCTCTTCACTTCAGCGCCTCCGGCGGGATTTGAACCCGCGACCTCCACTGTGACAGAGTGGCGAGCACTCCAGGCTGCTCCACGAAGGCGTGATCGATGGCTCAGGAGGGAGTCGAACCCTCAGCATCTCTCGTTCTAAGCGAGAGTGGTCTGCCCATTGCCTACCGAGCCGACAACCGATGCACCCAGTACCCAGGGTGGGAGTCGAACCCACAGGCGCCCGGGTTTAAGCCGGACCGCTCAGCCGTTGGCGTACCTGGGCCCTTCGAGGCGGAAGCCGTGGGACTCGAACCCACAAGCGACTCGAAGCCGCCACCTGTTTTCGAGACAGGCCCCTGATCCGGCCGGTTGGCTTCCGTGAGAACCTTCAACCCGAGTTCCGGGGGCTGGAATCGAACCAGCGGCCTCCGCGTTCAGAGCGCGGCGTCACTACCACCAGCAACTGCCCCGGATTCGGGAAGGAGGATTCGAACCCCCACCGCCTGATTCAAAGTCAGGGAGCCTACCGATTAGCCGATTCCCGAGAGCGCCCCGCGGGAGTCGAACCCGCCTATCGGACATGGGAAGCCCGCGCCTGACCGCTCGGCCAGGGACGCATCAAACATCGCCTCGAGTGCGGGATCGGGGAGTCGAACCCCGGTCGCCTGGTTGGAAGCCAGGTGTCGTGCCCTTGGACCAATCCCGCGGCCTGCAAGCGGAAGGAGAGGGAGTCGAACCCTCAAGGCTCGGGCACCGCCCGAGGGGTGGTCACGTCCGGTTTCGAGCCGGGTGCCGTCGCCCTTCGGCTTGCCCTTCCTCATTGTCAAGCTCCGGCGGCAGGAATCGAACCTGCGTCCCCCCGGTTAACAGCCGGGCGCTCGTACCAGCACGAACTCCACCGGAATCGTCGTCTCTCAGACAGTCGGGATGGCCGGATTCGAACCGGCGATTTCCTGCTCCCAAGGCAGGCGGATTAGCCAGGCTTTCCTACATCCCGAGTTGCCTCGTTCTCCGGCAAGTGCCCAGCGGGAGTCGAACCCGCACGTCCGCCATGGCAAGGCGGTAGGCTACCGCTACATCATGGGCACGATCACCGTCTCCGAATTGTCAAGGAGCCGAGAGCACCGGGTGGGACTCGAACCCACGTCGCCGCCTTACGAGGGCGGAGTCTTCGCCGCTAAACGACCAGTGCTTGCACCACGATGGGACCGGAGGGACTCGAACCCTCACCGAACCGGTTAAGAGCCGGACGTTCTGCCGCTAGAACTTCGATCCCGATTGACGTCGCCAGTCGGCCAGGAAGGAGTCGAACCTCCGCCGCCCGGTTATCAGCCGGGTGTTCTGCCGTTGAACTACAGGCCGCCTGTCATCGCTCCTCCCTTGGTTGGCGCCGGGGGAGTTGAACCCCGCGTCGCTCGCTTATAAGGCGAGCGCTCTCCCGTTGAGCTAGGCGCCATGGGGCCGGAGGGATTCGAACCCCCGCCGACCGGCTTAAAAGGCCGACATGCTGCCGCTACACCACGACCCCGGGCGGGATACCACTTGCCGGGGTAGTCGTTTGATCCAGACCATCGCATCAGCCCTCGCTCTGAGTTTTGTCAGGGAATCAGGGCGGCCGGATTCGAACCGGCGGTCTCAAGCTCCCGAAGCTTGCGGATTAGCCAGGCTCTCCCACGCCCTGGTCATTCCTGCGAGCAGCCCGTGTGGGAATCGAACCCACCTCTCCGCCTTGAAAGGGCGGTATCCTCGGCCGATAGACGAACGAGCCAGCGTCCAGGAGTGGGCCGGGGGGCGCTCGAATCCCCGTCTGCCGGGCTTCAACCGGCCGCTAGACCGTCTCAGCTACCGACCCATTCCGCGATCCCAACGAAAAGGCCCGGTGCCTTCGTCACACCGGGCCTGAGACTCCGCGAGAGGGATGTCTGGGGCCGGGCGTCACGTCCGCAACGGATAAAGCCGAAGCGGGCTCGCCGACGGATCGGCGGATCGCTTCGCTTCTTGGCAACCCAGGATGTGACGCGAACTCCCGGCGAACATGGACGACCTCAATGCAATCGATGTCTCAGGCCGACTTGACTCGGGACCGGCCTCACGGCCCGCCCGTCGTCTCACACACTTACAGACGCGTCACCCCCGAAGGATGTTCGCGCGATTTTTCGAGGAGATTCTTTGGCCACCTCGCGGTAGTCTCCCGCCGCAGGGTCTCGAGCGGGTGTATCTCCGGCATGCCGCCCGCCCCGAGGACGTTGCCCGCTCTCGATGTTCCGGGTCAAAGTTTGACCGCGTCGAAGTAGTCGTAGAAGACATGCGCCAGTTGCTCTCGGTACCGCATCCAGTGCGTGCCCAAGGGGTAGTCCATCAGGCCGGCTTTCTGCCCAGGGATCGCCTGCTCGACGCTGGCTATGTCGATGTCGAGCTGATGGAGCAGAAACAACTCTGAGCCGTCTGAGCAAGGCTGAACGAGCCGGGACCGATCCTCCTACCGGGAGGTCTCGCCCCTCGCGTCACACGCCTGCGTGGTCTGCCGGTGAAGAAGCAATAAACAATGAAAGTGTGGGTCGCACGGCATCCCAACACACCGCCGTCCGGCAAACGACGGGGTGGGCAGCCCGGACCCGGTCGGATGGGTCTCAACCCCCTTCACTTCTGCCCGAAGCCTGGACCATGATCGAGGTGGCTTAACGATCGTTCGACCCCGGTATATTCTTGCGGCAGCGGAGACAACCTACAGGACATGACTACACCTGAAGCAAGTCTTCCTCTTGTGGCCCGCGCCGTGGCCCACGCGGACCGCATCGCCATGACCGCCCCCGAGGGCACGTTCCGCTACCGCGACCTGCTGGACACCTCGGCCGCCGTCGCGGCCCGGCTGCTGGCCGGTGCGGAGGACCTGTGCGAGGCCCGGGTCGCCTTCCTGACTCCTCCCGGCCTCACCTACGTGGCGGTCCAGTGGGGCATCTGGCGGGCCGGCGGTGTGGCCGTGCCGCTGGGCGTCTCCCACCCGCCTGCCGAGCTGGGCTACTCTGTGGAGGACTCCGGCGCCTCCGTGGTGGTCGCCCACCCTGGGATGGCGGACCGGCTGCGCCCCATCGCCGAGGGGTACGGCCTGCGGTTCCTGCTGATCACCGACCTGCTGGCCGACAGCGCGAGGGAGGCAGGTCTGCCTGCGCTCACGCCAGACCGCCGCGCGATGATCATTTATACGAGCGGCACCACCAGTCGTCCCAAGGGCGTGGTGAGTACCCACGGGAACATCCAGGCCCAAGTCACCACCTTAGTGGAGGCCTGGGGGTGGCAGCCGACCGATCACATTCTGCTGGTGCTGCCGCTGCACCACGTCCATGGCATCATCAACGTCCTGACCTGCGCCCTCTGGTCCGGTTCCCGGGTGACGGTCCACCCGGAGTTCGACGCCGGGGCCGTCTGGGAGGCGATCGCTGGCGGGGAGCTGACCCTCTTCATGGCGGTGCCCACCATCTACAGCCGGCTGATCGCCGCCTGGGAGGCGGCTCCGCCGGAGCGACAGACCGCGCTGTCTGCCGGCTGCCGCACGCTCCGTCTCATGGTCAGTGGCTCGGCCGCCCTTCCGGTCCGTGTCCTGGGGCGATGGCAAGAGATCAGCGGCCACGTACTGCTGGAGCGCTACGGCATGACGGAGATCGGCATGGCCCTCTCCAACCCGCTCCACGACCGACGCCGTCCCGGGTCCGTGGGCGCTCCGCTCCCCGGCGTGACGGTCCGCTTGGTGGATGAGGAGGGGCGGGAAGTTGCGCCTGGCACGCCCGGCGAGATCGAGGTGCGGGGCCCCTCGGTCTTCCGGGAGTACTGGCGCCGTCCCGAGGCGACGCAGGCGGCCTTCCGGGACGGCTGGTTCCGCACGGGCGACATCGCCGTGGTGGAGGAGGGCTCGTACCGGATCCTCGGGCGGAGCAGCATCGACATCCTCAAGACGGGTGGGTACAAGGTCTCCGCCCTGGAGATCGAGGAGGCGATTCGGGAACATCCGGCGGTCCGGGAGGTGGCGGTGGTGGGCCTGCCCGACCCGGAGTGGGGCGAGCGGATCGGCGCCGCCGTGGTGCTGGCGCCCGGGGCGGCGCTCACGCTGAAGGAGCTGCGCCGCTGGGCGGGCGATCGGCTGGCGCCGTACAAGTTGCCCACCTGCCTGCTCGCCGTGGAGGGGCTGCCCCGCAACGCCATGGGCAAGGTGACCAAGCCCGACGTGGTCCGGCTCTTTACGGGCCTCCCGCGGTAGCGCGCCGTGAGAAGGTCCGGCTCCTCGGCAGGTGCAACTCCCGCCCGGAGACTGGCCGCCTCATCCGGTTGCGCTGGGAGCGGCTGCGGAGGTGATCAAGCCGTCGAAACCTTCGAAACAACGGGCTGGTTGAAGGGTCAAGGTTGTTGACCGGTGGAAGTGCCTTCGAGGACCCCGTAGACTTCACCCGTGGAAACCCATGCCGTGCTTTCCCCTTGCCGCCGCTATCGATTCGCGCTCTGGCGTTGCTGGGAGAGCGGGCCCCAGGTTCTATTCATCATGCTCAACCCTTCGACGGCCGACGAGTTGACGGACGATCCGACGATCAGGCGCTGCATCGGGTTTGCGAGAACGTGGGGATTCAGCTCGCTCGCGGTCGGTAACCTGTTCGCGTACCGGACCACGTCTCCGGGCAAGCTCTGTGCCTCTCCTGATCCGGTGGGCTCCGAGCACGATCGCTGGCTGACCAGGCTGCATGAGGAGTCATCGCTGACCATCGCGGCCTGGGGCAATCAGGGTCGTCTGCTCGGCCGGAGCAGCGCTGTCAGCAGCAAGTTGCCTGGCCTCCACATCCTCGGCCTGACCGTTCTGGGTGAACCTCGACACCCCCTCTACGTCCGTTCTGACGTTCTGCCGCGCCACTGGAATGCTCCCTCCCGATGACTTGGACCCGCAAAGCTGCTCCTCGGCCCCCATGACTGGCCTGTGGGCTTAATTCGCATCAAAGTTCCGTCATACATAGATGGATCCGGGCTTAGAACTTGGAACTTCACAGGAGATTCAACCTTGTCCCACATCGTTACGATCAAGACCGATCTGCACCGGGGAATCGGCTACCTGGCAACACCGCACATGATCAAGGCGATCAGCGACCTGGTCGGCCTGGTCACGCGAGTGGACGCCACCGGCGATGCGGGGCTAGGAACGAACGGAACTGACTGACCCGTGAACTGGGGAGAACCACGATGAACGCCGTGCAAGAACCGACCACCATCTCCGTGGAGATGGAAGTGTCAAAATACCGCGAGTTTCGAGGTGAGGACCTTGTCGAGGTTTGGGGACATGTTGGCGACTACGAGGTTTGTATCTTCCTCTCCAAAGCCGACGAGCGGGTGCGGAAAATCAAGCGGGAATCGCGTCGGAAGGGTGGGCGCATTGGGGGCGCTTGACGTAACGGGTGGTACTGCGGGGGCATCGCCTTGAACAATTGCAGGCTGGATGACGGAGACCTTGCCGGGCTTCAGGCCCACCCTCTCGACCTTCGTGGGTTACCGGCCCCGGACGCGGCTCGGACTCTTTACGAGTTTCTTCAGAAGCATTTTGAGCCGGGCGACGAGTGCTCGCTGTGGTCGCCTGTCGAGGCCAAGTCCCGAGGATATAGCCCATTCTGGCGTGTCAGTTGGGAGGCGGGACCGGTGGAGTGGGGGGTTCTATTGACGCTTGGCGAGAGCATGTGGCTGCAGGAATTCGAACTCGGATACGAGCATCGGCCCGAAGTGTTGCTTCAAAGCGGCGATGGTTGGTACACAGAGCCACATTTCCGGTTTGACATCGGGTTCGTCGAGGATCAGGGAAAGTAATCATTCGCCCAGAAGCATCCGCACCGCGACTTCGGAAATGGGCTGGAGGATAGCGGACGTCAATACGGCTACGTCAGCCCCTCCGCTGGCCCGCCGCCTCCTCCGCGAAGCCAAGCTCGTTCGCCGATGGCGCTGGTGTGGCAAATAGAAGCGGGTTCAGGAAGAACTTCGCGTCAGAGTGTTCCAGGTGTGGCACCGTCGCTGGCAGAGACTCTTCGAACTGCGTCAGGGATCCTTATCTTTCGAAGGCGGGGAGGATGTTTCTTCTAGCTGAACCCGATCGGAGCTCTTTTCCATTCTCCGGACGGTCTTCGGACGGTCGCACTTCTCAACCGTCCGTCGCTGGGGTGTGAAATCCCCTGGAAAAACAGCGGGGTTTCAACTGCGTCGGACGGTCCGGACGGTTGACTGTCTTGACCATCCGGAGGCGCGTCAAAACGGGATCAAAGCACCGATGGCTCAGGAATAACTTCGGTTGATGTCCCCATCTTGCCGCCGGCAGAGTTCGGCAAACGACCATGGTGGAGCTGGTGCTTGGCGCGCTCGATCACGGACAACGGAATGGGCACAGGATTCGAAAAACTCTCCGCGATGCTCATGACTGCGGGCGCCCGATGGAGTTGCTCTTGCTGAGCCATGGTCCGAAATCACGAGCCATGGCAGCTTCTGTGCTTTGCAAAGCTGACCGGATCCGCTCGGCGTCGCGATGATTGTCTGCCGCTTCTAACCCCGCCACAAGCCATCGATGACGCTCGATCGCATCCGAGGCGGCTGACGCCGGTTTCTCCAAGTACCAACTGAGGGTCATGGGCCAGCGGCCTACAGGACACCACACCAGTCCCGTGGGCAAGTCCAGCGCCTCCGCATATTAGGGGAGGATCATAGCTGGTCCAAGGGCATCAGTGAATTGAGTGTTGGTTCTCACGAGGTCACCCTTACGAACGTCGAGAAGTGACTTGGTAAGGTGCTAAATTCTCATCAAAAATCTGTCATAACTAATTGAGAAGGGACCCAGACTCAAAATCCACGACCCGGGAGATCCCAACCTTGTCACACATCGTCACCATCAAGACCGAGGTCCGCGACCATGCAGCAGTCAGCGCCGCTTGTCGCCGCCTCGAGATGCCCCCGCCGATCCTCGGCACCGCACAGCTCTTCAGCGGCGAGGCCACGGGGCTCATCGTCCGGCTGACCGACTGGACCTATCCCGTCGTCCTCGACACGAAGTCCGGGCAGGTTCACTACGACAACTACAACGGTGCCTGGGGCGACCAGGCCCAACTCGATCGCTTTCTCCAGATCTACGCCGTGGAGAAGGCGCGGATCGAGGCCCGCAAGAAAGGGCACCAGGTCACCGAGCAAACTCTGGCGGACGGCTCCATCAAGCTGACCATCCGGGTCGGAGGTGCCGCTTGAAGATCATCGTGATCACTGTCGACTCCAAGGGTCAAACCAAGGTCGAGACTCGTGGCTTTACCGGCGGTGAATGCCGTGAAGCCAGTCGGTTCGTCGAGCAGGCACTCGGTCAGCGCACCGACGAGAAGCTGACCTCTGAGTTCTATCTGGGTCAGACAACCGATCAGCAACTCAAGCAGTCTCACTGACCGCCCTCTCGGTTCATCACTCCCCAACCCCACCTCGTTCACCAACACCAACAAGGAGTCTATTCATGACGCTCGCAGAGCGTTTGTCGGAATACGTACGCGCCTGCTTCACGGGCATCTGGGTCCAGTCGTTCGAGCACGACGACGCGATCGTGGAGATCGCCCGGCTTTGTCGCCAGCGGCGCTGGTCACTGGCCACCTGGGACATCGATCGCGGGCTGACGGTCGTCGGACGCGACGAGGGCTCGGACACCGCGGTGAGCGCACCGGACCCGCTGGGTGCCATCAAGGCAATCGGCTCGTTGGCCACGCCGGATGGGACCGCGCTGCTCGTCCTGCGTAACTTCCACCGGTTCCTGGGCAGCGTCGAGGTCGTTCAGGCACTTGACACGGCGATCGCCGCCGGCAAACAGAACCGGGCGATCCTCGTGATCCTCTCGCCCGTTCTCCAGATCCCGAGCGAACTGGATCGCCAGTTCGTCGTCATCGAGCACGATCTGCCTCCTCGAGAGCAGATCCAGCAGATCGCCCGCTCGATCGCCACCGAGGCCGGGGAGCTGCCCGACGACGAAGGTCTCGGTGCCGTGCTCGATGCCGCGGCTGGTCTCACCAGGGTCGAGGCCGAGAATGCGTTCTCGCTATCGTTGATCCGCCATGGCCGGGTCACACCGGACGTCCTGTGGGAGCTCAAGGCCCAGACGCTAAAGAAAAGCGGACTGATGACGATCCACCGCGGCGGCGAGACCTTCGCCGACCTGGGCGGCCTGGACGCCTTGAAGGCGTTCTGCCGGCGATCCCTCATCCGCAAGCCTTCCAGCTCACAGGCACGACCTCGCGGCGTCCTCCTGCTCGGCGTTCCGGGCACGGGCAAGAGCGCCTTTTGCAAGGCCCTTGGCAACGAGGTCGGGCGGCCCACGCTCATCCTCGACATCGGAGCGCTCATGGGCTCGCTGGTCGGCATGACCGAGGAGCGGACACGCCAGGCCCTGCGGATCGCCGACGCGATGGCGCCGTGCCTCGTGTTCATCGACGAGATCGAGAAGGGGCTCTCCGGCGTCCAGGCCAGCGGGCAGACCGATAGCGGCGTCTCAGCGCGGATGTTCGGAACGCTGCTGAGCTACCTCAACGACCACGAGAGCGACGTCTACTTCGTCTGCTCGGCCAACGATGTCTCCAAGCTGCCGCCAGAGTTCACGCGTGCGGAACGCTTCGACGCGATCTTCTTTCTCGACCTGCCCGGGTCGCGGGAGAAGGAGCAGATCTGGAACTTGTACCTGGAGAAGTACGCGCTCGATCCTTCCCAGCGAAAGCCGAGCGACCGGGACTTCACCGGTGCCGAGATCCGAGCTTGCTGCCGTCTTGCCGCGTTGCTCGATGTCCCGCTGAAGGAGGCCGCGACAAACATCGTCCCGGTGGCTGTCACGGCCGGTGAGTCAGTCGAACGGCTGCGGAACTGGGCCGCCGGTCGCTGTCTGTCAGCCGATCGAGCGGGGATCTACACCCGGGGAAGTGATGGCACGGGCAAGTCCGGTCGCAACGTCCAGCGTGCAGATCCTTCGGTCAACTGACCCTCCTTATTTCCCCTAACTCGAGGATCCGAATCATGATCACCTGGTATTCGATCTGCGGCTGGATCCGCGTCCGGAAGTGCGCGGAGGTCGAGGAGATCATCAAACAGCTCGGGGATCGCTGTGGCCAAGGTTTCGAAATCGACGTCGCTGACGCCGAATCAGACCAGCTTGAGATCAGCGTGGAGGGTAGCTCTTTGTTCCCCAGGGGCTACGTGCTCGGGATCGAAGAGCTTCTCAACTCGCTCGGCCCCTTCGCATCGGAAGGAGCCGTGTTCAGCGGCGATTGCAACGGCCAGCCCTGGGAGATAGTCGTTGCCCCATCAGAGGAGGCCGGCCGCGTCGCGCTGAGCCAGAGCCGGCTGGAGGAGATCGATCCGCTGGTTGATGATCTGACTGCGGAGGACCGAGCGAGGCTGGTCGCGAAGCTACAGGCTTCCGGGGCGTGAAGCGAACCGCATGGTTGTGACGTGGACGGCGAGCCAAGTCGGCTCGCCGTTATTCTTACCTGCAACTATGTCTATGGGAACGTTCTATGATCAATCAATTCAGGCTCATGGCACGTCGGGGTGGCCGGTGGTTCCGAGTCGCCCTGATCTCTTTGTTGACACTCATCTCCGGATGCGACGACCGGGTTGCGTGGAAGGGAGTCGGGACCGACTCGAAGGATGGCGCCGCGAACCGTGACGGCCCTGGGAGTGAAAAGACCGATGGGAACAAGCGTTGATTCGACCACGCCCCAGCCAGTCGCCCGGATCTGGAGTCTAGCATCTCTTCTCGGGCTGGTGGCCGTGGCGTTGGTCGTTGTTCAGGCGATCTCAAGCATTCGAACTTGGGATCTTGGCATTCGCGATTCACCTCCGGCTTTCAGTTCAACTGGGCCAACCATCGTCCAACTCGAGCGTCTCCAGTACCTCGTCTCGACCCGCGTGCATATCGCCGACGTCCTGGTCGGCGAATCCCGCTGGCTGGAGGGCTCGTGGATCATCCAGGGCGATGCTCTGCTCGCCGTTGACATGGCAAAGGCCGAGATCAAGGACAGGAACGAGCAGGCTAAGACAGCCGTCATAGTCCTGCCCCAGCCGACCGTCCTCTCCGGCCGCGTCAATCACCAGAAGACCCAGGAGTGGGATATCAAATCTCGAAGCTGGGTCCCGCTAGCTAGCCTGATCCTTGGCGACCGGACTGCCATGGAGAAGCAGGCGATGCTTCAGGCACAGCAGCTCGTCGAGCGGGCGTCCGGTTCAGACGACAACAAGGCGACGGCGCGGCAGGGCGTGGAGGGCATGCTCACCGAGTTCTATCGAGGCGTGGGCTGGCACGTATCGGTTCAATGGAAATAACGGGCCGCACCAGGACAGGTCAAGGGCTCGTCACGCCTGGCGGTTCGAGAACAGTTGCCAGGCAAAGCGGTTTGCAGCTTTCTGGCGGAGGCGGCAGTCCGAGCGGGCTGTCGCCTCTGCTCGTTTACCAGCCAGATTCCGGACATCGGTCCGGCCTGTTCTCGCCGGAACGGCCAGCAATCGTCGAATACCGTTATTCTAAAACCAACTCCCCAGGCGACCGCTCCACACCTCACCTCTCGGGATTCACCCGAACCCGGTACTTCGAGTGCTGGCGCAAGGGAAGGGGAAGGCTCGCGTACTCCCAATGATTCGTGGGGGGTGGTGGCGACGGTCACTGTGGTGAGGTCGGCCATCCACACCAATCGGCGAGGCGGACAAGGACCGACCTGCAGCGATCATGACAGTCTGACCCTTCGAAGGTGGCGAGATGCACACCGCTCCGACTCAAGAGAGCGAACCGCAGGAAGGAGCGTGAAACCAACCACTCACAACGGAGACACCACATGGGAGCGATCGGCGAAATGACCCTTGAGGACGCCGCCCGTGAAGCGACCGGCAACTGGAAATCGTGGACGTGCTTCGTATGGGATCGGAAGCTTGAGATCGATGACCCGGAGAGCTAGTCCATCATCTACACGCATAACCGGGACTCGGGCTTGCTCGACCAGAGCAACGCAGAAGTCATTGCCAAAGCCATGAAGCCGTTCGCGGCCGGCAACGATCCTGACGTGGTTTTCGAGAGCCACTCGCACTGGGCGGTCGGGCACGTGGACGGGTTCAGCGTCCGGGTCAACCGTGACGACGAGATCACGGACGCGTTCCGCACCTACCACGATCTCTCGGAGCGGCTGGCCGGGTACTCCATTCTCGACGAGAGCGACTACTCCGAGCGCGAACATGATGCGACCCTCGACAACCTCGCCGACGCCGCCTGGCGGCTGAAGAGCTTGTACGAACTTCCCGGCGGCTGGGAAAGCGACGTCTATTCGTGGCTCTCTGACAAACGGCCTGGCAGCGTAGAGAACCGCGACGACCGAGGCGGCTACCCTGCCGAAGGCGACCTCCGAGAAGCCTTCGACGCCCTGCGCTACGAGCGGGTTGAAGACTGATTCCAGGTGGAACGACATAGGTCGCTCCAGGCGGCGATCCTGGGTCGCGATGCCCTGGCATGACCAGAAAGGAGATTCATCTTGTCCAAACGAAGCATTCTGCTACGGATCAGCAGCGATTGCGCGGATGGGCTTGATGGCCGCCTCTTCGCTTCCATCCCGTTCGACCAAGTTGTCCTCGAATGTCTCAAGGAGCGCGTCCAGTGCTTCCTAAAAGCACAGGAGGCCTATCCAAGTCTCTATGAGACCTACGAATTTCAGTCCTTGCTAGAGTGGTACGAGACAGGCGAGAACGAGAGTTATGACGAGCAGTCCGATCGGGACAAGCTCCGGTGGCTGGCGGACGATGCCGAGCCCGGCGAAGGGGAATCCCGTGACGAGTCTCTTTGTGCCGGGTTGGACAAGCTCGGTGCGCAGGAGATCAATTCGCTCGTGATCCCCGCCGTGAAGCTGCCCAGCGCGGGAAACTTGCGAACCGAGTGCGATCAGCTCGTGATGTCATTGCAGGAGGCTGCTGCCGATATCGTCGGCCTGCGCTGGATCTGCTACATCAAGCACACCGACGTCGAGCTGCGGACGACAGAGATCAGCTCCGAGGACATCGACCGCTGGCTGGCTGAGCTTGCCGAGGAAGGGACGTTCGAGTGAGGCGTTTCGCCTTGCCTGCAGCCGGCGAAAACTTTCAAGGGGATCGGCCATGACGTTGGATTACGAAGAACTGATTCGCAAAGCGGAGCAGCTTGGTCTGTCCGCCGCTGACCTGAACGGCACGATTCGCGATGCCGCGGCTGAACTGGCAGCGCAGACCACTGATACCGGCCTCGCCATGCAACTGCACTTCCTGAGCCGGGACTGCGGCTGGAGCAAGTCCAAGCTGGAGGAGCGACTGGAAGAGCTTGCCCGCAGGAAACCCACCGCGGAGATCGCGGCGCTGGAGAGGAAGGCGAGCGAGCTGGGCCTCGAACCGGACGACCTGGACGAGGTTATCCATGACATCGCCAGCGACTTGGCCTCGTCGCTCAACAACCAGGGTCTCTACGGCCAGATCGCCTACTGGGCGAAGGAGGGAGACGTGAGTGTCGATGAAATCGAACAGGAGCTCCGCACCATCGCCCAGTCGAAACGCACGCAGACGTGATCTCCACGAATTGCGAAAGCAGGAAAGGACATCACATGAGCTGGCGTTCAGTTCTCGAAGACGCCTACACGGTGAAGTGCAAAGGCTGCGGTGTCGAATTCGTCGACCCCGGCAAGTGGCCCAGCCAGAAATGGCTCCGTGGTCGCTGTCCCTTGTGCGGACACGAGCACCATACAAAAGGTCCGGCACGCGGCGAATTCCAAGCTCGCTGCATGCATCCCGTAATCAACGCGGGGAAGAGCAAAGGAGGAGATCAGAAATGTCAGCCTGGTACTCGATAAACGGCAGTGTCCGGGTTCGAAGATGCCCGGAGGTCCGCGCAACCGCCGCGAAGATCCGAGAGCACTGCGATCGCGACTTCACGGTTGGCCTGGTACCAAGGGATGCCGAGGTCGACGAGTTTTCCATCGAAGGGGCAGGCGAACTTGCCGCGGGAGGTGTGCTGGTGCTCGACGAACTGCTCGAGTCGCTAGGCCCTTACACGGTGGAAGCGGCCGTCCTGACCGGCGAGTACGAGCCCTGCGAGCTGGTGATTGCACCGACAGCCGAGGCAGGCGTAACTGCCCTGAGTCGTCATCGACTCAACCAGATCAAGCCGCTGCTCAACGATTTGACCACGGAAGGTCGCGAGTCGCTTGCTACTTTGCTGCGAGAGGCGAATGGCTGAGCTGCTGGTTCGTCCGACGAAGGATAAGAAATCAGGATATTCGAGGCGGACTCTTGGTCCGCCTTTCTCTTTTGAGGAGGCAAAATGAGCACCTTGATTGACCGCATCGAAAACCGATCGACCAATGGCCGCACCGGCACGGACAGTGCCACGCCGGCCGAACGCCTTCGTGCCACGATGGCCGCGTGCCGGGTGCAGTTCACCTGGTTCGGCACCAAGAAGTCACTCACCGCTGAGCAGAAAGCCCAAGCCGCCGAGCCGTTCGACGCCGAGGGCCAGTTCTTGTCCGCCGGTAAGAAACTGCTCGACACGAAGCACAACGCGTTCCGGGCCGTCACCGCGATCCGGACCAAGATCACCGACTACTGGCGTGGTCTGACGCTCCCGTTCCCCGAACCCGGCGTCCGGCTGATCAAGCACGACCAGGTTCAGGGGTTCGACCAGCAAATGGCCGACTACAAGGCTGAGCTGGATGATGCCGTCAAGACGCTCGACCGATGCTTCGAGGAGCTGAAGCAGGCGGCTGCGCAGCGGCTAGGTTCGTTGTTCAATCCGGCTGATTACCCAGCAACTCTGGTCGGACTCTTCGGCGTTTCCTGGGACTATCCCAACATCGAACCGCCGGATTACCTGATCGGGGTTTCTCCGGAGCTTTACCGGCAGGAGCAGGACCGGGTCAGGGCGCGGTTCCAGGAAGCGGTTCAGCTTGCCGAACAGGCTTTTCTTGATGAATTTGCGAAGCTGGTCACTCACCTGACTGAGCGGATCACGGGCTCAAACGAGGATGGAACACCCAAGGTTTTCCGCGATTCCGCCGTCGACAATCTCTGCGATTTCTTTGAGCGATTCCGCACACTGAACGTTCGCAGCAACCAGCAACTCGACGACCTTGTGGCCCAAGCTCAGCGAGCTGTTCGCGGCGTTGCGGCTCAGGATCTGCGCGATAGCCAGTCCGTCCGTCAAGAAGTCGTGACTCAGCTCGCACAGGTTCAGACATCGCTCGACGCGATGTTGATCGACCGGCCTCGGCGGCGAATCCTGCGCAATGCCACGGTAGGCGAGGAGGGCTAAAGGATCTGGTCGTCACTCGCGATGGAACCATCAGGGCCGTGTACGCCGAAGACATTGATCTCGGTGTGCTTGGCCAAGCAGTCATCACAAGAGCCAGCCACGTCGAGCCTGATCAACATGGACGATGGATCGCGGACTTGAGCCCCGTCGGCGGACCTGTTCTTGGTCCATTTCACCAACGCAGCGACGCGCTCATGGCAGAGCAACTCTGGCTCGAGTCAAACTGGCCACTCCCTTCCAACTGACTCTCTCTCCTCGCCGCTCCACCACGCGATCACCACCGATCGCTCTCACATCCACCCCATTACCCAGTACCCGACCTGTCTTCGCGCTCCTTGCTCTCGGTGCGCGCACGCCGTGCCCGGGAGTAGGGATGGGCGGGGATGGGTCGGGAGGAGCTCAATCATGACTCAGACGCAGCTTGACTCTCAGGTCGCCAGAGCGACTGGCGAACCACTGACGAAGGTGCACTTTTGGGGGTTCAGCCTCATGCCCGACCAACATGATGACATGGAGCCCGAAGACCTGAAGCTCGTACTCGATTGCCCATTCTGCGGACGACCTGTGCCTTATCCCGGACGTACCAAGGACGGCGAAGAGACCATGGCCGAATGCGATCGGTGCGATGTTTACTTCGCATTTCATCCGGACGAAATCTACACGATTCCGGCGGATCAGCCGATTGGCAACCTGCCCGACTGAGTCAGGCGGCCAGTCCGTCACTGGAGTGAGCCGACATCGCCTGCGCTATCGAATGCTTACGCACGTTGATTAACGTTATTCAGCGTTGAATATGCTTGTTCTTCCAACACACACTTCTTGAGGACCACTCACTTGATCACGATAACTCGCCAGACCGTGAGACGTCTACGGGCTGTCTTTCGCCGTTCTTTACTGGGAATCACGCACAGAGGGCCAATTCCGCCGCTGGTGCTTCACGCGGAGCGCGGACGATTACGGGTGCAGTTTCAGTACCAGAGCCTAGCAGTCGAGCACGTCGAGCCGGGCGGTCTTCGCGAGCTCGACTCGATCCCGGTCCCGCTCGAGTCCCTCGCCGACATCGAAGGCCGCGACGATAGTCCAGTTGTCTTGGAGGCTGCGGAACCTGACACAACAAGCATCCGCTGGCAGGGCCATGGCATACCCCAGGTCCGAGAATGCCCAGTAACGCCATTCGGCAAGATCGCACCGTTTCCGGAGACGCCCACGACCTGGACGCAGGCACCTGCGGACTTGCTGGCGGCGCTTGCGGAGGCGTCGGAGATCTGCACCGACGAGTCGACACGGTATGCCTTGAACTGCTTGCAGCTCCGTGGCACTCTGCACAAGATCATCGCGACCGACGGTCATCAGCTGCTTGTCAGGTCCGGCTTCGGCCTCCCCTGGGACGGCGATGTGCTCATCAAGGGCTCGCCGATCTTCGGCTGCAAGGCCTTCGCCCGCGATCAGCCGGTCCAGATCGGCAAGACCGACACCCACGTGGTTCTCAAGATCGGGCCATGGTCGATCTGGAACGAGATCCAGAAAGACGCCCGCTTTCCAGGAGTCGAGGAAGCGATTCCCGGTGCGGATGCCCTGACAACCCGGCTGCAACTGGATCACGAGGACGCCCGCTTCCTGCAAGAGGCCATCGATCGTCTTCCCGGAAGCGAGGAGCTGCACAGCCCGGCCACGCTCGACATGAACGGCAAGGTGGCGATCCGGGCCAGAGCCTCGGATCAGCCGGAGATCACCGAACTGGTCCTCGACCGCTCGAGCTACTCCGGCCCGGTCATCCGCATCAACACCAACCGAAACTTCCTGAAGCGGGCCATTCAGCTCGGCTTCAGCGAGATTGGCATCTCGGACGTGGAGGCGCCGGTGGTCTGTCGGCAACAGCACCGGGTCTACGCGTGGCAGCCGCTGAGTGCTGATGCGGCGATCGAGCCGACCGACAACGTCATCCGCATCGAATCGGGCCCTGCGCCCAGCTTATCGAACGACCAGGAAACCAACACCAAGCCCACGAGGAGAATGATGAACCGAGCTGACAAACCCAATGGCCACGCTCCGGCTACTCCGGCCAATGAGAACGGCCATACGACCAGCGAAAATCCTGGAACGAGCCTGGCCGCGCTGATTCAAGATGCTGAAACCCTTCACACAACGCTCAGCGATGCGAAGGCGTCAGTGGCCCGCCTGATTTCCGGCCTGCGGCGGTATCGCAAGCAGTCGCGCCTCCTGAGCGACACGCTGAAATCGCTTCGCCAACTCAAGCTCACGGAACACGCCGAGTGATCGCCGCCTTCGGGCTCGGTCTTTTCCGACACAACATCCTCTCGCAAGGAGAACCAGCACCATGCCACTGAAGCTCAATGTCGGCGTCTCACAGAAGGTCGGCTTGCCCAATTACGGATCAGTTGGAGCGAGCTGCAATCTCGAAATGGAACTGGAGGCCGGTTTGCTCGAGAAGGACCTCGACGGCTTTCACGCTCGGATTCGCGCTGCCTATGTGGCCGCACATCAGGCAGTTCATGACGAGCTGGCTCGCCTCCACGCACCGACCAACACCGGTACCGGGTCACCGTCACCGGCTCGAGCGGGATCCTCGGCCAGCAACGGCCCTACTCGGGTGAATGGAAACGGGGCCGTAGCCGCGCGAACCCAGAGTGATCGAACACGGGCTCCAAGACCTGCCACTGCGAACCAGGTCAAGGCGATCCATGCAATCGCGCGAAGGCAAAATACCGACTTGGTCGGCCTGCTGCGTCACGAGTACGAGATCGAGCGGCCCGAGGAACTGTCGATACGACAGGCCAGTGAGCTGATCGACAGGCTCAAGAACTCAGACACGGCCTGAACCAAGCACTATGTCCGACTGATCTCGAATCCCAGATTTCACCGAGGAGACAAACAAATGTCTGGTTTGACTGTGACGGAAAAGAACCACTGGCGAGATCGCATCGCGGCCAGGATTGATCGACGCATTGAGACGATCCTTGCCGCGGATCCCGGACTGATGAGCCGAATCCAGAGTGAAGCACGCAGCAGGGCTCTTGCGTCGCTTGGGCTCGCTGAACACCAAGCGGAGCTGGAGTCGATCGCTCAGCAGAAGGATGCACTGGACAAGATGGAGCGGCGAATCCGGCGCGCCATCCTCGCCCTGGTCCGGGGCGTGCCCGTCGAGGATATCGAAGAGACGCGGTACTTCGGTCCTCACGATCACGAGCTCGACACCGCGATCGCCAAGCGGCAAGGCGTTCACGAGGAGCAGTTGCTCGCCGAGCACGAACTGGGTCGCCAGGTCTTGCAGCTCCGCTCAGAGAAGGACAACCTGCTGGACGTTGTTTGGCTGGCGACTTCGTCAGTCCAGGTACGCCAGCTCTGGTCCCGAGTCGGAGAACTGCTGGGTGAGAAGCCGACGGACCTGGAGAGGGAAGCCCTGGCGATCAAGCCTGTCGGCGTGGAGAATTGAGCTGGTTGGCGGTCTTGGATCATCGCAAGTGCGAGACAACCTGAATTCCTGCTCGGCTACACTTGGTAAGCCTGGTTCATCAGCAGACCTCGCCACTATCTCGATTCGCTGGCGGCCACGGCCTCGGCTGTGGCCTCCTGTCTGGCTTTTTCTTTAGCCATTCAAGGCCGAGCTAGGAAGTTGTGCTTGGCATGCTTAGGCACTACGTACATTAATCACTGTCCGCCACCACTCACTATGACCGGCCAGGCCCCGAATCTTCGAAAGCAACACACGAAGTGTTGCCGGCCTACAGAGCTAATTGACCTATAGTTATCTCTCACGTAAGCGCAGCGTGCCGCTTAACTCACTCTGGTCATGCCTTTCATCAAGTATAAATATGTCATTCCATTGTGGCCCCGAAATTGTGGCGTCTATCTGTTTGTTTTGAACAGAATATGCTTTAAAGGCTGTCTGCAGGTCCTTCTTGGCCAGGTCTGCAAATCCCTCAATCAAGTCTTTCGTCATTGATCGCCAAGCCATCTTTTCCCAATAGAAAGATACCTCAATTAGCTTGTGATCTACAAATGCACATCTGATTCTCTCAAATCTGTGCTTAATAAATACATATAGGATTGCATCCCCTGCTGTTCGTGGCACATAATCATTCTTAGCAACGAACGGGAGGTGATATTCATCACAGTTTTCAAATTCTATGCTCGAGACGTCGTCAGCTCCATATCCATATGGCCAAAGGTGAATTTCGCGGATCCACAATGGCGTACCAGAAAAATCGTGATGGTGAACGCTATCACGCAGTTCTCTCTGGTTTATGCCGAACTTAAACGGGCCTATCGCGCTCAGATCTTGCCAAATTCCTTGTGAGCCTTGCCGCCCGATTACTTGCTCAGGGTCAGTAAGTCGTGACTGCTTCTCGTTAGACGAACTTTGAGTCTCCGGTCTTGCCCAGAGACCGATGTTATTAATTCTTGCGAACTCCTCGGCATCGCCAAACTTCTTCGCCATTGTTGCCGGCAGTTTCTTGCTTGCTTTGGCCAGGCCTTTCCTGACCAACTCAGTGTTTATTAAGACGTTATCGCGCTTGGTGTAGCAATAATATGGCACTCCTGACGAATGTTCAGTCGCTCCCACATCTTGGACTAGTACAACGGTTTTCTGGAGTACCAGCTTTTTGACTTCATCCGTTGCTGCCGGGGAGTATTCACTAATGCCCGCAAGACGGATCTTGACAACATCCGTTGGCAAATCGACGAAGATGACATGTTCATTACTCACGAAAATGACACGACCCTCATATCTCCGGTTGGAACGCTTTCCGGATACTTGAGAAGAGGCGGCCAGTGGGAGCAACATGACAATACACAGCGAAACAATGGCGGTGGTGCAATGCCAATGGTTCACCCAAAAAGCCAACTGTTCGGCGAATTTGATGTGGGGAAATCGAGATTGCACGTGTGTGCGTGTGTGGTCCGTTGAGGGATTATCATTTACGTTCATGCGCCCGCGGGAGAGAAGTTGAGATTTCATAACTGTCCTCTCTTCTGTGAGGAAGGCGGGATTCGTCAATCCACATCATCGATCGAGCCAAGACTGTTGTCAAGCATCCTGTGAGATGTCACATGGAGTCGCTTGCGACGATCAGGAACGCAGAATCACGATCTCGACGTGCGCGGCCCCTTAAACCTGACTGCCGATCTGGACATGGCCAGAAACCGCCTGGACTGGCCCGATATTCGGCTGGCCGTTCCACGTGGCTGTCGGCGTGATCGACTCTCCCAGCTTCAGCGCCTGCGACACGAGGAACATCGGCTGGCTTCCGGCGTTCCAGGCCCAGACTCTGCGGCCATCGCGGACCGCGAAGAAGCCATTGTAGCTGGGCCCAAGGAAGACGGCGATGTCGTGCTGGCTCGTGCCCGTCTCGGTCAAGGTCATGACGACCGGCTGGCCTGTGGCGCATCCGATCATCTGCCCCGCGGGTTTCTTGCCCACCGGAGGGAGGGGTGGCCTTGCTGGGGCGGCTGGGAGCCTTGCTGGCGTGGTTTCCGCTGTTGTACGCGCCGGGCCTGCTTGTGCTGGAGCAGCTGGCATTACGCTAGCGAAACCCCCGTCGCCGACTGAAAACGGAACTGGTCGTATGGGCTCGCGCCGAGTATGCCGCTGGCAGAAGAACCGCCGAGCTTGCTGCCGAGTTGGGTGTGTCAGAGACAACAATCCTGCTGGCCGTCAGCGGCAAGACGTGGGGGCATGTTCCCGGAGCAGTCACGCGAACCCGCCAGCCAACCCGCGGGGCAGATGTCAACACGTCGAGGCTGGTAGACTGGGAAGTCGTCGAGATCCGCCGCAAAGCAAAAGAGGGTCGCTCGCAACGATCGCTGGCCCGTGAGTACAATGTCAGTCAAAACGCCATCCGGCTGATCGTCCTGCGCAAGAACTGGGCTCACCTACCTGACGAGTGAACTGCACCACCGGAAGTAAGACATGATGAGTGCTGTCGGGCACTCGGTTCTCATCTATCCGAGAGAAGATCCCCGGGTCGAGTCCGACAGCCCATATGCAACAACTGTCCGACGCTGTCTTAACGATTGACGTCAGCGGACGCTAATGGCCATCCGAATACCCTTCGGCTGCAGCACCGTAAAATGGGTAATTGGTCTTGATGATCGATCGCACGCCCGCGACCCATTTGTAATCAGGATGCCTTTCTTCCTGCTCGCACCAGTAATTCGAGGCTTCCTGCTCACTTCGCCTCGTTCTCCAAGCTTCGAAGAACTGACGGTAATCGAGCGCAAGCCTTGCCGACTGGGTGAGACCCTCGGACGTGTTGGTGTCGAGGTTGATCCCCGATTCCTTGAGTGCGGAAGCTAGTTCGGACAGAAAGTCGAGGCCCTGGCGGCTGTGCTCTCCATCGGTCGCCAATCTCGTGGTTGACGGGACGACCTCAGGTAGCCGGTGTAGAAAGCCTGTGAACGGGTGGGCATCGAATTCTGTTTCCATGTACTTTAAAAGGCTATCTGAATCGGGCAATTGACTGATGTCTGGCCTCTTGAAAAGACGAGCGAACGCGTTCAGGAGTTCGTGATCCTGAAGGACCTCTGGGTCGTTGATGCCGGTGTTCGCCTTCGCCCAGGGCTGTCGAAGCAGACTCCTCAAGTCGCGACTGGTCTCATTCCATCGTCGTACATTCGCGGGGCTCATGGGCGGAGTCTTGGAGGAGAGGTCTTGAATGCGATCCGGCTCGGCAGGTTTGCGGATCCAAGCCCACCAAACGAAGAGGCAGAGAACTGCCGTCACCGCGAGCGCGCTGGTGCGTTTCCAGCGGAAGCCTTCAAGAGCATGTCCGTCACGGCCCCCAGATCTGCCGGACTTCTCGGGTTCAGGCTGGCTGCCCAACGGATCGATCGAGACCCACTTGCGGCCATCGATTTCCGCAACCGAGCCAGGGACTTCGAGAGCCCCCAGTTCGTGCTTCAGGGACCCCAGCAAGAATGACTCGGGGTCGGGCAGATAGACTACGTACAGGCACGGAGCGGTCCGTTGAGGGTGATCCGGGTCGGGAATGCGATGAGTTGCGGCGAAGGCACGGCCAGACAGTCCCCGCAGACGTAACTCCAGTAGCTCAAGATCAGGCATCGCGTCCCATTTGAGATCGGAGACCTTCCGGATCGCCTCGAGTATTGATCTTGCCTCATCTTCTGTCATCGAATCAGACCGGGCGTGTACGCAGCCGCGACCACGAACCCAGGTCCGTACCAGAATCTTGAAAGCTGACATTGCGACCTCAGTCCTTGTACGGAGCCAGCTCTGGTCGCACGACATCTGGACATTCGAGGCGAACGCGGATCTTGCCGCCGTCGTATTCGACTTCGCCATTCAGATGGCGCACCAGGAAAGGATCGACTTGCGAGTTCGAGAAAACGGATCGCCACTCGGGGGGATTCGCGTTAAGCCACTTGATCCAGACCGCGACTCCCGGTTCGCCCCATTTCGAGTGGAAGGGCCCCAGCCTGCTGTCCGGCAAGCCTCGTTCATCGCGGTCGAGATTGATGCACTTACTTCCGGTTTTGAAAGTGGTGCCGTTGATGCCGACCTCGACCCAGACAGTCGGCCAGTAAAAATGGTAGTCCCACTGGGAGCCGTGCTTGACTTCAACCGAAGTCACGGTGACAAAGAATTCCCTTCCACCCGCCCACAAATCGTACCAATCCAGCCAGTTCTTGACTTCCGAGGTCATCGCCTGGATCGTGTTCGAGCTATCGTTCTGATACTGCTGACATAATTTGTGAACGGCCTCAAGTGTCTCGGGCTCATTCCCTTCCCGGGCCCGATCCCTCAGCGCCTCGTAGCGAGAGCGGTCGTAGCTGCGCATAACAGAAATCCGGAACGCTGTCGCCTCTTGGCGATGCGCGATAAAGACGGAATTCGCCGTGTAAGCCTCGCACTTGTCGAGCTGGGCGGAATACCGGTCCGGATATTCGCGAGCAAAGGCCAGAACCTCATTCCAGGCGTGATCGTCAGCCTGCTTCAGGTAGGCATCACGGCGAGAACCGACGCTTGCTGCTCGACTGTCGTTGGGCCAATTCTCGAGGAAGGCGCTGCAGAGATGAAAGCACTTGAGGGGATTGTCGGCAGCTTGCCTCAATTCGGCTTCAAGCTTGGCGAAATCGAGACCGGGCTGGATCTTGTGCCGCGTCACTTCCATTTCTGCCTTGATATTCAGGACCTCAGGGCAGTGCAAGGATCCTTTGTAGGTGTCGAGAAAGCCGATACAGTCGTCATGGATTTTCTTGATCAATTCGCTGCTTGCCTGGTCCTCTTTGAGCTTCGCGTAGGATTTCTGAATGCCGGTAAAGGCTTGGATCTCATCCGCATTGCGTATAATCTTCAGCGCCGCTTCGCGGAGGCTCTCAGCTTCAGGGAAGTGAGATGATCCCTTGAACCGTTCCTCGAACTCGTCAATCAATGCCACCAAACGCTTCGCAGCATCGGGGTCGACCGCGGGGGAAAGCCGCTTGATTCTTTCGAACGTCGCACTCTCATACTTTTCATCGAAGGTTCTCTTCCTCTGGTTTATTTCGGCCCACCAGCCGAGTAAACGCCCGACGGCTCGTGTTCGGTCAGCGAGTATGATATCGACCTGCTTGATGACCTCTTCCGGAGTCTGCGGGCTCGGCGGCCACTCGAGAAGCGGAACAGTGCGAACATAGGTGTCGCGGTCGCGCACCAATCCCGCCAGTGACACGACGATACACAGCGACAGAAGTGTGAGCGAGACGATCTTGAGGCTGCGTACTCTTCTCAGTCGCCGAAGCTCTCGGCGATGCTGCCGTGCGACGTCCGAAAGAGGGCCTCGAGGGACTTCCTGGAGAAACTGTCCGATACGCTGGAGCGCGACACGGTAGCGTGTGGCTTTCTCCGGACTGTTCTCGTCCTTCTCGAACAGACGACCCGAGGATGACCTCAAGTATTCCTCGACCTGCTGTAACATCATCCGGTCGGATGTCTGCACGAGCCACTCGAGGGGGGCTCCAAGGTTATATGGCTTGAGTGGAACGGAGGGCTTGCCATTTACCAGTGGTCCTGTCGACGAAATGGGGAAAACGGTCAGGTTCTTGCAGGTCGCCTTCAGGCCTGCGGCAAGTTCAGGGTACGACTTCTCGAAGTACTTCGCGGCTTCGTCGTCGGCAAGCTCGTCCATCGGTCCCAGCAGATCCCATTTCGACACGAGCACAGCGACCGGACGCGAGATCATGCCTCCGTCCTGAGTACGCTCCTTGAGCGCTTGAAGAAGGGCGTCGACCTCCCATTTGTATTCAAGGGATCTGAGTGCAGGCTCGGCGCCCACCGGCGCAAAGATCAGGAAACTGTGATAGTCCTGGAATTCCCGAAGTATCTGTGCCTTGAGCAGTGATGCTTTCTCGGAGGAGTCCATGGCTCGCCTGGTCAATTCCCCACCGACGTCTGGAAGCATGAGCCGATAGGCGGCCCCGTGCGAGGTGAAATCCAGCGACATGACCTTCAGTTCAACGAATGGCGTGGTCTCCGGCCAAGAACCCTGAGTGAGGGCTCGACAGGCTCGGTTGAGGTACTCGTGAGTGGGCTCGTGACTGGTGCCGACGTGGTATTCCTCTCCGGCGACGTCTCGGTTCCGGCCCGATCCATAGATGGCCCCGAGGTAGACGGTCTTGCCGCAGGCCCTCGGTCCGAAGAGGGCAAAGTATCGGACTGGCGGAGACATGGCCTACTCCTCGAAGCGTCGGGACGGCGAGGACCGGAATTCCGCGTTAGAACTATCGGAAGTCGGAGTTGTGAAAAGCGGCCGGATAGCCCTGAATAGGTGCCAGCGGACGCGGGGTAAGGTCAGAACCAGACAGGTCAGGATGGCAACGATCCCGACCAGGGAGAACACGGGGTTCTCATCGAACTTCGAGCGGATGCCATTCCAGAAGCCCCGGCTTGCCGCACTGCCGACCTCGATACCTAGTCTCGTCAGTTCCCAGGTGGCCGACTCGGTCAAGTGGCCTGCAGCGTCATGAAATCGCTCTGGCGCCACGAGATAGGCAGAGACGAGACCAGCTGCCGCAAGCTCTTTATAATGAGGCTTCAAGTACTTCGAGAAGAACTCAGCCGCGCCTGATCCAGTCTTTCGAATGACGTTTTTATGGTTCATCCGGAAAGAGCGTACGTTTTCCAAGTGACTCCACAACAGTCGGCTACGTCGAGGATTTTCTGAGGCATGACTCGGGTATCCGATGGTTTCTGGTGCGCTCATCCTACCAAAGCGT
>Ga0074045_10001194_pt1 | contig 25390 bp, 14 predicted proteins | sample BogForMeECP23OM2_FD_94442 | JGI IMG/M metagenome (GOLD analysis project Ga0074045, IMG submission 94442) | Bog forest soil microbial communities from Calvert Island, British Columbia, Canada - Bog Forest MetaG ECP23OM2 | ecosystem: Environmental > Terrestrial > Soil > Wetlands ... | reverse complement strand
TCCACTTTGCGTCTCCTGTCCATCGGCCCCCCGTCGTTACCGCTGACAGGTTAGGCCGTCCGTCATGTACAGGGTGGGCCAAATCAAATGCGCGAAGTGGGCCAACTCAGAGTAGCGAAATCAATTAATGGAAAGATAGATTCGAACCGTTCATCAGCCGTTCTTATTTAAAAGCTTTTATGCTTCGGCGTGTTCGTATTCTCTAACGTCGGAGCATCGCCGGAACGAGACTGAGCAACACACGTAGCGGCTTTTTGACCACATCCCACGGCGCTGCTCCCGGAGTTTGTTACGCCGTCGACTGCTCTTTTCGTTCCCCGAGATCATGCTCGAATGCGAATCGCGCTAAGAAATTGGCGTATCGGGATAATAGTGCAGCTGCCCGTGGTTGTCTGAGCCTCCCCACTCGCCGCAAGTTGTAGCGGAGGATCTTCTGTTTGACATGGACCGTTGGTTTGAACGACTTCTGATTCGAGCATCGCGCTACTAAGTATTCGGCCTCTTTCGGATTCATACCTAATTTCGCAAACCCATCAACTCTTGCAATTATCGCCGCGACCTTTTCCGCCACATGCTCGTAATGTGGCTTCCACGCTGGAATCAGCGTTTCGGGACACTGACTCCCGCATATGAAATCAGACTCACCGTTCGAGTGGAACGCACACAGATCCAGAGCCATTAAATCAACTGCAACAGAGTTCCTGAATGCGACGTAGTACTTCGCAGTGCCCTCAGAGTCGAAGAATGGCAGCTCAACGTATCCCTCACGGTTTTCGAAACCTCCAGTTTCAATTTCCACAAGCGCAGCTTCCTTTACCGCGGGATTTCTTCTTCCGTCACGTCTTACCATCAAATCGCAGGGCTGCCCCAAAAGGATGAATAGCTGTTTGGAACCGGTTTTTTGAAATATGTCTCCGAGCTCTATCGGCATGTAATGTGAGTTCAGAAACTCTGGATCTTCATACAACTCCAACCGTTGCAGCTTTATTGTGTTGTAACTTGGGGCTGATTCGGATTTTGTTTGGATTTGGCTAACCTTTCTGATTTCGTCGGCAAGCTTGTGAAGTTCAGCATTTCCTTTTGCAAGTCTCCTGGTTTCGTCTCGATGGAACAATCCGAAAATACGAAATAGGGTGTCGGGTTCCCACACACCTTCGAGGTAAGAGGACAGGAACACTATCTGGTCAAAATCGTAAACGTCGATGCCGTTCAGCTGTTTTTCAGCTTCCTTAACCGCTCCGTGCAGTATTGCTGTTGCCTTTTTTCTCAAGTCGCTCACTGATTCGTTTAGAATCGCGAGCTTGACCAACCTTCCGAATCCCAGCAAATCCTCCTGCTCAAAAAACGCCTTTGGAATAAGTACGAATCTGCTTGGATCGAGGTTTTCCTGTGTACACAGATCTTTCCACCGCTCGTGAATGCCGACTGGTCCGTATTTCTGACTCAGGAGAGCGCATAAGAGTCTCCCTGGCTTAGTTGTATTAAATAGCTCTTTGATCAGTTTAATGCCTTCGACGTTACTCGCACCTTCTCGAGAAAAGTCCTCATCCACTAGGATGAGAGTCAGGGGCATGTCCGACTTCAATATGTCGTCCTTTTGTTTTCGCCAGTCTTTGAGTGACAGTGTTACCAAGCCAAATCTAGCGAAGACATCTGGCACAATGGTTACGGTCTCATAATCAAAATCATCGCTCGAACCGGGGGGACTGGACCCTGTTGTTTGCTTGATTAGGTCACGCAATCTGCGCGTCAACTCTCGCCGTGTAGGCTCGTCGAAATCCGCCCACTCCTCTCTGACTCGCTGAGCCCAGATTTCCCGGTCTGTCACCTTGATGATCGTGGGATATTCAGCGAATACTTTTTGCAGCTCCGCGAGTTCAAATTGCTCACTCAAGCCAAGAAACTCTTCAACTGGGAACTTATCGGAATAGGAGTCGTCAACCGACACTACACGCTCAACTCCGGCAGCCGTGAGAAGTCGCTCGATTACGTTTTTGGCGTCAGGGTTTGTCAACGAGCACACCCGTCAAATCTACTTCGAATGAAAACAATCTATTGAATGCATTTCTCTGGGGCAGAAGCCGGATATTACAGCCTTCGGCGTCGAGCAGTTGTCTGGCGATGTATAGACCCAGGCCCCGTCCAACTCCCTTCGCTTTTGCAGTCACGAATGGCTCGAACAGTGAGTCTTCAATACGAGGTTCAACCCCCTTCCCATTGTCACTCACACGGACATAGGGTTTTGATAGCTCGATAGAAATTGATCCAAGACTCAGACGTCCCATTCGGAGATCTTCTTTCAGCCAGTACTCAGAATTCAAAAGCAGATTGTCCAGTATCTGGATCAATTTGCCTTTGTTCATTTGGATTTTGAAGTTTTGTCCCTTCTTCATCTTTGTGAGAACTTGAATTGAAGTAGATGCAAAATGCACTGTATAGTGCTTGAGAAGCTCTCCCGCGAATTCCTCCATATCAATTAGTTCGCGCTTTTCACGGACGTACTGGAGAGATGGCGCAAGAAATGCAAGTTGACGCCGCAGCCCACCAACAGAGGTCCTCACATATTCGGTAAAGGCACTGATTCGTGTGTCCTTTACAGAATTTGACCTCAAATATCGAATTATTTGTTCGTTTCGCTGCGCAAGCTGTGAGGTGATGTTACCGGTTTCATGACTGATAGATTCTGCGGTTAACCCTAGTGCGATGATTTCATGGACCTGCTGGATCTGCTCGCGAAGCGTTTCGATCTGTGAAGTCAAGACACCCCCGACGGATTCCATTTTGGAAATCTCATCTAGGTAGACTTGAACGTCGGTACTAACTTCTTCGGCATCCCTTACTGCTGCGCTCATTTCGGCAAGGATCGATTCCAGAACTCTGATATTCCCGTTCTCATTTCCGCTCTCTCGGGCACTGTCGACCGCACGCTTAGTATTATCAATCGAGTTCTTTAGCCGTAATGATACCTGGGATAATGCAGTCCTGTAACGCGCCGCCTTCGCCATGCCCTCAGTCAGTTTTGCGGACAGTGCCTCGGGTTTTGTATCTTCCGGGACGTTTGCAGCCGCGTGACGAATCGACTTCTTATATTCGGTCCACCCTCTTCGCAGAAGCCCTTGAGCGTTCTCCGAAAAGACGACAAAACTACTCAACAGAGAGTAGAAGTTCCGGTAATAAGGGTTATCCTTGAAACCTTCACGATCAGTGGTCTCTTCAAGCTGACGATTGTCCCTAGCTGTTATTGCTATGTACCCGAGCGTGTTGTGCGGTTTTAATGTGTAGTACGAGCGAGCTTTAGTCCATTGCTTACCGAGATCCAGCCAATCGGCAGCCACTCGAATTCCAAATCCATCACGATATACCTTGACACCGCTGAGGGTTTCTACGGCTTGCCTGTATTCTGTGGAGGTGCCATACGCGGTCTGCTCTGCACTGCTTTGAGCACCTAAACTAAAGAAGTCGATTTCGCCCCTAAATGGTCCTGGGTCCGCTGGTCGACCATCAATCAGTTCAATACCGTCGATGTCTTCCAGGTGGTTGGCAGTGCTGAAATCGACGAACCAACCGTCATGCGATGATTTCTGGAAAGAGAATTCACTCGCTCTTTTCGATACTCTTAGATGGTTGAAGAGCCGTTGACCTCCATCATTATCCACAACACTTTCAAAGAGAGCTCTGTCTGGATTCGTTTCAGGTTTGATGTATGACAGTCGGGCTCTGCCCGAGACCCGAAAGAGATCCCCGTCATAATTCAAATAATAGTGGAGCTGAGCGGCTTGCCGGAGTTTTTCAGTGATCTCAAGAAGCTCTAGTTGTTTGCCATCGACGCTTGCATATACAACAAACTCTCTGACCGTTCTGTAAGGCGAGATCATCTGGGACAATCTCGCTTGTAGTCGAACAACTGCATCACCTTTCCAAATCTCGGGTTCTCTTAATTGCGAGATGATTAATTTCGTGCCATGGCTATATGAAGCATGGCGCTCCTCTCGCCCAATGTTTACTTCTGAGAGATGAGTTTTGCCGACGAAATCCTTCCACGAAAACCAGACGTGATTCTCACCTGGACTGCCCTGAGTCCGAGAAAACATCTCAACGTTATCACCGAGTCTCTGTGTCCCCAACCGACCAAGGCCTTTATCACCCAGAGGGGTTCTGCCCTTTTTGGTGGTAAGCTTGCGATCCTTGAACTCTCGTTTGACCGAATTTGAAATAGTTAGCCAACCACGACGAATATCTTCGATCGCCATTCCAACACCATCGTCTTCAATCACGATTGAACCACCGGCACCGTGAAAGGGCGACTCAGGGTCTGTGACCTCTTCGGTGCTGATCGTCAGCTTGCAATAAGAAGCGTCCGCATCGTAAGAATTCTTTACGAGCTCGACGAGAGCCTGAACCGAGTCGGTGATCAGGCTCTCGCCCAACTGAAATACCACTGACGCGTGAATATCGAAGTGCTCGGCACTGTGGCTAGGAGCCAACGGACATTCCTCCAGGTTTTGACGGAACGTTGAATATTTGAGGGCCAAATGGTTCGGTCAACACTCACCGCCTAAGATGAAATCGCTAATTGAGTCGCGCTGAACAGAAATTATGTGATTCCATCATCCGGCCGAAACACGAACTTCGCATATTTAGTACCCGTCGTCTTGTCTATAAGATTAATGCGATTCAATTGTTGTGATCACCACGAGTATTGACCAGCCCGAGGTGTTAGTCCAGGAGAGGTGAGATAGTTTTTTGGACCAGAGCTTCCACTGAGAAACCACCTCTCGTTTTGGTACCGTAATCCCAACGGGCACCAATTTCGTGAACGTGGTGTCCATTAAACAGACGCAGGGGCCCGCACCGCCGAAAGGTAAACGTGCAAGAGCAGCCACTGCTTCCGTTCTAACTCTGAGCGCCAAGGAACAGCAGAGGCGCTGAAGCTGTGTACTCAGGGAGAAACCCGATGGAGCCCAGCCTTTGGAATCAGACCCTAGGTCGAATCTGTTTCTGTTTCATTGCGGTGTTGATCTTGTTGTCCGTGGCTCTGTTGGTGCAGCCGTTCCTCGGAGCCAATAGCGCACCAGGCACGGCCACGTACTCCCACGGAATGTTGCATTTGGCGATTCCGTATCATGCAGCTCATCGCGGCACAGGACACCTGACTTTGGAAGTGCTCGACCCGGAAGATCACGTGCTCGGACGAATGGAAAAGTCGCTAGAGGTGGTGGAAGGCTCCTCGCAGTGGAAGGAGCAAGTCAGGCTAGATAAGCCACTGGCACTCGACGAACTTGTCTGGCACCGCGTACGCTACTACTTCCAGTACGACGACACTCAATTTGCGGATTTGCAGGGAACGGAGTCCATCTCCCAGATGCTGCGCATGCCTGTTCTGCATATCCTTGGGCAGCAGTCGTATCTCTCAGGAAGCCGTGCGGCGGTGCGCGTGATCGTCACCGACTCAAAGAACGAGGCGATACCCGGCCGAAGTTCTCTCCGAATCGATCTGCAGGTGCCAGGGCAGAACCGGCGTACTCTTTTCACGGGCCAACTAAACCATCGCAACACATCGGAGGCACGGTTTCAGTTTCCAGTAGGGTTCACCGGCAATTGCGAGTTGCGCTACATCGTGGACACTTCTCTCGGTTCAACTGAATATACCCAGACGATCCGGCTACAGGATAAGGTGGGAATCCTGCTGACCACCGAAAAACCAATCTATCAACCAGGGCAGATGATACACGCGCGTGCTCTGGCGCTAGACCGCGCGGACCATGAAGCAGTCGCGAACCGCGACCTGGTATTTGAAGTGGAGGATTCGCGTGGCAACAAAGTCTTCAAGAAGGCCACGCGCACAGACGAGTTCGGCATCGCCTCGGCAGAGTTCGTGCTCGCCAGCGAAGTGAACCTTGGCACGTATCATCTGCGTGCGCTGTTAGGCGAGGCCGGAAGCGATGCAACGAATAGCGCGGAAATTGCCTTGAACGTGGAAACGTATGTGCTGCCGAAATTCAAAGTGGACGTGGAGTTCACCTCCAAGGACGACCAGAAAAAGCATGGCTATCGTCCTGGGGATCATGTCAAAGGTACAGTCCAGGCAAACTACTTTTTCGGGAAGGCGCTGGACATGGCGGAGGTCTCGATAAAGGCAACGGGCATGGATGTCACTACATTCGAAGCTGCTTCCGTGGAGGGCAAGACTGACCACGACGGCGCGTACCACTTCGACTTGCGGCTTCCCAATTATCTGGCGGGCCGTCCGCTTAGCCGGGGGGCCGCGCGCCTTCTAATCGAGGCAACGGTAAAAGACAGCGCGGGTCATTCAGAGACGAGGGGAGAGGCCATCACGGTGAGTGAATCGGCATTCCTGATCACGGCGGTTCCCGAAGGCGGAACGCTGATCCCGGGGCTTGAGAATCAAGTGTTCTTGTTGGCGTCTTATCCAGACGGCTCGCCTGTGGAGGCGGACTTAAAGGTCCGGACAAACGCGGGGCGTGAGCAGAGCATTAGGACCGATAGCGGCGGGGTGGCAGTCATCAGCCTGAGAACACGGCCGGGGAGTGAAACTCTACAGATCGAAGGCCGCGACAAAGAGGGGGAGACTGTTTCGGCCACAGTTCCGCTGCAACTGCGCATGGGTGAAGATCAGGTGCTTCTGCATGCCGAGCGGGCTGTTTATCGTTCAGGAGATGCAATTCACCTTAAGGTGTTGGCCACAAAGAATCGTGGCACCGCTTACATCGATATCGCGAAAGAAGGACAGACGATTCTGACGCGCGATCTTGACATCAACGATGGCGAGGCAGAACTCTCAGTGGTTGCCAGCCCTGAAATGGCCGGGACCCTGGATGTCAATGCTTACATGTTCGGCCAAAACGCGCAGCCCGTGTCGGATCACCGGCTGGTATTCGTTCAGCCCGCCGACGAGCTAAAAATCGAGGCTGTAGCGGATGCGCCTGTTTATAAGCCCGGCGACGACACCCATATTCGTTTCCGAATAACCGACGCGCGCGGCCAAGGCGTGCACGCGGCGTTAGGACTCCAGATTGTGGACGAAGCGGTTTTTGCGCTCGCGGAGAAACAACCTGGTTTCGCGAAGGTCTTCTTTTATCTGGAGCAAGAAGTGATGAAGCCCAGGTACGAGATCCATTCCATTGGATTACCGGAGGTTGTCGAGTCGGCGCCGCAATCCAAAGAGGAACAGCGGGATCGCGCCGCGCGGGCACTGTTCTCGGCGACGGAAATCGTTTCTCAAAACAGATTTGAGGCGGAGGTAGGCCGTTCGGTTCCGCAGACAAAATACTACGAATATTTGGCCCGCTACCGGGCGCAGTTCATCACAAATGCGGGGAAAATTGCCGCGCAACTGCGGCGCTCGTTCGCGAATGACCCTAACCAGACAGACTTGAGAAAGGCTTTCGAGAAACTGGCGGATTCGGGACGGCCGGAGTTTCGCGATCCGTGGGGTAGGGAACTGCAGGTCGAACCCCTAACGTGGGATCCTAGCAAAACACAGTACGTTATCCGCAGCGCGGGCTTCGACAAACAATTCAATACCGCCGACGACCTGACGGCGTTTCTGTATTTCCGCCGCAGCAAATTGGTGGCCTCCCCTTCCGACGGAAAAACCGGAATCAAGGTGCAAATCGAGCATGACCGTGGCCCTCACAATGGCCGGGCTGAGGTTTCTGGAACGGTTGTGGACCCATCCGGCGCGGCGGTCTGGGGCGCGATCATCACCGCAAGTAACACCGCGACAGGCCATTCGGCAACCGTGCAGGCAGACGACGCGGGCAAATTCCAGTTGACCGCTCTTCGAAGCGGCACGTACCAGGTCGTTGTTTCCAGCCCTGGGTTTCGTCCGGCAGCGCAGACGTTCAGGCTTGAGGCGCGTGATCACGCCGGACTCGAGGTCTGCCTCACGATCGGCTTTTCGACCGAGGCAGTGGAAGTCACCGGCGGTTCGGAGGTTGTCATAACCACCGACGCCGGCATTGGCTTTGGTATGGCCGGAGGAGTCCCCGGAGGCGCAGGCGGCGTCATGGGAGGCGTAATTGGCGGTGTCCCGGCCGATCGAGCAATGCTGATGGCGCCGGCTCCGGCAAAGCTCGCCGCGCCAATGGCAATGCAGCTCAGACATGTCAAGGAGTTGGATGCCCAACAACTCAAAGACAAAGCGCAAGACCAGGAAGGTTCGCCGGATGTGCACGTGCGTTCGTACTTTCCCGAAGCCCTGTATATCAATCCGGAAATCATCACAGATCGTGACGGCAACGCCAGCATCTCCATTCCGCTCGCGGATAATATCACCACGTGGCGCATGGCGATGCTGGCCTCCACACAACACGGCGCGCTCGGCACAGCCACATCAAGCCTGAAAGTCTTTCAGGACTTCTTCGTGGATCTTGATCTCCCCGTCACCTTGACGCAAGGCGACCAGGTTTCCATTCCGGTGGCCATCTATAACTACTCCGGTGCAAAGGGCGACGTGCGCCTTCAGTTGAAATCTGGCGATTGGTTTTCGCTCGTGGATGATGTGGCGGAGAAATCAGTCAAAGTGGATGCCGACCATGTCGGCAGCTCGCAGTTCACGCTGGAGGCCAGGCACATTGGCAAGTTCAAGCTGGTTCTTTCTGCGCAAATGAGGGGAGAAGCCAAGCGCGCAGATATCGTCGTTCGCGAAATCGAAGTTGTTCCCAACGGCCGTGAGCAGAATATGGTCTTCAATGGGCAATTGGAGTCGGCTGTCGGCCACAATCTGGAATTTCCGCCGAGCTCAATACCAGGTGCCAGCAAGATCTTTGTGCGGCTCTATCCCGGTCCCTTGAGCCAGATCATGGAGGGAATTGACACGCTTCTACGTATGCCGGGCGGTTGTTTCGAGCAGACCTCTTCGAGCACGTATCCCAACGTCCTGGCTCTGGACTATATGAAGCGAACCAAGAAGCTCACTCCAGAAGTGCATGCGAAGGCGGAAGGGTACATCGCCAACGGCTATCAGCGCTTGTTGACCTTCGAGGTGCCGGGGGGTGGGTTTTCCTGGTTTGGCCAAGCGCCCGCCAACAAAATCCTCACCGCATACGGGCTGATGGAGTTTTACGATATGTCCAAAGTGTATGACGTGGATCCTCGGCTGATTCAACGCACCCAGCAGTGGTTGGCGGCACAGCAGCTTGCGGATGGCAGTTGGAAACCGGACATGTCGTTCATCAACGAAGGAGCGACGAATCGTTACAACTCGGATGTATTGCGAATCACGGCGTATATTGCCTGGTCGCTCGGCAACACGGGCTATCAGGGCCCGGCGATCGAAAAGGCCAGCCAGTTCATTCAGAACCACCTTTCTGCAAAGATGGACGCCTACACATTGGCCGTAGTTGGGAACTTCGCCGTGGATTACGGAAAAGACCGTGAACTCACGCGCCAGGCCGTGCAACTCCTTTCGGACGCGCGCGTCGAAAAGGACGAGCAGGCTTGGTGGAGTGCGGAGGAAACCAGCGTCTACGCCACGGGGGCAAGTGCCACCGTGGAAACGACGGGGCTGGCAGTGCAAGCCCTGCTGAAATGGGGCCAGGCTTCGGGGATCGCTAGAAAAGCACTCAGCTACATTACTGCAAAGAAGGACGCCACCGGCGCGTGGGGCAGCACACAAGCTACCATCATGGCGCTTCGCGCGCTCTTGTTGGGTGCAGAAAAGGGCTCAGGGGACGTTAGCGGAAACGTGGAAATCGTGTTGAACGGGAAGTCCGTCACGATGCTGAAATTGACCACTGAAAACAGTGACCTCTTCCACCAGTTCGTTTTCAAAGACATAGACCAGGCCAGCGCGAACAGAATCGACGTGCGCTTCGAAGGTAAAGGCAATCTGGGATACCAGGTTGTTGGACAGTACTTTGTGCCCTGGGACGAAATCGGCGTGGAAGAACCGCTATCCATCGCTGTCCACTACGATCGGACGCACTTGGCACAGGATGACATCGCCACGGCCACGGCCACCATCAGGAACAACCTGAAGAAGAGCGCCAACATGGTTATGGTTGACCTCGGGATACCTCCTGGTTTTGACCTACTGAGCGAGGACTTGCAGGATTATCAGGAGAAATCAGCCGGACAACGGAGCGGGCGATTGCAGAGATTCAGCCTCACGGCGACGCAAGCCATCTTGTACTTCGATTCCTTCGCTCCGGGAGAGACTGTGACACTGCCTTTCCGGTTGCGCGCCAAGTTTCCAATCCGCGCGAGGACTTTCTCTTCGCGCGTGTATGAGTATTACGACCCGGACGTGAGTTCCGTGGCCCGGCCGGTGCAACTGGAGATTCAGAAGCGCTAGTCATCGATTGCATAGTTGTGCCCCCCTCGGTCACTGGCAGAGTGCTTTAGCGGGGCCACGAGCTTTCGGTACGCGTTGCGTTTGCGAATACGTTGTATGCGGGAAGAGAGAGCCTTTTGGCGCATTCGGCAACGAGCGGAATTCTACTTGTCGGATGTCCATTCAGCGGAAGTCATCTAAATCATAACGGGATTGCGGTTGGGATTGTATCGTGTTTCTACGCTATGTCTGCCGGGTCGCTGGCCTTCCCCTTCACTGGTGGCGTGTTCTCCCTCCAAGAGTCTGTGAGTTTAACGAAGGCTTCCGTTGCGTCATACCTTCCCTTTGGGCCTCGGGCGCGTTGCTTCTTCGGATGGAGCGGGACGTATTGCAGATCAATCGCGTAGCGGTTGCCGTTCCCTCCCTTGTCAGAGTGCGTTTTCAGGATTTTGCACTCGCGCAGTTTCTTCACCCGGCGTTGACACGTCCGTTCGGATAAGCCCGTCAACCCGGCCATCTGATCGAACGGGAGTTTTGTCCACTCCTCGCGTTCGTTTTGTTCGCGCCGATGGGCGATAGCCCAAAGAATCAGCTTGTCCTCGCCACGCACAGCGAATCGCTCCAAGATAAACCCCGGCGTTATTGTGTTCCCTGCCATGTCGAAAGCGTATCACGTCAATTTGTCTACGTCAAATTGTCGCTGTAAACCACGTCATTGTGTCGTTGTTCGGAGAGGGCCTAACCACGTCAGTTTGTCGTTGTGCTGGGCCTCACACGACGTCATTTTGGCGTGGTTGTAACACTGTACTGCGTCTGTAATCATATACATGCAAGATTTTGTGTTTTTGGATGGTTGACATAAGGCTAGCACAAAGATAATCTGTCGGAATAATCCACCCCCAGCAAGTAAGGGTAATGTTCACTGCTGGGTCTCCCGGATTACCCGTTAGATAGAGCGTTCTTCTGATACCCGCATGATCGCTCGCTCCGGCTGGGGCCTCGCTCACTGGTGCCATACTGTCCCTTTCCCGCGAGATTGCTGCCTCTCCATAAACTGCGGCTGTTTAGGAGCTGATTGAATGAAACCCTGCCTCTTCCGTTTACCTGCTGCCTCTCTCTTCCCTGTTCCGCGAGATCGAGGCGTGAAAGTATTGTCCTTACCCGCAAGGGATTGAGGCATACCGTGATCGCCTGGACGTGTGACCGGGGTCGTATGGGAAAGCCTCCAGAACATGAATGTGCTTTTGCCTGCCCCCTTTGGAACGAGCAGTGTTAGTGGTATAATTGTAATATGCAATCGGAATCAACACCGAAGCTGACCTGACGCAGCTCAAGCTGCAACGATTGCGCCAGTGACATGGCGCTACCTGACCGGGGAGGCAGCCCCGAGATAAAAGAGTTCAAAGCAATTCCCTCGAACTCCCCCGCGTGCAAGTAACGCCGGGAAATCACGCACAAAGAGCCGGGCAGGGCTTCATCTGCCACCGGATGTTTAGCGCGGCCAATGAAGATGGCCGTCGTTTTCAATATCCGCCCCGGTAGAGCCGGGAGAGAGGTATTTCTCCGTGAGCATAAAACTGATTGACGCAGTTTGGAGTTTGAAACTCGACAACGAAGGCGAGCTGCTGGTGCTTCTGGCGTTGGCCGACAATGCCAATGACGAAGGGGCGCATTGTTTTCCTAGCCAGCGGCGAATTGCCTGGAAAACCGACCTGACGGTAAAGAGCGTTTCCGCCATCATCGCCCGGTTGGAGAAAAAGGGCCTGGTGGAGACCTTGAACAAAGGTAACCAGCATCGGCCCACGAATTACGCGCTGCACCTTGAGAAAGGGATTCAGAAGGAAGCATTCATTGCCTCCCCGTGGGCGGGCGATAAAGTGGAATCAACTCCAACGGAAGTTCAAGTGAATTCTGTCAAAGCTGAAGTTCACGTTGGCGGAAGTGAAATGCACGCCAAAGAAAGTGAATTGCACCTTCACGACAGTGAATTGCACGTTGACGCCTCAAAAACAAACTTAAACTGCGGACAGCAAACGACTTCCACAACACAACCGCCAGGATATCCGTCAGGAGAAACGCACGACCCAGCAAAAACCGCCGCCGCTGCCCCGGATGCTCCGGGTGCATCGGCAAAGGCGGTAGAAAAAGCGGCGGGTAAGGATGATAAGAAGGAGCACCCCTTCCCTGTCCCGCTTCCTCACTGGATGACCTCCACAAGGGGTAATGTTCCCGGCGTCGTATTCCAAGTCCCCAAGCTCAGGAAGTTCGAAGACGCACATCCCCGTGCAATATTCCGCATCGGAGACGTGCAAGCGAAGGTCTGGGGGAATTCCGCCATTGCGAAACTCGAAGCTGCTGAAGGCAAATTGCTCGTAGTGATAGGCAGGTGGGAGAAATTCAAGGGCAGGAGTGAATTCGTGGTAACAGCCGTCGCCCGCCAGTCCGCCGAGGAAATCGCGGCGGACATCAGAAGAGAGAAATCAGATTCACCAAAAACCGAACCCGCCAGGATTCCCATGGACGAAAATCATCCCGATGTTAAGAGACATATTGAATACTGGGAGAAGCATGGCATGTCTCCGATGAGAATAGCAGCTGTTGTAAGAGAACATGAAAAGGAGTTGACGCCTGACTTGAGAGAGGCGGTAAGGATTTACGTCGCCCGGATGCCATCCGCGCCGGCACCAATAGTTCCGTCGTATCCGCCATGTAATCCAGAGGACGTGCCATTTTGATGAGCCTCGATTACTCTGACTACTCATTCGGCATCGCGCGAGGCTGCTGCAAGGTCTCCCCCGGCTGTGCCCACTGCTATGCGGAAGAGGACAATCAGAAGCATGGAGTAACGGTGAACGGACTTCCGATTTGGGGCAAAGACGCCCCCCGCAAACCATACAGCGAAGCATACTGGAAAGAGCCTTTTGAGTGGAACCTTGACGCAAACTTCTGGAATCCCGACGAACCCAAACACGAAGGAAAGGCACACCCCATCGTGTTTTGCTCCCCGATGTGCGATGTGTTTGAAGATCACCCAACGATCAACCGGGAACGGGAGAAGCTCTGGGATTTGATTCAATGGACGCCGAATCTTAACTGGCACATCTGCACGAAGCGGCACGACAATATCGAGAAGAATTTGCCCTGGAGCAAGAACGACGTGCCTTGGGGCAACGTGTGGATTTCGATTGACGTAGAAAATGATACATGGGCCAAGCGGCGTCTCCCCTATCTTTGCGAATTAAATGTTGTGGTGCGCGGCGCACATCTTGAGCCGTTGCTTGGGCCAGTTCCATCTCTCGCGCAATATATCAGCCAGCTTGATTGGGTGCTCGTCGGTGGAGAATCCTGTGACTCGGACTTCGCAAAGGCTCGCATCATGCAGCCTTCCTGGGTGAGAGAGGTCAAGGACATTTGCGATGCCGCTGGAGTGCCCTTCTTCTTCAAGCAATGGGGGTCGCACAAACCCACGATGCAAAATGGGAAGCTGACGTTCGTGCCAATGCACAGGTTCAAGGCCGGAAACAAGATTAACGGAGTTATCTACCATCCTTGGCCAACGCCGAAGATCGGAAAGCCGCGATGAGAACAAATCAAGAAATCGAGGCGCTGTTGCCGCCCGTGATCCAAGAAATCGAGAGCACAGGTTTCTTGTTGAACGTCGCGGCCCTGAACGCGCGCATAGCGTATTTCAAGAAGCACAAGCAAGATTTGAGAGCCGAATTGGTAAAGGAGCTTGATAAAGCGCCAAAGAAACCGGAGCAGGGAACCGATAAGAACGGTCGCACTTACATAGATTTCGGCTTTGATTTAACAAACTTTGACGACGATCAACAGGTAGTAGCGGCGTTGAATGGAATTCAAGGCGTAAACGTTAAGGGCCGAGGCAAGGTCGAGTTGCGCGATTTAGCCGAGAAAATACCAGCGGCATCAAAAGCCTGCGAATTGCTAATCGAAATGAATCACTGCGATACGATGATCCATAATCACGGGGAATGCTGGCGTGCGAAAGCCACAGACGGGTATCTGTACCCAAAGCACAAACCCACTCGGTCAGATACGGGGAGACTGTGCTCCGATTTCCAACAGTGGCAAAGACCGGAACACATCAAGGGCGTCCCCGAGTTGCGGGAAATCCTGTCGCCAAGACCGGGGATGACCTTCGTATATACGGATTTCTCACAAATCGAAATTCGCATAGCGGCGAAGCTGTCCGGCGACCCTTGGTTACTCGGAATTATTCAATCAGGCGAGGACGTTCACGCCATGGTCATTGCGGACACCCTCTGTCGGAATCCGCAGGAGTTTCTGGACGCATATAGAAACCCGAACCATCCAAAACACCAACAGGCAGTGGAAGTTCGCAGTAAACATAAGGGCGTGGCTTTTAGCATACTCTACGGGGCCACTGCTCGCGGGATGGCTGAATCGCTGAACATATCCACGGCCAAGGCCGAGAAGATCATTGCCGGGTTTTTCTCGAAGGCCGCGAAACTACGCGACTATGTTGAACAGAATGCCGGCGTAGCCGTCCGAAGAAATCAGATCACGACAGAGAGCGGGTTCACGCGGACGTTTGACCCCGCAGTTTTGACCGCCAAACAAATAGCGCGGAGAGGAATGAATACACCAATTCAATCCGGCTGCGCCGACCTGCTCAAGCTGTCCATGATTTTCATGCGCGAAGACTTTCGCAAGCCACCATACGGAGACAAGAAACCTGCAGCCTTGCTTTCAAACTCAATCCACGATGAGGTCATTGTGCAGGCGCTCCCCAAAGATGCCGATGGGGTTAAACAGCGGATGGCTGGCGCTCTGCGTAGAGCGATTGACGAACAATTCCCAGGCGTTGAATGGGATTTCCTTAAGGAGATAAAAGTTTCGCATACGTGGTCGAAGTAGGGAATCCGCGATGAATCCGAACCATTTCAAATTGAAGAATGCACCGGGACGGAATGAAAGAGGGACTGTACGAAGAGCACCCGGAATATCAGGCAATTCTGGATGGCATCACTTATTTCTTGCGGTGTTTCGGCGCGGGCACTTCTACAACTTGGTCCGTCTGCAATTCGCCATCAATAATGTCCTGGCTCTTGTACGAAGCTATTGCGATGCGCAATTGCTCAATTAGGTCCAACGGGAATTCGTTGAGAAGCCAGCCGGGGATGTCCGCTTTTCCAGTCCGGCGAGTTTCGATAAGCGCATGAAGCAGCGCGAGTCCACGAACATAGGCACTTATATTCCCCTCTGCGTGCTTTGCCGCCGCATCCTCTATTAACCTCTTCGCTCCCGCGTCCACGGTGAGTGACAGGCGTATCTGTTTTTCCATGTGGCCCTCAATAGAAACACTTTAGGCCGATAAAAGGATTGTGTCCAGATGCTCAGAAAGCACCTGTGCGTGTGCTAAGGCGGTGTACCGGAAGGCCAGGGCAGGGGAGATCGTGCGTCCTGGGGCTTCCCAGGGCCATTTACGGGGCATTTTAGATGCCTGTTTAACAGATAGTTGTTATAACATCTATGTTCGGAGTGCCCGCGAGGGCCAGTTGGTCGGGAGGGTCCGTATAGGCGCATTGATAATAAAGGACTTAGCAGATACTCCTAGGTCATGGCGGTCAATCAGGGCTATTTGATGCGGTTTTGACGACCGTCTAGACGCAGAGTAATGCGCTTGACTAGACACCCATTAGTGTGCTTACATAGAACATAGTTGGACGTTGAGTAGATCGCGTCCAGCGGAAAGGAGGAAAGAGAGCATGAACACGCGAGGTCACAACCCCACGGTTTACAAGCACGGTAACAACTGGTGTTTCCGATACCGGGACAAGGACGGCGTTCGCAAGTTCGCCGTCGTTTGCCCGATTGACGGGCCGGGAGCGATCAAGAACGCCCTGGACCGGGACACGCGCAAGCGGGAGATTCTCGCTTCGCTGGGTCTCGTACAAGGTGAGATGTCGCCGGAAGTGAAAGCGACTATTCTCTTCTGCGATGCTGCCCCGTCTTATCTGGAAGCAGCGCAGAGACGCAACCGGAACCCGCTGGCTCCGTCAACGATCAACGCATACAAATCCTACATTGCCAACCATCTGACGCCAACCATCGGGGATTTGCCCCTGGCTCAGATCAATAACAAAGCAATCAAGGAATTGATCGCGCTGCTCAAAGCCAGAGACTTGGCGAATAAGACGATCATAGAGATTGTAGGCTTCGTGAAGATCGTGGTTGCGTCTATCGTGGATGATGAAGGAAACCCGGTCTATCCGCGAAAGTGGAATCACGAATTCATGGATTTGCCCACGCTTGGCAAACAGAACAGACCCACTTTCACGGGTGAGCAGATTGAGCAGATCATAGCGCGTGCGAAACCGCGTGAAGCTGCCCTGTATGCTCTCCTGGCTGGCACGGGTCTCCGCATCGGTGAAGCCCTGGCAATCCGCCTGGACGGGACAGAAGATCAATCCCACTTCTCGCCGGATTGCCGCACGCTTTATCTGCGGTCGAATATGTGGGGCAACAAGGAACGTTCCAGGCTCAAGACATTTTCGTCAGAGCGGGACGTTGACCTTTGCCGGGAAGTCGCGGCTTTTCTGAAAGCCTACATTGGCCAGCGGAAATCTGGCTTGCTCTTCTGTGCCGATAGCGGCAAGCCGCTCTTCCAGAGAAACATTCTGCGGGACTCGCTCCACCCGATAGAAGTCGGCAGGGAAGCATTCCAATCGTACCGGACAGTCGGCGGAAAGAAGGTGAAGCACATTTTATTCCCTGCTATCCCCGGAGTGACCGGCAAACAGATCGGCTTCCATGCGTTCCGTCGCTTCCGCGTGACGCATCTGCGCACCACGGCAATGGTGCCGGATGCTTACGTGCAGTTTTGGGTCGGTCACGGCAAGAAGACGATCACGGAGGAATACACAATCATCAGGGAAGAGACGACCAAGAGGAAGGAACTGGCAGAGTCGGCGGGCCTGGGATTCAAGCTCCCGAAGAAACTCATTTCGATGAAAGGTGGTAAAGCAGCATGAACGAGACGCTCAGTCAGCACAGAGGGCAGCACGATTACACTCACAACTTCTGGATTGGCTGTCATAAAGTGAGCGAAGGCTGTAAGAACTGCTATATGTTTGTAGCGCAGAATCGCCGCCGAAGTTGGGGCTGGAGTACCCCGGACCCAAACCATGTAACTTTAGTTAAGGGTGGTCTCAAGACTCCGCTTCCTATTCAGAGAAAAGCGGAGAGGGCTAGGAGGACAGACCGGAAGCACAAGAGCGTGTTCGCTTGTTCATACTCGGACTTCTTCCTTCCCGAAGCTGACGGGTGGAGGGCGGACGCCTGGGCGTTGATTCGGAAGACCCCCAATCTGATCTGGCAGATTTCCACTAAAAGACCGGAATTGATTGCCGACCGCCTTCCCGCTGATTGGGGAGAAGGGTATCCGAATGTATGGTTGGGAGTCTCTGTTGAATTGAAAAGGTACCTGAATCGGATGGATGTGCTGCGTGACATTCCCTGTGTGCTCCGGTGGGTAGATTTCGCGCCACTGCTGGATGACGTAATGCCGGACCTTGCCGGTCACATTGACGGGTTCGGTTGGGTGTGCGGCGGTGGCCCTGAGATTTGTTGTAGCAAGAAAAACCGCAGGCCGTATGACCCACAATGGACCAGGAACATCCGTGATCTGTGTGCGAGCAAGAGCATCCCTTTTTACTGCACGCACTTCAACGGGGATAAAGAATTGCTTGACGGGAAGGCCCATAATGAAGTCCCTCCGCTGGTGCTGAAAGGCGGGAAAACAGCATGAACTGAGGGACTAAGAAACAGCAAAGCCCCGCACTCTTGAAAAGGAATGCGGGGCTTTTCATTTCTGCTCGAAATGGTCACAACGGGTACTGAGAAAGTGAAGAATTTGGCTCCCCGGGCTAGATTCGAACTAGCAACCCTTCGGTTAACAGCCGAATGCTCTACCATTGAGCTACCGGGGAACGGACTTATTTTACAGCAACTTGCGAGAGAATCAAACCAGGGTTTGGGTACATTTGAAAGTTACTCGCCCTCTTTTTCGAGTAGAAGTCGAATAACAGCTTTCTCACTGGACTGCTTTCAAGAGGGGCAATGACGGCCATCCCGTTTTCATCACGCAGGCAGAAAGGGGAGAGGTAGTACAAGCCTATTCGATAAGTCTGACCGAGCCGGCTCTTTGCACCAGTTTCACTGAGAGTCTACATCCTAGGAGTTATGCCAGCGACGCCTGAACGGAGCACTGTTACGCGTTCTCCTCAAAGCCCGGCTCAGGCTCAGGGAGGTTGTCACCCTCTCTGGAGACCCAAACATAAAGGGTGGGCAAGAGAAAGATGCTCATCACCAGGTCGGAGATGAGCCCGCCGACGATAACAATGGCGAAGGGCCGCTGCGAGTCGGAGCCGATAGCGTGCGACAGCGCGGCGGGCAACAATCCAAACGTGGCAACCAGCATGGTCATCATAATCGGCCGCAGCCGAAGAACGGCGCCCTCGATTGCCGATTCTTCGATCGAATTTCCCTTTGCGCGCAACTGATTGATGTACTCCAGCATAATCACCCCGGTTTGCACGGAAACGCCGAAAAGCGCCAAGAAGCCTACGCCGGAAGACACACTGAAGTGCGTGCCAGAAATTAACAGGGCGAGCGTGCCGCCGATGGGCGCCAGCGCCACGTTGGCGAGAATGAGCAAAGCCCATTTGAAGGAGCGGAACATCGAGTAGAGAATGATAAAAATCAGCAGGATGGTCAGGGGCACAATGACAAGGAGCCGCTCCTCGGCGCGCTTCTCGCTCTCGTATTCACCTTCCCAATCAATGTGGTACCCCCGTGGCAATTGAATCTGCGCGCCTACCTTCTGAATTGCTTCCTCGACGGTTCCGCCGAGGTCCCGGCCCCGTACGCTGTACTTGATGGCAATATAACGCTGGTTGCCCTCACGGTAGATTTCAGAAGCGCCGTCGCGTTCTTCGATTTTGCAGAGCTGCGCGAGAGATACGCGTTCCCCGGATGGAGATAGCAAGCGAATGTTCTCAATGGCTTCCTTGGTGTCACGGTACTGGGGTAGATAGCGCAATACCAGGTCGTACCGCTGCTCACCCTGCAGCACTTGGGTCAGCGCGTTACCGCCCACTGCGGTCTGAATGGCATCCTGAACGTCGGCCACGTTGATCTGGTAGCGAGCCGCCTGTTGACGATCCACGGTTATGTTCAGGTTGGGTTGGCCAAGAACTTGAAAGACTCCCAGGTCCTCGATTCCCTTCACCGCGCGCATGATACTCACGATCTGATTCGCCTTTTCCTCGAGCGTCTTCAGGTCGTCGCCATAGACCTTTGTGGCCAGCTCACCCTTGACCCCACTGACCGCCTCTTCCATGTTGTCTTCGATGGGCTGTGAAAAACCCCAGATTACGCCCGGGATTTTCTCCAGTTCCCGGTTCATGGCCGCGATTACTTCTTCCTTGTCCTCGTGAAACGCGGGGCGCCATTGTTCCTTCGGCTTCAGGCCGACGTAGTATTCGGTGTTGAAAAAGCCGGTCGTGTCCGTGCCATCATCCGGACGCCCCGTCTGACTGGTGCACTCGGTAACCTCGGGAAAAGCGCAAAGTACGATTCGGGCTTGGTTCGATAACCGGATACCTTCGCTCGGTCCCGTGCTGGGAGCGAGAGTACCACGCACCCAGAGCGCGCCTTCGTCCAAGTGCGGAAGGAACTCGGAACCGATGACACCGCCGATCATAAGATATATGGCGACGAGCAAACCCAACACCGCAACGCCCACGGTTATGAGGCGATGCTCGATGGCCCACTTGACCGCTTCGCGATAGCGCGTTTTTAGGAACTCCATCACGGGGTTGCGCCACTCGCGAGCACCTTTGGAGAAGAAAAAACTTGAAAGCACCGGTGCCACGAGCATCGAGAAAAGCAAAGCGCCCAACAGAGCAAATGCCACCGTCCAGGCCATGGGTTTGAACAAGCGCCCTTCGACGCGTTGCAAGGTGAAAATCGGCAGGTACGCGGTGATGATGATGGCGATCGCATAGAAGACCGGGCGTTGAACCTCGTGCGCCGCTTCCCGGATGCGCTCCATCGGTGTCTTGAGGGGGTTCTCCTGGTAGCCCAGATGGCGGATGATGTTTTCCACCATGACCACAGAACCATCCACGACCATCCCGAAATCCAGCGCGCCAAGAGACAGCAGGTTTGCGGGAATGCCCTTCAACTTGAGACACGTCGCTGCGAACAACAACGAAAAGGGAATGGTCAGTGCGACGATGATTGCCCCGCGCGCATTCCCCAGAAATAGGAAGAGGATAATTACGACCAGGATGATCCCCTCGGTCAGATTGTGCAGCACCGTATGTGTGGTGAAGTGCAGCAAGTCGCTGCGATCAATGAACGGAATGATCTTCACGCCGGGTGGCAGAATGTGATCGTTCAGTTCTTTTACCTTTTTGTGCAGCCCTTCCAGGGCCTTCTCCGCATCGGCGCCTTTGCGCATGGGCACCCAGGCCGAAACCACATCGTCGTTGTCGATAATCTTTCCATCTTCGCGGTGAATCGCCCGGGCGAACTGGCCGAGGCGGATCTTCGGGCCTTGCGAAACTACCGCGATGTCCCTCACACGGATGGGCGTGCCGCTCTTGGTCAGGATTACCGTGTTCTCGATATCCTGCACGTTTCTGACGAGTCCCACTTCGCGAACATTGATTTGCTGCAGACCGGTTTCCACGAAGCTGCCGCCGGCATTCACGTTGTTGTTCGTGAGCTGCTGCTCGACTTGAGCCAGGCTCAGGCCATAAGAGATCAATTTATTGGGATCAACGCGAACCTGATATTCCCGCGTGGGCCCGCCGAAACTGGCGACGTCGACGATATCCGGTACCGCCTTTAAATTCTTCTCGACCACCCAGTCTTCGATGGATTTCAACTCCATGACGTCGTATTGCGGATTGCTGCTGTGCAGCGTGAAGAAGTAGATTTGTCCCACCGGGCTCCAGTCCGTGCCCATGCTTGGCGCGACGCCCGGGGGCAGGGTAACCTGCGTAAGCCGCTCGAGAACCCTCTCTCGATTCCAGGCGTTCTCCTCTTCATCATCGAAAATCAGCTTCAGGTCAGAGAGCCCGAACAGCGAGAACGACCGCAAGTGGGTGACATGCGGAATTCCGTTCATCACGATTTCCAGCGGGATGGTGACTTGCTGTTCGACTTGTTCCGCGGAGATTCCCGGCCACTGGGTGATGATCTCGACGTAGTTGTCCGCAACGTCCGGGTACGCTTCGACGGGAAGTTGATGGAACGATACCGCGCCCCAGACAAACAGCAATATCGCGATCGCAAGGACAAGGAACCGGTTCTCCAGGGCGAAATCCACGACTTTGCGAATCATTTACGGCTTCACCGCCTTTTTCTCCAGCGTTTGCACGAACTCAATCCGCAAATTGACAAGAAATTCGCGCAGCGTAGCGGCCCGGTCAGAGATGGCGATCTTGGTCGCATCCTGTGTACGCCTTAGCCGGCGTCCCCGCTTGTGCTGGCGCTCGTGCAGGTAACGACATGTACGATTCGGAGGCTGGCTCAGAAACGGCCAGAAAGATCAGCCGCAAGTTCTTTCCTTGGTTGATGCTGATCTGCATCGAGGCGCCTGTTCTCACGAGCTAAGCTCAGAGAACGGTGAAAGGCATTTATAGAGCATGAGGCCCTGCAAAAGAGACCTATCTTTCGGGTAAACGTGCCTATCTTTTGGCCACTAGGGCCTATCTTTCATCCTGGGACGGTCAGAACTGGAACTTGAGGGCCAATTGCATGAGGCGAGGCGGCATGGCGCTAAGGACTTGTCCGAAAGTCGAATCATTGATGTTGCCGTCAATGGAGTTGGCGCCGTTGACCATGAAGCCGTTCGCGGATTCGCGCTGGCCGTTGACGGAGAACAATCCGGGGTCCAGCCCTCCTGAAGGAGCAATCGCACCGAAACCGCCACCGGAGGAAGTGCTGGAAGTCGCACCCGTTGACACTGGGGTCACGCCCGTTTGCACTGCGAGTAAGTTCGTGAAGCTGCGGCCATTGAGCGGCGCTTCCGCAATCCTTTGACTCTCGAGGGTCTGGCCCATCTGAGTGTCTGCCGTTTCGACATGAACCTGATCCGCGGCTTCCTCCACCACCACGGATTCCGAATGCTCCTGCAGCCGCAAGGTGACGTCTTCTTGCAACGCGCTGTTGACGTTGATTGTCAAACCCGTTCGGCGAAAAGGCTGAAAGCCAGTGCAACTAATCTCGATGTCGTACTGCCCAACTGCAAGAACAGGGAAGGAGTAGAGGCCATGTTCATCGGTCGTCGCTGTCTGCTTCTGTCCCGTGGCCGTATTGACAACGACCACAGTTGCTCCCGGTATCCCGCCGCCGCTCTGGTCTGTCACGACGCCTGTAATTTTGCCCCCGACATCCGCGAAACCAGCGAATGCCGCCAGAAGAATCAATGCGGCCAGACAGATCGTTATTTTCTCGCACTCAAAAAGCTTCATTCGGCAACCCCACGACTCATAAGTCCATGCAGCAGAGTGGTCAGTTATAAGGGAGCAGCGGCCCTACGCGCTACTTATCTTCAGGACAAACGTGACTATCTTTTTAGGTGCTAGGGCCTGTCTTTCGTTGTTCATTCAAAAAGCCCATCTTCAAGACAGACGGACCTATCTTCTGGCCACTGGAAGCTATCTTTTGGCCCACCGCGAGCTATCTTTGAGCTGTTTCACTTACACTTAGGATGGTTACACTGTGGCTGCTCAGTGCACTTCATCGAGTTTTCGCTATGGAATTTTCATCAATCTATTCGGAGGAGAATCGCAAGCGATTGTTGATCGCTGCCGCGGTTTTGATAGTTGCGATCGCGGTGGTTGATTGGCAAACCAAGCCGTTCATTTCCATCGGCTTCCTGTATTTGTTTCCCATTCTGTTGGTCGCGGGCTTTCTTCCACGATGGCAGATCACACTTATTGCTCTGGTCTGCGCCGTTCTTCAGGAACTGTTCAGCGAACTCCCCTCGAATGAAGCAGTCACCCGGCTTTTGATGGCTTCCGCTGGATTTGTCGGAACCGGCCTTTTTGCGTCTGAAATCATCCGCAACCGCCAGGTAACCTTGGAACATCTCAAAGAAGTGGAAACACAGATCGAGCTGCGCAAGGAAGTTGAGGAGCAATTGCAAGTGTTGGTTGAGAGTAGTCCGGTTGCCATTGTGACGATTGATTCTATGGGAAGCATTCTCCTCGCCAATGAAGCCAGCCAGAGTCTCTTGGCGCCGGGCAGTACGCCAATTGTTGGTCAGCCAATCAGCGAGTTTCTTCCAGCATTACAGGCTGCGGTACAAACGAAGCGATCCCGGCAATTCCGCACCGAACTTCGATGCCGCGGGAAGCGCAAGAACGGAGAGGCCTTCCTGGCCGCGGTGTGGTTCTCCACCTATACGACCGCTCGCGGACCCCGGCTGGCCGCGATTATCGTTGATCTTTCTGAGGATCTGCGGGACCGCGAAGACCTGAGCCTGGATCATCTTTTGAAGAACACGACGATTCTTATGAGCGCCATCGCGCACGAAATTCGGAATCTATCCGGCGCCGTACTCATCGTCCACAAGAATCTCTCTCGGCTGCCGGATTTGCAGAATAATGAAGACTTTCGCGCACTCGGAACGTTGATCGAGGGTCTTGGAAAACTTTCGGCCATGGAATTGAAGCCTGCGGCGGACCAGCACCTGGATGCCGTCGAACTGTCCAGCGTTCTGGACGAATTGCGCATTCTCATGGAACCCTCGTACCGTGAGGCTGGAATCGAGGTGATTTGGCGCGTGCATGAGGATCTACCTTTGGTCACTGGTGACCGCTATGGGCTGGCGCAGGTCTTTCTGAATCTTTCGCTAAACAGCCATCGAGCAATGGAGACAACGGATCGCAAGCAACTAATGATCAGCAGCGCGGTAGAAGGTGATTCCGTGGTGCTTCGTTTCGAGGATACCGGGGTGGGAATTCCTTCCCCTGACGGGCTCTTTAAGCCATTCCAGCAGGGTGCGGATAGTACCGGATTAGGGCTTTATGTTTCTCGCGCCATTTTACGCAGTTTTGGCGGCGAGTTAATATTTGAACCGCGCACCGAAGGGTGCTGCTTTGCGGTCAGATTGACGAGAGCACTCAATAGGGAAGACTCATCTGATGAGTAGGACCGACCAGAAGAGTATCCATGTGTTGCTGATTGACGACCACGCGCTATTCCGCGAGAGCGTCGCGCGACTCCTGCAGTCTGAGCCGGGATTCGAAGTGGTTGCGCATTGCGGTTCCGGCGCCGAGGCCCTCCAGATTATAGAGTCATCCAAGAAAATCGACATCGTGTTACTTGACCTCGACCTTGGGCAGGAGAGGGGCGCGGAATTCCTCGACCGCCTTCGTAGTGCGCGCTTCGCCGGAAAAGTGCTGCTTGTGACTGCCGACGTGAGCGATAGCGAACTCCCTACCTTGATCCGAAAAGGAATCTCCGGGGTGTTCATGAAACACGGATCTCCCGCGCTGTTGATTCAGGGAATCCGCGAGACGATGGAGGGAAAGGCTCTCTTCGCGCAGGATCTGCTTCGCAGGGCATTGGAAAGAGCAGAGGCACCAGGTCTGGATCAACGTCGCTCGAAGCTCACCGAACGCGAGAGGCAGGTGCTTTCTTTTGTCTTTGAAGGACTGGCCAACAAGCAAATCGCGGATCGATTGCAGATTTCCGAGACCGCCGTCAAAGCTACTTTACAGCAGCTCTTCGCCAAAACTGGCGTTCGAACACGAAGCCAGTTGGTCCGAGTGGCGCTCGAGCAATACAGGGATCAGCTCTAGTTCAAGGCCATATCCTACCCTCTGCAACTCGTGTGTTTCGGTTTGGCAATGCAACCAACCACACGACAATTCTCCCTCAACCTTTTAGGCAGAAGTAAGACCGGCTCAGAAGTGGAAGACGACGCCGGCGATGGCCTGGAAGTCGTTCTGGTGCTGGCTGAAGAAGGTGTTGAACACGTAATCGCCTTCGGCCCGCAATGACAACCGCGCATTCACCCGGAAGTCC
>Ga0074045_10001193_pt1 | contig 25393 bp, 23 predicted proteins | sample BogForMeECP23OM2_FD_94442 | JGI IMG/M metagenome (GOLD analysis project Ga0074045, IMG submission 94442) | Bog forest soil microbial communities from Calvert Island, British Columbia, Canada - Bog Forest MetaG ECP23OM2 | ecosystem: Environmental > Terrestrial > Soil > Wetlands ... | reverse complement strand
GCTTTGATTCGGCTGGCGGAGAAATACGGCGTGCCATTGGCAGGGGGCGATACGGCGGAGTCGCCCGATGGCGTTCTCGCTGACATTATTGTTGTGGGAACCGCGCCAAGGGGAAGAGCAATCTTGCGCTCGGGGGCGCGGCCCGGTGACCGAGTTTATGTGAGCGGGGAACTGGGCGGATCCGCAGCTGCCGTCCGGCTGATGCAAAAAAAGCAGAAGAAGGCCAAGCTCAATCCGCGTGACTACCCTCGCCATTTTTTCCCCGAGCCACGGATCCCGCTAGGCCGGTTTCTGCGTGAAAAGGCTCTGGCATCCGCGATGATCGACACCAGCGACGGCCTATCCACCGATCTTGCTCACATCTGCGAAGAAAGCGGCGTCGGTGCGCAAATTCTCGCCGAAGCTGTCCCGCGTGCCAGCATCGGCAAACCATTGAAGGAAGTCGATCCTGAGCTTGCCCTGCATGGCGGAGAGGATTACGAACTGCTATTCACCGCTCGTCCCGGCAAGCGTATTCCCCCTCGAATTGCAGGCATCGGCATCACGCAAATCGGCCGCATCACGTCCGGCCGAAAGATATTTCTGATGAATCCGTCCGGTTCGCGGCGCGAACTCGAGCCCCAAGGCTGGGAACACTTCCAAAAGTAGTGGGTACTTTGGTTACCTGGTCATCATTACTGTCTATACCCTCCCGAGAAGAACGGTACTAGAGTAGGGGCATGTCGTACTCCCAAGTTACCTCGCTTCGAGTTTTGCTTGTCGTGCTGGCGATCGCTGCAGCTTCTGCCCAGCTCTCGGCGGGAAAAAAGCCGCTACCACCGCCCCCGGCTCATGCCAGGTCTCCCGTGCCTGCGGTCACCGACGAGTACGTCCACAAGGAGTTTGGCGAGAACTGCTCCTTGCTCGGCGGACCGCCGCAATTTGTCGGCGACCTCGACGGCGATGGCGTTAACGATCTGGTGATCGCTGCCCGCTGCAAGAACCCCATGGCCGACCAGGCGGAATACGGCTTCCACGTGATCGATCCCTACAATAGCTTTCTCGGCTTCGGCGATGTCAAAACCACTTCCACATTTGCTTCGGATGAGCCGGAGCGTAAGGGTGTCAGTCTGCTGATCGTGCACGGCGTTGGTCCAGATGCCTGGCGCTCCGACAAGGAAAAGCCGAAGTTCCTGTTGATCAACCTTCCGTTCAAGACCCTGACCGTCAAAAGACTTACGCTCAAGAAGAAGACGGTGCTCGGAATTTACATGGAAGAACAGGGCGAAGGCGAAGCAACCTCCTCGGTCATTTTTTGGGACGGAAAAAAGTATCGCTATCAGATCTTGGGCTCGGATATGGAGTAGGCTGCTCGCCTATCAATCCGCTTGGGGCAGCCAGCTAAACTGTTCAGCCGGTAAACAACGCGAGTTATACTCGGCTGTGAAAGACCCAAGCGCAAACTTCATCAACTGCTACGAAGACGTTCAGCGCTCCGGCGCCTACGCCACTCTCGAGTTCGCGAACACCTATTACCTTGCTTACCGCGATCTTCCGGCGATCCTCTCAAAACATGTGTCGGGCAAGAAGGCGCTGGATTTCGGTTGTGGTACGGGCCGGTCGACACGTTTCCTCCGGAACCATGGATTCCATGTGATCGGAGTTGATGTTTCGGAGGACATGCTGCGCATCGCGCAGGCCACAGATCCTTCGGGCCAGTACCTCCTCGTCCCGGACGACAATTTCGATCGACTTGAGGCCGGGACTTTCGACCTCGTACTCTCCGCTTTTACCTTCGACAACATCCCCGGAGTGATGAAGACACGAATCTTCCGCGACCTTGGAAAGTTGCTGAAGCCGACGGGAATTATCGTCAGTATAGTTTCCTCGCCCGAGATTTATACCCATGAATGGGCCTCGTTCACCACCCGGGATTTTCCGGAGAACGCCGCAGCCCGCAGCGGCGACGTCGTGCGCATCGTGGTCACCGACCACCAGGACCGAAGACCGGTGGAAGACATCGTATGGTCTGACGAAGCGTACCGCGCCGTATATCGAGACGCGGGTTTGCAGCCGATCCAGGTCCTCAAGCCGCTGGCCACAGGCGAGGAGCCATACCCGTGGGTGAACGAAACCAAGATCGCTCCCTGGGTGATTTACCTGTTGAGACGGTCGATGTATTGCCAGAAGCGCCGATCGGTGACATACCTCACACCTGCCTGCCCATTCACCCGCTATAATCCTTCCCGCCATGAATATCGAAGAAAAAATTGCCGAGCTGAAAAAGCGCAATCAACTTGCCGAAGAAGGCGGAGGCGCGAAGCGCCGCGAGCGCCAGCACAAAGAGGGCAAGATGTCGGCTCGGGAGCGCATCGAGTTCCTGCTCGACGAGGGCACCTTCGAAGAGACCGACAAGCTGGTCACGCACCGCTGTAACGAATTCGGCATGGCCGAGCAAAAGCCTTACGGCGACGGATTTGTCACCGGCTACGGCCGCATCGAAGGCCGCCTGGTCTACCTCTTCGCACAGGATTTCACCGTCTTCGGCGGTTCGCTCTCCGAGACGAATGCCGGGAAGATCGTCAAGATCATGGATCTCGCCGCGAAGATGGGTGCGCCTGTAATCGGACTGAACGATTCCGGCGGCGCGCGCATTCAGGAAGGCGTGATGTCGCTCGCCGGATATGCCGACATTTTTCTGCGCAACACTTTGTATAGCGGGGTCGTGCCGCAGATTTCCGCCATCATGGGCCCGTGCGCGGGCGGCGCGGTGTATTCGCCCGCGATTACCGACTTCGTCCTCATGGTCGACAAGACTTCCTACATGTTCATCACCGGCCCGGACGTAATCAAGACGGTTACGCATGAAGATGTCACCAAAGATCAGCTCGGTGGCGCGATGACCCACAACGAAACCTCCGGCGTGGCGCATTTCCTCGCGCACGATGATGCCGAATGCCTTTCCATGGTGCGCGAGTTGCTGAGCTTCATGCCCTCTAACAATCTGGACGACCCGCCGCGCAAGCCGTGCCATGATCCGATCGACCGCGCCGATGCCGCACTCGACAAAATTGTTCCCGCGCAATCGAATCTGCCGTACGACATGAAAGATGTAATCCACGCCGTGGTCGACGACGCCTACTTCTTCGAAGTGCAGGAGCACTACGCGAAAAATATCGTCGTCGGATTCGCCCGTCTCGACGGCCGCTCCATCGGCATCGTCGCCAACCAGCCGGCCATGCTTGCCGGCACACTCGATATCAACGCGTCGGTCAAGGGCGCTCGCTTCGTTCGCTTCTGCGACTGCTTCAATATTCCTCTGGTCACCTTCGAAGATGTTCCCGGATTTCTCCCCGGCACCGCGCAGGAGTACGGAGGCATCATAAAGCATGGAGCGAAGTTGCTTTACGCCTTCGCCGAAGCCACGGTTCCCAAAGTGACTGTCATCACGCGCAAAGCCTATGGCGGCGCCTATTGCGTCATGGCGTCCAAGCACATCCGCACCGACGTGAACTATGCGTGGCCTACTGCGGAGATCGCCGTCATGGGTCCGGAGGGCGCGGTCGATATCGTCTTCAAGCGCGAACTCGATGGCGCGGAGAATCGGGAAGCAGTTCGGCAAAGAAAGATCGAAGAATTCCGCGACCGCTTCGCCAGCCCCTACGTCGCCGCCGATCGCGGCTTCGTCGACGCCATCATCCAGCCCCGCGAGACGCGGAAGAAACTGATTCAGGCCTTGACGATGCTCGAGACCAAACGCGACAAGAATCCGCCCAAAAAGCATGGGAATATTCCGCTGTAACCATCTTGGCTATTGAGTTAGAGAGCAAGATCAGGCACAATCATCAGGTCGGATGTAAGGCGAACAAAAGACGAATATAGCGAGAACTGTGTGGATGTACAGGACGATGGCCTTTACACGGGCGAGGATGTCGGGAAGTGGGCAGAAGATAAACACGCCCTCGTTTCGTATTACGCGAGGCTGTTCGCCACCGGAATGAAGGACAAGTGGGACGAGCGAATCTACATCGAGCTTTACGCCGGATCGGGTCACAGCAAAATCCGAAACGCATCGCGAATCATCGCTGGGTCTCCGCTCCAAGCGCTGACCTTGGAACATCCTTTCGACAAGTACATCTTTTGCGAAACAAATCCCGCTGCGCTCGATGCGCTCAGAGCTAGGGTCGAGAACATTGCTCCTTCTGCGAAAGTTGCGTACATACTAGGGGACTGCAATAAACGAGTTGGTGACATCCTTTCCGAGATTTCGCCCCATTCGTCGACCCATCGTGTGTTGTCGCTGTGCTTCGTCGATCCCTACGATATTGGGATCAAGTTCCAGACGCTCCACAGACTCTCAGGCAGGTTCGTTGATTTCTTGGTTCTCCTCGCACTCTACATGGACGCGAACAGAAACTATGAGAATTACGTCAAGGAGGAGGCAGTGAAGATCGATGAATTCCTCGGATCGCCGACTTGGCGCAAGGAATGGAAGGCTAGGCAACTGAACGGCACTCTCTTTCCGCAGTTCTTAGCCGAGGAGTTCTCGAGCAGCATGGAGACGCTTAGATATCGGCCTCAGCCTTTCTACAAGATGAAGCCGGTCAGAATTGCCGACAAGAATGTCGCGCTCTATCGTTTGGCTCTGTTCTCACGTAGCGCCGTAGCTTATACCTTCTGGGATCAGGTGCTCAAGTACAGTACGCCCCAGACAACCTTTGATTTTGGGGAAGCCTAATGTCACTGAACTCTCACATCGAATGGACCGACGCGACCTGGAACCCAGTGCGTGGCTGCACGAAAATCAGTCCCGGCTGCAAGCACTGCTACGCTGAGACATTCGCGGAACGGTTTCGCGGCGTAAAAGGTCATCCGTACGAGCAGGGCTTCGACTTGCGCCTCGTCCCTGAGAAGCTGACGGAGCCGTTCAATTGGCGTTCGCCGAAGCTCGTGTTCGTGAACTCGATGAGCGATCTTTTCCAGGACGGCGTTCCGGACGACTACATTGAGGCGGTCTGCAGGGTCATGGTCAAGGCCAACTGGCATACATTCCAGGTCCTCACGAAAAGATCGGCCAGGCTGAAAGAGCTGTTGAGCGGACGGTTGCGATTCGCTGCCGAGCAAGAACACATTTGGTGGGGAGTGAGCGTCGAGGACCGGCAGTACGGTCTGCCGCGAATCGGAGACCTTCAGCAGACACCCGCCAGAGTCCGCTTCCTCTCGGTCGAGCCACTACTGGAAGAGTTGGGCGTCTTCAATCTCTCCGGCGTCAGTTGGGCGATTGTCGGTGGCGAGAGCGGCCCAGGGGCGCGGCCGATGAAGAAAGAGTGGGTTGTTTCTGTGCGCGATCAATGCCGGGAATCTCGCGTTCCATTTTTCTTCAAACAGTGGGGCGGCGTACGGAAGGCAAAAAATGGCAGGCTACTCGAAGGCCGAACCTACGATGAGTATCCCGCGCGAGTGGTTTCAAGAATCCCTGATCGCGCGAGCTGTGTGGCGCACGCGCGCGATATTCTGACTTCGTTCCAGCAGGCTTTTCGGGGCAGTCCACTCGTGCATCTCACAGCCTAGGGAGCAAGAAACTAAGAGCTCGGAAGTCGGGTTGCCGCACTCGCTCCCTGCTCGGACAGAGAAGCCACGATCTCGACATTCCCCGTCCTGCCGACGTTTGTCTTTTAATCTTCCCGGGCGTATATTAGAAAGCTGAGAACTGTTGTGTAGTACCGGCATTTGGCGAAGCACACCAGTGGGCGCAAGCCCACTTTTTCGTTGCGGGGAAATACGCTCGCGCGGGCTGGATTCTAAGTTATTGGATGCATGGCACTTGAGCTTGATCGCGTACGAGAGATTGCGGAACGGGTAGCCGCCTCCAGCGGGCTGGAGGTAGTGGAAGTTGAGCTTCACGGCAGCGGCAACGCCCGCATGTTGCGCGTGTATCTGGACAAGCCCGGAGCTGCCGCTGGTGATCCGCTGGCGGGAGTAACGCACGGAGACTGCGCCAACTTCAGTCGCGAGTTTGGCACCATCCTCGATGTCGAGGATGTGATGCCCGGCAGCTATACGTTGGAAGTATCATCGCCGGGATTGGACCGGAAGCTTACGAAGGCTTCTGATTTTGAGCGCTTCGTCGGCAGTCGAGTGAAGCTGACGACCAGGCAGCCGCTGAACAACAACCGGCATTTCGAGGGGCGACTGGAAAGTTTTCGCGAAGGCCAGCTGACGCTGGACCTGAGCGTCGCGAGCAAGAAGTCGCGGAAGAAACAGAAAGAAACGACGGCCGCGCACGGGCAGAAAATCGGGATTGAGTTCGCCAATGTGGAGAAGGCGAACCTGGTGCCGGAAATCTAGAGAAGTCGGGCCCGAAGTTTCATAACGGAATATTTTTATGGCGAGTGAGCTTTACAACACGATCGACGCGTTGAGCCGCGAAAAGGGAATTGATCCGCAGATTGTAGTGACTGCGGTGGAAGACGCCATTGTCATGGCCACGCGCAAGTACTACAAATCGCAGGAAAATCTGCGCGCCGTGTTGGATAAAGAAACCGGCAAGATCAACGCGTATGCGGTGAAGACGGTAGTTGAGACGCCGGAACAAGTCGAAGATCCGCAGCTTCAGATTACGCTGGAAGATGCACGCAAAGCTGATCCCAGCCTGGAAGTTGGCGGGGAGTTGCGCATTCCGAAGGTCACGGAAGGCATCCTCGGACGCATTGCGGCGCAACTCGCGAAGCAGGTGATTTTCCAGAAAGTGCGCGAGGCAGAACGCGACACGGTTTACAACGAGTACATCGGACGCGTGGGCGAAGTGGTGAACGCGACCGTGAAGCGCGTCGAAGGTCCGGATGTGATTTTTGACATCGGCAAGGCGGAAGCGCGCATGCCACGCAAGGAGCAGTCGCGTCTGGAATCATTTGCCATTGGCGAGCGCGTGCGGGTCGTGATCGCGCGGGTGGAGAAAGCTTCGAAAGGCCCGGGCGTCGTGGTATCTCGCGCCGTCCCCGACCTGGTCCAGCATCTGTTCCAGACGGAAGTGCCGGAAATTTATGACGGCACGGTGGTGATCCGCGCCATCGCGCGCGAGGCTGGCGAGCGCACAAAAATCGCCGTCATGTCCAAGGACAAGGACGTGGACGCCGTTGGCGCCTGCGTGGGCATGAAGGGAATGCGGGTTCAATCGATCATCCGTGAACTGCACGGAGAAAAGATCGACATCATCGAGTATCACGAAGATGCCGTCACTTTCGCCGAGAAGGCGTTGCAGCCGGCAAAAGTCAGCAAGGTCACGGTGGTTGATTCCGGCGGCAAGCATCTCGAAGTGGTGGTCGACGACAGCCAGCTCTCGCTTGCGATCGGCAAGAAAGGCCAGAACGTTCGCCTCGCCGCGAAGTTGCTGGGCTGGAAAATCGACATCAAGAGTGAAGAAGAGAAGCGCCAGGAAGTTGAACAGCAGATGTCGGCCATGGTCCCGCAGACGGCGACGCCGCTGGAAAGCGTACCCGGCCTGGGTGATGGCCTGGTGGAGAAGTTGGGCGCTGCGGGTGTGACCACGGTCGAGGCGCTGGCTGACATGACTCCTGAGCAACTCGAAGCGATTGAGGGTATCGGCCCGAAGACGGTAGAAAAAATCAGTCTGGCGGTGAATAATTACTTTGCCAGCCTGGAGCCCGGTGCCGCGGTGGAGGGCGAAGTGGCTGCAGAAGGCGAACTCGCGGCGGAAGGCGAACTCGCTGCAGAGTCCTCTACCCCGGTGGGCGAGGAGATTACCGAGGAAATCCCGGTAAGCGAGGAAGCAGCTTCCGTCGAACCCGCGGCGGAAGCCGGTGGCGACACTGCCCCAGGCGAGAACCAAGAGCAGGCTGAGAATTCCGAAGAGCCGTCTGCTCCGGAAGCGGAATCCGCTTCCGAAACCAGAGAATGATGATGACACGCTGGAATATGTTCGCAAGCGTGGGTCGGAAGAAATTGACTCCGTGAGGTCGCAATGAAGACCTAACTACAACGCGGAGAGATGAAAGGCCGGATGAGTAAGGTTCGAATCAACGATCTTGCTAGAGAGCTGGAAGTTAAGAGTAAAGCTATTCTGGATACGCTACCGCTAGTCGGGGTGACCGAGAAGAAGACGCATTCCAGTTCTCTGGAAGAGCATGAAGCGGAAAAGGTGCGTGTCTACATCCGTTCCGCCGCCGAAGGCTCGTCCTCATCAGGCAAATCCAGTTCGCGCCCGGCCCGCGGCGAAGAAGAAATAAAAACCAAAATTGATTTGTCGCACATCTCGCGTCCCGGCGATGTGCTGAAGGCAATCACTCAGAAGAAGGAAGCCGTGGCTCCGCCGGTCGCGCCGCGTCCACCGGTGAGTCATGCGCCGGTCGCGCCTCCTCCCGTAGAAAGACCAGTGGTCGCGCCTCCGGCCGCAGTAAGCCGGCCCACAACCGTTGCTCCTCCGGTCGTAAAACCAGCGGTGGAACCCTCTGCAGCTCCGGTGAGCGTATCTCCAGCAACTCCCGCGGCTCCAGTTGTTCCATCGAGACTGGTCGTACAGCCTCCAGTGGAGTCAGCCCCGGTCGCGTCTCTGCCGGTGGTCGCAGCTCCTGTGCGTCCCGCCGCACCGCCTCTAGTGACTCCTCCCGCGCCCGTGCCTCCGACAGTTTCCGCGAGTGCTCCGCCTGCGCCTCCAGTGACGGCAAAGCCCGTGGCTCCGCCACCGCCAGCGCCCCGCATGATTGTTCCGCAAACTGGCCCGCGACCCGTGTACAAGGCGCCCGTGCGTCCGGCTCCGCCACCGGTGCAGCCTGGAGTTCCCATCGGCGGTGCAATGCGCGCCGCTCCGGGACGTCCCGTCCCCGGCCAGCCAATTTTCCAGCGACGTCCACCTATGCAGGGGCCCGGCGGAGGTCCGCCGCGTCCACCGCTTCGTCCCGGTGAACGTCGTCCCATGCACCCTACGCGGCAAGCTCCCGCGGGCGCGCGTCCGCTGGGGGTGGGTCCAGCTCTTCCGCCTCCCGGCACAACGCGCCCCGGCAGCCGTCCCGGCGGACCAGCGCGGCGTCCCGGCCAGCGCTATGTTCCGCGCGGCGTAAAGGAAGGCCCGATGAAGGGCTACACGCCGCCGCCGCGCATGGTGGTGTCGAATGAGCCCCAGCCGATCACGCGCAGCATCACGATCACGGAAGGCATCAGCGTAAAAGATCTCGCGGAGAAGCTCGATATCCGCGCCAAAGATCTGATCTCGCGTCTATTGTCAAAAGGCGTATTCGCCACTATCAACCAGACGCTCGACGCGGAACTAGCCAGCGAAATGGCGCGCTTCTTTGGCGCAGATACGAACGTCATCACATTCGAAGAACAGACCGCGAAAGAAATTGACGCGGCAGCCGCCGGCGAAGAAGCCGCGCCTGAAACGGGAATTCGTCCGCCCGTGGTCACAATCATGGGCCATGTCGATCATGGCAAGACCACACTGCTCGATTCGATTCGCCTGACGAATGTGGCGGAAGGCGAAGCGGGTGGAATCACACAGCATATCGGCGCCTACAAGGTGCGCATCACCGACAAGGAATCGCCGGCATACGGTCGTGAAATTGTTTTCCTCGATACCCCAGGCCACGAAGCTTTCACGCGCATGCGATCCCGCGGCGCCAAAGCCACGGACATCGTTGTGTTGGTTGTGGCCGCCGACGATGGCGTCATGCCGCAGACTCTCGAAGCGATTGATCATGCCCACGCGGCTGAAGTGCCCATCATCGTCGCTGTGAACAAGATCGACAAACCGGATGCGTTGCCCGATCGTGTGAAGAAACAGCTTGCCGACCGCGGCTTGGTGCCGGAAGAGTGGGGCGGCAAGACGGTGTTCGTCGACGTCTCCGCCAAGAAGAAAACGAATCTGAATCTTCTGATGGAAATGATCTGCTTGGTGGCCGATCTGGGCGAACTGAAGGCGACTCCTGAGCGCGCCGCGACTGGCGTGGTGCTCGAAGCCAAGCTCGATCGCGGACGCGGTCCGGTCGCTACTGTGTTGGTACAGAACGGAACGCTGAATGCCGGCGACAATTTTGTGGTCGGCAACGTCTATGGCAAAGTGCGCGCCATGTTTGACGATCGCGGTGCACAGTTGAAGACGGCTCCGCCTTCCACTCCGGTGGAAATTATCGGAATGGAATCGCTGCCGCAGGCTGGCGATCAATTCGTCGTAGTGGCCGATCGCGATAAAGCGCGCGGCATCTCCGAATATCGCGAACAAAAGTCTCGCGAAGCCGCGCTCGCCAAGAGTTCCCGCGTGTCGCTGGAAGGACTAGCGGAGCAGATCAAGGCCGCAGGCACCAAGGAACTCAACGTCATTCTCAAGGGCGACGTGCAAGGCTCGGTGGAAGTCATCACCGATTTGCTCACGAAACTTTCGAACGACAAAGTTCGCCTGAAGCTGCTGCGTTCGGGCGTAGGTGCAATTACCGAAACCGATGTTCTGCTGGCCTCCGCGTCGAACGCAATCATCATTGGCTTCAATGTGCGGCCGGAGCGCAAGGCACAGGAAATTGCCGAGCAGGAAAAAGTAGATATTCGCCTGCACTCGATCATTTACGAATTGCAGGATGAGATCAAGCGCGCCATGAGCGGCTTGCTCGAGCCCACCTACAAAGAGCATTATCAGGGCCGCGCCGAAGTGCTCAATGTCTTCCGCATTCCGAAGGTTGGTACCGTTGCCGGTTGCCGCGTGAGCGACGGCTTGATCAAGCGCGACTCCGAAGTCCGTCTGCTGCGCGACAATGTGCAGGTCTTCAAAGGCAAGGTCGGATCGCTGCGCCGGTTCAAGGACGATGCCAGCCAGGTCACAAACGGCATGGAGTGCGGCATCTCGATCTCGAACTACGGTGACATAAAAGTCGGCGACGTGATCGAGGCCTTCGCCACCGAGAGAATCGCCGCGGAAGTGATTGCTTGAAAACGGTTCTCAGTTCTCGGTTCTCAGTTCTCAGTCGTCGAACACGGCGTTCTTACTAAGAACTGGGAACTGAGAACTGAATGCCCATCGCCTTCCTCACCCTCGAACTCCACATCGAAGCAGCGCAATCGCTCAAGGACAAGCGCCAGGTCCTGCGTAGTTTGAAAGATCGTTTGCGCGCCAGCTTCAACGTCTCCGTCGCCGAGCTTGATCCAAGCAGCCTGTGGAATCGTGCCACCATAGGCGTGGTTAGCATCTCTGACTCGCGTGACTATCTCGATGGACTGATGAAAAATGTGGAGCGACAAGCCACACGCATCGCGAACAATCACGGTGCGGAAGTCGCCGACTCGTTCGTGGAATACCTGTAGAATCCCTGTCCAGAAGAGATGCGCCCCAGAGCTGCGAAGCCAATGCTGTCGCTATCGCATTGTTACCTCTGTACTTACCGCAACCACTCTTTTGTGCGCGACAATAGCACGAGGGAGCCAACACCTGCGGCCAGATTTCTGATATTCTCATGCGTTTTACCTCGAGGTGAGCAGTGGAAAAGCGGGGGCTGAAGTATCATCGCGGGCGGTTAGGCGAGGCCTTGCGCGAGGAAATTGAAACGCTGGTGGAAGGAGAACTGGCCGATCCCCGCATCGGACTCGTGGGTGTGACCGCCGTCCATGTCGCCGACGATGGCCGCTCCGCGCAGGTTCTCGTGGATGTCGACGGCGATGATCAGGAAGCGGAGCGCAGCCTCGAGGGCCTGCTTGCTGCAAAAGAATACATAAGGCATGAACTGGTGGAGCGCCTACGGCTGCGGCGCGCGCCCGAATTATATTTCCGGCTGGACCGCTCGGAGCGGGAAAAAGCGCGAGTGGAAGAATTGCTGGCGCGGGCGAAAAAGAGAATGAAATCGCATGCCAAGCCGGGCGCGGAAAAGGCGTAGCCATGTTGCGGGACGTCCTTCATCAAATCGAGCAGCGTGACCGGTTCGTGCTTACCTCGCATGCCCGGCCTGATGGCGACGCCATCGGATCGGCGCTGGCGTGCTGCCAGATTCTGCGAGCCATGGGCAAGCAAGCCGATGTTATGCTCCGCGACGGCGTCCCGCGAATCTATCGAACTCTACCTTTTGCCGATCAGGTGCTGCAGGCGAATCGCGTGGGCGGAAATTATGAAGCCGCGATTATCCTGGAATGCGATAGCGTCAATCGCACGCGCCTCGAGGGTCTGGAGGATCGTTTCCTGATCAGCATCGATCACCACGTCAGTGGACGCCCTTTCGCGCACGTGAACTGGATCGATCCCCATGCTGTTGCCACCGGAGAAATGGTTTTTCGCCTGGCTCGCGAAGCTGGGACTCCGTTCTCCCCGGAGATGGCGACTTGCCTTTACACTGCGCTGATGACCGATACCGGCTCCTTCATGTTTCAAGGGACGAACGAACATACCTTCGCGCTGGCACGCGAATTGGTGCTCGCCGGCGCCGATCCCTCGCATTGCGCGCGCAATATTTATTTTGCCCATTCCGTGGCCAAGATGAGGCTGCTGGGAGAAGCGTTGCGTAATCTCAACACCGAAGGCCACGTCGGCTGGACCTGGGTAACGCAAGAGCAGATGGAGCGCCATGGAGCGAAGGAAGAAGATTGCGAGGGTCTAGTGAATTACATCCTCTCCATCGGAGAAGTGGAAGTGGCAGCATTCTTCCGCGAACTTCCCGACGGGCGTTTTCGCTTGAGTCTGCGCAGCAAGGGGAAACTCGATGTAGCAAGAGTGGCCGAGGGTTTCGGCGGCGGCGGCCATGAATGCGCCAGCGGTTGCTCCATCGATGGTCCCCTGGCCCAAGCGGTCCGTCTGGTTTTGGAATCACTGCGCCGCGGTTCTTTCATACAATAAAGTTACAAGTTTTCTTTCCCATTGATGCCTTCGGGTCCCGGAACCCTCCCATGACGAATCGAACACGCACCGACTCGCTGTTGCTCGCGGGATTCTGTGCGTTCCTGTTTTTCTACGGGTTGGGACAGTTCGGCCTGATTGGAGCCGACGAGCCGCGATACGCGCAAGTGGCGCGCGAAATGCTGGAACGCCACGACTGGATCACGCCCGTTCTCGGCGGCCAGCCATGGCTGGAAAAGCCGCCACTCTATTACTGGCAAGCTATGCTCGCTTACTGCATCTTCGGCGTGAGCGATGGGGCTGCGCGGCTGCCTTCCGCGCTCGATGCGACTCTCCTGGTTCTGGCAATCTACTTCTTTCTGCGCCGCTTTCGTTCAGGCTTCGAACTTGACGGCGCCTTGATTGCAGCTTCATGCGCAGGGATCGTCGGCTATGCTCGCGCCGCGTCCACGGACATGCCACTGGCCGCGGCTTTCACCATTGGCATGCTCGCCTGGTGGGCGTGGCGCGAAACTGAAAAGAAAAGTTACCTCGCCGTCTTTTATGGCTTCATGGCGCTAGGGACTTTGGCGAAAGGTCCGGTAGCGCCCTTTCTCGCCATAGTAGTCATCGTCTTCTACGCCGCCGCCATTCGCCAACTGCGGCTGGTACCGAAAACGCTGTGGCTGCCGGGGATTGCTTTGTTCTGCGTTATCGCCCTGCCGTGGTATGTCACTGTGCAGGCGCGCAATCCGGAATTCTTTCGCGAGTTTATTGTTGAGCACAATCTTGGCCGGTTCTCCAAGAACCTTTATCACCATACCGAGCCGTTCTCGTATTACCTTCCCGTAACGGCGTTGGCGCTACTTCCATGGACGGTTTTCACGGTCGCGGCTTTTGTGCAATCGATAACGAAATGGTGGGCCTCGCGAAAATCGATTAAGGACTCGCGAGGTGGTTTCGAAACCCAATTCAGCGTTTTCGCCTGCTGCTGGCTGGTTGTGCCTGTGGGTTTTTTTTCCATCTCTCAATCGAAGCTTCCCGGCTATATTCTTCCCGCGATTCCAGCCGGAACCCTCTTGTTAGCGGGTTATCTAAAGCATCATCTGCAAGACCTTGACGACGATCGAACGCCCGTCTGGCTCGTAATTTTCCATTCGCTGTGCGCCGCGGCTCCAATTGTTCCAGCGCTGTTGATTGCATATCTGATGACGCAGCATCGTCTGCCTGGCGGCCAGCCGATGCTCGTCGCTCTCGCCATCGCATTTGTACTCTGTTGTGGAATTGCGCTTACCCTCGTGCGCAGGAATGGTCTGCGCATGTTGCGCTTCGTCACGCTGATTCCCGTGGTGCTCACGGTCGGAGCCGTGCTGAAGCTTGGTTCCGTGGCGATCGACCAAACGCTCTCCGCGCGGCCACTGGCCCAGGAGATCGCCGATATCGAAACGCATCCACTGCCACTTGCCGTTTATCATGTTTCCCGCGAACTCGAGTACGGCCTCACGTTTTACCGCAACCATCTAACCTTCAACTACGACTGGGGAAGTGTTCCATCGGAAGAACATTTACTGGTGGCTCCAGAAGATTCGCAGATCGAAATTGCGAAGCTGGTTGCGGGGCGGAAAGTCTCTTATCTCGGTCACTATGCTCCGCAGCGTGTGGACTATTTCTGGGTTGCCGCCGCCGGGACAAATTCTCCGCGCTAACTCGCGCCGGTCAGTATTGCCGCCTTGTGTTCCGCCGGTTTGCCTCGCGTCTTCGAACCCACTAAACTCGGAGTTCTGCCGTGGCGAACGAAGCCGGAATGCTGGGCTGACTTTGCAGGAGCCCTGTGGAGATTCTCGACCTCAGACATTTTTCCTCCGTGGATCTGCGCCCCCTGCTCGAGGATGAGGGTCGAGTCTGGGCCACCCTTCTTTCGTGGGACTATAGCGGTTCGGCGGAGATGATCCTGCGCTATGTGGACGCCAAAATTCTTCCCGGCTACGCCGCCATCGAACGCGGCCGTATTTTCGGCTATACCTTCTTCGTGTATGAAGGTAGCAAGGGAGTTGTCGGCGATCTGTTCGTCGCGAACGGTAGCCGACTGCCAAACGCGCGCGAAGTAGAACTCAAGCTGCTGACCCATGTGATCGAAACCCTCCAGCAATCCCCTGGGATTCATCGCGTGGAAGCGCAGTTACTCGCGCACGAATCGGGAAGCGTCGCGCGCCCGTTTCTTGATCAGGGATTTCAACGTCATCCGCGCCTGTTTATGGTTCTCGAACTCGGCAAAATATCGCCAGTTGTTCCGCCTACCCATCCAGAGATTGAAATCCGCCGCTGGGCCGAAGTTGACTACCAGCCCGCCGCCGCCGTGATTACCGCGGCCTATCGCGGCCATGTCGACGCCCAGATTAACGACCAGTACCACACCCTCGGCGGATCGCTGCGCTTCCTGAATAATATCGTGCGCTTTCCGGGATGCGGATTGTTCGACGCGGAGTCCTCATTTTCTGCCGTGGATCGTAAGGCGAAAAACTTGATCGGATTGATTCTCTGCTCACGCGTGCGCGGCGATGTGGGTCACGTGACTCAGGTGTGCGTCCTTCCCGAATATCGTTCACGCGGTATTGGTGAATCTCTTCTGGCAGCGACCGTGGGCAATCTTCGCAAACGCGGCTTTTCCATGCTGTCGCTCACCGTAACCGAAGCGAATGCCCGCGCGGTTGCGCTCTATCGCCGGTTGAATTTCGAGACGAAGAGGATATTCGATGCTTTCGTATGGGAAGGATAAGGGATGTTGAAATATGCGTACCGTAACTGTGTCGTTGCTTTGCTTACTTTGTGTCCTCCCGGTGCATTCGCAGGACGTTTCGGACAAACATTCGCCGTTCGGATGTTCTCAGCAGGCCGTCGAAGTAGACGTAAATAACAAGCCGTCGCTGCGCATCACGCCGGTCAGAGGTCTTCCCCTGCCATTCGGTTATGAGCGGCCCACCTTTCGCTTTCCGGCGCTGGGACCTTACCTCGTGAATATCTATCTATTCGCTACGCTGCCAGAGGTCGGAAGAGGAAACAAGGCAAGGCTCCAGATTTACGCTAAGACGACCGATTCGGCAGATGATCCTCAGGCCAGGCGAGAACAGTGGTGGGAAGTCGAGCCTTCCGAGACTGTTTCGTTTAATGACAGGAGTTCGACCTCGCTTTCGTTCGACACCAGCCGCTTGGCCGGCTGCTTCGAGCAGGAAGGCGAGTGCAGTTTTGCCGACGTTGCCCTGGCCACGCCCGACCCCAATGTGCCTTTATTGGTGATCAAGTTCGGTGAAAATCTCGGAGGAGCGAATGCCCTGAACTGGACGGAAGCGAGCGTGCTGTTGGACTTCCGGCCTACCCCGCCGCGCGTCGTGGCTACCGCCGATTGCGCCTACAACGAGGGCGGCGGAGCTTGTACAGCTTTCGACTCGGCCCAAATGCCGCGATCGGGGCTGCAATGCGACTGGCGATCGGAAGCTCAGGACTTCCTTTGTTCGCAAACCACCCAGGGGAATGGCTATCTCGACTTTTTTCTGCTCAGCGACACGCCCGCGCCCCTGCATCCCGGCGAGGTAGCAACGCTCGCGGACGCCATTCACGAATTCAGGACCAAGGGGACAGCATCTCCCGTGAAGGTGCGGGGAATCGGTCCCGTCTCCTGGGTGGCCGAGGTGACGCTGAACTCCGGAGATAAAACTATCGTTCTCGGATCGGTTGGACTCTTCCATCTTGTGCCCGAGTCCAAGAGCGTACTGGGATCCTCGACTGAGGTCGAAGCTCATCCACTCATCGTGGATCCCAATGAAGTCCACCATCCCAGCCACAGAATCGAAAATCCCGGGTGGACGATCGAGGAAGCGCATTCCTTTCGTGCAAGCCAGATCTACAAAGAGAAGGATTTGACTGTGTTGCAGGTCGTCGAAAGCCAATCGCCGGACTCACGAAATCTCTATTGGCTCGGACTTCAAGGCGATGGTGCCGACGCCAGGTTCGATGCGGTCGAACTCGTCGGAGGCGGGCATTACGCCTCTTGCGGCAATTCCATCGTTCCGGAGAATGTTGTGTCACTGGGGAAGATCGCCAAGCCATTCTCGGCTCAGATTCGCATCCAGCCCAGCACGTCATACTCTGAAGCCGACGACACGCGCCCGCCCGAGTGGGCGGTGCCCAATGGGGAAGAACAGACCTCCAACTGCATTCGCTCCGGAAGCATCACCTGGGCGAATGGAGAATTCACAGGCACGATCGACGGAGGGGAATGCGCTTCTCCGGAACAGCCGAAAGACATTCGCGTCGAGGCCGATGGAAAGATCAGCGTAAAGGAATTCGTCGCAAAGCCTGTCAAATGAAGGTCAGACTGAAGGCGGCGAAACTACCGTCGCACCAGCCACATGGCCCAGCCCGCCACCAGAAGGCCACCGAGGAACATCACAAAACAGTACAGGCCATATCGAACCATGTCGCGAGTGGTGTCGCGATGCGTGATGCCGAAGACGATGGACGCAAAAAGCGCAAAAACAAACGCCGCGCTGAAGTGAGTGAGTTGGACGGTCATTGCTTTTTCCCGATGGCGATATGGTAGGCGTCTGCGACGGCAATGAAGTTCAGCAAGCCGGCCACGATCATAAACTTGGTTCCGTAATCCGCAATCGCGAAAGCAATTGCTCCCTGGCCTCCATTCATGGCGAGGGTCGTGATATACATCCCTCCAGCACCCAGGTCGCCAATGAATCCGAGAATGTCGAGAATGTCGCCGCCGTTGGCCTTGTAGATGTGCCCCTGCATCAGTAGCCCGAGCACGAACAAGCTTCCGATTGAGACCAGCAGCAAAAGGCCCCGAATCCAGCGCTTTTGGATAAGGTGGCCCGCGCCCGGGATGAGCCATCCCACCGCCGGAGCGATAACGGACATCATGCTGGCGGGCTGCGCCGGCTCAACCGCTTTCGTTTTAGCTGTAGTTGAATTTGCCATCAGATGATTACGATCTCGCGTTGAATCTTGCCGGTCACTTCCGCCGACTTCGGCCGAACCAGCATATTGACTTCGCTCCGCACTCCGAACTCCGGCAGGTAAATTCCGGGCTCGATCGAGAAACAGGAGTTGGGAAGAAGTTGGCGCTCGTCGTGAATTTCCAGATCGTCCATATTCGCTCCATTGGAATGGACGTCAGTGCCAATGGAATGTCCCGTCCGGTGAATGAAATATTCGCCGTATCCCTTTTGCTTGATGTGGTTGCGCGTGGCCCGGTCCACTTCCCATCCTGCAATGCGGTGTCCGGCCCCGATTGCGTCGGCCACAATTTTGACTCCGGCATCGCGCGCATCGCGCACAATCTCGAAAACTTCACGCATGCGTCCGGACGGCGCCGAGCCAACAAAACCCATCCACGTGATGTCATAGTAAACCGCGTCCGGAACGTCCTTCTTGCCCCAAACGTCGAGCAACACCAGATCCCCCTCGCGAATGGGAACCGGATGATCGGCGCGCGGCTCATAGTGCGGATTCCCCGCGTTCGCGTTGACCGCGACAATCGGGGGATCGTCCGTGAGCAGATTCTCGCGGCGAAACGCTTCCATGAACCACTGCTGGATTTCATGTTCGGTGGTTCCACCGTCGCGCGCCCGCTTCCCGATTTCCTTGAAAGCCGCCGCCACAATCGAATCCACACTATCGCGCGCCGCAAAATGCGTCTTGATTTGCTCTCCGCTCCACGTTGCTTCAAACTGCGCGATCAGGTCAGCGGCGCTGACCACGTTCTTTCCCAAGCCGCGCAGCATTTCGATCGTCCCGCCATCGACCAGAGAAATAGTGAAAACGATGTTATTGGGCGAGTACTGCATTGCGATATCGCGGTAGGGGCCGAGTATAGACTTCAGGCTGTCGAACAATTCCTGCCATCCGGAATATTGCCGCTTGCTGCCGGGCAGGGAATCAAGATGTCCGGCTTCGATCTTGTGCACCAATTTCACAGGTTCGCCCTGAGCCGGGATCAGGTAAAACCAGCGGCGCGTAACCATCAGACTCGCGGGTAAGCCCAGCACACGATAAGCAATGGGATCGCGATGGTGGTGATCGTAAAACAACCACGCGTCGATATTGCGTTCGCGCAGCGCAGATTGGATCGCGGCCAGGTCCATGAGCAAACCTCTATTGTAAACAATGGGATTGATTTGAGCGAATCGGGGATGCTCAGATGGCAAGAATCCGTTTTTTCGTTGCTGGCGGCAGCGTCTCGCAAGCGGTGCGCAGCACCAGGCGCGGCGCGCGTTCCCGAATCTTCATCAGATATGGCATCGTCCGCTTCGCGTCAAACTTTGCCGTCTCGCGCAGCAGCCACCCCAATCCCTTCTGCACCATGTCATCTTCGTCGGAAAGAAGCGAGCCCGATAGCTTTGTGATTTCGTGGAAGAACATCTTTGCGCGGGCCCCGCGAATCAGCGCCACGCAGGCCGCCCTCCGGCGCCAGCGTTTCGGCGACCTCGCCCACTTGAAAACGACTCTTGCACGCTCGGGTTTGGACGCGATCATCGGAGCGATGAGGTCATGCACCAGCGCGTCGTGATCGGCCCAACTGCCGATGCGGTCGAGCCAGGAGTCGAATAGCTTGAATTCTTTTTCGCCAAACTCGGCATCGAGTTTCTCCAGCAGAAATACCGCGGCAACCTTCTCCTCCAACACTGAGCCGGAAAAAAGCTGATCGGCAACATCGATCAGGAATTCGAGCCCATGATCCTTTCTTACCTCGCGACGAAAACCCACCGCTGCTCGGCGTAAATCCGCCGTATACCATCCGTGCGATTTGATTTCTTCTTTGAAGAACCACTGCACGCCCGACGCGTGTTCGGCGGAGCCGCCGTCTCTCAGCGCAAGGCGAATCTGAGCAGCCATCTCTGCTGCCGTGAGCTTTGATTGCACAACTCGAGATCGACCCCTCGAACGCTTAGGCATGGCTTCACACTCTATGTTGCGGCAGCCGTGACTCTGAAATATCTGTCATACACCCAAAGCATCGCAGTGGTGACTACACCGACCGTCGTCACAGTCCACCAGATGCGCTCCGGCTGGTGCGTGACTTCTCCGAAGTGATGCATAAGAGTGCCGCCAAACCATCCGCCGATCAGCGACCCAATTCCGATCGGCAAGAATGCGAAGCCCATGTAGGTACCCTGCTGTCCCGGCGGCGCGAGCAGCGCAATGTATTCGTAGTAGCGGGGCTGCTGAATGATTTCGCCCAATGCGAGGACGAACAGAGAAAATACCGCTCCCCAGATCGACGGCCGGACCGCGAGAATCAACCAGGAAACTGACGTGATCAGAGTGCCGAGAATTACTGCCTGAAACGCCGGAATTTTGCGTGTCAGTAGGTTGACCGCAAGGGTGAGACAGATGACGGTCAGGCCATCGGTTACCAGAATAATTTCGACATCAGCATGCGGATTGATGTAGCCATGGATGTATCCCGGCAAGCTGATGTACTGCTGCCAGAAGACGACCCAATAACCCGTGAATAGAACGAGGAACCACATAAAGCGGCTGATGCCAGCCAGCGTCAGCACAAGAAGTGTCAACCATATCCAGCCAGGTACGTTGTACGTGGGATAGATCCAGAGGCCGATGCGGAGTAGCAGAGCGACCATGAGCACTGGAAGAACCAGCCTGTAGTTGCCGACCACCACGCAAAAATTCCGCGCGACGGTGGCAATCGAAGGCGGAGGCGCATCTCCGGCCTTGCGTGGCTCGCGAAAAAAGAAAAGAACCACAAAGAACATCGCAAACACACTGAGCGCAGCCACGCGATACACACTCTCGACGCCGAGGTGCCGATGGGCCCATGAAGCGTAGTAAGGCCCGAACGCACCGCCGATGTTGACCATGGTGTAGTAAATCGAATAGCCAATCGAACGAACATTCGGTTTGGACGCGCGGGCCGTAGTGCCGACCACGCAAGGCTTGACCAGCGAGATGCCGAGTGCGGGCAGAATGAGGATGCAGCCAACAAAAAGTTCGAGCGGCACAGCGTTGCGTACCGGAGCCAGCCAGGATGCACCGATCGAGCCAATTAGAAAATATGCAGCAGCGAGGATGAGATACGCGATCGAAAGCGCGCGCCGGAAGCCCAGTCGGTCGGCAGCAGCGCCGCCGAATATGGCAAGAAACCAAACCATTCCGCCGAATATTCCGGTCAGCGTTCCCGTCTGTTCAGCTGAAAAATTCAGCTTTTCCTGTAAATACAAAGCGAGCGAAGCAAAGGCCCCGTAATAAGAGAGGCGCTCAAAGATCTCGCTGAGATTGGCGATCCAGAACGGCTGTTCGAACCCGGTACGAATCTCCTGCAAGCGCTCGGAAAAGCTCAAGTAGGGCTCCCTGATGACCTGTGCGGCGCTGGGGCTCTCGCCCACGCCGTTTTACTCGTTTCATGCGGCGGCTCACGTCTACATCCCGATACGTTTCCTGACCTCCTCAACCGAGAGCCCGGCCACACGAATCACCTTGTTCCGATCGGTCTGGCCGGAGGCAATGGTAATGGAAGAGCGCGGTACCTTCAAAAATTTCGCCAGGAATTCGACACAAGCCCGATTTGCTTTGCCATCGATCGGCGGCGCAGTGAGAGAAAGTTTGAGCGCATCGCCGAGCTCGCCGCTGATTGCATTTTTCTTGGCGCGGGGATGGACCTTCACCGCAAACGTCACGCCTTCGCCCGACTCCCGAAGGGGAATCAAGCCTTTTTCTCCAGTGAGAATGCAGTCTCGACCAACAACAAGGCCGTCAGAAACGGCACTTGTGGGTTGTGCAGAGTGCGCAATTTTCCGATGCTCGCCATCAGGGCAATCCCGAACACCAGCATGGTCACATTCGCCGCCATGCAAAACAGCTTGAGACCATTGACTCCGCGGTCGTTGCGAATGCGCAGAATGTTCAGCATCGCGGCGAACAACAAAGCCAGGCACGTCCCGAAGATCCAGATCCTGCCAGTGTAAGTTCTCGGCACGAGCAGACCATTCGCGATGGCCAGAACGAAAAGGATTGCCGCACAAAACCAGTCGATAAACTTCATCGGCCCTCTTCGTCCTCTCTGTTTAAGGTTTTGTCCGCGCCCCGAAGATTGCTGTCCCCACGCGCACGCAAGTCGATCCTTCTTCAATGGCGATTTCGAAATCGTGCGACATCCCCATGGAAAGCTGATCCATTCTCACGGCTGGGAGCTTGCGCGATGCAATCGTATCGCGCAACTCGCGCAGTTGGCGGAAGTAGGGGTGTGCGTCTTCGGGATTGTCAGTGAATGGAGGCACGGTCATCAATCCGCGGAATACCAGCTCGGCCAAACGGGGCGTGGCCAGCAGCAGCTCTTCCAGCTCACGAGAATCAGGCGCCAGGCCGCTTTTCGCAGCTTCGCCGCCAACGTTGATTTCGATGAGCACATCCAGCTTCTTGCCGAGCGACCTCGCCGCTGCGTCCAATTTCTCGGCCAGCTTCAACGAATCGACCGAATCGACTGCGCGAAAAAGTTCAGCTGTTTTTGCGGCCTTATTGGTTTGCAGATGTCCGATCATGTGCCACTCGGCCTCGTGCAAATCCCCAAGCGCCGCGACCTTGCCCGCAAATTCCTGCACGCGATTTTCTCCGAATACGCGCAGCCCCGCGCCATAAGCTTCGCGGATCTTCTCCGGCGGCCGCGTCTTGCAAACAGCCATCAAAATAATTTCATCGGGAGAACGCCCACTACGTCGCGCTGCGCCTGCAATGCGCTCGCGGATATGAACAATATTTTCAGCGATCGACACTGAATGATTTAAACACACAGGAACACTGGGAGCCCATCACGGCCGGCCTCAGTCTGCTTAGTGCTTACATGATGGCCGTCGGTGGCGCCGGTTCGTCCGGACTGCCGGCGTTAGCCAGTGGCACTCGTATCATCACCAGAATCAGCACTGCCAATGCGGCCAGTGCTACCCAAAACGAAGGTGTCCAGTGAACGAGCGTTACATCTTTCCCCGACCCAACCAGCCCGGCGATCACCAATCCGCACAACGCCTCGCCCGCGATCAGTCCGGAGGCAGTCAGCACACCGGAGTTTTCGACCCGCGCCTTCTGCGCATCGTTGTAACCGCGCCGGTCGCGCAGCTTGTCGGTGACCCAGCGGATCACGCCGCCCACGAAAATGGCGAATGTCGTACCCAGCGGCAAATACATTCCGACCGCGAACAGCATCACGCTCTTCACTTCGATCATGATCATGGCAAGACCCAAAAGGATCCCCACAATCACCAAGGGCCATGCCATGTCACCGCCCACAATGCCTTTGGAGAGCATGGCCATCAATCCCGCCTGGGGAGCCGGGAGCGCCGCGCTGCCGAAGTGGTATGCCCTATCGAGCACCGCCAATGGGAAAAACAATACCAGCGATGCCACCACGACGCCGAACAGATCCCCAATCTGCATTTTCGAAGGCGTGCCTCCCAGAATGTGCCCGACCTTCAAGTCCTGCAGCATCTCGCCGGCGACGGCAGACGACACGCAAACCACCGCCGCGACTCCGAGCACCGCCGCTACCCCTCCCGTTCCCGAAACGCCGAGTGCTACCATCAACAGCGCGGCAATCACCAGCGTGCACAGCGTGAGCCCCGACACAGGATTATTCGATGAGCCAATCAGGCCCACCAGATTCCCCGACACAGCAGCAAAAAAGAAACCCAGAACAATCATCACCAGCGCGGCTACCACAGAAGCCGTAATAACCTGTGAATTCGATAGATTTCCCGCACCGCCAATAAAGTAGTAGTAAAGACCAATCATGGCCAGGAATACGACACCTACTCCGGCAAAAATTGCTTTCGACGGAAGATCGCGATCGGTTCGACTTGTGGCTTCGTGCGCCGCGGCAGACTTCTTCAGATCCGAAACCGCTCGTGCCATCCCCGCGCCCAATTGCTTTCGCATTTTGAACAAGGTGTAGGAAGCTCCCACCAGCATCCCGCCCACCGCAATCGGCCGCACGATCGAGTAATAGATGGCTCCCGCCAGCAGCGGCCAGGCCAGCGTCTGTCCTGCGGGCTGCGCCGCCTGAATGTACGGACCGATGGTGAAGGTTAGAAGCGGGACGAGCAGACCCCATGCCAGCACGCCTCCAGCAAAATTAAGCGCCGCGAGCCGTGGACCTATGATGTAGCCCACACCTAAGTAAGCCGGGCTGATATCGGGTGCAGTCAGCAGCGTTGCGCCTCCTGTGATCGTGGTCGCCACATTTGGATTCGTGCCAGTGCGCAGCAACAACTTCTTGCCCAGCGCACTGATGGTCACCGGAAACGTATTGTTCGCCGAGAAAACATTGACCGCGCCCAGCAGGTACATGAATCCGCCAAAGCCCATGTTGGCAAAAAGAATCTTCGCGGCTTTGGCACCTTGCTGGCCTGCCTTGTGAATCTCCGAGGCAGCCACCGATTCCGGATAAGGTAGATCGGGATCTTCCACCATTACGCGTCGCAGAAGCGTCACAAAAAGTATCCCGAGCGTTCCACCGATCACCATGAGGGCCACGGAGTTCCAATATTTCTCGCGCGTCAAACCAGGCCACAGTCCGGCCATCACAAATGCCGGAATGGTGAACACGGCTCCCGCTGCTACCGATTCGCCGATCGAGCCCACCGTTCGCGCGATGTTCTCTTCGAGCAGTGAGCCCTTCATCAGCCGCAACAGCGCCATCCCGATTACCGCCGCGGGGTACGTTGCCGCAATCGTCATTCCGGCTTTCAGACCGAGATAAGCATTGGCCGACCCGAGAATCGCCGTCATCACCAGCCCAATCAGCAATGCACGGAAGGTGAACTCTTTCATTTCCATATTTTCGGGAACGTAGGGAGTGTGCTTCTTCCGAACTGGTGGGGCGACCGTACTCATGGGCGAGATCCTCGCGGAATGGGATAAGTCCCGATATTCCAACTTTGTATGCGAAACATCGGAACGGCGCACGTTAGCACGCGGGCAGGCTGCTTTACAAGTGCGGTGGCGCGTTGCAGAGCGGTAATAGCCGGGCAGATGCTCGCGTCATCTGCGCAACCCCACTTAGGGTAAAATAGCAGTAATTGGTCGTTCACCCCTTCGTAGTCTTGTTCTTCCGAGGTGCAGTGTGGCACATCACTCCTCCGACCAGCTCTGGTTTCAGAAGTATTTCGAATTTCACTGCGACGATTGTGGCTGCGAAGCCGGCTTTCGTTCCCGGCGCCGCACGTTTTCCGAACGCTATCTTCTTCCGATCTTTCTGCTGCAGCCGGTACGCTGCGCGGAGTGTTTTCGGAGGGACTATCGTTTGATTTTCATGCCGGTGCGCGAGCGGCTTTCGGACGTGACCGGAAACCATCCGGTCTCATCAGTTTCAGGTCGCGACACTCGTAACGTTGCCTAGTGGACCGGACGCCGCTATACTGGCGGTACGCGGGCAACGCGGAAGCGCCCCATTTTCGTGGGCATCACGGAGGCCGTCTTCAGCAGTAGTGGAGACCGAATTCGGGCTATCCAGGCCAAAGCCGCAGTGGCAGGGCCTTCTATTGCTTTCGAAGGCACTCGATCCGGTATTGACCGATCCTGCTTTGGCCGATCCTG
>Ga0074045_10001192_pt1 | contig 25395 bp, 24 predicted proteins | sample BogForMeECP23OM2_FD_94442 | JGI IMG/M metagenome (GOLD analysis project Ga0074045, IMG submission 94442) | Bog forest soil microbial communities from Calvert Island, British Columbia, Canada - Bog Forest MetaG ECP23OM2 | ecosystem: Environmental > Terrestrial > Soil > Wetlands ... | reverse complement strand
TTGTGTGCGATTCGTGCCGGCGCGGAGATTTTGTGACCTGCCAGCAGGAGGCAATTACGGGAGTTACGCGGGATGGCGGATACCAGCAATATATGTTGGCGCGGCATGAGGCGGTGGCGTTGGTGCCGGAAGGGCTGGATGCGGCGGAGGCGGGTCCGTTGATGTGCGCGGGAATTACGACGTTTAATGCGCTGCGGCACAGCGGGGCGGTGTTGGGGGATTTGGTAGGCGTGCAGGGAATTGGGGGATTGGGCCATTTGGGAATTCAGTATGCGGCGAAGGCTGGGTATCGCGTGGTAGGGATCGGACGGGGGCCGGAGAATGCGGCGCTGGCAAAGAAGTTGGGAGCGTTCGCGTACATCGATACGAAGGCAACCAAGGCAGCGGAGGAGTTGAAGAAGCTGGGCGGGGCGAAAGTGATTCTGGCTACGGCGCCGAATGCGAAGGCGATGTCGGAGCTGGTGGACGGATTGGGAGTAGGAGGGAAGTTGCTGGTGGTGGGGGCACCGTTTGAGCCGTTGGAAGTGTCCGTGTTTCAACTGCTGCTGGCGCGGCGAGGGATACAGGGTTGGCCTTCGGGGACGGCGCGGGATTCGCAGGATACGCTGGAGTTTTCAAAATTTGCGGGAGTGCGGCCGATGATTGAGAAGTATCCGCTACAGAAGGTGAAGGAAGGATTTGAGAGGATGGAGAGCGGGAAGGCGGAGTTTCGGGTGGTGTTGACGATGTGAGGGGGAGGAGATATCAGATAGCGGATATCAGATATCAGGAAGCAGAATCGGCGGCGCGGCTTCGGTCGCGCCGTTTTTTTTGGGTAGAAAAATTTTCACCACTGAGGGCACAGAGCGCACAGAGGAAGAAAAGCAGGGATTGGGCTGGTGGGTGCGGGGACGTAGCAGTTAAGGATTCTTCGGGCGCAAAAGACGTGCGCCCTCGGATGACAACGGGTTCGGTTGGCGCGGGAAGAAAAGGAAAAGTGGACCGTAGGTTAGCGCTTTTTGCGGGGAGTGGTGGAGGCGCGCTTGGATTTTGGGGATTTGGATTTGGCATTTTTGGCGACGCGGAGCTGGTAGGCGGTGTGGAGAGCACCGGTGAGGATGTCTTCGGTGGCGGCCGCGAGACGGATGTGGGTCATGCCCATACGGCCCCAGCCACCGGGGATGGGAAGAAAGACTTTGGGGAGATCGGCGACGAAAGCTTGTTGCTGTTCGAGGGTGAGCATGAGATTGCCGTAGCCCTGCTTGGCGGAAGCAAGGGTGGCGAAGATGCGGCCGTCGACGCGGAAATCGGGTTGGCCCATATGGGAGGATTCTTCGGCACCGGGGAAACTGAGGGCGATGCGGCGGAAATCACGGATGTTCATGGGGAGAATGATACCGCAAGTGTGATTCGCGAATTGTCAATCGCAATTGGTGGGAGAGCGGAAGGAAAGAGGGATTCCTCGCTCCGAGGACTTCGCTCGGAATGACGGCATTCATTTTCACTACAGTTTTAGAGAGAAAGGTTGGTGGAGGAAGAGCCCAAGAGCCCACGTGCGACAGCGCCCGTGGGGCAGCTGTGGAATTCAGGGGATTGTGCGGACTTGGGGCGCAGCCCTTCGCGGCTCAGGGTAACCCGCGAGAACAGAGGATCGTGCGGGGATGGGGCACAGCGGCCCGCCTCAGAAGGCGGGCCCTACAAAGGCCAGGATAAAGCACTTGGGTTAGAAGGGGATGTCTTCGTCGTTGATGTCGGGGCCGGAGGCGGCGGGGAATTCGTCGGAGGGGCCGGCGTGTTCGGACTCGTCGCGGGTGCCGCCGCCGGCGGCAGTTGCTCCGGCGCCTGCGGCCATGCCCTCCCCACGTCCACCTAGCATGCGGAAATTGGTGGCGACGATCTCGAAGCTGGTGCGCTTTTGGCCTTCTTTATCCTGCCACTCGCGGGATTGGATGCGGCCTTCGATGAAGATCAAGGAACCCTTCTTCAGATATTGCTGGGCGATTTCGGCTTGCTTGCCCCAAACGACAATTTTGTGCCACTCGGTGCGCTTCTGGCGTTCCCCGTTTTTGTCTTTGTAGGATTCATCGGTGGCGACGGAAAAATTGGCGACAGCTTGACCGCCGGAGGTGTAGCGGGTTTCCGGATCGCGGCCGAGACGGCCGACGAGAATGACTTTATTGACGGACATGAAAGATGCTCCTTTGCGTGCGGCTGAGAACCACGAGATCCTTCGTCGCGTTACTCCTCAGGACGGCAATCCTCATCGGATTGCCGCTTTATTGACGGACATGAAAGGTGCTCCAAATCAGGAAGCTTGAAGAGTACGGGATCGTGCGTCGCGTTGCTCTTGAGGGTGGTGAGTGCAAATCTTCCTGATGAAAGGAAGATAGCATGCGGAGAAGGAAAAATGAAATGCGAGGGACTGAGAGAGAAAACCAGAAGGCAAGAGAAAAGGCAAAAGATTTACCACCGAGGACACAGAGGGCCGCGGAGGGAACGGAGAGTTGGGAAACTTTTGTTCGGGCCTAACGCGGCAAGAACAGAGAGAATCGCAGAGGGAACGGAGAGTTGGGAAACAAGACGCGGGGTTGAGGTCCTTCGCGCCTGCCTGCGGTAGGCAGGCGGAAGGAGCGCTCAGGATGACGGCTAGTTTTTATATTGCAGAACAAAGAACGGAGAGAGATTGGGGCGTAACAACGTAAGACCCACCCTTCGCCTGCCCGCGGTAGGCAGGCACAACCCGCGAAGGATGGGGCGCCCTCAAGTACGTTTTGTTCGGGCATAAGATGCGAGGGCGGACCGCCTCAGAAGGCGGTGCCTACGGCAGATGATGAAGTGGCCGCGATGCGGTGTGTGGTGCGGGGTTATTTGCCGACGTAGCGGGCGGCGGATAGGTTGGACTGGGTTAGTTGCTTGGCGTTGAGCTGGCCCTGGTGGGATTTGTCCAGGCGCTGGAATTCGGCTTCCATGAACTTCATGTAGTCCTGCTTGGAGACCATGCCATTTTTGTCGGTGTCCATGAGGAGGAGGAGTTGTTTGACGTTTTCCTCGCCGAGAGTGAGGCGGTCCTGGGTCTTGGGGACGGATGCTTTTTGAGCGGCGGCAGTGCCGAGAAAAGTGACGGCGGCAAGGAAGACGGCGACGATGACAATGAGCTTCACGCGGTTGGATGGATTGAGCACGATAGAGTCCTCCAGGATTGGGATTGCCGGGAAGCGGTTTTGGCGCTTCCGAATGAGGTGAATGTACACCTGGAGGAGGGGATGACGGTCACGCAAAAAACGCATTGGGAATATTGGATTTTTGGAGGGACGGCACGAAGGGCTGAGGTCGAAGAGGGAGAAGAGAAAACATTACCGCAGAGGTCACAGAGAGCCACAGAGGGCGCGGAGAGTTGGGAGACAAGACGCAAAGGTTGAGATGCTTCGCGACGCACACGGCGCGTCGCTCAGGATGACAAGTTTAGTTTTGAAGAGCGAGGTCGGGATGTGGCGCGCACCACAACCGCCAGGATGACAGCGTAGGACCGGAGCGGACGGCCTCGGAAGGCCGTCCCTACAAAAACAGCAGAGCAGCGCGGATCTAAAGACCCGCCGCTACAGGTGAGGTGTACCCGCGGGGGAATGCTTTACGTCATAAAATTAGCAAGGGGTAAATGGATCGTTCGGGAGGTTTCTCATGCGATGGACCCCGAGAATGTTGTTCTACGTGTTTGCTTCAGCGAGTTTCGCGGCAGTACCCCAACAGATAAAAGGGCAAGAAGAAAGTGAACCGCAAATGGTGTGGGTGAACTATGCGGAAGGCGAGGTGAAGTTTTCGCCGGGTCATAAAGGGCAGCCACAGTTGGGAAAGAATTGGATTGAGGCGAATGCCGGGCAAGTGATGGAGGACGGCTACACACTGGTAACAGAAAGAGGTCGAGCGGAAATTGAGTTTGAAGATGGGACAGCGCTGTATCTGGCGGAGCATTCAGCTTTGGAATTCAACTGGTTGTCGGTGAAAGGCGATGCGACGGATACGGATTTGAGTTTGCTGACGGGGACGGCAACGATCGCGCACGGGTCGGACAATTTCATGTACTTGAGCACTCCGGCGGCGAGTACTTTACGGATCAAGACAAAGCAAACGATCACGGTGGAAAGCACTTTGGATGGAGTGGTGGTGGGAGCCGTGGAAGAACTGACGTTGGGCAGTGGCATGGGAGGAATCCGGACACTGAAGGCTGGGGAGACGGTAGCGTATGTGGACGGACAGGAGATTCCGCTGCCGGACAGCGCGAAAACGGCGGAGCAGAAGGAGTGGAATGACTGGGTGACCGGCCGATTGGCGAGGCGGAAGGCACTGGTAGAACAAGGAATGAAAGAGGCGGGATTGCAGGAGCCGATTCCAGGGTTGGCCGGCATGGTGGAAGGTGGAAGATTTTATGATTGCCCGCCGTATGGAAAATGCTGGGAGCCAAATGTGGCGGCAGCGCAGTTGGCGGTCACACAACCAACGACGGGAACGGGAACGGCGCCGAGAGCTATGGCCAGCAGACAGGTAAGCACGACTGCAGCCGCGCCGCAGATTGTGGTGAATCGCACGATGTTGACGAGATGCCCGATGGAGGCGTGGCGAGTAACTGCGGGGAGACAAGGGCGGATCCCCGTGCGGTCGCCAGGCGTGCAGTATGGCGCGTGTTTGTCGGGAGAATGGAGCGATCTGCAATGGGGCTCGAATTTGGCGAGCAATTTAAATGACCCGTGCTTGTATCCCTACGTCACCGGAATTTACTGGGCAAATTGCTGGGTTGGGCCTACGTGGGTGGAGGGCACGTACTTTCCTCACCACCATCATCATCACCATCATCACCATCATCACCACGAGTGCGACACCGTGAAAGTAGGGCGCCATGGAATCGGAATTATGCCGAAACATTCATTGGATCCGAAAGGGCATGCGCCGGTGAACGGGAAGGTGTTGGTGCTGGCGGTGGAGAAGGGGAAATTGTCGGCGGGCGTGCGCGCTGCGCCGAGCGGGGCAGTGCACTTGACGGAACATGAGTTGAGCAGAACGGATCGAGGACTGGAAAAGGGGTCGCTGGCGAATGTGCCGCGAGTGGCGCAGCCAGTGATTGAAGCGAGGACGGCGGAAGGACTGCTGCCGCGAGGGGTGTCGAGCGCGTCACACACGACGGCGACAAAGGATGTGGGAGCCATTCGATTGGATTTCAAGACCGGGAATTTTGTGGGGAGATCGACCGCGGGAGCGGGAGGAAGTGGGCATGGGGTGGTGATGGCGCATGTGGGATCTGGTGGTAGCGGCGGAGTGGGTGGAGGTTCGCATGGGGGATCGGGAGGGGGAGGTGGCGGTGGCGGTGGGTCGCATGGGTCGAGCGGAGGTGGGGGATCGAGTGGGGGAGGATCGAGTGGAGGACATTCGGGTGGCGGTGGATCGTCGAGTGGATCTTCGGGCGGATCGTCCGGCGGTGGAACGTCGGGGGGCGGTGGGGGTGGTGGACACCATTGAGTGCGCCGGATGAAGAGTTTCACCACAGAGGACACAGAGGGCACGGAGTTCGGAGAAGAGAAGAATGAGGATTACCGCAGAGGGAACAGAGGGGAGCGGAGGCAACGGAGAGTTAGAGGCGGCGTTGAGATCCCTTCGAAATTCAGGGCGAGCCTTCGTCGCGAAGAGCGCCCCTCAGAATGGTAGTTGCGGTTTTAGTTCGGGAGCCGAGAGAGCCCGGGAGGGAGTTTACTTTGGGGGAGTCGGCAATCGGGGAGGAGTTGCGGTGCTGCGGAGATCGTAAAAGCGGCAGCAGGGCTGCCGCACTGCAAATCAGTGCGTGGAGGCGGAGACGGCTACGCCCATATCCTTGAGCTTGGCGCGGGCGCGGCGTTCTTCTTCGGTGCCGGGGTAGCGCTTGACGACTTCGCGGAGTTCGCGGACACCGGAATTTTTCTGACCTAGTTCGATGAGGGCCATGCCTTTTTTGAGGTGGGCGGGAGCGAGTTTGAAACTTTTTGGATAGTTGTTGATAACCTTGTCGTATTCCTGAACGGCTCCATCATAATTTTTTTGCGCGTAGGCAATTTCGCCAAGCCAGAACTGGGCGTTGGAGGCGAGGTCTGTGTCGCCGTAGTACTTCAAATAATCCTGAAACTCGGAGTGAGCGAGTTCGTATTTGCCGCCGGTGAGATCGCGGAGGCCGTTGGAATAGAGCGTGTCTGCGGAAGGAGCGGGTCCGGAGTTGGAGGCGGAGCCGGGAGAGGGCGCGCCAGTTGCGCCAGCGGGAGCGGACGTGGGGGCGCCACCGGCAAGACGTGAATCAATGCTCTGGACGGAGTTTTGCAGATCGACGAGCTGCTGATTGAGTTTGCCAATGCGGGATTTGATTTCCTCGAGGTTGTCGGAGAGGCCCTGGACTTGGGTGGACATGGTGTCGAGACGGGTGCCGGAGTTGGCTTGGACGTCCTGGACGGATTTTTGTAAGCCGGACATGGTGGAGTTGAGCTTGTTGACGGTATCGGAGGATTGCTCGATCAAAGTTTTCTGGACGGTATGGTCCTGGGTCATTTGGGTTTGAATTTCTTTCTGACCCTGGAGGAGAGTGGTGACATCGCGCTGCAGTTCGATGATTTCACGAGCGACAGCGAGGGCAGGTTTGGGGCCGACGAGACTGCCGGCAACGGCGCTGACGAACATGGTGCCGGCAAACAGAAATATGTTACGCGTACGCATGAAGAAGCCTCCAGAGATTTTGGGATGAAGAGCTGAGCGAATCCCAATCCTCCAATTTACTGGGAGTGAGGGAATGGAGCAAGTGGTTGTGTGGGGGAAGAGAGATATCAGATATCGGATATCAGGGAAGAGTGTTTCACCACAGAGTGCACGGAGCGCGGAGAAGAGAAGGGATTACCGCAGGGGAAACAGGGGAGAGCAGAGGTAACGGAGAGGTGGTGGAGAGAGATGGGGGCGTAACACAAGGTAAGAACCCACCCTTCGCACTCGGAAGGCGGTCCCTTCAAAGACGAAACCCAGGACCCACCCTCAAACAACGAGGATGGGGCACCCGCAAGGCTTCTAGATTGTGGTGTAACGACGGGAGTAGCCGAGTGGTTGAGATCGTTCGGCGCGCTCGTCAGGATGAGTGGCACGGAGACGGAATCGGCTTCGTGGTATCGGCGGTAAAAGCGGCAGCTGGGCTGCCGCACTCCAAAGTGGTGGCGTTATGTCGGGACATAGGGCGCAGCGGTGCTGCGCCCCTACGAAGATGACAACCCGCGAAGGATTGGGCGTGAACGGACCGCCTCGGAAGGCGGTCCCTACAAAGAGGAAAGCCAAGACCCACCTTCGAACCCAGGATGGCGGGTCCCTTCCTGCGTCAGGGCAAGCTAAAGACGCGGCGCCACACGTGAACCCGAGAGCGGACGGCCTTGGAAGGCCGTCCCTACAAAGAGGAAACCCAAGATCCACTCTCAAAAAAAGAGGATGGGGCACCTGCTACAAAGGCGAGTGCGGCTACTGCTTGTTTAGGGTGAAGTGGCCGCGACGGTTTTGTTGATAGCAGGCTTCACTGGAGTCGGTGCAGAAGGGCTTTTCTTTGCCCCAACTGGTGGTGCTGAGATGGTCGGCAGGAATGCCGAGGCTGACAAGGTATTCCTTGACGGCGTTGGCGCGGCGCTGGCCGAGAGCGAGGTTGTATTCGGTGGAGCCGCGTTCGTCGCAGTGGCCTTCGATGGTAACGCGGGTGTTGGGGTAGTTCTTGAGAAAGTCCGCGGATTTCTGGAGAGCTTCGCGGGCGTCGGGCCGAATGGCGGCGGAATCGTAATCAAAATAGGCGTCGCGCATTTCCTTGAGGAAGAGTTCATCGAAATTGGTGCTCTTGGGGGCTTCGGTGACGACCACAGGGACGTTGACGGAGACACGCACGGTGGCGTCCGTGGTTCCACCAGTACCACTTGCGGTGAGGGTATAGGTGGTGGATTCCACGGGGGAGACGGTGGTGGAACCCTGAGGAGTGACGGCGCCGACTTCCGGAGCGATGGAGACGTTGGTGGCGTCGGTAGTGGTCCAAGAGAGCTTGACGGAATCACCCTTATTGATGGAATTGCGATCGGCTGAGAGGCTGGCCGTAGGCTTCACCGCAGCGGGTGGAGGCGTATAGGCAGGCTTAGGCGTTTCAGGTGGTTTCTTGTTGCAGGCGGCAACGAAGAGAGCGAGGGTGGAAAGAGAAAGAAGCAACGAGCGAGCGAGCGGGCGGTGCGACTGAGTCATGCGTGTCCTCCTAAGACACCGAGAAGCCCCGTGTTGGGTCCGCCGGATAGAGCGATACTACCACCGGAGGACCGGGTCCGGGGGATATGTCGTGACACGATATATTGTAACTGAAATGAGTGCCGGGCAACAGTGGCGAAATGACGTATGGAGCAATGGGGGGGCTGGATATCAGATATCAGCGACCCGATATCAGGAAGCAATTGGGTAGAGGGGACAGAAGAGAAAGGATTACCGCAGAGGGAACAGAGAGGGCGGAGAGAGAGCGGAGACTGGGGAGGCAAGACGCGGAGGTTGAGGTCCCTTCGAAACTCAGGGCGAGCCTTCGTCGCGCTAAAGGCGCGCTCCTCAGGATGACAGGCGTGTTTTTGGTTGTGCACATGGGAAGAGGACGGTGGTGTGGCACAGATGGCAAGAGGGATTCCTCGGGCCTGAAGGCCCGAGCTACAGGCTTGGAATGACGAGTTGGCGATGGAGTGGAAAGCGCTGGCATAAAAGCCAGCGCTACAGGGATTCGCGAATAGTTGGAGGGGCATGTTAGCGGGTGGACCAGTTGGGGGATTCGTTGTGGCCGGCGTTAGTGAGCTGGTGAGGTTGGGAGCCGTCGGCGAGCATGGTCCAGATCTGGCGAGAGCCGCCGCGAGTGGATTCGAAGACGATGTGGCGGCCATCGGGAGCCCAGGAGGGGCGTTCATTGCGGCCGGAATCGCGGGTAATTTCGAGGATATGGTGAGAGACCACGTCCATGATGTAGATGTCGTAATTGCCGGAGGGACGACGCCAGGAAAAGGCGAGAAGCTGGCCGTTAGGAGACCAAGCAGGATCGACGACATAGCCCATATCCGGCAGGTCGACCTTGTGCGTGTCGGTGCCGTCGGAGTTCATTAGATACAACATAGGAATTCCACCGCGATCGCTGACGAACGCGACGAGTTGACCGGTTTTGGGATTCCAGGCGGGTGAAGTGTCTGCACCGTTGGAAGCGAAGGTGAGGCGCTTGGGACGATTGCCGCTGGCGTCGGTGACGTAAATAGCGGGATTGCCCTGCATGGAGGAAGAGAACATGACTTGCGAGCCGTCGGGTGACCAGGTGGGAGAGTTGTTGGTGCCACGGTAACGAGCGAAGGAGACGAGTTTGTTGGCGTCGAAGGAATACATGCAGATCTGCGCGCTGACCACGCCACTGACGGGAATGAAACAGGTGAAGGCGATGCGTGAAGCGTCGGGCGACCAGCGCGGGGTGAGCGCAACGGAGCCGAGGGAGGTGAGCTTGTGTTGATTGGCGCCATCGTAATCCATGACCCAAAGTTCCTTGGAGCCGTAGGTGCCGCGAATGAAGGCGATCTGCGTGGAGGCGATGCTGGCGAGTCCTCCGGAAAGTTTGTTGATGATTTCGTCGGCGAATTGGTGGGCGAATTTGCGGACGTTGGCGTCGGTGGGAGCGCCGCGATAGACCTTGCCGACGACAGCCTGGCTGGAGGTGTTGCGAACGTCGAACATCCAAGCAAAGATGGCGACTTCGGCGGAGGATTCGGTGAGATTGCCGAAGGCGAGGAAATTGGCGTTGACGGGAGGCTGGGACCAATCGAGCATCTGGAGTTCGCCGGGTTGGGAAGGCGCTTTGGTGGGATAGAAGCTGGGGCTGGCGAGTTCGAGAATACCGGAGAAGGCGAGATCGTCGCGGACGACGGAGGTGAAGAGCGTGGAGTGAGACTGGGCGGTGTCGGATTTGGGAGCGAAGTCGGAGACGGCGATGCGAGGTTTCTCCTGCCCGATGCCGGTGCCGATGCGGAACCAGTCGCGCTCTTGCGAGAAGGAAGAGGGAGAGAGGAAGAGAAGGACGAGAGCGAGGAACGGGAAGAGTTTCATCGCAGAGAGCATAGAGGAAGATGGGAGCGGACGCGCGGATTTCTTTAGAGACAAGCGATCCTCCAGGTGGTGAATGGGTGGAGAGCGAGAGCTGGAAAAAATAGGATAGCAGATGCGCAAGGAGAAAAAGGGAAGAGAGGAGGAGTGGTGGCGATAAGGCGTAAGAGTCCAACCTCAAAAAACGAGGATGGGGCACCCGCAAGGAGTCTTGGGTTGTGATGTAACGAGGAGATTGGCTTCGTGGTATCGACCGTAAAAGCGGCAGCCGGGCTGCCGCACTCCAAAGGGAAGGGCATCATCGGGCCATGCTCAGGTCAAAATCGAAGATAACGTCGACGGAGGTGCCGGAATAGTCGGCGGGGAGGGCGGGGAACTTGTCAATGGAGAGGAGGGCGCGCTGAGCGGAATCGTCCATGGAACGATTGCCGCTGGATTCGGAGATGCGGATATTCCTGACGGTGCCATCGCGATTGATGGTGAAGGTCAGGGTGGTTTTGGCGCGACGAGCAGCGCGAACGCCGGGGTCGATGGTGTTCTGCATCCAGTTTTGAGAGATGGCGCGACGAACGGATTCGACGTACCAGGCATAACGCGCGGCGAAATCGCCGCCACCCTGGCCTTGCATGCCGATACCGCTACCATTGAGAGGGCCGGGGTTGGGGGAAAGACCGCTGGGCATGTTTGGCGAGCCGCCCTTGCCGTAGTTGATGGCGTTGGGAGGGGGAGGAGTTTTGTTGGCGAAAACTTTAGAGGGTTTGCTGGGAGGAAGAGGCTTTTCTTTCTCGAACTTCTTGATGTCGACGGCGTCGGTTTTGGGCTCGGGAGGCTTGGGCTGCGGTTCTTCGACGTTGAGACCTTTGGTGGGATCGACGACTTGGGAATCGGTGGGGTTGATTTCGGGAGGCATGGGAATGCTGGCGCCAGCGACGAGATTGACTTTGACGCTGGAATCGCCGCCAGTGCCGATGCCGCCCCAAGATTCGCCGGTGCGTTGAATCCAGACGCCGAGAAGCATGAGGACAGTGAGAGAGATGTGGAGGAAGACGGAGTAGGAGAAGTAGCGTTTGAGGTTGAGGTCGTCGGAGGTGTAGAAGGCGTCGGTCATGGGTGGATGGCGATGGGTTGTGAGAGGGTCCATCGCTGCGCCAGCCTGCCGCTGGCAAGCTCGGAATGACAATGCCGTGAATGGCAAAAAGTGGTCATTTGTTGCGGTCGGTGATGGGTTGCGTGACGATGCTGATGTTGGAGATGCCGGAGACACGAAGGGTGTCGATGACGCTGCAGAAGGCGCCGAAGGGAACGGTTTCGTCAGCGCGAAGATAGACGACATCGTTCTCACGCTTGGACTGTTTTTTGATTTTGTCGGCGAGCTGGTGAATGTTGACGGGCTCGTTGCCGAGGTAGATGAGCTGCCGTTTGTCCATGGTGACAACGAGACGCTGTTGGGTGATTTCCTTTACCGTGTGCGTTTTGGGGACGTCGACTTCGATGCCGGACTGGAGGATGGGAGCGGTGATCATGAAGATGATGAGGAGGACGAGGACGACATCGATGAAGGGAACCATGTTGATGTCGGAGAGGCTGGTTTGCGTGGATTTGGATAGTTGAGGCATGGGTGCGCTCCTCAGGGATGGTGGCTGGGAACAGGGATATCGGGTGTCAGCGAACAGACATCAGGAAGCGGTTGGGAGGAGGGAGCGAGTGAGCGGGTGGCGGATCGGTGGAGATCCCTGGTCGCGCGGAAGAAACGGTCGTCAGGATGACAGAGCGGTTGCAACGGGGAGGTGGATTGAGAAAGAAAAAGCAGATCCTTCGCGCACAAAACGCGCTCAGGATGACAGACACATTTTTTGTTTGGTAGATGGAAAGAATGCGGCGGTGCGACTGCGACCGTAAAAGCGGTGGCAAGCCACCGCACTCCAAAGGGAATGACGGGGCATTTTGCGGCGACGGACGCGTTGGCGTATTTACACATATCAAGTGAAGGTTTTTTCGATCTGGGAGGCGAATTCGCTGGCGAAGGTGTCCAGGCGCAGAGCGAGATCGCGAATGTCTTGGAGGAAATAGTTGTAGGCGATGAGGGCGGGGATGGCGGCGAAGAGTCCCGCAGCGGTGGTGACGAGGGCTTCGGCGATGCCGGGAGCGACGGCGCGAAGGCTGGCAGAACCGGAAGTGCCGAGGCCGGAGAAGGCGTCGATGATGCCCCAGACGGTGCCGAAGAGACCGATGAAAGGAGTGACGCCAGCGGTGGTGGCGAGCCAGGACATACCTTTTTCGACGCGGCGAACTTCGTCGGTGGATGCCAATTGCATGCTGACGGTGACGGCCTGAAGGGACTTAATTTTCTGCGGAGCGGGATTCCCGGTGCCGGTCATTTGGGACTGGAGTTCACGATAGCCGGCGGCGTAAACGTTGGCGAAGGGGGAACCGGCGGAGACGAGTCCTTGAGGATTGGCAATGCCCTTGGTGGCGCGAAAGATTTTGAGGAATTGATCGCTTTGCCGGCGGACGCGGCCGAAGAGGCTGAGTTTCTGGAAAATCAGCGCCCAGGAGATGAGAGAAAAGAACAGGAGGATGGCCAGGACGACGCGCGCGACCCAGCCCGTTTGCGCAAGAATGTCAAAGATGTTGCCGATATAGAGTGCGGATAGGAAAGAAATGATGTCAGTCCCTCATTTAGAGCAAAATTTGCTGACAAAATGAGCGTAGCAGAGGCGAAGCAATGAAGCAAAGAGATACGGGAAGTAAGGAGGTTCAGGAGGTAGAGGAGGTGAAGGAAAGTGACGAGTGGCGAGTGGTGAGCAAGAAAAGAGAAAAGCAGGTCCCGCGCTGCGCCTGCCTCGCTGGCTGGCAAGCTCGGGATGACAATACCGTGAATGGTAAAGAATGGTTATTATGGCTGCGATTTGTGATTTAGTTGACACCGTAAAAGGGCAGCTGGGCTGCCGCACTCCAAGGGTTGTGACGTCCGGTGGTAAGAGGGCAATACCGTGACCCAGCGGGGTCGCTACGCTTGACCGCAGGGTGAGACTCCTATAGGCTCTGGCAGCATTGCAGTTGCAGTTTTCCTACCACAGGCCTATCCAAATCAGTCGAGAACAACGAAAAGAAAAGAGGAGAAAGCAAAGATGAGGAAATTGAGCAAGATCGTATTGGGTGTGTCGATGGCATTTGGTTGTGCGTGCATCACAGGGGCGCAGGACAAGCCGGCGGGCATACCGAAGGTGTTGCAGATTACGCGGGAGTATGTGAAGCCAGGAAGAGCGGGAATGGCGCACGAAAAGACCGAGAGCGTGTTTGTAGAAGCGATGCGGCGGGCAAAGTGGCCGACGAACTATATCGGCATGACTTCGCTGTCGGGGAAATCGCGTGCGTTGTTCCTGACGTCGTATGAATCGTTCGATGCGTGGCAAAAGGATGGCGACGCGGCGGCAAAGAACGCAACGCTGTCCAGTGCGATCGACCGAGCGTACATGGCAGACGGAGAACTGCTGGAGGCACTCGACCAGGGAGTGTTTTATTTCAGCGAAGAGATGAGCTTCAGGCCGAGGGCGGACTTGTCGCAGTTTCGGTACATGGAATTCACAATGTTTCATGTGAAGCCGGGTAAGGATAAAGAGTGGAGAGAAGTGGTGAAAATGGCGAAGGCGGGCTATGAGAAGAGCATGCCGGACGCACACTGGGGCATGTTTGAGCAAGTGTATGGAGGCGACGGAGGGACGTATCTATTGCTGAGCGGACACAAATCCCTGGCGGAAATCGACAAGGGGTTTGCGGACGGGAAAAACTTCGAAACAGCGATGGGCGAAGAGGGAATGAGGAAGCTGAACGAACTGTTCGCGTCCTGCGTGGAGAGTACGCAGCAACAATTGTTTGCGTTCAATCCGCACATGAGCTATGTGAAGGATGAATGGATCAAGGCGGACCCGGACTTCTGGAAACCGAAGGCTGCGGCGGAGAAGAAGGCGCAGTAGTAGGGAAACAGAGAACGGCCCGCTTTCGGAGAGCGGGCCCTAGAAAAGAAAGGGGAGCCCTTGCTGCACTCGGGAGGGTTCGTTGTTTGTTTGGAGGAATAGGGATTGTTTCCGCAAAAGGAGAGAGAGGCAGAGGTGCTCGCTTCGCGGAGTTCGCTCGGAATGACGGGGTTGGGTGGGGATACGATTTGCGATTTGGTTGACACCGTAAAAGCGGCAGCTGGGCTGCCGCACGCCAAAGGCGGCCACATTTTCTGGATCCATTAGGCGAATTTCGCGGAGAGAGTGGGAGCGGAGGATAAGTGTTTCACCACAGAGGACACAGAGAGCACAGAGAAGAAAGGGAGAGAGGGTGAGGACGATGAGGGAGCGAAGCAAATTGGCAACGGCAGTGACGTTGAGCTTGGTGGTTGCGGGTGGATTATGCGCACAGGGACAGGGAAAGAACGGCGCGGCCGGAGAAACGGCGAAGGCAGAAGCGGTGAAGTATGAGGCGACGATTGAATCGTTGAATAAGCATCCGTTGCCGGAGTGGTATGCGGATGCGAAGTTGGGAATTTTTATTCATTGGGGATTGTATTCGGTGCCTGGGTGGGCGGTGCTGACGCCGGAGGCGGAATTGTCGAAATTGCCAGTGAAGGAGTACGTGAAGAGGAATCCGTATGCGGAGTGGTATTACAACACAATGCGGCTGGAGGGATCGCCGACGCAGGAATATCACAAAGAACACTATGGGGCGAACTACGATTACTACAACTTCGCGGAAACGTTTGGCAAAGAGATTCAGAAGTGGAAGCCGGAGGAGATGGCGCAGGCTTTTAAGATGGCGGGAGCGCGGTATGTGGTGCTGACGTCGAAGCACCATGAGGGATTCACGTTATGGCCGAGCGAGATTGCGAATCCGACTTTGCCGAAGGACCGGCAACACGCAACGCGGGATCTGGTAGGGGAGTTGACGGCAGCGGTGCGGGCGCAAGGGATGCGCATGGGTCTTTATTATTCGGGCGGATATGACTGGACGTTTGTGCCGGGGCCGATTACGGATTGGGAGCAGTCGAAGACGGTGCAGCCACAGAGCGAGGCGTACGGGAAATATGCAGACGCGCACATGCGGGAGCTGATTGCGAGATATCAGCCGGCGATTTTGTGGAATGACATTGATTATCCGAAGACCGGGCACCCGCTGGAGATTATGGCGGAGTATTACAACGCGATGCCGGATGGCGTGGTGGATGACCGATTCGGGGTGAAGCATTCGGATTTCAGTTCGCCGGAGTATGAGACGCTGTCGAAAATTCAGGAGAAAAAGTGGGAGGAGTGCCGCGGGTTGGGGCGATCGTTTGGGTATAACCGGGCCGAAGGGGAGAAGGAGACGATTGCGAAGGACGCGTTGATTTATTTGTTGGTGGACATTGTGAGCAAGAACGGAAATTTGTTATTGGATGTGGGGCCGGAGGCGGATGGAACGATTCCGGCAGTGCAGATGGACCGGTTGAGAGCGCTGGGAGCGTGGTTGGAGGTGAATGGTGAGGGGATTTATGGGAGCCAGCCGTGGAAACGGGCGGAGGGGGAGACGGCGGAGGGGTTGAAGGTGAGGTTTACGCAGAAGGATGGGGCAGTGTATGCATTTTTGTTGGGAGAGCCGAAGGGGAAGACGGTGACGATTGAGGATGTAAAGTTGAAGAGTGGGGCGGAGGTTACGGTGCTAGGCGCGAGTGGGAAGCCGGGGTGGAAGCGGAAGGGGAGCGAGGTCGAGGTGACGTTACCGGAGTCGTTGCCGGGGGAATATGCGTATGGCGTGAAGATGGTAGGGGTAGAGTGAGGGAGAGTCAGGGACGAATTTCGACAGGAGTGCTAACGGGGATGAGTGGACAGATTTCGTCAATCTCAGCGTTGGTGACGGCGATGCAGCCATCAGTCCAGTCGATGCTGCGATGAAGACTGCCAAATTCTGCGTCACCAAGACGTAGAATCGGGATCGCGACGGGAAAGCAAAGAGGGATTCCTCGCTGCGCTCGGAATGACGTGTTTTGGGTCTGGGGCCGAGGAAAAGAGGGAGTCGAGACGCTCGATTATAAAAGCAAGGATGAAGGGGCAAGAGAAATGCCTCAGGCCTGGAAGGCCTGAGCTACAGGGAATTGGGCGAAGAGTGGGTGCGCTCAAGAGCATTGGGGCAGAGGTGTTGGGACGAGTGTAAAAGCGTGAGCTGGGCTCCCGCACTCCAAAAGGGCGTGTGGTAGACTGCGAAGATATGGGCGATTTGTTTGATATTGGCGTGGAGCGGCTGATCGGCGGGAGTGTGGGTGGTTGCATGGAGACCCAGAAACCCGGCGTCTGGGGCCGACGGCCGCAAATGGAAGCCCAGGACCCACCCTCAGAAAACGAGGATGGGGCACCCGAGTTTGGGGCTTCGCTTCACGGGTCTAAAGACCCGTCGCCACATGGGCAGACGTTTTATCTGGAGACGTTTGGGTGCCAGATGAATGAGCATGACTCGGAGAAGGTGGCGGGGGTGCTGCTGGCGCGCGGGTATCGGCAGGTGGAGACGGTGGAGGAGGCGGGGTTGGTCCTTTATAACACCTGTTCGATTCGGGAGAAGGCGGCGCAGAAAGTTTATTCGAGGTTGGGAGAGTTTCGACCGGGGGAAGAGAAAAGTGGAGAGTGGAGAGTGGAGAGTGGCGAGCAAGAGGCAATTGCTCAGGGCGAGAAGCGGCCGCTACAGGCCATGGCTAGCGGAGGGAAGATCATTGGGGTGTTGGGGTGTTTGGCGCAGCAGGAGGGGCAGAAGATTTTCGCGCGGGCGCCGTGGGTTAGCTTGGTGTGCGGGAGTGCGAGTTACCGGAAATTGCCGGAGTTGCTGGCGCAACTGGAGGCGGGGAACCGGCGGGTTACCGGGCTGGAGACGGATACGGACGAGACGTTTGAGACGGAAGTGACGCGGCGAGACAATCCGTGGCGGGCGTATCTGACGATTATTGAGGGGTGCGACAAGGCGTGTTCGTATTGCGTGGTGCCGTTTACGCGGGGGCCGGAACGGAGCCGTGCGAGCGCATCGATTTTGGAAGAGGTCAGGAAACTGGCGGATGCGGGGTATACGGAAGTGCAGTTGCTGGGGCAGACGGTAAATTCGTATGCGGACCCGAGTGCGCGGAAGATGCGGTTTTCGGAGTTGCTGGTGGCGGTGGCGGAAGTAGCAGGGATTCGGCGCGTGAGGTTTACGACATCGCACCCGCGGGATTTCGGGAAAGATATTGTCGAAGCGATGGAGGCGGTTCCGGGGATTTGCGAGCACGTGCACTTGCCGGTGCAGAGCGGGTCGACGAAAGTGCTGCGGGCGATGGCGCGGACGTATACGCGGGATGAATATTTGGAAAAGATTGCGATGATCCGGGCGGCGAAACGGGAGATCAGCATTACCTCGGATATCATTGTGGGATTTCCGGGGGAGACCGAGAAGGATTTTGAGGAAACACTGTCGTTGTTGGATGTGGCGCAGTATGATGGCGCGTTTTCGTTCAAGTATTCGCCGAGGCCGAATACGCCGTCGTTGACGATGGAAGATGCGATTCCGGAGGAAGAGAAATCACGGCGGCTGGCGATCTTGATGGAGAGGCAGCGGGAGATTCAGCGGGCGCGGAATGAGAAGCTGGTGGGGCAGACGTTTGAGGTGATGGTGGAGGGGAAGTCGCGTCGGGAACACCAATGGTCGGGTCATACGTCATCGAACAAAGTGATGAATTTCACTTCCCGGGAGGAAGAAAGTCTGGGAGACTACGTGCAGGTTCGGGTAGTTGGGGCGACGCCGAATAGTCTTGTTGGGGAAGCGGCGGGTAGGACGGGGAGCTGAGAGGATAAGCCGATATCAGATACCAGCGATCAGATATCAGGAAGCAAGAGGGCGGGAGCGGGGAATGGGGCGAGAAGCAGGGGTTGAGATCCTTCGCTACGCCTGCTTGCCGCAGGCAAGCTCAGGATGACAGGGTTTTATTTAGAGTGGTGGCGAATTGTGCGGATTGTGGCGTGGGCGGCGACAAAGCTCACCACAGAGGGCACGCAGGAAGGGAAACCCAAGACGCTGGCATGAAAGCCAGCGCTACGCCGAAGTAAGGAAGAGTGGACCGCCTCGGAAGGCGGTCCCTACAAGAGCGAGTTTCGAGTAGGAAGCGGTCGGCATGAGGTTAGGTAAGGAGGGCGCGATGGAAGTGGAAATGAAGATACGCGGCCTGATGATGGATCCGGTTACGCAGATGCCGATCGTGGTGCTGAAGGATGTGCAGGGGCAGGCGATCCTGCCGATCTGGGTGGGAGCGTACGAAGCGAACGCGATTGCGCTGGAGATTGAGAAGGTACAGACGCCGCGCCCGATGACGCATGATCTGCTGAAGAATGTGTTGCAGGGGCTGGAAGTGTCGGTGCAGAAGATTGTGGTGAATGACCTGCGCGACGACACGTTTTATGCGTTGATCTGGGTGGAACGCGAAGGGGAATTGATGAGCATCGATTCGCGGCCAAGCGATGCGTTGGCGTTGGCGCTGCGGATGGATTGCCCGATTTTTGTGGATGAAATAGTGCTGAAGAATTCGAAGGTGAGTTCAGCGTTGGCGGAACGGACGACGAATGAGCAGTTGCGGAATTATTTGGAGGGGTTGAGCGACGAGGATTTGGGACGATATAAGATGTGAGGCGAAGAGATATCGGATAGCAGATAACAGATATCAGGAAAGATCGGGTGGCGCGGCGATTGTCGCGCCGTTTTTTTTGGGAAGAGCTAACCCCAAGACCACCCTCACAAAACGGCGGTGACGCTTTGGTGGAAGCGTGGGCGGCTGTTTTTTTTCACCACAGAGGACGCAGAGGTCCACAGAGAGCACGGAGAATTGGGAAACAAGACGCCAGGAATTGCTCCGCTCGTCTTGGAAAACGAAAAAGAGCTTCCCTCGCTTTGCTTGCTATGACAACTGAGAACAGAGAAGCGAACCCCAAGACCCACCGTCACAAAATGAGGATGGGGTACCCGGTGCTCGGGTCTTGTGTGAATGCGTACCCAGGCCTTACGGGCTGGGCTAAGTTCTGGCTCGCCCCCGGCGCTGCAGGTGTGCGTTTGTGGATTTGAAGGCAAGGCACAGTGGTGTCGAAATCGAAGAGGGATTCCTCACGTCGCTCGGAATGACGGAATTTGGATTGTGCTTGCGGGTCTAAAGACCCGCGGCTACATGTGCGAGGTGATGGCGGGGACGTTCAGGAGGTGGCGGGAGCGGCGGCGCCAGAAGAGGAGGAGGAGGACGCCGATTAGGATGAGGCTCAGACTGAGGCCGATCCAGAGGCCCAGGGCACCCCAATGGAGATGGAAGCAGAGGTAGGCGCCGAGGGGGAGGCCCATTAGCCAGTAGGCAGAGAAGTGGCAGAGCATTGGAGTGCGGGTGTCGCCAGTGCCGCGGAGAGAGCCGGTGGCTACGGTTTGGATGCCGTCGAAAAGCTGGAAGGCAGCGCCCGCCATGAGGAGGATGGTCGCGGAGTGGATGACGGTTTCGTTGGCGGTGTAGAAGCGGGCGATGTAGCGAGGGAAGACGAGGAGGGCGACGCTCATGGAGGACATGAAGGAAGCACCGAGGAGGATGGCGGTGTTGCCTGCATTGCGAGCACCGACGGGATCGCGGCGGCCGAGGGCCTGGCCGACTCTGACAGCGGCGGCAGAAGAGAGGCCGAGAGGGACCATGTAGGTGAGCGCGACGGTGTTGAGTGCGATTTGGTGGCCAGCTTGGGCAACGGCGCCGAGCCTGGCGATGAGCGTGGCGACTAACGCGAAGACGGCGACCTCGGCGGTTTGTTGAATCGCGGCGGGAACGCCGAGAGCGATGAGTTGGCGGATGCGGGTGAGGTCGGGCTGGAGCGGAGTTTTGAGGAGCTCGGTTTTGTGGTGCGCGTCGTACCAGAGGAGATAGACGACAAGGACTAGCGCGAGATAGCCGCGGGAGATGCAGGTAGCGATGCCGGAGCCGGTGACGCCGTAGGCGGGGAAGCCGAGTTTGCCGAAGATGAGGACGTAGTTGCCCACTAGATTGACGAGGTTGGCAGTGACCAGGGCGAAGGCGATGGGGCGAACCATGTTCATGCCTTGGAGGGTGCGGCGGACGGCGAAATAGAGAAGGAGCGGAACCAGTCCGGCGGAGAGAGTGCGCATGTAGGGAGCGGCCAGAACGGCGACGGTGTGGGTGACGCCGAAACGCTCGAAGTAACGGGGGATGATCCAGACGGGAATGGCCAGAAATGGCGCGATGGCGAAGCTGAGGTAGATGCCGTTGACGAGCGAGGTGTGGCAGTCTTCGCGACGGCCAGCGCCGAAGGATTGGGAGACGAGCGTGTCCAAGCCGACCAGGAGACCTTCGCCGAAGAAAGCGAAGACGATGAAGATGCTGGAGGCAATGGATACGGCGCCGATGGCTTCGGCGGAGTAGGGAAGACGGCCGACCATCATGGTGTCGACGATGACCATGCTCATCCAGCCGATTTCGGCGAGGATGAGAGGGAGGGCGAGACGCAAGGTGGGGCGGAGTTCGTGACGGAGGATGGGGAAGAAGGACATGGAATAGAAGACGATATCAGATATCAGTTAGCAGATATCGGATAGCAGAAGCGTGAAACCCCATGACCCACCCTCAAAAAACGAGGATGGGGCACCCGGGCAGAGGGTTTTTACCACAGAGGACACAGAGGGCCACAGAGGACGCGGAGGTCCAGGAGGCAAGACGCTTGGGTTGGGAGCCTTCGCACGGGAGCGGACTTTGGCTGACAACGCTCGGCGTCTAGGCCTATGACCAAGAAGAAGGCAGGCGGCGTAAAGCGGCCTCTACAAGTGGAGTGTTATGCGGCAGTGGCACTTCTAGTGATGACTGATAGGGGATATTGGAGGGTAAGTTCCATTGACGGAGGAGGATAGGGAATTTAAGGTGAGAAATTGTGGGGAAGTCCGTGAGGGTGTGGCAGGGGGAACTACGTGAACGCTGCTAGTGAAATGAATTATGCGCTGAGGATGCTGCAATATATGCGAGCCGGGTCGCGAGTGAATTCGCGGGTGAAGGTGGAAGTAGAGTGGGAGGAGCACGGAAAGAGTCACCGGGCCGAAGGCTATACGGTGGATATCAGTCCGAAGGGGTGTCTAGCGATTGTGCCGCAGGGGTTTGCGGTGGGACAGAAACTGCGGTTGAAGAATGGGAGTAACGCCAAGGAGTCGGAGGCGGTGTTGATTTGGCGCGGACATGAAGGGCGGACTGGGTGGGAATTGGGATTGGAATTGGTGAAGCCACCGGAAGAGTTTTGGGGAGTGGAGTTTTAGAGGGAGAGATATCGGATAAGAGATATCAGATATCAGGAACCGGTTGGACGGCGCGGCTTCGGTTGCGCCGTTTTTGTTTTGGGGGAAGAACGGATTCAGCACAGAGGACAGAGAGTGCACAGAGATGAGGAGAGAGGAATCGGAGGGTACGGACTCATGTGTCAGAACGGACCGTCGGGTGCCCGCACAGAACCCCAAGACCCACCCTCAAAAAACGAGGATGGGGCACCCGGCCGTTTTTGTTTTGGGGGAAGAACGGATTCAGCACAGAGGACGGAGAGCACAGAGGAATCGGAGGGTACGGACTCACGTGTCAAAACGGACCGTCGGGTGCCCGTATGAGCAGAGAGGCCTTGGACCCGCCCTTCGAAGCTTAGCCTAAGCGAGGACGGGGATGCGGACGGTTTTGTTTTGGAGAGGGAAGAGGAATAGCGGAGGGCTTGCGACGTTAGATCCCAAGAGCCCACCCTTTCTGCAAACGGCGCAGAAAGGATGGGGCACCCTCAAGTTCCGATGGCGGCAATGTAGCATCGGTTTGGACAGGCAGGAGTGCCCTTCGATCTGGCTCAGGACAAGGCTGTGCCACAAGAGATTTCCACTGGGGGATTTGGAAAATGGGAATTTCTGCTTGCGTGGGTTAGGGTGAGGAACATAGAGTAGGCGTATGCCACTGGGCTTGTCTGCCGGCATAAACACCAATAGAGTTGATGTGGTATCGGTGCCTCGTGGGGAGGAGTTTGTGTATTGGTTGGCAAGACGCGTTTAGTGAGATGAGGATCACGGGGATTGGTGATCAGCGACCAGCGATCTGGAAGAGAGAACGAGTTGGCGGAAGGTTGGGAGACAAGGGTCGAAGGCGGGGGAGACCAGTAGGGCGTGGAGGCGGTAAGGGAAGATGACGGCAATCATAACGGTTGCGAATCAGAAGGGTGGAGTGGGGAAGACGACGACCGCTATTAATCTGGCGGCCGGGATTGCCACGAAGGGGCGGCGGACACTGCTGATTGATCTGGATCCGCAGGCCAACTCAACGATTGCGTTTTTCGATATGGGGGATGTGAAGGAGTCGATGTTCGAGGTGTTGAGTGACGCGCACACGCCGATTGCGAACATCATCAGGCCGAGCAAGGATGCGCTGCTGAGCGTGGGGCCGGGACGATTGTCGCTGGCGAAGTTGGAAACAGTGCTGAGCGGGCAGTTTGACGCGCCGTACCGGTTGAAGGATGCACTGGCGCCGGTGCTGAAGGATTACGACTACATTGTGATCGATACGCCGCCATCGCTGGGGATTCTGACGGTGAACGCGCTGGTGTCCGCGACACATTTGCTGGTACCGATCCAGGCGGCGTACTTTGCGATTGAGGGAACAGACGATTTACTGGAAACGTACGAGCGGATCCGGGCGCGGCCGAATCCGCAATTGCGCATTCTGGGCGTGGTGATCACGCTGTTCGATAAGAGAACAAATATTTCGCGGGACACGCACGGGCAGATCCGGTCGGTGTTTGGCGAAGTGCTGTTCAAGACAAAGATCAGCAAGAATGTGCGGCTGGAAGAAAGTCCAGCGTATAAGGAAACAATTTTTTCGTTTGCGCCCAAATCGCCGGGAGCAATCGAGTATAAAAAACTGGCAGCGGAGGTCGTACAACGTGTTGAAGAAAGCCGGGTTGCCCGTCACGCTGAAGATGCGGCATGATGCGCACTATGTAGAGTCGTTGACAAGCTATAGCGGTGCGGCAGTGGGACGGATGATCCCCGTGGAGCAAATCCGGCCGAATCCGGATCAGCCGCGAAAAGCGCTGGGAGACTTGCGCGAATTGACGGAATCGATTCGCGAAAAGGGCGTGCTGGAGCCGTTGCTGGTGCGGTTTGTGCCGCGGGAAGATTGCTACTACATCATTTCGGGCGAACGGCGGTATCACGCGGCGCGCGCGGCAGGATTGCGGGAAGTGCCGTCGATCGAGAAGATGGCGGACGACGCGGAAACGCTGGAAATCGCGCTGATTGAGAATATTCAGCGGAAGGATCTGACACCGTTTGAAGAGGCGGATGGATTGCAACGGCTGGCGGAGCAGTTTGATTATACGCATGACGATGTGGCGAAAAAGATCGGGAAAGCGCGGAGTTCGGTGAGCGAGATTTTGATGCTGCGAACGATTCCGGATGCGATCCGGAAGAAGTGCATCGAGCATGGGGTGCTGTCGAAATCGTTGCTGCTGCAGATTGCGAAACAGCCGACCGAGAAGAAGATGCTGGAGATGTTTGCGCGCATTTTGCAGGGCGGGTTGACGCGAGATGAGGCGCGGAAGGAACGGGCGGAAGATAAGACGGGACCGCAACGACCGCAGCCGTTTATTTTTCACTACGAGCCGGAGAATGAGGCGTTCAAGTTTCGGCTGCAGTTTAAGAAGAGCAATGTGTCGCGGGATGAGTTGATCCGGACGCTCCGGGAGATACTGGCGCAGTTGGAGGGGACGGAGGCGGATTCGACAGCGGCTTAGAAGGAAGTAGAGGAAGTAGAGGACGTTTAGGAAGTGAAGGAATCGGCGGCGCGGCTTCGGTCGCGCCGTTTTTGTTTTTTTTGGGGGGGGGGTCGCACCTACGGCGCTGGAGAGTTTGTTGGTTTCGATCCCAGTCCTTACGGACTGGGCTAATTTCTGCCGCGCCTCCGGCGCTATGGGTGAAGATAGGCGCTGACGAAGTGTGGGCCACAGTGAGGATTCCCCAGTCCGCGGAAAAGCGACGGAAGATCCGGGGTGAAGGCCGGCGCTAGCAGAGTGGAGTGTATAATTTTGGCGGTATGGAATTTACGCAGGTGCAGGCGGATGTGTTGAAGAGATTGTTTGCAGCGGGATTTCGGCCGATTGCGATTGCGCCGTATGAGAGTGCGTTGTGCGTGCATCGAGGAGAGTGCGCGGCGTTGCTGGCTCCGGTGGAAAATGGGGGATTGCGGTTGCTGGCGCCGGTTACGGTGATGGTGGACGGTAATTTGAGTGTGCGGTTGAAGAAGCCGGGCGGGGATGTGTTTGTGTGGAAGAAGGCGGAAGTGGCGGCGACGGCGGAGCGGTTGGCGGAGTTGGAAAAGTTTCGGGAGGAGTTGGTGGGGATTTTGGAGATGGCGGGGCAGCAGTGAGGGAGCAAAAGAGAAGGAAGTTCGAGCCATACGATCGTCGGAACCCACCCTTCGCATAATTCGCGAAGGATGGGGCACCCTCAAGTACGTTTGTGAGGTGGAGTGACGTTGATCGCGGACGGCCTCGGAAGGCCGTCCCTACAGGAGTAACCGAAGAGAGGAATGGGAAATCGAAAGGGTATGAGTACATACGACATTGTTTGCGTGGGAGCAGGGCCGACCGGGTTGGCTTGCGCGATGGAAGCGAAACGGGCGGGGATGCGGGCGCTGGTGATTGATAAGGGCTGCTTGTGCAATTCGATTTACCACTACCCGGTGAATATGGTGTTTTTTACTACGCCGGAATTGCTGGAGATTGGCGATTTGCCGATGGTGTGCGGCGGGGAGAAGCCCACAAGGACGGAGGCGTTGAAGTATTACCGCAAGGGGACGGAGCATTTCGCGCTGGAATTGCGATTGTTTGAGAAGGTGCTGCGGGTGGATGGGCATGCGGGGGCGTTCACGGTGGTGACGGAGGCGGAGAGCGGAAGCGAGCAGAGATACCACGCGAAGAATGTGGTGGTGGCTACGGGATATTACGATTTGCCGAATGAGATGGGCGTGCCGGGGGAGCATCAGCCGCATGTAAGTCATTACTACACGGAGCCGCATGAATTTTGGAAGCAGGATGTGGTGGTGATTGGTGGGAAGAACTCGGCGGTGGAGGCAGCGCTGGATTTGTGGAGAAATGGGGCGCGAGTGACGTTGCTGGTGCGGGGGAAGGAATTGGGGACGTCGATCAAGTATTGGGTGCGGCCGGACATTGAGAACCGGATCAAGGCGGGACAGATTGCGGCGATTTTTCACGC
>Ga0074045_10001190_pt1 | contig 25419 bp, 25 predicted proteins | sample BogForMeECP23OM2_FD_94442 | JGI IMG/M metagenome (GOLD analysis project Ga0074045, IMG submission 94442) | Bog forest soil microbial communities from Calvert Island, British Columbia, Canada - Bog Forest MetaG ECP23OM2 | ecosystem: Environmental > Terrestrial > Soil > Wetlands ... | reverse complement strand
GTCGTCCGTCCCGGCGAGGTAGCTCGTGTCGGGGGAGCGCAGGAAGCCGAAGCCGTCGGGCAGGACTTCGAGCGTGCCGTCGCCGAAGATGCTCTCGCCTTTCTTCGCCTGGTTCTTGAGCAGGGCGAAGATCAGGTCGTGCTTGCGCATCCGGTTGGCGCCGTCGATCTCGTTGACGTTGGCGATCTCGACTAACTCCGTCACAGGCTTGGACTTGAGGTCAGACAGGTGCATAGGTGTGCAGGTAGGTAAGCAAGCGCGGCGCGAAAAAAACGGCCGCTCGAATCAATCTGGGGTTTGGCGCCGGAAGCAGCCAGCGCCGGTGATGGCGACCCGCGGTGTGGCCCGATTCAGCTCGGATCCACTTCCAGCTTGCGCCCGCGGGCGCGGATTACAGTAAAAGCCTAGCCTGTTCGCTGGGGCCTGTCAAATAGGCCTTGGGGCCGCGCTCAGAGCTGGCTGTCGAGGAAGGCGGTCAGCTGCGATTTGGACAGCGCGCCGACTTTCTGCGCCGCGACCTGCCCGCCCTTGAACAGGATCAGGGTGGGTATGCCGCGGATGCCGTATTTGGCCGGCGTGCCCGGGTTGGCGTCGACGTCGAGCTTTGCCACGGTTACCCGACCGGCGTAATCCTTGGCGACTTCGTCGAGTATCGGCGCGATCATCTTGCATGGCCCGCACCACTCCGCCCAATAGTCGACGAGCACCGGCGTGCCCGCCTTGAGTACATCGCTGTCGAAGCTTGCGTCGGTGACGTGCTTGATGTGTTCGCTCATGCAATCCTCGCTGGAAGCCGCGGCGGTCATCTTCAGCCTATGAACCTACCCGGCAGGAACCGGTTGTACGTTAGCCCAAAGGGGTGTGCCGCGCAAGACACGACTCGTGCGCTGCGTTAAGAGCCAAGCTGGGGATGAATTTGGTAGAATCAACGCCTCGGCTAACGCCGGAGTTAGAGGCCGATGACCTACGTTGTTACCGAAAGCTGCATTCGCTGCAAGTACACCGATTGCGTCGATGTCTGTCCCGTGGATTGTTTCCGCGAGGGGCCGAATTTCCTAGTGATCGATCCGGAGGAGTGCATCGATTGCACGCTGTGTGTGGCCGAATGTCCGGTGGAGGCGATCTTCGCCGAAGACGACGTGCCGGGCGACCAGCAGTCCTTCAAGGCGCTGAACGCGGAGCTGTCTAAGATGTGGAAGCCGATCATCTAACGCAAGCCCGCGCCGGCCGATGCCGACGAATGGAAGACGGTCAAGGAGAAGATGCACCTTCTCGAGCGTTGACCGCCTGCGCCGCCAACCCGTAAAATGCGGCGCTTTCTCCTACCGCCCGCCCTTCCCAAAACGATGAAACTCACGCCACTCTGCACCGCACTTGCGCTTCTGGTCGTACCGGCAACGGCGTGGTGCCAGGGGAGCCTCATCGGCAATCCGGTCGCCGGCGAGCAGAAGGACCAAATGTGCGGCGGGTGCCATGGCATCGACGGGTGGCGCACCGCCTACCCGGAGGTGTATGGCGTACCCAAGATCGGCGGCCAGCACCCGGCATACATCGTCAAGGCGCTGCAGGAGTACAAGAGTGGTGAGCGCACGCATCCGTCGATGCGCGCCATCGCGGCTTCGCTTTCCGATCAGGACATGGCAGACCTCGCCGCCTATTACGGCGGAAGCGGCGCCGGTGTCGCGAGCAAGTGAGGGGCCGATGAAAACGTCGCTCTTTGGGCTGCTTGCCGCATTGGCTGTCGGCGCGACCACGGCGGCCGGCGCAGCCGACCTCAAGGCGGGCGAGGCGAAGGTCAAGGAGGTTTGCCAGGCATGCCACGGTCTCGACGGCAATACGCCGACACCGGACTACCCCAAGCTGGGCGGCCAGCGCCCGGACTATCTTGCCAAGGCGCTGCGCGACTACAAGTCGGGTGCACGCAAGAACGCCGTCATGGGGGCGTTTGCCGCTGCCTTAACGCCGCAGGATATCGACAATCTTGCCGCGTATTACGCAGCGCAGCCGGCAGTGCTCATCGTCAAGCATTAGTTCGCGCCAGCGCCTGCTGATCCAGGCCTCCGCGCGCGGCCTCTGGCTTCCCTAGCCGGGCGTCTTTCGGCGGTACTCGCACAGATCGACAATCAGGCATTGCGGGCATTTTGGCTTTCGCGCCAAGCACACGTAGCGCCCGTGCAGGATCAGCCAATGATGCGCGTCGTGCAAGAATTCCTTGGGCGTGAATTTCAACAGCTTGCGTTCGACTTCTTCCGGCGTCTTGCCCGGGGCAATGCCGGTGCGGTTCGAGACGCGAAACACATGCGTGTCGACCGCGATCGTCGGCTGGCCGAAGGCCACGTTGAGCACGACGTTGGCCGTCTTGCGCCCGACCCCGGCGAGCGCGACCAGCGCCGCCGGGTCAGCGGGTACCGCGCCGCCGTGCGCCTGCAGCAACTGCCGGCACAAGGCGATGATGTTCTTGGCCTTGGTACGATAGAGGCCGATGGTGCGGATGTAGGGAATCAGGCCCGCCTCGCCGAGGTCGAGCAGCGCCTGCGGCGTGTTGGCGACCGGAAACAGCTTGGCCGTGGCCAGGTTGACGCTGCGGTCGTTCGCCTGCGCCGAGAGCACGACGGCAATCAACAGTTCGAACGGCGACCGATACTCGAGCTCGCTGCGCGGATGCGGATTTTGCGCGCGCAGGCGGCGAAATATCTCCAGGCGTTTGGCCGGGTTCAATCGAGTCCACCCAGACGGCGCAGCCGTGCCAGGCGCTCCGGCTCGGTAGCCTTCAAGCTGGCATCGGCAGCGAGAAGCTCGTAGGCGCGGGCAAAGTTCGGCTGCGCGGCCGCGGCGTCGCCCTTGAGCAGGAGGAGCTCGCCCAGCTCCTCGTAGACATAGCCGTCCGGCGCGTCGATCGCCGCGCACTCGGCGGCCAATTGACGCTGCACCGCCAGAGCCTCGTCATAGCGGCCGAGCGAACGGTAGGCACGCGCCACCGCCCAGCGGGCGAAAAGCACATTGCGCGCATCGCCGCGTGCCACCCAGGCGGGCAACGCCTTCTCAAAATAGGCGAGTGCGGTCGCGTAATCGCCGCGGTCGTGATAGACCCAGCCGATGTTGTTGTAGAGCGAAGCGAGCCAGCGCTTCGCGCGCGGGTCACTCGTCTTTTCGGTCATCGCGACGGCCTCAAGGTCCCAGTCCAGGCGCTCCGCAGGCGGGGCGGCGATGCCAAGCATGTGCGCGGCGTCGATGGCCAGAAAATCCTCGCCCGCCGCGCGTGCGCGCGCGAGCGCATCGCGGAACAGGGGAACCGCGTTCGCCGCCTGCTGCGAGGAGTTGAATACCCTGCCGCGCTCGAGCAGAAAGCGCACAACGACGCGTTCGGGGCTGCCGGGCAGTGCGCGCTCGACGCCATCGAGGGTGACCGTCGCCGCATCGAAGTTGCGCTGCAGGCCCTGCGCTCGCGCGAGCTGCGTCAACAGCTCCAACCGGGCGGCCGAGCCGGGCGGCAGGACGGCGAGCTCGCTGCGGAAGCGCGCCTCCGATTCGGCCGGGTGATCGAAGTCCCAGGCGCGATCGAGCCAGGCCACGTCAAGGGCCGTGGCACCAGGATGGGCACCCGAAGCCGGCATGGCGAGTCCGAAGGCAATCGTCACCCATAGCGCTGCACCGCGACCCATGTCGGCGATGCGGGCTATGGGCGCGAACGCGTCGGCGACCTCCCGGCGCGGCGCGCGCGGGCGCGGGAGAATGCTGCGGCCACCGCGGCCTGCCGGCGCGCCCGCGCGCGGTCGCTTGCGCGGATTGCATCGGGCGATGACGCGCCGCGCCGGGAAGCCTTCGTCTCGCGCCGCGCGCGATGGGCAGCGTGACGCTGGCGCGCCAAGTTGGCGTCGGCAAGCGCCCATGGGCGTTGCGCGGGAAGCAGGGCAATGCAGTCCACCGGGCAGGGCGGCAGGCACAGTTCGCAGCCCGTGCAATGGTCGGCAAGCACGGTGTGCATCAGCTTGGCGGCGCCGACGATCGCGTCCACCGGGCAGGCCGCGACGCACAGCGTGCAGCCGATGCACGCCTGCTCGTCGATGCGCGCGGCCACAAGGGGTCCGGGTTCGCCGCGCGAACGATCGAGCGGAAGCGGTGGCAGCGCAAGCAGACGCGCAAGCGCAGCTGCGGTAGGCTCGCCGCCAGGCGGACAGCGATTGGTCGCCGCCGCCCCTTGGCCAATCGCTTCGGCATAGGGAAGACAACCGTCGTAGCCGCAGCGCCGGCACTGCGTCTGCGGCAGCAGCGCGTCGATGCGCAGAACGAGCAATGCGGGGCTGTCTGGGTCCACGCTGGCATTCTACCGTTGCCGCCTGGCGTGGGCGACGCGCGCCGGACCCCTGCCAGCCGCGCCCTCGGGGGCCCTTCCGGCACCCGAATCCGTCGGCTCGTCGCCGGTCCTCTGGCGGGGGGCACGGGCGGTGGAGAAAATGACCGGGCAGATCGGCAGGCGGCGTGGTAGTCCCGCGCTGCCCACCGTGCTCAAATGACCGTTGGGGGCATTATGTACAAGATGATCGTCGACAAGCCGTTACCGCCGGGGTCCGAACGCGAGTGCGCCGGGCTATCCAGCCACCCGCTGGAGCTGATCGCCTACTTTCGTCGCTTCAGGCCCGGCGTTTTGCGCAACCTGCTCTATACGTTCATCTGGAACATGGGGTTCATTACCGTGTTCGCAGTACTCACGTTGCTGTTCGATCCGCACGTGCGTCTGGGACAGGCGCTCTGGGCCAGTTTCGTCATCGGCAATTGTATCGGCTACTTGATTCATGGCGGTTTCGCGCTGGGAAGGGTGGCGCTGATGCCCTGGGTCAGGTCACAGGGGTTCGCCGTGCGCAGTGGCTATTACGCCGGCATTACCACCGCCGGCGTCTTTGGCGGGTACTGGCTTGGATTCACGCTGCTGCACTGGAGCGATGCACGCACGTTCATGTTTTCTGCCCAGGGTGCCAGCGAGATCGTATTGATGAGCCTCATCATCTCGGCGATCATGGCCACGATTTTCTTCGCGCGCGAGCGCCAGGCCAGGGCCGAGGCCGCGTTCGAGAGAGAGCGCGCTCGGGTCGAGGCGGCGGAGCATCAGTTTCATCTCGCCCAACTGAAATTGCTCGAAGCGCAGATCGAGCCGCACTTCCTCTACAACACGCTCGCCAACGTGATCAGCCTGGTCGATGCCGACCCGGCGGCGGCGAAGAAGATGGTGACGCGGCTCATCGACTACCTGCGCCATGCCGCCGAGGCGGGGGGGACGGGCGAGGCCACGGTGGGGCGACAGATCGAGCTGTTGCAGGCCTACCTCGACTTGATGGCCTTGCGCACCAACGCGCGCCTTTCCTACCGGGTCGAGATGGCGCCCGATGTCTCCGCGCTGCCGTTGCCGCCCATGCTGCTGCAACCTTTGGTGGAAAATGCCATCAAGCATGGACTGGAACCGAAGGTTGCCGGCGGCCTGGTCCGGGTCGGCGCCCGGTGCGAGGACGGGCTGCTCGTTCTGACCGTGGCGGACAATGGTCTGGGCTTTCGCACGACCCGCGCTGAGGGTTCGGGCGGTCTGGGGCTCGCCAACCTGCGCGCGCGCCTGCAAAGCCTGTACGGAGCGCGGGCGCGCATGACGATCGAAGACGCACAGCCAGGAACGACGGTCACGCTCGCCCTCCCGATCGGCGCGGCGCCATGAGCGATGCGGCGCCGCGCGCCCTGATCGCCGACGACGAGCCGCATCTCGCCAGTTATCTGCGTGAGCGCCTCGCCGTGGTCTGGCCCGAACTCGACATCGTCGGCGTCGCCTGCGATGGCCCGGAGGCGTTGCGCCTCATCGCCGAGCAGGACCCCGACGTGCTGTTCCTGGACATTCGCATGCCCGGCTTGACCGGCCTCGACGTGGCGCGCCGCGCGGCCACGGGTGTGCAGGTCGTGTTCGTCACCGCCTACGACCAGTACGCCGTAAACGCGTTCGAGCATGAGGCGATCGATTACGTGCTAAAGCCCGTCAGCGACGAACGCCTGCGCGAGACCGTGCGTCGCCTGCGCGAGCGGATGCGCAGCGCCGCACCACCTGCGGGTCTCGCCGCGGCACTCGAAACGCTGGGCCGGATGCTGCCGGCACTCTCCGCATCGGCGCCAGCCACCGCGGAGCGCCTGGCCTGGGTGCGTGCGGCGATCGGCAACCAGGTGCGCCTGATCGCGGTTGAGGAAGTCTGCTATTTCCAGGCCAATGACAAGTACACAAGCGTGTTCACACGTGAGGCCGAAGCATTGATTCGGACTTCGCTCCGGGAGTTGGCCGAGCAACTTGACCCGGCGCGCTTCTGGCAGATTCATCGCAGCACGATCGTCAATCTCTCCCATGTCGCCAGCAGCACGCGCGATCTCTCGGGTCGAATCCAGATCCGGCTCAAGTCACGCCCGGAGACGTTGGCCGTGAGCCGCGCCTTTGCGCATCGGTTTCGCCAGATGTGAACGTGGCGTTGCGCGTCGCGAGGCGTTGGTCGAGAATGCCCGCAGAACCTTTGTCGCCAGCGCAATGCCCGCCCATTCTCATTCGGCCCATCACGCCCACCACCATCACGCGCCACGCGGGGCTTCGGACGCCGAGCGGCGGGCGTTGCGCATCGCGCTGGTGCTGACGGCTGGATTCGCCGTCGTTGAGGCCGCCGGCGGATGGTGGGCCGGCTCGCTTGCCCTTCTCTCCGATGCGGGGCACATGGTCACCGACGTGGCGGCGCTGGGTATCGCCCTGTTCGCGCACCATCTCGCCGGGCGGCCACCGTCGCGGCGCGCGAGTTACGGCTATGCACGTGCCGAGGTGATTGCCGCGTTCAGCAATGCGCTAATCATGCTCGCGCTCGTGGGCTGGATCGCCGTCGAGGCGATGCGACGCCTGCTGGCTCCGGCGCCGGTCTCGGGCGGGATCGTGATCGCCGTAGCCGCAGCCGGCCTCGTCGCCAACGTGGTTTGCGCATGGCTGCTATCCCGCGGCCGCAGTTTGAACAGTCGCGCGGCGTTGGTGCATGTTCTCGGCGACATGGCGGGCTCGGTCGCCGCGCTCGTCTCCGGCGCGGTCATCGCGGCCACCGGCTGGATGCCGATCGACCCTTTGCTGTCGCTGTTCGTCGCGATACTGATTCTGCATTCGACGTGGCTGCTGCTCAAGGCGGCGATGCCGATTTTGATGGAGGGCGTTCCCGCCCATCTGTCCTACGACGATATCGGCCGCGCGCTGGCGGGAGTGCCGGGCGTGGCCACGGTTCACGATCTGCATGTCTGGCACATGACGAGCGAGCGCGCCGCGTTGTCGGCGCATCTGGTTATTCGCGACGCCGCCGAATGGCCGGAAACGCTGGCCGCTGCGCAACGCCTGCTCGCAGAACGCTTCGGCATCGACCACGTGACCCTGCAGCCGGCATGGCGGGCGCCGATACCCGGCAAGCGCGTGATTCCCGTTTTGCCGGTTTCGGTCAAGGACAAGTCGGGCATGCATTAGCCCCGTCGGGTACCGCGGGGTGGGCCGCTGCCGTAGGCGCAGTGCTGACCGCTCCCGGCATGCGCGGGCCCGCGGCGGGCGCCGGAAGTCGCCCGCGCGACAACCCAGGCGGCCGCGGGCGCTCTCTCCGGCCAGGCTGGCCGCGCGCGGCGCCTGCGCGTAACATGGCAACCCCCGCCCGCCTTCGTGCCTGCGCGCATGATCATCGAGTCACTGCTCGACACCGACCTCTACAAGTTCACCATGATGCAAGTCGTGCTGCATCATTTTCCGGGAGCCGAGGTCGAATATCACTTCAAATGTCGCACGCCGGGTGTCGACCTGACACCCTACGTCGGCCAGATCGAGCGCGAGATTGCGGCGCTATGCGGCCTGACTTTCTCGCGTCGCGAGCTCAACTACCTGCGATCGTGGCGCTTCTTCAAGAGCGATTTCGTCGATCTGCTCGGGCTGTTCCACATGAACGAGCGCTTCATCAAGGTGCGGCCCTCGCCGGTGGCGCCAGGCGAGATCGACATCGTGATCAAGGGTCCGTGGCTGCATACGATCCTGTTCGAGGTCCCGGTATTGGCGATCGTGAGTGAACTCTATTTCCGCAACACCCAGCCGCACCCCGACTTCGAGCAGGGCCGGCGTCGCCTCAACGCCAAGATCGAACAGATCAACGCCGTTGCCGATCCGGAGTTTCGCGTTGCCGATTACGGCACGCGGCGGCGCTTCTCGGGCCGCTGGCAGGAGGAGGTCATCCTCGCCCTCAAGCAGCGCATCGGCGCCAAGTTCGTCGGCACGAGCAATGTCTACTTTGCCCTTCAGCACGGGCTGACGCCGCTGGGCACGATGGCGCATGAATACCTGCAGGCGTGCCAAGCGGTCGGCCCGCGCCTGCGTGACTCCCAGGTATTTGCATTCAATACCTGGGCGCGCGAGTACCGTGGCGATCTTGGCATCGCGCTCTCCGACGTCTGCGGCATGGACGCATTCCTGCGCGACTTCGATTTGTTCTTCTGCAAGCTATTCGACGGCGTGCGCCACGATTCGGGTGACCCATTCGAATGGGGCGAGAAGCTGATCGCGCATTACCAGAAGATGCGCATCGACCCGCGCACCAAGACGATGGTCTTTTCCGACTCCCTCAACGTGCCTCTGGCGATCAAGCTTTTCGAGTACTTTCGTCGCCGCATGCAGACCGCGTTCGGCATCGGCACGAACCTGACCAACGACCTGGGCTACGAGGCGCTGCAGATCGTCATCAAGATGACGCGTTGCAACGGCCAGCCGGTGGCAAAAATCAGCGACGAGCCATCGAAGGCAATGGACTACGACCGGGCCTATGTCGCGTATCTGCGCGAAGTATTCCAGGTGCCGGAGCAGCCGCTAGCGCCCGAAGCCGCCAGCGTCGAATCGGACTGAGCCGTCGCAGGCCGACGCCGACGTGTCAGCGTTCGGCGAGCGCGCGCGCGTAGGCTGCAAGAACCTCCTCTTTTGCGCACGCGAAGACGACGCGTTCGATCGCGTCCAGACCTTCGAAGCCACGCACCGTGTCGATCGCGATGGGCACCGCGCGTTCCAGCGGAAAGCCGTACGCCCCACAGCTGATGGCCGGAAAGGCGATTGAGGCGATGCGGTGGGCGCGAGCGATCTCCAGCGCGCGCCGGTAGCAGGAGGCAAGCAGCCCCGCTTCGCCGCTGTGACCACCGCGCCACACCGGTCCGACCGCGTGAATCACGTGAGACGCGGGCAAGCCAAAACCACGGGTAATTTTCGCGTCGCCCGTTGGGCAGCCGTCGAGCAGGCGGCAGGCGGCGAGCAGCTCCGGTCCGGCGGCGCGGTGGATGGCGCCGTCGACACCGCCGCCACCAAGCAGGGTGCTGTTGGCCGCGTTAACGATGGCATCGACGTCAAGCCGGGTAATATCGGCCAGAACGGCATGCAGCGAGGCGACCATCGGTGTGCGAGTATAGCAAGCACGATACCGTGGCTGTCACCGAGCGCCGCTTCGGTTTATAGTACGCTGATGGCCTCACCCAATACGATCAAGGCGCCGCCCGACCCAGCGGCCGCGGCGCCGGATGTCCCGGCGGCGCGTCCGACACGTGCGACGGACCGGCGCTTGCGCGTCGAGGACATCCTGAAGCTGATGGTTGCCGACGCACTGGTCACCGCCGCCGACGCCGACCGGCTTTCCCGCTCCCGCACGCAGCGCTTCGAAACCCCGCTGGAATTGATCGCCGACCAGAAGTGGCGCTCCCTGCAGCCGCCTCGACCGCAGCTCACACTGGAAGCGCTCGTCGAGTGGCTGGCCACGAAGCTCGGCGTGCCATACCACCATATCGATCCCCTGAAGATCGACCTGGTCGCGGTCACCAGTACGATGTCGAATGCCTACGCGGAGCGCTACCGCATCCTTCCGGTCGCGCTTGCGCCCGGAGAACTGACCGTCGCAACCAGCGAGCCGTTCGTGCGCGGATGGGCGGACGAGCTGGAAAAGATCCTGCACCTCAAGATCACGCTCGTCTTCGCCAATCCGCAGGACATCAGGCGCTATGTCGGCGAGTTCTTCACGCTGGCGCGCTCGATCAAGAAGGCCTCGGAAACGACGCGCGGCGAAGTGTCGCTGGCGCGCAATTTCGAGCAGCTGGTCGAGTTGGGGCGACACGGTGCGCTCGATGCCAACGATCAGCACGTTGTCCACATCGTCGACTGGCTGTGGCAATACGCGTTCGAGCAACGCGCCTCGGACATCCACATCGAGCCGCGGCGCGACGCGGGCATCGTCCGCTTCCGCATTGACGGCGTTCTGCACCAGGTTTACGCGATCCCCAATCCGGTTTTGCTCGCGATGACGAGCCGGATCAAGCTTCTCGCGCGCATGGAAATCGTCGAGAGACGCCGCCCTCAGGATGGACGGATCAAGACCGTATCGCCGGCAGGACAGGAGATCGAGTTGCGCATCTCAACCATGCCGACCGCGTTTGGCGAGAAGATCGTCATGCGTATCTTCACTCCCGAGGTGCTCATCCGCGATTTCCAGGAACTCGGCTTTGGCGGCGAAGACTACGCCCGCTGGGACAAGATGATTCGCGAACCCAACGGCATCATCCTGGTCACCGGCCCGACCGGTTCAGGAAAGACGACGACGCTCTATTCGACGATGAAGCAGCTCGCCACGCCGGAAGTCAACGTCTGCTCGATCGAAGACCCGATCGAAATGATTGCGCCGGAATTCAACCAAATGCAGGTGCAGCCGATCATTAACGTCGACTTCGCCAGCGGCGTGCGCACGCTTCTGCGACAGGACCCCGACATCATCATGGTTGGCGAAATTCGCGACCGTGACACCGCCGACATGGCGGTGCAGGCTGCGCTGACCGGGCACTTGGTGCTGTCGACCCTGCACACGAATGACGCGCCGAGCGCGGTCACGCGCCTGCTCGACCTCGGCGTGCCGCCCTACCTCATCAGCTCGACTCTGCTCGGGGTCATGGCACAGCGGCTCATTCGCACACTCTGCCCGCATTGCAAGGCGCCCGGCGATCCCCCGGATGAGGAGACCTGGCGGATGTTGACCGCGCCATTTCGTGCCGATGTGCCGCAAGAGACGAAGATGCCCGTGGGCTGCATCGAATGCCGGATGACCGGCTACTTCGGCCGTGTCGGCCTGTACGAAATCATGACGCTGACCCCGGCAATGCGCCGGCTTGTTCACGCTGGGGGCGACGATGCCAAGCTGCGCGAACAGGCCTATCGCGAGGGGATGAAACCGTTGCGTGTCTCCGGCGCGAGCAAGATTGCCACCGGGATATCGACGACCGAAGAGGTCGTTAAAGTCGCGCCGCTGGCTTGACCCCGCCCGTCAGGGCGTGGTCGGTTTGCCGGTCCGAATGAAGCGCACCAGCCGGCCGAATTGTTCGCCGAGTATTTCGTTGACGGCGGGCGCAATCTTGTCCAGCGCACTCGCGCTCGCGCCATTGACTACGTAGGTCATGGTCAGCGTGGTTGCAGCCGCGCTGTCTTTTGCGTCCGGCATGAGCTGAAAAGTAAGCACGCCGTTCAGCGCCTTTCCCTGCAACGGCCCGAGAGCGGTTTGCAAGCGCAGCACCTGGTCGCGCACGGCCATGACGACCCGCCCGTGCTCGACACTGCCGTCTCGCCAGCGTTCGCAAAAGCAGCTTCCGGCCTCCGCCTTCAGGCTCAGGTTGGCGGCATCGTCCGACCATGTGTGCTCGCCCGTCCACCAGCGGTCGACGGCGGCCAGCGCCGCGTAGACGGTCGCTGGCGCGGCTTCAATCCGCTGGCTGTACGAGATGACAAAGCCATCGCTCGACGCCGCCTGGATGTCTGCGCGTGCGCTCCCTGCCGCTGCGATCAGGACGAGCGCGAGGCAGGCGCGAAACCATGGCTTCGACATAGGCGGGAGCTCGGGGTGGGCAAGAAAATGTCGATTATACCGAGCCACTGAACGGTGCTTGCGCGGCAATCGCGCCCATTTCGCCGCTGTCGGTTTCCGGCCCCACGCGATACCATGGGGCCGACCCTTGCTTGGCTTGACGATGGATCGCTCGCGCCCCTACGACGTGCTGATTCTAGGCGGCGGCAACGCCGCGCTATGTGCGGCGATCACCGCGCGTCGCGCCGGCCGCAGCGTGCTGCTGCTCGAGTCGGCGCCAAAGGATTTTCGCGGCGGCAACAGCCGGCACACGCGTAACCTGCGCTGCATGCACGATGCGCCTGCCGACGTCCTCACGGGCACCTATGACGAGGAAGAATACTGGCAGGATCTGTTCAAGGTAACCGGCGGCCAGACCAATGAAAGGCTTGCCCGCATGACCATCCGCCATACCGCGACTTGTCGCCAGTGGATGATCGAACATGGCGTGCGTTTTCAGCCGTCGCTCGGTGGCACGCTGCACGTCTCGCGCACCAATGCCTTCTTTCTCGGCGGCGGCAAGGCATTGGTCAACGCCTATTACCGCGCGGCGGAGGCGCTTGGCGTCGAGATCCGCTACGACACCGAGGTGATAGGGCTCAACATTCGCGATGGGCGGTTCATCTCGGCCGTGGCGGCCTCTCGGGGCATCGACCATGAGATTCATGGCGCCGCCGTGATTGCCGCCGCGGGCGGTTTCGAGTCGAACCTTGCCTGGCTTAGGGAAGCATGGGGCTCGACAGCCGACAATTTTCTCGTTCGCGGCACGCCCTATAACATGGGACGCGTATTGCGCCTGTTGCTCGATAACGAAGCGAAATCGATCGGCGATCCGACGCAGGGGCACTGCGTGGCAATCGACGCGCGCGCGCCGAAGTTCGACGGCGGCATCTGCACCCGCGTCGACTGCGTGTCGCTCGGGATCGTGGTCAACGAGAAGGCCCAGCGCTTCTACGACGAGGGGGAGGATTACTGGCCCAAGCGCTATGCCATCTGGGGCCGCCTGGTGGCTGAGCAACCCAACCAGATCGCTTATTCGATCATCGACGTCAAGTCGATGGGCAAGTTCATCCCGCCGGTTTACCCGCCATTCAAGGGCCAGTCGCTGCGCGAACTTGCGCTCGCACTCCATCTCGACCCGGCGGCCTTCGAGGCAACGGTGGCGCAATTCAATGCGGCGCTGCGCCCGGGCACCTTCGATCACACCGTTCTCGACGATTGCGCGACGCAGGGACTTGTGCCGCCGAAGACGCATTGGGCGCGGGCCATCGATACGCCACCGTTTTTCGCTTACCCGCTGCGCCCCGGCATCACGTTTACCTATCTGGGTGTGACCGTCAACGAACGTGCGCAGGTTATCCTGAGCGACGACCGGCCGGCGACCAACATCTTTGCCGCCGGCGAAATCATGGCCGGCAACGTACTGGGCAACGGATACATCGCCGGCATCGGCATGGCAATCGGCACCACGTTCGGGCACATTGCGGGCCGGGAGGCCGCGCGTCATGTCGGCACCTAGCCCGATCGCTGCCGGCCTCGTCCAGGAAGGCCAGCGCATGGCGAGCATCTGCAATGCCTGCCGCTATTGCGAGGGCTACTGCGCCGTCTTCCCCGCCCTCGAGCGGCGCCTGTCCTTCAGCGAGGGCGACCTCGCGTACCTCTCCAACCTGTGCCACGACTGCGGGGCGTGCTATTACGCCTGCCAATACGCGCCGCCACACGAGTTCCAGCTCAACTTGCCGAAGATGATGAGCGAGATCCGCGCTGCGACCTATCGCAAGTACGCGTGGCCGGGATTCCTCGTCGCGCTGTTTGAACGCAACGGCCTCGTCGTGAGCGTCATAACCATGGCTTGTATCGTGCTATTTCTGCTCGGCATGATCGTCTTTGTCGATGCGCAGGCCCTGCTCGCGGTGCACGCGGACAGCAACGGCGCCTTCTACGCGCTGTTGTCGCACGGCGCGATGGTGCGGATCTTTGGCGCCGTTTTTGCGCTGGCCCTGGCCATGCTGCTTGTCGCTGCCGCGCGCTTCTGGCGCGACATCGGGGAACAAGCGGGAACAATTCTCAGTGCCGGTCCGCTGGGGCGGTCGATCGACGCCGCATTGCGACTAACCTATCTTCGGGGCGGCGGCGACGGCTGCGCGTATTCCGACGACCAGCCCTCGCCTGCGCGCAGGACGTATCACCAAATCACCTTCTACGGATTTCTGTTCTGTTTCGCCGCCACGTGCGTGGCCACGGTCTATCATTACGCCCTGGGGCGCCACGCGCCGTACGCCTGGTGGAGCCTGCCCACGCTGCTCGGCACGGCCGGCGGCATCGCCTTGCTCATCGGGCCGGCGGGGTTGCTCGCGCTCAAGGCGCGTCGTGATGCGGTGTTGACGAATGAGAAGCAGGTCGGCATGGACGTCGGGTTCTTGGCGCAGCTCCTTATCGTCAGCGGCACCGGGTTGTTGTTGCTCGCACTGCGCGGCAGCGCGGCGATGGGCATTCTGCTCGCGCTTCATCTCGGCGCGGTGATGGCGTTTTTCATCACGTTGCCCTACGGCAAGTTCGTGCACGCGGTTTATCGTTTCACCGCGCTGGTCCGTTATTATGTGGAGCGGCGCCGACCGGTACCCGAACTCGGACCGGAATAATGCGCAAGACCGAGATAACATTCGGCACGCCGGGCCGCACCATGACGCGCTCATTTCGAGGAGGAAGTGAATGACAGCAGCGACAGCGGACATCGGAAAGCTTCGCCAGTCGAAACTCGGCGCGGTTCTGCGCGTCACGAGCGGAAACTTTCTCGAACAGTTCGATTTCTTCCTGTTCGGCTTCTACGCGACGTATATCGCGAAGACGTTTTTTCCGGCGCAGAGCGAGTTTGCCTCGCTTATGCTGACTTTCAGCGTATTTGGCGCCGGCTTTCTGATGCGCCCGCTGGGGGCAATCGTCCTCGGCGGCTACATCGACCAGGTCGGACGCCGCAAGGGCCTTATCGTGACTCTGTCGATCATGGCCAGCGGCACGATGCTGATCGCCTTCGTTCCGGCCTACGCGACGATCGGTCTGCTCGCCCCGCTGCTGGTGCTTATCGGGCGCCTGCTGCAGGGATTTTCAGCCGGCGCGGAGCTCGGCGGGGTTTCGGTCTATCTGGCGGAAATGGCCACGCCGGGCCACCGCGGCTTCTACACCAGCTGGCAATCGGCGAGCCAGCAGGTTGCCATTGTCGCGGCTGCCGCGCTCGGCTATGCGGTAAATGCCTGGATGTCAGCGGAGGAAATCAGCGCGTGGGGTTGGCGCGTTCCCTTCTTGATAGGCTGCATTATCGTGCCGCTCATTTTCTTGCTCCGACGTTCACTCCTGGAGACCGAGGACTTTCTTGCGCGGAAACACCATCCCAATGCACGCGAGATCCGCGAATCCATGGTTGCCAACTGGGCCGTTGTTCTTGAGTCAATGCTACTCGTGGCGTTCACGACGACCACCTTCTATCTCATCACGGTGTACACGCCGACGTTTGGCAGGGCGGTGCTCAAGCTCAGCGCCGCCGACAGCCTCATCGTCACGTTGTGTGTCGGCATAACGAATTTCTGCTGGCTTCCCATCGGGGGTGCGCTATCTGACCGCATCGGCCGGCGGCCGCTTCTGATCTCGATCACCGGTTTGGCCATCCTGACGGCCTATCCCCTGCTGGCGTGGCTTGCGGGGGCGCCAAGCTTTGAGAGACTGCTGCTGGTACTGCTTTTGTTCTCGTTTTACTTCGGCATGTACAACGGCGCGATGGTGGTGACGCTGACCGAGGTCATGCCGCCGCAGGTGAGGGTCGTCGGATTCTCGCTTGCGTTTAGTCTCGCCACGGCGATATTCGGTGGCATGACGCCGGCAGTGTCGACATATCTCATCGAAAAGACGGGCGACAAGGCGGCGCCGGGATACTGGATGAGCCTAGCCGCCGCCTGCAGCCTGATTGCGACCTGGCTGCTGCTGCGCCGGTCGCGGCGCCACCAGGCGACCTGAGAACGGGAACTGTCAATTCGAAACTTCGCAAATTTGGGAGTCGCAAGATGAAAACGCGCTCGAACAGGATCAGGGTGTTTGCATGGCTGGCCAGCGGAATGCTGTTCATTGCCGGTGCCGCCTGCGGGGCGGAGGTCAAGGTCATGATCTCCGGCGGCTTTTCGGCAGCCTATCGCGTCCTGATTCCGGAATTCGAGCGAACGACTCATAACAAGGTCGTGACCGCTTTCGGGCCCTCGATGGGGAACACGCCGGATGCCATTCCCAACCGCCTGCAGCGCGGCGAGCCCGCGGATGTACTGATCATGGTTGATGCCGCACTCGACGGATTGCGCAACCAGGGGAAGGTTGTAGCGGACAGCCGCGTCGACCTGGCGCGGTCCAAGATCGGCATGGTGGTGCGCAGCGGCGAACCGAAGCCGGACATCAGTTCCGTGGATGCCTTCAAGCGCACGCTCATCGCAGCCAAGTCGATTGCGTACTCCGACAGCGCAAGCGGTGTCTATCTTTCCACCGTGCTTTTTCAGCGTCTGGGCATCGCCGATCAGGTCCTCGGCAAGAGTCGGATGATTCCGGCCGAACCCGTCGGCGCGGTCGTTGCCCGCGGAGAGGCCCAGCTCGGCTTCCAGCAAATCAGCGAGCTCCTCCCGGTTCCAGGCGTCGATCTGGTCGGCCCGCTGCCAGCGGAAATTCAGAAAGTTACGATATTCGCCGGCGGCGTTGCGGCAGGTGCCAAGGAGCCCGAGGCGGGCAGGGCACTGCTGCAGTTTCTCTCCTCCCCGGCGGCGGCAGAGGCTATATCCAAAAGTGGCTTGGAGCCCGTAACATCGCGGTGACGCCGGCCCGCGCCCGATCGCCACCGGCGGGCGGGTACGACCGCAAAGCCATGGAGTCTTGCGCTACGCTTGCGTTACCAACCATTCGCCCGTGCCGGCAGCTTACTCACCGTGGACGACGACGCTAAGGAAAGGCCTGGTCAACCTGGAACCGCTGCGAGGGTTGGCGCGACGCGTCAACCGCGCAAAGCAGGCGTTGAGGCGGCGCCCGGGGCCGAGACAAAGACGTCGCCGCGACACCGCGCATGCTTCGCGGTAGCCTCGGCACTGCTTTGCTGCGCGGCCCTGGGGCTCGCGGGTTGCGCCACGCAGCCTCCGGGCGGGCCGGATCGAAGCGCGTCGATCGAGGCAGGGCACAAGCCAGCCATCGTGCCGATGCCCCCGGCGATCGATCCCGCCGTCGAGGACCGCATCCTGGCCCTCGATCCGGAGCACATCACCGAGCACGACGTCAGGGCAACCCTGGAGCGGGGTCCTTCGCCGCAGATCATTCTGGTACACGGTGGCGTCTACGGCACGCACCTGCTCATGATGTCGTTTGGAAAATTTCTCATCGGCATGGGCTATCCGGAGCCCAAGGTTCTCGATCCATCGGACGGCGCCTATTCGCAGACTCCCTATGGCAGCAGTGCCCGGCTTGCGGGCGAAATTGCGTGGTACTACGAGCACGATGGCGTGCGTCCGATGATGATCGGGCACAGCCAGGGCGGAATCCAGACGGTGAAGGTGCTCTACGAGCTCAACGGCGCGTTCGCGGACCAAGTTGCCGTATGGAATCCGGTCACCGACGCGCCTGAAGCGCGCTACTCGATCGTCGATCCGCTGACCGGCGTCGAGCGGCCGGTGCTGGGTGTTTCCCTGTCCTACGCGTCGGTAGTCGGCGCCGGCGGCGTTGCCCTGGCCGCGCCGGTGCATTGGGGCATGGCCCAGCGCCTTCATACCATTCCCAATACGGTTGACGACTTCACTGGGTTTTCGATCGAGTACGACCTCATCGCCTTGACCTTTCCGGGCGATCAAACCGCGAGCCTCTACCATCACAACGGTACGGCACAAGTGCGCAACGTCACGCTTCCGGAGACCTACAGCCACGTCTTCGTGCCATTGACGCAAGCACTGGCTGCGGATCCCAAGATGCGCGATTGGCTCAACGCGTACGTACCCGGCACGGACATCGGTCCACCCCCCGGGGCGAGCAACGGAAACGACGATCACGCCCTATGGGCAGCCGACGTGTGGTTCAGCATCAAGAAGCACTGGTGCCTTGAGGCCCAGCGCTTGATTCGTGCCCGACGCGCGGGGGTCGCCGCGCAATGACTCGTTGCGAGTTGTCCGGTGCCGTGCACGACGCTCGACGGCACCAGGGCATCAGCGTAGAGTCCTGACCCGCTTGACGTCACATCGCCGACACGCCCGCATGCGTATTCGACCTCGCCATCCGCGGCTAGCTGCCGCGGGATTTCGCATGTTGCGGCCGATCTTCGAACGGTTTTATGCCGGCAAGCAGATCTTCAGCGCCACGAGCGGATACGCCACGGAGCGACTGCAGACGATTCGCACGATGCTCGAGCGCGGTGAAACGGTCTATCTTGCCGGAATCGGCCCGGCAGGTCTGCACAATTCCGGAGTCGCGCTCATCGAAGTGTCGCGCGAGCATGGCCCCGCCATCATCTGCAATAACGAGGAAGAGCGCTTCTCGGGGAAGAAACACAGCACCGAGTTTCCCGGCCACGCGCTGCAGTCGCTGCAAACCACGATGCAGCGCATCGGCATCGGCCCCGAGCGCGTGGCGGCGTGGTTGGCTACCTGGGACTACGCGTCGTTCGCGGCAACCATGTCGCGCACGATCCTCGAGGAGTTTCCGGCGAACTTGGGCCTGCTGCGCATGCGCGAGACGCCGATACTGAATGCTTCGCAGCTCGATCCCGCCACGCGCGGACCGCGTCACCTTGGACAAGCGCTCGGATTGCCCGCTCCGGTGCCGATCATCGGCATGCCACACCACGACAATCACGCCTGGTTCTCGTTTGCCGTGTCGCCGTTTGCACACAGCGACGCGCCGGTGATGATCTCGGTCCTCGATGGCACGGGCGACCTTGGCGCGATATCGCTGTATGTCGCCCAGGGCGGCGCGATGCGTCGGCTGCGCTGCAACGACAGTGTGTTCGACTCGCTCGGGACATTTTATGGCGTCATCAGCTCGACCCAGGGTGGCTGGACGTGGCTGAGCAGCGAGGGTCGCTACATGGGCGCGGCGGCGTATGGCGATGGCGACCGTGCCAGCAATAAGGTGTACGCCCAGCTGCGCGACATTCTGAGCCTGCAGCCGGAAGGGCAGGTCTATCTCAACCGCGCACTTGCCAATTGGCAGTGCGACCTGTTCGAGCGGCCATACACGTCCGAGCTCGTCCGCATAATGGGTGAACCCATCCCCAGCAAGGACATGTGGAATCCCGATGCGGTGCTGCGTGTCGAAGAGATTGCGCACGGGCCTGACACTCAGGAGCGCGTCGACAAGGCGGCCGCGACGCAACTCGTGTTTGAAGATGCCCTGATTCACATAATCGATTTCTTCGTTCGCCAGACTGGCAGCGATCGGCTGGTCCTGACCGGGGGCACCGCGCTCAACGCGATCGGCAACATGCGTTTGCTCGAGCATTTCGACGAGGCATACTACGCACGCGTACTGAACAAGCGCACGCGATTGCATGTGTGGGTGCCGCCCGTTCCCAACGACGCCGGGGTGACCCTGGGCGCGGCGTATCTATTCTCCTATCTCGCCAACGCCGGCATCGGTGCGCCGATGGAGCACGCCTTCTATTGCGGAACTTCGCCCACGGAGGCAGAAATTCAATCAACGCTCGAAGGGGCGGCCGATATCGCCTGGCTGCGGCTAGGAGACGTCAAGCGATCCTCGGGGCGCGAGGCGATTGCCGACCTGATGGCATTCGTGACGCAGCGCGATGGCATCATCGGCATTTTCCAGGGTGCCGCGGAAACCGGACCCCGCGCGCTGGGCCATCGCTCAATCGTCGCCAATCCATGCAATCCACGCACCCGTGATGTGCTCAACGAGCGGGTGAAATATCGCGAGGCCATTCGTCCACTGGCGCCCATGATGACGCTGGAGGCCGCCAAACAATGGTTCGAACTGCAGGAAGGGGCATCTGACGACAACTACAACGCGTACAACTACATGGTGCTCACGGCGCGTGCGAAACCCGCGGCCCGGCAACGAATTCCCGCCGTCATTCACGTCGACGGCACGGGTCGCCTGCAGATTGTTCGGGAGAGCGTCGATGCGCTGACATACGCCTATCTTAAGGCGCTTGGCCGGCGCATCGGCGTGGAGGTGGCGGTGAACACGTCGTTCAATGTCGCCGGGCCGATTGCTCAGACTCCGCCGCAGGCGATCGAGACCTTGCGCCGTGCCAAGGGGATGGACGCGCTGCTCCTGTTTTCGGAAGAAGGTTCGGTGTTCGCCGCATGGCACCGCGATGCGGCGGGAGTCCGGGAAAGGGCGCGATTCCGGCGCTGGCTCGAAGAATGGCAGGCGGAAACGCGCGAAACGGCGGCCGCGCTCCAGTCATGAAGTGCTCCGCAGCCGTCTATGGCAACGTCGCATCACGTCCTCCAACGAGACCAGACCAGCGCCGACTGCGTGCTTTCAGCGTACAAGCTTCGCAAAGCACTCGGCGAAGGGCGCCGCTGGCTTCGTCAGGTCCTCGCCCGTGCCGTCGCTCAGTGAAAGCTCGCCGTGGACGACCGGGGATGCCGCGCTAGAGTCAATGGTGCCATTGACGGCAAATGTATATTGCTTGCCCTTGGGCAGAAGTTTGGCGCAGCGCTCGATCGTCGCCGCAGGTTCTGCAGACGCGGGCGCGGCAGAGCTTTGTGCGACCAGGCAAAGGGCCATCGCAGTGACCAGGGTGGTGGCGGTATGCATAACGGTAACCTCGACGGCAGCGGATGTATTTCGCAATGCGGGTTGCCGCAGTATATGCGCTAAGGTAGCGGCCTTTCCATCGCTGCCCCGGAAGTCGGCGGAAATTCCCCCTAACCGGCGTTGGTAATCACTCACATACTCTAGTAAATGGTGCTCTGCCATGTGACACGTCTGGAATTTGTTAGGACCGCGAACCAACCATCCCTATACTGCCGTCGACAAGAAGCCACAGCCACGCCACGAGCTTCAAGTCCCGCCGTGCGGGGCTGTGCTCGCCAAGGAGACATGTCATGTACCCTGCTTCCGATCGCATTTTCGTGCCCGCGAGAAGGGCCTGCTGCTTAGGCATCGCCATGCTGCTGTGCGCTTTCGCGTCCGGCACCTCGGCGCAAAACACGTGTACCGCGACCGGTGTCATGGCGGGGCTCAAGTACGCCGCGAGCAATTGCGCGGCCGCGCTCTCCAGCAGCCAGCACAGCGTCGCAATCTGGTTCAATGAGAACCCGATCTCGGCACAGGACGCGAAGGATTTCCAGACCACCGGCACGGTCGAGCCGGCCCAGAACGGCACGCAACGAACGTTCGTGCTGATCATGTTTTGTCCCGGCGGGGGCGCTGCGACGGCGTCTGCGGCGGCCGTCAAGTCGATAAGTCTGACGACGAACCATGCCAAGTCGCTGTTGGCGGGCATTCAATGGAACATCAAATCGCCCAAGGACTTCAAGGTGGAAAATATGACGGGAGAGGTCAAACCGGGGGGGAAATTGGGCGGCAAAATCGTGGGCAAGTGGCATAAGACGACCTACGATCTCACCTTTGACGTGAAGCTGCCCGCGACCGACGCAGCGCAGGCAATGGACTGTGGAACATGATTGACGGCAATAACCGGAGACCGACGGGGTCGGTTTCCCGAACCATGGACATTGGGAGAAGGGTTATGCGCAACGCGATAGGAATTACTGCCATCTTTACAGCCATCTCGACAATCCTTGCCTTGGGCCTTGCGCCGCTACCGACGCGAGCTGCCGACCGGAGTCCGTCGCCGCCACCGCCGGTGCGCCACACGACCGTCGCGAAGGTTCGCGACGCGCCATCCTGCGCGGACTGGGCGAAATATTCCGCCGCGCAAGCGGGCAGCGCGGACAAAGCGACGCAATCGTTGCAACAGGCGTGGCTGATTGGGTATCTCGCTGGCTTGGCTGCAGCGACCGAAACGGAAATACCCGGCAAGATAAGCAACGAGGCGCTCTACGCCTGGATGGATCACTATTGCAGCGAGAACCCGCAGTCGATGGTGAACAACGGGGCAGGCATGATCGTCCTTGGCCTCAAGGAAAGAGGCAGCCTGTGACCGGACGTACCCGTCCAACATCCGGACTTCGACATCGATCTAGCCGATTTGCGATTTGCATCAGCTGTAGTCCCTTTGACTCCATGGGCCTGTAATGGAAGTCCGCTGGATTCACGCCTCCGAGCTTGAGGCCGCGCAGCGTTTGTTAATCGACAATGGGTTTGAAGGTGAGCGTCTTACGAACCTGGATCGATTTCGCGACCTTGTTGCCCGATCTCAGCGCGCGTTGGTCGCGGTCGAAGCGGGAGAGGTCATCGGTTTCGCAAGAGCAATTTGCGACGAGTTATCGAACGGTTATATTTCGATGCTGGTCGTCGCGGAACGACATCGTGGAAGGGGCGTAGGAACGGCGTTGGTCAGGGCGGTGATCGGCGAGGACCGTAGTATCGGCTGGGTACTACGCGCGGGCCGCCCCGGTGTGGCGGCGTTCTACGAGAAACTGGGCTTCGTCAGATCGAGCGTGGCAATGGAGCTTCCCCGCGCGAGCAATCGGGTCGGTGGAAGTCCGTAGTATTGCCACTACACGCTTTGAGCTGCAGCGTCGGAACGGTTGATCTAAAGATCAGGAACTGCATCGAGGCCCATAATCCCTCTCCGAACCTCACGGCGGCGAGACCACATGCGAGCCCGATACATGTGGCAATCGCCAAGCCATAGTATCCGTTCAACATCCAGTCCCAGATACCTCCGATACCAGAGATAAGGAAGCCGAGTACGAGCCCGCAGCCGACGCGGATGCGCGTTGCTTGTGCGTCTGGAGGCTCCAACGTTGCGCCTTAGCTAGATGCCCCGGTCGACGCAACATGCAGAACGAACGCACCAATGGTCTAGCGCTAAGCCGACATCCATAGGCGTCTATCCGCGTGCCCTCTGGGCCGACCGTTAGGCCTTACGTGAGATCGGTGCTCTGTCCGACCTCGATGATATAGCCGTCAGGATCACGGATGTAGCAGCGAATCTCGCCGTACTTGGCAATCGGTTCCGTGAGGAACTCGGCTCCTCGACTTTTCCATAGTTCATAGCACGCTTGAATATCCGCAACGCGGATATTCAGAAAGCTGCTGATCTTATCCGGATCGGCCGGGACGCTGAGCGTCACGGTCGGCTTGTCCGGGGTGGGCCCGCCCCCAACGTTGACAATGAGCCACGTATTTGCGATCTGAATGTGCCCAGATGCACCCTTGCTATCGCCTCTGCTTAGAATGCGCCCGCCGAAGACCCTTGCATAGAAATCGGCCGATCGGTCGATGTCGGCGACGGTAATAAAATGGGTAACGGTGAAACCGTCGCGCGGAGGCATCTCATAGCTCGTCTGTTCGACTTGTACGGCGTTGATGATGGCTCCTTTCGATATAGTGCGCAACAATCGCCGAGGGTCCGGTGACGACCCGAAGCAGCCGTAGCTGGACATGAAAACCGGACGTTCAAAGCTCGAGCCAGCCGGTCATTTCAGTTTCTTGGGCGCCAACCACCGGGAAAATTTTCCGACCATGTGGAATGCCGGAAGGAGGATGCGTTGAGTCTTAGTAGTGGCACCATTCAGCTCGGATTCGGCAAGCAACGGGCTGTTTGGCTTGAGCCAAGCGAGAAAGAAAATGAGAATGCCGTAAGCGAGCAGAGCACCCAAGAAAATCCCGGTCACAGTGAGACATACCAGCAATAAGAAGGACCAACCACTCAACGGCGCGTTGGACCATCCTCCGATTAGCCACGAGTGCACGATACCTGCCAACAGAATCCCGCCGACGAGAAACGGCAGCACGAATACTGATAACGCAATCCGGACGGGAGTGGTTAGCCTTGGATCGCGTTCCCTTCGTTTGATCTCTGCCCACCCGAGAAGCCAGAACGCAACGACAACGGCGCCTCCCACGGGCAGCATCGAATCTGCGGTCGCAGACCCGTCGCTCCAACCATAACCGAGCGCTACCAAGACGCCTGTCGAGAAAATAAACCATGCCGCGACCCCGCCAAGAACAAACGCGACGGCACTCAGCCGTTGCCAATGGCGCAAAGCCAGGTAGAAAGGAATCAGTACGACCAACTCAAAGGCGAGTCCGAGTGCACTGCCGACAACGACCCCGCCGGCAAGGGACGGCTGTTGAGGACCTGTTACGTGTTGAAAGAACGTCACGTAACCGATCCAAGCATATACGGCCCCGCCTGCGATTGGCGCGAGAACTATGGCGAGCCACATACGCGAACTCATCGAAAGCTCCGAGAGGTGCCGGCGTTATGCTCCTGACCGGTCAGCGACGCTCACTACTAGGTACGTGGCGGCTTTGCAATGGCAAGTAGCACTGCCGCCAAGCCGAACGCTGCTGTGACGGCCAAGAGTGTACCGAGCATTGGCCAGAGAATCGTGGGTATCGACGAGATACCACTGGGAAGATGTGCTTGAATGACGACGATAAGGATAATGGCCGAAGTCAGCGCAAAGAGTATTGCACTGAACATTGCACTCCACCGTGCCCCCTTCTTTGCACGGAGTAGTGCGTAGCTTTGGTAGAGCACCGCCAACGCAAACAACGCCATGAGGACCGTTCCTAGATGGACACCGTATTCCAACGTGAGCATCACATCCCACGTAAGATAGGCCAATCCGGCGATGCCAAATATAAGCGCTGCGCTTCGCACGATTTGCAAGCCCAGTCTTGATTCCAGTTGGTTGCGCTCGATGATGATAGCGGTACGACCGCTATGGAGCAATTTAGCCGGCGTCCGCTCCTGTTTAGGTTTGTCCGATATCGGACAGCTGCGAGGGTTGCATACGGACAAGTCCGATGTTGGGCAAACCTCAAGGGAGGAAACCGCGAAGCGATCCGGGGAGGTTCGCTAGGCGGAGGGGCTATGGGGATTTGAGGAGCTGCGACGGCGCTGGCGGGAACGGTTGAGTGGATGCGCAGGGGCGCGATGACGCGTTGGCGTTGACGGGAACGTGTGAGCGGGCGGGTGCCAGGCGGCAGAGCGTGGCCGCAATCGCTGGTTTGGCGAGACGAGGCAGAGCGGTCCCGCATCGACCGCAATCGATGAAGCAAGAACGGGGTTGCGTGCTCATGGTGCAGCGCGAGCCCGGGGCGGTGCGCGGATGGGTTTTACGCGCACCAGGATGTCGACGACGACCATGGCGGCACCGCAGTGGCGGCAGACGAAGGTCGGTTGGGCGTGGCTGAGGGGTTGTTCTGTGACCGTGTCGGTGACAGGCGGCGTGGCAGGGATCACGTGAAGCAGTTCACGCACGCGAGTCAGGTTGGTCGTGCGCTCGCCATTGGCGATGAGGCCGTAGTAGCGGATGCGGTGGAATCCGCCGGGCAGCACATGCAGTAAGAAGCGGCGCATGAACTC
>Ga0074045_10001189_pt1 | contig 25420 bp, 19 predicted proteins | sample BogForMeECP23OM2_FD_94442 | JGI IMG/M metagenome (GOLD analysis project Ga0074045, IMG submission 94442) | Bog forest soil microbial communities from Calvert Island, British Columbia, Canada - Bog Forest MetaG ECP23OM2 | ecosystem: Environmental > Terrestrial > Soil > Wetlands ... | reverse complement strand
TGCGGATTCGGTGAGGCTGGGGCCGACTACCTGCCATTGTTCGTATCCCTTGATCTCAGAGAACGCGAGCCCGCCCGGCACCTGCAGAGTGTACTTGTCCTGCTCAGAGCTGGACCTGCCGCCCAGGACGGCAAGCACCAGCACGATCGCCGCCACAACGGATAGAGTTGTCTTCATGGCTCGTTCCTCCGCAGCTGTTGGAGTTTGGGAATCGCTCCGATTCAGGGCATGAATCATAGGTCACTGCAAACCCTGTGGTCAAGGTTTGAGGCCGTTTAGTAGGCGTGAGCGAAGCGGGAGCCTGCTGCCGAAATCCCGAGCGTAATTTGCGAGGGATCTTAAGTTGATTGGTCGGGACGGGCAGATTTGAACTGCCGACCCCTCGCACCCCAAGCGAGTGCTCTACCAGGCTGAGCCACGTCCCGACAAGGAAGGAACCCGCTGCATCGCGTTCGCAGCGGATGGGGTTAACAAAGGAATTTTAACACCTGCGGGCAGGTTTGGTTGGTCTGCGCTTGATTTTGTCTAAGGATGGCAGGGCCAAGGCCAGGGGTTCAGGTGGGGAGCAAACTGGAAATCCTGTGGGGTGGTGACGTCCACTCGCAGCTTGATGCGACTCAGTGCACCGGTTTTCGCATCCGTCTTGTAGGAAGAGACAGCGACCCGGAGCCATCCCTTCCTCGCTTCGTCTGCTGCGTTCGTGTAGTCGGCGAGCGCCTTATCCGGGTCCGAGGTCTGATACGACCACAGAACATTCCCGATCAAACCGAAAACCCGATCGTAGTCGGATCGGTCCAGCAGAAAATACATTTCATGCGGATGAGCTAAAGAAGACTTGACTGTCTCGCCGTACCCCGGGCCAAGGGTCTGGTTCGGATTCAACCGCAACGGCAGATTTACAGGATAGATATAATCCTTCGTGTTTGCTTCTGCCGGAACAATGTCGAGGAACCAGCCGGGCTCTTTCTCGCTCGTCATCCGAAACAGTAAGCCTCCTCCCAGCTCGCGTTCGAAGCTCTCGCCGGCGTTGAGATGCACCTTAAAAGAGACGGATTGGCACGCAGGAGAAGATTGCGCCCGAGCCTCGATCGCAGCAATGAGGCAGCACATCAGCACAAAGGCGGCCAGCAACCTCTCGCGACCATTTCCTATCGACATAAATTCCTGTTCAACGCTTCTTCCGCTTGCGCGGGAGCGGCTTCTCCTCTAGGACGGCGAACTGGATTTTCTTCTCGACGGGATCGATGCGGTCGACGAGCACGCGAATTCTTTGTCCCAGGTTATAAGTGTTGCGCGAATGCTGGCCGATGATCTGGCGCGTATTTTCGTGGTAAGTGTAGTAATCGTCCGTGAGCGTGTTCAGCGGCACCAGACCTTCGACGAACATATCCGTGAGCTCGACAAAGAAGCCGAACTTGGTGACGCTGGTGATCAAGCCGTCGAAGTCCTCGCCAATGCGGTCCTCCATGAACTTGACCTTCTTCCACTCCATGAGCTCGCGTTCCGCATCGTCCGCGCGGCGCTCGGACTGGCTGGACTCTTCCGCGATGTTGTGGAGTTCGTCGAGTGGAATCGGCCCGCCGAGGGGTTCGTGGGCTTCGCGATGTGCCGCATGGTCGCGGCGCTTCGACCACGGTGAGGGCGTTTCGTCATCGTGCTTCGGGGATGCAGTGTCAGAGTGCTGTTTTTCTTTAGGGCTGGAGATGGCGGGGAATACTCCGACGGGAATCTCGCCGTCATGCCTCTCCGCGGAGTCGCGTAAGACTTGCTTCAAAATCCTATGCACGATCAGGTCAGGATAGCGCCGGATCGGCGAGGTGAAATGCGTATACGTCGGGGCTGCAAGCGCGAAGTGGCCGACGTTGTCTTCCGAGTAGCGTGCCTGCTTGAGCGAGCGCAGCATGAGGTAGCTGAGGATGCGCTCTTCCGGCTTGCCGGCGATCTTGGCGGCCAATTTCTGGTACATCCGCGGTGTGATGTGGACATCTTTCGGCACTTCGATGGTGCGGGCTTGCTTGCCCGTCCCACGCGCGGCGCGGCGATCGCTCTTGAACTGGACGCGTTGAATAGGAAGCGGGCCCACGCCCAGAGAGTATCCGAAGGTGGCGGCGATCACTTCGAAGTCGTAGACGCGCTTGGCGTCCGGCTTTTCGTGAATTCGATATAGCGATGCGATGCGTTTTGACTCCAGATATTGCGCCACACATTCGTTCGCCGAGAGCATGAACTCTTCAATCAAACGGTGGGCGATGTTGCGCTCCGAGCGCGTGATGCTCTTCATCAGTCCGAACTCGTCGAACTCGATGACGGGCTCGGGCAGGTCGAAATCGATCGATCCACGGCGCTGACGCTTGTGGTTGAGAATCAGCGCCAGGTCGCGCATCAGTTCAAAGGTGGGCGCGAGTGCAGCATAACGCTCGCGTGCCGCGGCATCGCCTTCGAGCACGTCGTTGACTGCGGTATATGTCATGCGCTCGGCGGACCGTATCACACCTTCGCCCAGTTCGTAGCTGACAATTTCACCGCTAGGATCGATTTGCATCACGCAGGAAAGAACCAGCCGGTCGAGGTGCGGACGCAGGCTGCAGATGTCGGTCGAGAGTTCGAGCGGCAGCATGGGCACGGCCCGGTCCGGGAAATAGACGCTCGTACCACGCAGTCGCGCTTCCTGGTCGAGCGCCGATTCAGAGGTCACGTATTGCGCCACGTCCGCAATGTGAACCTGCAACTCAAAATCGCCGTCGGCGAGTTTACGAACAGTTACCGCATCATCGAAGTCGCGCGCGGTTTCGCCGTCGATGGTGACGATAGGCAGCGCACGGAAGTCGCGTCGGTAACGCAGCTCTGACTTGGGGATTACGGCGGGGATGGCCTGCGCCTCTTCCAGTGTCGCGGCGGGAAAGTGGTGAGGCAGGTGAAACTTGCGGATCGTGATCTCTACGTCGATGCCAAAATCGTCCTCCCGGCCCAGAATTTCGAAGACACGGCCACGAGGGTTCTGCGTGGGAGTGGGCCAGTCTGTGATTTCGACGTCGACCACCACGCCTTCAAGGTCGTCCCAGTTCGAATGGCGGGCGGCTTCATCGCCCAGCACACGATCTACGGATTTTCTCTGCGACCTCTGTGTTTTGGATTCTTGACTAAACACAGGGGGCACAGAGGAGTCACTGGGGTATTCCATTCCTGGCGGGACGATGATTTCTTGCGTGATCTTGCTGTCCATCGGTTTCACATAATTGTGGCGGCTGCCGTGGTGGAAGACCCCAACCACGGTGGGATGCCCACGTACCACGGATCGCACGATGCGCCCTTCAGCGCGGCCATCGGGACGGGTAGCGACGATATCGACTAGTACGCGATCGCCATGCATGGCATTGCCGATGGCGTGGGGCGCAATGAAAATATCGCCCACCAGGCGCGACTTCATCGACGGACTCAACGAGCTTGCATCGGGAATGACAAAGCCGAAACCGTCGCGGTGCATGGTGAGGCGTCCAGCGACAAGATTCTTGTCGGCCGCCGGCTGCGGCAGAGCGTAGCGGTCGGAATTGAGCTGAATCAGTTCTCCGGCGGCGACCAGCTTCTGCAGATGTGTGTCGAGGTCTTTGCGGGCGTCGCCATGCAATCCCAGTTCCCGGACGAGCTGCTTGAATCCCGCCGAACGTTTCGGCTGGCGGGCAATCTGTTTCAGGATGGTGGAGTCGGAGAGCATCGGAGATTGACAGCTCTAAGGATATCCCACCGGCTGACACACACTCCGATCACTTCGGCGGAGGGATCGGCGCCGACAGGTCGAGATTGTGCATCACCACTATTTCCCAACGCCCCGCATTCTTCTCCATGACGAAGTTCAGCAACCCGTTGCGGTCGTGAAGGTTGCCTTGCGGGTCTAGAGCGCCGCTCATCTTCCAATGTACGTCGACAGCTGCGAGATCGGGGCGTAAGAAGCGCGTCTTTATGTCGGTGTATTCCTGGTGGCTCTTGCTGAAGATGGTTGTGAACACAGGCGCATGGAAGGCCTCTATCTTTGCTCGGCCCGTCGCGCCCACGCCACGAACGTTGGTGAAGTCCGCGTCTTCGGAAAACACCGCCGCAAACGCTTCTGCATCGTGATGATTCCACGCATCCACGAAGCGATCCGTAACCGCCCGGATCGCGTGCTCATCTGCTTCTACGCTCGTCTGAGCCATAAGCAAAATAGGAAACAAAAGAAAACAAACTGCGATCCTCATTGTCCCTCTGGTCCGGCATTCTGCCTTACCACGTGTCCCCGCCGCCACGCGGCGGCCACGCCCCCAAGACCCGGCGCAGCATAGCGATCTGCCCTACGTGGTAGCTGTTGTGCGCCACGTTCTGCCAGAGCACCGCCTCCAGCGTTCCTGCCACATTCCTATCTCCATCATGCGCGGTCTCGATCTGGCGCTGCATTTCGTCCGGAGAGGAATCTGCCAACGCGGCAAAATCAGCCAACAAGCCTGCAAAGCGTTTCCGCAGAACGTCCCATTCCTGTGCATCGGCGGGCGATGCAGCAGACGGAAAGCTCTCTGCAGCGTGCCCGGGATAGGCAGGCTGCTGGCCGCGAATACGGCGAAGTTCGTAGGCCATCCAGTAGTTCATGTGAAAGACAAGCTGGCCGATGGAGTGAGGAAAACCTGCAATCTGCCGCGCAGCCAACTCGGGAGAAAGATCTTCGACGCAAGCGAGAGGATCGACATGAGCGCCTTGGCCCCGGAGCAGTTCAGTGAGTGCGCGCGATGACATGGAAAATCGGGTCCCAGGTCTCAGGTGTTGGGTCTTAGGATACTGCTCAAGCTCTCCGATCCAGCAGCCTAAGACCTATGACCTAAGACCTTGCCGATTAACGCCGGCTCGCAAAGTATTTCTCTTCCAGAATCCCGCGATGATGTAGCTCGTGCCCGGCGATGATGTAGGCGATGCCGCGCACGCTGACTTCGTTCTTGTTCGCAGTTCCGCGTCGCATCCATGCGGCCTCATCGAGATTGCGCAGAAGCGAAAGCGTAGCGCGGCGCACAGCGATGAAGTCTTCGACTACATCCGTTAGCGGCCGATGGCCAAACGGACCGTTGCGCACATAATCGTCCTGCTCGAAGCCTTCGAGCGGTGTGGCATCGGCACGCGAAATGCGCAGAGCGCGGTAAGCGAACACTCGCTCCGTATCGCAGACGTGGCCCAGAACCTCTTTGGCGCTCCACTTGTCCGGCGCGTAGCGGAAGTCCCCATCTTTTTCGTCCTTGCCGGAAAGCAGCATCATGGTCTCGCGCCGCTGCTGATCCAGCGCGCGGAGAATATCCTCGCCCTGCACCAGAGAAATGTAGCGGCCGTAATACGGGGCATATTCATCGGGCTGAGGACGAGCTACAGTAACCGCGGGCGAGCTGATGGCGGCTGGTTCCAACATGGCGTGCTCCCAAAGAAATGAATCGTGCCTGAGACAAATCTTGAGCCAAGAGCATACTCCTGCGCGCTGTGGAAACATTCACCGGAGTCTGCCGTTTCGGGAATCCTTACACGGGTCTAGTGTCGAAATGGGCGGCCGGAGTGGCCAAACGGCCAAGCGTTAGAGGACACTTAAGTGATGTACCATGCTAGGAAACTATGTTGAAAATAAAGGTTTTCCACAGCGCTCAATATGAGACGGCGGAGTACAATTCGATTTGGTCACGCAAGTGCGGCCGTGATCCCTAATCCCAACTAGGAAAGGAACTGTGTAACCCATGTGGAAGCCGACGAATCAGCCTCAGACCCCCGGACGCCCGGTCGAACCGGAGCGCCCATCTATGCATACACCGAGCGCGCCTGCAATTACGATGGCGAATGAGCCGGCGGCTGCGCCGCGTCCGGCGACCGCCACTACCACCACTGCGGACCAGGCAACCATCGGAAAGTCGCTGGTGATCAAGGGCGAGGTAACTGGATCGGAGTCGCTCTACATCGACGGCCGGGTCGAAGGTTCAATCAGCCTGGCCGGGAACCGCGTCACCATCGGGCGCAATGGCGTCGTTGCGGCCAATATCAATGCCCGCGAAATCGTTGTGCTGGGCAAGGTCCGCGGCAATCTGACGGCTAGCGACCGGGTTGATATCCGCAGCGATGGATCGCTCACGGGCGACGTCGTGGCAGCGCGCATCTCGATTGAAGACGGCGCGTTCTTCAAGGGCGGCATCGATATTCGCAAGGGTGGCCAGCCTTCGCAGCAGAAGCCCAACGGCGAGGATAAGAGCGTCACCGCGCCTGAGCCGGCAGCGATCGGCGCCAGAGCCTAGGCTCGCGGTAGAGGCAGTCGTCGAAGATTAGTGGCGGAGTTCGCAGGATCATGCGAATGTCCGCCGCTTTGTTTTTGCAGGCGATTTTCCGGCGCGCCGCAGCGCTAAAGTGCAGGCAGGAATGTTGCACTATCGGTTGGGCGAATCGATTGCTCCGATGGCTGAACCCGCAGTACGATGAAGTAACGATGTTTTCGTCGACTCGCCCGGTTTGCTCGTCTTCCGCTTTTCCGCTTCGAGTTGGCGCGCATCATGATTGTCCTGGATTCTGAAACGGGGAGAAGTGTCTTTTGATTGAGTCGGGCCAGCATTTTCGGATATTCGTTCTCGCTTTCTGCGCTCTATTGTTCGTGACTTACTGTCCGGCGATCCTGCGTGCCGATACCGCAGCTTTTGACTTGAACGGACCGAAAGTCGACGTCCGCATACAACGCTCCGGTCATACCCTTCCCGTCTCCGAGGTTCCCAATCTGCAGGTTGGAGACCGGCTTTGGGTCCATCCTGATCTGCCGGATACGCAGTCGGTCCGCTATTTGATGGTCATCGCCTTCCTGCGCGGGTCGACCAATCCTCCGCCCGATTCCTGGTTCACCCGTGTTGACGCCTGGAGCAAGCAGGTCCATGACGAAGGCGTCTACGTCACCGTTCCTGAAGGAGCGGAAGAAGCGATCGTGTTTCTCGCGCCTGAAACTGGGGGGGCATTCAGCACCCTGCGCGCTGCGGTCCGGGGCAAGCCGGGGGCCTTTGTTCGTGCCGCGCAGGACTTGGAGCAAGCCAGCCTCGATCGCCAGCGCCTGGAGAAGTATCTTGATTCCGTCCGCGAGGCAGCGTTCGATCCCGAGCAGATGAAGGCGCGGAGCACCCTGCTGGCGCGCAGCCTCAACATGCGTCTCGACCAGCAGTGCTTTGACAAGCCCAGTGCCCAGCAGGCACCCTGCCTTACGCAGAACACCGATCAGCTCGTTCTCGACGACAGTCACAGTCAGACCATGGTTGCGGCCCTCAGTTCCGGAGCATCCAGCGACTTGATGGTGCAGGTCAGCGCCACTCCGACGGCGGGCGCCGGATACTACAGCGCTTATGTCGGGGCAATCGTGGACGTAGTTCGGATCTTGGGCACGGCGCACACCGCGCAATACCAGTACATTCCGGCGCTCGCGCTACCGAAGAAGGACGATCTGAATCTCCGCTTGAACACGCCGCCTTCTTTCAGAAACCCAAAATCCGTGATCACGATCGCGCTTCCGCTGGTTCTGCCGGCTGCCAATCCTCCATTGCGCACCATCGATGCCACGCAAGTCTTCTGCATCGATAAGCCATCGCTCGTCTTGCCAGCGGACGGAGCTCCGTTGGTATTTGCCACTGAGTTGGCGCATAACTTCGTGCTACACGTGGAAACGAAAACCGGCCCGAGCATCGATCTTCCGGCCGTTCCCGACGCGGCGCAAGGCGGCTTCGTAATCGATACCAAGGGCATGCAGTCGGTCGAATTGCAGGGCGAGGTCAGCGGGATTTTGCGCGGCGTTTGGGGCTTTCGTCCCTTCGAGGGTCCCCGTTTCCGGTTGCGCGGATCCAGTCCCGTGCAGTGGGTGGTTGCGTCCAAAGACGCGAGCGCCCTCATCGTGGGGCGCGATGATACTTTACATCTCGAATCTCCGGACGCCTGCTGCGTAAGTTCCGTCAGCCTGCGGGACGAAAAAGGCAAAGTCATCGAAGCAGCATGGAAAATCGCCAAGCCCGAAGAACTGGAAGTGAAGGTTCCCCTGCAGAATGCGCCGGCGGGAATGCTCACCGCGATGGTTCACAAGATGGGCACTCGCCAGCCCGACGAAATCGCCCTGCACACCTACTCCGAGGCGGGACGGCTGGATGCCTTCGACATCCACTCCGGTGACGCCGATGGAGTGCTCAAGGGCACCAGACTCGATCAAGTGACCTCGATCGACGTGACCGGCCTGCGCTTCACGCCAGATGGTCTGTCTCGCGCCAACCAGCGCGACGAACTGAAGCTGGTTTGCCATGACGCGTCAGTAAGCAAGCGGCTGCAGCCCGGAGATTCCATCGTGGTGCATGTGGCGCTCCAGGATGGCCGCTCCATGGATTTGAAAACAGCCGTTGAAGCCCCTCGTCCGCGCGTTACCGTGCTCAGCAAGAGTGTGCTGCCGGATTCGTCAGGCCCTCCCACCACGGTCAGGCTGGAGAATCAGGATGAGCTTCCTCAGGACGCGCGCCTGAATTTCTTTCTGAAGACGCAGGCGCCAGAAAACTTTCCTTCCACCGAGAAGATCGAGGTGGCCACGGCTGACGAGTCCTTCAGCGTGATGCTCAGCGAGAAAGATGGGAATCTCACGCCACAGGATTCCAAAACCATTTTTGCCGTGCTCGATCCCATGAAGTTGCTGGGCCCGTCCGCATTCGGTCCGTTGAAGTTTCGCCCTGTAGATGGCGATGGAACTGATGGAGACTGGCAGCCGTTGGTCACTTTGGTGCGAATCCCCGTTCTCGAGGGAATCCGTTGCGCGCGCGATGCGGAGAAGCAATGCACGCTGAATGGAGACAAGCTTTTTCTGATCGATGCAGTCAGCAGCGATCCTGACTTCACCAACTCCGTCACCGTTCCCGACGGCTTTGTTCAGGTGGCGCTTACGATTCCGCAGCCCAAAGGGAAGACTCTCTACTTAAAGCTGCGCGATGATCCAACGACGGTGGTTACGGCGGATGTTCCAATCTCAACTGCCTCGCCGTAGGCTGTAGTCGCTGGCAGGTTCGGAAGAATGGTTTGCCTCTACGCTCCCGCAGCTCCCTTGCCCTGAAAATTCACTTCCACCAGGCGCCGGTCTTCTTCAGACACTTTAAACATGGAGCGCGGTTTCAGGCTCATGAAGCTGGCCACAAAAACTTCGGGGATCTGGCCAATCCGCGTGTTGTAGGTGTTGACGTCGTCGTTGAAGAACTCGCGACGATCGGCAATGCGGTCTTCCAGTTCGCTGATGCGGGTCTGCAGCTTGAGAAAGTTTTCGTTGGCCTTGAGCTGGGGATAATTTTCTGCAACAGCGAACAGCCCACGCAGCGCCTCCGTTATCCGCAGATCGGCCTGCGCCTTCTGCCCGATGCTGGCCGCATTCATGGACGCCGCCCGGGCCTGCGTCACCGCCAGCAGCGTCTGCTGCTCGTGCTGCATGTATCCCTTGACGGTCTCCACCAGGTTGGGGATCTCATCATGGCGCTGCTTGAGCAACACGTCGATATTGGCCCACGCGCGGTCGTTGTCGTTGCGCAGTCGCACCAACTCGTTGTAGAGGATGACCACGTAGACCAGCACTCCCACAATAAACAGCAGAATTGCTGCCCCTTCGATAACGCCGCTGCCCATCGTTCTCGCGACCTCCGCCTCGACCTCGCTTCAGGAATGATTCCAGTGGAACAGCAGGCGGGTCAGGCACGCAAGTAACTGACAGGGCAGCGGCGAAAGTCATGGCATTCAGCCTGGAAACAGGAAGGGCCGAGCCCGCAGGCTCAGCCCTTGATTGCAAATCGAATTAACTACGGCTTACGCGGCGTCAAGTCGCAAGCGTGCTTCATTTCATCCAAGTTCAAACCACCGGGCGAAAACTCAGCGATCGCATAGCCGGTTCTGGTCTTGACTTCAACATTGAACACCTGGGCTCCAATCATGCCACGAATCGTGCCCTTGTCCATGGAAAGGAAACGTCCGCGAACCCAGTTCCATCCCTTATTGTCATGGCTGGCATCGATGCGAACCCTAACTTCCATTTTCGGTTGGCCCCAGAAACCCGGATAGTCGGGCCGTCCCAGCCTGGCGCCCGGATCGAAATCGGCGCGCTCATATTTGCCATCGGAGCAAACGATTTCGACCCGTGGCTTGTAATCTGGATCTTCCCGAAAATAATTGTTCGCCAGCAGTTCGAAGCGGACCTTTTTCGCTCCCGTCATCTTGTCTTCCGAACGGAACGCCATCCACTTGCCGCCGGTGGTAACTCCATCCTGCTCCCCCTGATACGGGCTCATCGCGCCCTGCTGAGCAAAGGCCGAAGCGGCCGTCAGCACCAGACTCGCAGCCACCGCAGCCAAACCAAAACGCCTCTGACTTCGAAACGAGTGCAATACTTTCAAGGTTTTCCTCCCACGCGAGAACATCCTTATATTGAACCCGGAAAATGCACAAGAGTTGCATGAGGGGAGTTCCAGGTTGAAAAATGGGCAAAGGAAAGACGAAGCTTTCGTGTTGATATGTATTTCTAGCGGGTATCGATTCTGAGGTCGATGTAAACCTGAGGGCGGTCGTCGAACTGGCTGACCGACCGGGTATCGCTCTTGCGGTTGTTGTACTGCGCGTAGACTTCATAGTCCACGTTGGAAAGTCCTGGGAAACGGTAAGTGCCTTCCTGTCCCACAATGTAAGTCTTCACAGCATGGGTACGAGTATTTGTAAGGTATACCACCGCGCTGACCACGGGATTATCCTGCGGGTCGAGCACTTTACCCAAAAGTAGCCGCCCTTGCTGCTTATCTTTCTTGTCGAGCGCGGCACCAGTCACGGAGAAGACGAGCAGGAGCGCACAGGTTAGGAGGGCAGCTTGGCGGGAAGTTCCTCTCAGAATCATGCGAGCCTTGTCGTTCCTTCTTTCGTTGCCCTGCTTCGGATGACTCTAGCGGGCCAGATGCAAACCAATGTCGACGCGTTCATCATACTCTATGTGAACCGGAACCTCTTCCACCAGATGCACGGGATGTCCATCGGTAGTTTTCACGCCCTTGAGATCGGCGCCTACAATGTAGTCATTCTTGCCGGCGGCAACGCGCAAGGCAAATTCGCCACGATGATCGGAATAGAGTTCCCACTTGGGCTTCTTATCGGAGGCCAGGCGAATCTTAATCTTCACCCCGTAGGCGGGATGATCGTCCGGTCCCCAGACCGTGCCGAAGATGAGTGCATAAGGATCGGTGGGTTTCAGCTTCTTTGCGCCGGACGCGGCATTCGCCAGAGGTGAAAACTGGAGGCTGAGGGCAGCGAACGCAAGCAAGAGCAACAGGGAAATAGAGGACTGGCGTGAAGACGGAAGACCAGGGCAGGCGCTAGGCGTCGTCACCGTCTTCAGTCTCCACTTCTTCTTCCTCTTCCACATAGCCTTCTTCAACGGCCTTCAATTCCAACGGGCTGGTCGTGACCACTTCGAAGTCTGTGCCACACTCCGGGCAGGAGACGATCTCGCCCTCGTCCACTTCTTCTTCTTCCACATCCAGATCAGTTTCGCATTCAGGACAAAGAACCATGTTTCCTCCGCTCCCATTAGATACCGCTGATAATATTTAGATTCTTCCCCCACGGCAGTGTCAAGTGGGCGAGTGCTGTAGGACAGAAGATTAATAATTTGACCGGAAGTATCCGCTGGCCTTGACATTCCGCACGCCGGAGATTACATGATTTCTCGCTTGAATAGAAGTTGCTGTATGGCCGCCGCACTCCTCAGCGCAGCCTCGCTGGCCCCTCATCAGGCAACTTCACAGAGCTCTGAAGCTACCCCGCCTGAACCCATGATCGTCGATAGCCGGATCTCGGCGGCTCTGCAACAGGTTTCGGCGGAGCGTATCCGGGCAGATATCGAAAAGCTGGTAAGCTTTGGCACGCGGTCGACCATCTCTCCCCAGGATGCCGCTGCCGTCCGCGGTGGACGCGGAGTTGGGGCTGCCCGGGAATGGCTCAAGTCAGAATTCGAGCGTTATTCCAAAGATTGCGGGGGCTGCCTTGAAGTCAAGACCGATACTTTCACCGAACCGGCCGGCGAACGCATTCCACAGCCCACTGAAATCACCAATGTTTATGCAGTTCTCAAGGGCACAAATGCGGAGAACGCGAAACGCATCGTGCTCGTGACCGGGCATTACGATTCCCGCAACAGCGATACGTTCGACACGAAAGGCGATGCTCCCGGCGCGAACGACGACGGTAGCGGCACCGCCGTCAGCCTGGAATGCGCGCGCGTCCTAAGCAAGCTGAAGTTTCCCGCCACGATTGTTTTCTTGACGGTGGCGGGCGAAGAACAAGGGCTGAACGGCAGCCGTCATTTCGCCAAGATGGCGAAGGACCAGGGCTGGAACATCGAAGCCGTCCTAAACAATGACATCGTCGGTGGCGACAAGAGTGCGGAGCAGGATCACTCCGTGGTGCGAGTATTTTCCGAAGGCCTGCCCGCCGCCTCCACGGACCAGGATATTCGGCGGATTCGAGCTTTGGGCGGCGAGAACGACTCCATCTCCCGGCAGTTGGCGCGTTATATCGTGGATGTAGGCAGCGCCTACGACACCGGCGTCAAACCGACGCTGGTATTTCGCCTGGATCGTTACTTGCGCGGAGGCGATCATTATTCTTTCAATCAGCAGGGATTTGCGGCCGTGCGCTTCACCGAATTCCGTGAAGATTTTCACCACCAACACCAGAACGTGCGCACCGAGAGTGGCATTCAGTTCGGCGACCTGCCTAAGTTTGTGGACTTCGATTATGTCGCGCACGTCGCGCGCCTGAATGCGGCAACGTTGGCGTCGTTGGCTTCGGCGCCGGCGCTTCCGGCGAACGTCCATCTCCTCATCAAGGACGTGGAGAATGACTCTGCGCTCACATGGGAGTATTCGCCTGGGGGATTGGCGGACCACTATGAGGTTCTGTGGCGCTCCACAACCGCTCCAGAATGGGAACACGTAGAAAATGTCGGGAACGTTACCCGTACAACTTTGAAACTTTCCAAGGATAATGTCATCTTTGCAGTGAGGGCCGTGGATGCCCGAGGACACCGCTCTTTGCCGGCGGTTCCGGAGCCTGAGCGCTAGATTCGCGGAGCCTGCAACCTGATACGATGGTTAGGATTTGGTTCCCCGAGTGGTAACTGAGACGCCGCCATGCCGATGAATCGTGGACGTACCATTTCGTTGAGCCTGCCCCCGTTCACGCGCTGGGTGAAGCGGCTGATCCTGACATATGCCGGAATTTGCCTGATGATGGCGGTCCTGAAGGTCGCCTCACCCTTCGCTCGGGAGTGGGTCATCGTTTACCTGGGACTGATCCCCAAGCTGGTCGTGCATGGGATGCTGTGGCAGTTAATCACCTACTCTTTTCTGCATCTCGAATTACTCCACCTGCTGTTTAATGCTCTGGCGCTTTGGATGTTCGGTTCACAGCTGGAGAGCGATTGGGGATCGAAGCGGTTCTTGGAGTTCTATTTCTTTTGTACGGTGGCGGCAGCACTGACTACAGTGGCTGTGAGCTACACGCACATTCTCGGACTCTCGCCAGCGACTCCCACAATTGGGGCTTCGGGCGGCATTTACGGCTTGCTGGTCGCTTTCGGTGTGCTTTATGGCGAAAGCGAAATTATGATGTTCCCGCTGCCATTCATGATCAAGGCCAAGTATTTTGTCTGGGGCATTGTGTTTCTGACTTTGATTGGAGCGATCCAGGAGACGGGCGGCGTAAACAACTTTGCACACCTTGGCGGATTGCTCTTTGGCTACCTCTACCTCAAGTTCTTGCCGCGAAAAGGTCTGATGTTTGCCACGTCCGAACGCTACTTCAGTTTTCGCAACGAGTATTACCGCTGGAAGCGGCGTCGGGCGGCGAAGAAGTTTGAAGTCTACATGAGCAAACACGATCGCAAAGTTGAGTTCGACGAACACGGAAACTACATTCCGCCGGATGATGGTCCGCGCAAAGGAAACGGCGGATCGAAATCGGGGTGGGTGAATTAGGCATTTCCCACGCCTCTACAGAAACTTCTGAAACTCCGCTAGCACCTCTTCCGGCAATCCTTCCCGTTTCCCCTTACCCTTGAAGCCCAAGTCGTGTCCAGCGCCTTCCACGATCAGCAGCTTCGTCTTCGCTGGAATCAGTTTTAGGGCTAGCTCAATTTCCTCGATCGAACCAAAAGGATCGCGCGTACCCTGCACGAAAAATGGGGGAGTATGCAAAGTAAAGAAATGTTGGGTGCGAAGCTGCGCAGATTTGCGCGGAGGGTGCAGAGGATAAGACAGTAAGAGCAAGCCGGGGATTTTTCCCGATTCCTTCTCGGTTTCCTCGGCGCACAGCATGCTCGCTTGCCTTCCGCCGTAGGAGTGTCCGCCAAGAAAAACCGTGCCGGTGGCAAGATTCCTCATCGCCATGACCGCATTCTTCAGTCCGGCACGATCCCGTTTGGCGTCGTGCGGTGCCGGTGGGCCGTAAGGCCGATCCTGCCGAAACGGCAGATCGCAGCGCAACACAAGGAAGCCCGCATGAGTGAAACTCTCGGCCAGCGCAACTAACAAAGGAGCCTGACAATTCGATCCAGCTCCGTGAGTCAGAACCAATCCTTTGCCGTTGGGATTCGCGGGTTGATGCAACAGGCCGCGCACGAACGGGTCAACCGTCACGTCAGTGAATACCCGTGGACTCGATTCAGCAGGCATTTATCCGCCTACCTCGGCCAGCTTCTCATAAACTTTCAGGATTTTGATTTCATTCCCCAGCCGCGCCCAGCAGCGCAACACTTCCGGATCTTCCTGGGCCGCGCTCCGGGCCTGCTCGGAGTTCCAGTAACGCAGCAGCACATAGCTCGAATCGAGGCTGCGATAAAGCAGATCGCGGCCGTATTGTTTCCTGGAGACAATAGCGTTGAGTTCGCGCATCGTCTCGAGCGCAGCGGCTTCCATGTCAGGCAGAGGCTCCCAGATCGCGATGGAAAGATATTCCTGCGACATACCCCGCGATTATAGCTTCCGGGGGCTGCGGCCGCGCTTTGCTTTCGTGTGAATGCTGGCGGTGACCTCTTCAGGCGTCACTGTATGCAAGCGCATCAAGTTGGTGGAACCGGAAGATTGGCGTGTGCCGGCCACAACTCCCAGCACATCTCCGGGCTTCAGCAATCGCCGATCCAGCAATTCTTTCTCGGACACATTCACCATGTGTTCAGCCGACAACGCCGGCGCACATTTTACCGGATGCACGCCCCAATAGAGGTTGATGCGCTGGGCGACGGTCGAGTTCGGCGTGAAGGCAAAGATGGGAGCCTCGGGACGGTATTTGGAAATCATCCGCGCCGTGTTGCCGGTTTCGGTGAAGACAGCGATTGCTCCCATGGGAAGGTCTTCCGCAGCGTGCGCGATGGATTCGCAGATCGTTTCGGCAACGGAAAGTCCGTGCCGCTCACGACGACGGCGGGGCTGCGTGAACTCTCCCATATTGCTCTCGGCCTCCACCACAATTCTTGCCATCATGGCAACCGCTTCGCGGGGATAGCGGCCGCTCGCGGTTTCCGCGGACAGCATGACCGAATCGGAGCCGTCAAAAATCGCATTGGCCACGTCGCTGGCCTCAGCCCTTGTAGGGCGCGGGTTATCGATCATCGATTCCAGCATCTGCGTGGCCGTGATCACAGGTTTGCGCCAATGGGCTGCGCTGCGAATCACGTGTTTCTGAATGACCGGAACCTTTTCCGGCGCCATTTCCACGCCCAGATCGCCACGCGCGACCATCACTCCGTCGGAGGCCTGCAAAATCTCATCGAGGTGATCGATGGCCTGCGGCTTCTCCAGCTTGGCAATCAAAGGAGTGTCGCTGCCGTGGCCGAGGACGATCTGCTTGACCACATTCACGTCGGCTGCGGTGCGCACAAAAGAAAGCGCCACGGCATCCACGCCGTGTTTCAGGCCAAACTCAAGATCCTTGCGATCTTTTTCGGTCAGAGCGGGGATCGATAAAGCCGTTCCTGGCAGGTTGATTCCCTGATGCTCGCCCAAGGTCCCGCCGTTCAGAACATCGCAGACCACATCTTTGCCGCGGATGGTACGCACGCGCAATTCGATGAGTCCATCGCGCAGTAGAATCCGCGCACCCGCGCTTACTTCGCGAGCCAGGTCCGGGAAAGTAGTGGAAATGCGCGTCGCTGTTCCCGCGACATCCCGAGGAGTGATCACCACGGTCGAACCGCTCTTCAGCACTACGGGCTCGCCGCGTTCCAGGCGTCCAGTGCGGATCTTGGGGCCCTGCAGATCCTGCAGGATGCATAAGGGCCGGCCTTCTTGTTCGGCAGCACGACGGAGGCGCTCGATGTTACGGGCGTGGTCCGGGTGCGAGCCATGAGAAAAATTCAGGCGAGCCACATCCATGCCCATGCGGAGCAGATCGCGCATGGCGGCTTCGGAGTGACAGGCCGGACCAATGGTGCAGATGATCTTGGCGCGGCGGCCGGCGGCGCGAGGTGCAAGCGAGGAAGAAAGTCCCGTGGTGAGCGAATCTTCTTTCGCGAGTTCCTGCTTGTGTTGTTTCATGAATGAAGAAATCAGACTCGCCCCAGTGAGAGAATGATTGTAAATGTTTTTGTGAGGCTATTCGTTTCCAAATACTACTTACACAAAATTCAACTGAATAGAGCTCGCTGAAGGAAACAACCTACGGACGGGGATGATTGATCGCGGTCAATTCTTTTCCCAGCATGGCGCGGGGGAACAGCATGGCGTTAAATTCGGCGCCAATGAGAATCACCAACGAGATCATGTACATCCAGACCAGCAGGGCGATCGCAGCGCCAAGCGATCCATAGATGAGGCTGTAATCCGCATAGTGCTGCAAGTACCAGCCGAAAAGCAGCGTAGATGAGAACCACAGGCCAGTTGCGAGCGTGGCGCCGGGAAGCACGGTATGCCACGGCTGGGTGCGCGGAACGGCGTTGTGATAGATGAGCGCAATTACCGCAATGCTGGTTAGAGTGGCGATGAGCCAGCGAATGCACGTCCACATCAACAGAATGTAGGCGCTGAATTCATGCGCAGTGTAGAAAAGAATAGTGGTCTCGATCCTGCTGCCGAAGGCCACCAGCAGTGTGGAGAACGTCATGGGGATGAGCGCGAAGACGACCAGCAGGAATGAAATCAAACGTTCTTTCACCAAGCCCCAGATTTTCGGCAGTTCATAGCAGCGGCGGAAGCCTTCCATCCAGGAAATCATGACGCCGGAAGCGGTCCACAGAGTAAGCAGCGACGTGGTGACCAGCAGGCTCACCGGACGCTGTGAAGACCCGCGCAAAAAATTCATGGCCGTATTGCTGCCCGCGGGTAAAATCCTCGACAACGCGTAGGAGATTTCCCGCAGGTAAGGAGCGCCCTTGCGCGATGTGGCCAATACCGATCCCAGGACCAATAGCGCTGGAAAGAAAGTGAGGATCAGGGAATAAGCAGACGCCTTCGCGATGGAAAAAGCGTCGTGCTGGAACGCTCGCCAAAAAGCCAATCGCACAAGACGCAGAAAGCGAAGCATCATTGGCCCTAGCTTAGGGCGAGGAGTCGCGGGAAGCAATGAAGGAAGCGGGCCAGGTTCCTCAAGTTGCAATCGCTGTGGAGTAGCGTGCATCTGTGTTTAGTTGCCAAAGAAGGGCCTCGGGGGCGAAACGAACTCGCCCCCGATTCCTCCCGTTAATTTGGCTTACTCCGCCGCCAGTTCCTCGGTTTCGCCCTCGTGGCGCATCATTTCGAGAGCGCGCTCGGCCTCTTCGTACGCTGCCGAGACTTCCGCCTGTACCTTGGCCGCGGCCTCTTCCATCTCTGGCGAGAGGCGCACGTTGCGGTAGTATTCCATGCCGGTTCCGGCAGGAATCAAGCGGCCGACGATGACGTTTTCCTTGAGTCCGCGCAGGTGATCGACCGCTCCCTGAATGGAAGCTTCGGTGAGCACGCGCGTGGTCTCCTGGAACGACGCCGCCGAGATGAACGAGTCGGTCGAGAGCGAAGCTTTCGTGATACCAAGGAGCAGCGGGCGTCCAGTAGCCGGCTTGCCGCCTTCCTTGATCACGCGCTCGTTCTCTTCGCGGAAGCGGAACTTGTCGAGTTGCTGCTCCAGCAGGAACGAAGTGTCGCCCACGTCCTCTACCTTCACCCAGCGCATCATCTGGCGGACAATCACTTCGATGTGCTTGTCCGAGATGTTGACGCCCTGCAACCGGTAGACTTCCTGGATTTCGTTCACCAGGTAAGCCTGCAGTTCCTTTTCGCCGAGCACGGCCAGAATGTCGTGCGGGTTGAGCGGGCCGTCCATCAGCGGCTCGCCCGCCTTCACGCGCTCGCCTTCCTGCACGTTGATGTGAACGCCGCGCGGGACCTGGTATTCCTTCTCGGTACCGTTATCGGCCTGCACATACAGTTTGCGCTGACCCTTCGAGACTTCACCGAACTTCACCGTGCCATCGATTTCGCTGATGACCGCGGTCTCATGCGGCTTGCGGGCTTCGAACAACTCGACCACACGCGGCAGACCACCGGTGATGTCCTTGGTTTTGGTAGTCTCGCGCGGGATCTTGGCCAGCACATCTCCCGGGAAAACCGTGTCGCCGTCCTGCACCATGAGGTGAGCGCGGGAAGGCATGAGATAGCGCTTGCTGCCTTTGCCTTTGACCACGATTGCCGGTTGGCGCTTCTCGTCGGGCGAATCGGCCACAACGTGTCGCGACAGTCCGGTAACTTCGTCCACTTCTTCGTGCAGCGTGACGCCTTCCTGCAAGTCCTTGAACTGCGCCGTGCCGCCGATTTCGGTGAGGATGGCGAAGGTGTAAGGATCCCACTCGACCATGACTTTTCCGAGCTGCACCTGATCGCCGTCGTTGACCTTCAGCTTGGCACCGTAGATCACGGAGTAGCGCTCGCGCTCGCGGTTTTTTTCGTCAACCACCGCGATCGAGCCCTGGCGGTTCATCACCACCAGGTCGCCGGACTTGGACTTAACCGTCTGCAATCCGATGAAGCGCACCGTGCCGTTGTTCTTGGCATCGAGGCGCGACTGCTCGGATACTCGAGACGCCGTACCACCGATGTGGAACGTACGCATGGTGAGCTGCGTTCCGGGCTCGCCGATGGACTGAGCAGCAATGACGCCTGTGGCCTCGCCGAGTTCCACCAGCCGTCCTGAAGCCAGGTTGCGGCCGTAGCACATGACGCAAACGCCGCGCTTGGATTCGCAAGTGAGCACCGAACGAATCTTTACACGCTCGATTCCGGCGGCCTGGATCGAAACAGCGAGTTCTTCGGTGATCTCGTTGTTGATGTCGACGATCACGTTGCCGTCGTAGTCCTTGATCTTCTCGAGCGAAACGCGGCCCACAATGCGGTCGCGCAACGGCTCGATAATCTCGCCGGCTTCGACGATACCCTGGACGTAAATGCCGTCCACGGTACCGCAATCGTATTCGCTGATAATGACGTCCTGCGCCACGTCGACCAGACGCCGCGTCAGGTAGCCGGAATCCGCCGTCTTCAGCGCAGTATCGGCCAAACCTTTGCGGGCGCCGTGAGTCGAGACGAAATATTCGAGCACCGTCAATCCTTCACGGAAGTTCGCCGTGATGGGCGACTCGATAATTTCGCCGGAAGGCTTGGCCATCAATCCGCGCATGCCGGAGAGCTGACGGATCTGCTGTTTCGATCCGCGAGCGCCGGAGTCGGCCATGACGTAAATCGGATTAATGATGCCTTCCTTATCGCGCTTCTGCATTTGACCGAACATCTCGTCGGCAACCTTTTCCGTGATGGCCGACCAGATTTCGATGACCTTGTTGTAGCGTTCGCCGTTGGTGATAGCGCCGTCCAGGTATTGCTGCTGAACGCTCACCACCTGCTTTTCGGCGTCGCGCACCAAAGTCTTCTTGCTGTCCGGGATGACCATGTCGTCGATGCCGATGGAAAGGCCGGCTCGGGTTGCATACTTGAAGCCGAAATCCTTTACTTCGTCGAGCATCTTCACCGTGGTCTCGAGTCCGAAGCGCAGGTAGCCGTAGTTCACCAGCGCGCCGATGCCTTTTTTCTTGAGCAAGCCGTTGATGAATGGCATACCCTCGGGCAGGTGATCGTTCAGGATGGCGCGCCCAACCGTCGTGTTGATGAAGGCTCGCTCCACGTGAACCGGTTCGGTGTGAATGATGTCCTGATCGTCGTAAGCTGTGGTCAGGTCGATCAGTTCACCGGTGTAGCGCAGTCGGATCGGAGAGAGTGTTTCCACTTCGCCCATTTCGAGCGCCAGCAGAACTTCTTCAATGTTGGCGAAGACGCGGCCTTCACCTTTCGCGCCCGGCTTGCCTTTGGTCAGGTAGTAAAGACCAAGCACCATGTCCTGCGTAGGCACAGTGATCGGCTGGCCGGAGGCTGGCGAGAGAATATTGTGCGAGGCCAGCATCAACACGCTGGCTTCCACTTGTGCTTCCGGAGACAGCGGAATGTGCACGGCCATCTGATCGCCGTCGAAGTCTGCGTTGAACGCGGTGCAGACCAGCGGGTGGATTCGAATGGCTTTGCCTTCCACCAGCACCGGCTCGAACGCCTGAATGCCCAGACGATGCAGCGTGGGAGCGCGGTTCAGCAGCACGGGATGGTCTTTAATGACCTCTTCCAGGATGTCCCAAACTATGGGCTCCTGCTGCTCCACCATTTCTTTCGCCTGCTTGATGGTGGTGACGTTTCCGGTCTGCTCCAGTCGGTGATAAATAAACGGCTTGAACAATTCCAGAGCCATCTTCTTCGGCAGCCCGCACTGGTGCAGCTTGAGTTCGGGACCGACCACGATGACAGAGCGTCCGGAATAGTCGACGCGCTTGCCCAGCAGGTTCTGGCGGAAGCGGCCCTGCTTGCCCTTCAGCGTGTCGGAGAGCGACTTCAGCGGACGGTTGTTCGCGCCACGCAGCACGCGGCCACGACGGCCGTTGTCGAACAGCGCATCGACAGCTTCCTGCAGCATGCGCTTTTCGTTGCGCACGATCACTTCCGGCGCGTGCAGATCCATCAGCTTCTTCAACCGGTTGTTGCGGTTGATCACGCGGCGGTAGAGATCATTCAAATCGGACGTAGCGAAGCGGCCGCCATCGAGTGGAACCAGGGGACGCAGCTCCGGTGGAATGACCGGAATTACGTCGAGAATCATCCAGCTCGGTTTGTTCCCGCTCTTGCGGAAGGCCTCGACCACTTTCAGGCGCTTCGTATACTTGAGCCGCTTTTGCAGCGAGCTCTCGTTCTTCATCTTCTCCCGCAGCTCGACGGCCAACCCATCGGTGTCGATACGCTTGAGAAGTTCCTTGATGGCCTCGGCGCCCATCATGGCCTTGAAGCCCGCCGGGCGATACTGCTGGTCGAGTTCGCGGAACTTGGTTTCGTCCTTGATGACCTCACGCTCTTTCACTGGAGCGTCGCCCGGCTCAACCACGACATAAGCCTCGAAATAAAGCACGGACTCGAGGTCGCGCAGAGAAATATCGAGCAGGTGGCCGATGCGGCTGGGCAAGCCCTTGAAGAACCACACGTGCGAGCAGGGCGACGCCAGCTCGATGTGTCCCAGGCGTTCGCGGCGAACTTTCGAGAGCGTAACTTCCACGCCGCACTTGTCGCAGATCACTCCGCGATGCTTCATTCGCTTGTATTTGCCGCACAAGCATTCCCAGTCGGTTACCGGACCAAAGATGCGGGCACAGAACAAGCCGTCGCGCTCCGGCTTGAAGGTGCGGTAGTTGATGGTCTCGGGCTTGGTGACTTCGCCATGCGACCAGCTCCGGATTTTTTCCGGAGACGCGAGGCTGATCTTGATGGCATCGAAATCGGCGATCGTGTTTTGCATTTCGAACGGGCTCGAACGAAACAAGGTGTTCCTCCGCTTCCTGCTCTCAAACAGTACCGAGTACCTAGTACCGGGTACCGAGTTTTTGCGTTCCGCGATTCGAGAGCTCCCATCCGCGGAACGCCTATTCGTCAAACTTGCCTAAGAGTGGGTCTAGCCCGAGTATCGGTTCACGACCGGGTACTCGGGACTAGGTACTCGGTACCGATTTCAGTCTGCCGCCGCGCTGGCCGCTGGCCGCTTCTCCCCCGTCTTGATCAACTCCACATCAAGACAGAGCGATTGCAATTCGCGGATCAACACGTTGAACGATTCCGGCACGCCCGGCTCCATGGCAGCTTCGCCCTTGACGATGGCCTCGTAAATCTTGGTGCGGCCGTATACGTCGTCGGACTTCGCCGTCAGCAGCTCTTGAAGAATGAACGCCGCGCCGTACGCTTCCAGCGCCCAAACTTCCATTTCTCCGAAGCGCTGTCCGCCGAACTGCGCCTTGCCACCCAAAGGTTGCTGGGTGATCAGTGAGTAAGGCCCGATGGAACGCGCGTGAATCTTGTCATCCACCAGGTGCGACAGCTTCAGCATATAGATGTAGCCCACGCAGACCGGCTGTTCGAACTGATCTCCGGTCATGCCGTCGTGCAGAGTCGTCTTGCCCGAGGTGGGCAGGCCCGCGTGCTCGAGCAGCGCCTTAATCTCGCCTTCCTTGGCGCCGTCAAACACGGGAGATCCCATGTAGACTCCGCGAGCCAACGTAGGCGCTAGGGCCTCCAGTTCTTCATCGCCCATTTCACCGATCGTGTCAGCGAGCTTCGAGTCCTTGAACAGGGCCTTCAACTCGCGCCGAATCGCTTCCGTGCGCGTGTTCTCCTTGAGCAAGTTGCTAACCTTCTCGCCCAGGGTGAAGCCCGCCCATCCCAGGTGGGTTTCAAGAATCTGACCCACGTTCATACGGCTGGGTACGCCGAGGGGATTCAGAACGATCTCCACCGGCGTTCCGTCCTCGAGGTATGGCATATCCTCTTCCGGCAGAATGCGGGCGATGACGCCCTTATTCCCGTGACGGCCAGCCATCTTGTCGCCAACGCTCAGCTTGCGCTTCATCGCGATGTAGACCTTGACCAGCTTGATCACGCCCGGCGGCAACTCGTCGCCCTTGGTAAGTTTTTCTTTCTTCTCGTTGACGATCTTCTTGAGCACATCGATCTGGCGCGAGGTCATTTCCTCGATCTCGTCGATCTGCTCATTCACCCGCGGATCCTTGTCGGCATACTTGATGCGCTTCAGGTTGCGGGTGGAGATGCGCTCGATCGCGTCGCGATCAAGAATGTTGCCCTTATTCAGCAAACGCTTGTTGGTGCGCTCGTCGTGCAGGTCGGCCTGCACTTCCTTGCCGCCGAGAATATTCTCCAGACGCTTGAGCCGCTCGTCGGTCAGAATGCGGATTTCGTCGGAGAGATTCTTCTCCAGCTTGCCGATCTGCGCCCCTTCGATTGCCTTTGCCCGCTCGTCTTTTTCCTGGCCCTTGCGGGAGAAGATTTTCACGTCGACGATCACGCCCTCGATGCCGGGCGGGCAGTAGAGCGAAGCGTCGCGCACATCGCCGGCCTTTTCGCCGAAGATGGCGCGCAGCAGTTTCTCTTCCGGCGTGAGCTGGGTTTCACCCTTCGGCGTAACCTTGCCCACGAGAATGTCGCCCTGCTTGATGCTGGCCCCGATGCGGATCACGCCCGCTTCGTCCAGATTGCGGAGCATCGACTCGCTGACGTTGGGGATATCGCGCGTGACTTCTTCCGGACCAAGCTTGGTATCGCGCGCTTCGATCTCGTATTCCTCGATGTGCAGCGAGGTGTAGTAATCCTCTTTGACCATCTTTTCAGACACGAGAATCGCATCCTCAAAGTTGTAGCCGCGCCATGGCATGAAGGCCACCAACACGTTTCGTCCGAGCGCCAGTTCGCCGTGGTCCGTGCAAGGACCGTCGGCGATAACCTCGCCCTTCACCACGCGTTGTCCCTTCTTGACCACCGGCTTCTGGTTGATGCAGGTGTTCTGGTTGGAACGCTTTAATTTGGTGAGCTGGTAAATGTCGCTGCCTACCTCGCGCGACAACTGCGTAGGGTGATGCTCGCCTTCGACGCGCACAATGATGCGGTCGGAGTCGACCGAATCCACGATGCCATTGCGTCGCGCCAGAACCACTGCGCCCGAGTCGCGAGCCGTCACGCCTTCCATTCCGGTGCCCACAATCGGCGCTTGCGCGCGGAGCAGAGGCACCGACTGGCGCTGCATGTTCGCGCCCATCAGTGCGCGGTTGGCGTCGTCGTGCTCAAGGAACGGAACCAGCGATGCGGCGACGGAAACCAACTGCTTGGGGCTGACGTCGACATAATCGACTTCATCCCGGCTGACCAGAACAAAGTTGCCTGCCTTGCGGGCGTTGACCAGCTCAGCCACAATCTTGCCCTTGTCATCGAGCTCGACGTTGGCCTGCGCAATAGTGTGCCGGTCCTCTTCCCATGCGGACAGGTAGAAGGAGAACGGATCGACCTGCGCCGGCTTCTTGCGCTTCTCTTTCAATTCGGCATTGATCTTTTCGATCTCATGTTTTTCCATGTGATCGCCGACTTTGTAATCGCTGTCGCCCGTGTTCACCACGGTGACGTAGTCGATCACGCGGCCGCCCTTGATCTTGCGGTAGGGCGACTCGATGAAGCCGTAATCGTTGATGCGGGCATAGCAGCTCAACGACGAGATCAGTCCGATGTTTGGGCCTTCCGGCGTTTCAATCGGACAGATGCGGCCGTAGTGCGTGGGGTGCACGTCGCGCACTTCGAATCCAGCACGCTCGCGCGACAGACCGCCCGGCCCAAGCGCCGAGAGACGCCGCTTGTGCGTGATCTCGGAGAGCGGGTTCGTCTGATCCATGAACTGCGAAAGCTGCGACGATCCGAAGAATTCGCGGATCGCGGCCATCACCGGCTTGGCGTTGACCAGGTCGTGCGGCATCGCCGTCGACATTTCCTGATACACGGACATTTTTTCTTTAATCGCCCGTTCCATGCGGACCAGGCCAATGCGGAACTGGTTCTCCATCAGCTCGCCGACCGCGCGCACACGGCGATTGCCGAGGTGATCGATGTCATCCACCGACCCAATGTTTTTACGCAGCTTCAGCAGGTAGCCGATGGTGGCGTAGAAATCGTCGGGATCGAGAGTGCGCTTGTCGAGGCTGGTGGCGTCTTGGTTCTCGAACAGCTTGATGTTGAACTTCAGACGGCCAACCTTCGAGAAATCGTACTTGCGCGGATCGAAGAACATGCCGTGGAACAGCGCCGTGGCCGTGTCCAAAGTCGGCGGATCGCCGGGACGCAGCTTGCGGTAAATTTCGATCAGCGCTTCCTGCGGAGTCTTCACCGAATCGCGCTTCAACGTCTGGCTGATGACCGTGCCCACGTCGTCGCGCTCGGGGAAGAACAGGCTCATCTCCACCACGCCGGAGTCGAGA
>Ga0074045_10001187_pt1 | contig 25430 bp, 21 predicted proteins | sample BogForMeECP23OM2_FD_94442 | JGI IMG/M metagenome (GOLD analysis project Ga0074045, IMG submission 94442) | Bog forest soil microbial communities from Calvert Island, British Columbia, Canada - Bog Forest MetaG ECP23OM2 | ecosystem: Environmental > Terrestrial > Soil > Wetlands ... | reverse complement strand
CGGATTGTGGTCGCGTGCTTCACCTCGTCGATTCACCGCATTCAGTTGGTGCTCGACCTGGCGCAGGAATACGGACGGCGCGTGGCGTTCGCCGGACGCAGCATGATCACGGTGACCGAGATCGCGCATTCGCTCGGCCTGCTGGATATTCCAGACGGCATTCTGCTGCGCCCGCAGGACGTGATGGGCCTGCCGGCGGAGAAGGTCGCGATTCTCATGTCCGGCACGCAGGGCGAGCCGATGTCGGCGCTGTCGCGCGTGGCGGTGGATAATCACAAACATATTTCGGTCGAACGCGGCGATACCGTGGTGCTCAGCTCGCGCATCATTCCGGGAAACGAAAAAGCCATCTTCCGCATGATCGACCACATGGAGCGGCGCGGCACGGACGTGATGTATGGCAGCATGAGCCCGCCGCTGCACGTTTCCGGGCACGGCAGCGTGGAAGAGATGAAGCTGGTGCTGAACCTGGTGCGGCCGCGCTACTTCATGCCGATTCACGGCGAGTACCGGCAGCTTACCAAGCACGCGCGGCTGGCCGAGCACTTGCGTTTCGCGGGCCTGGAAGATTCCTTCGTGATGGAATCGGGTGAGGTCCTGGAGATCGACAACCATGGCGCGCGTCGCGGCGGCCGCGTGCCGGTGGGCCGCGTGTGCATCGATTCGGGCTCGGTGGACGACGCGGTGCCCGAGATGGTGATCCGCGACCGCCGTCTGCTTTCCGAGGATGGAATCGTGCTGCCCATCATCACCATCAATCGCCACTCCGGGCGCGTCGAAAACGCGCCGGAGATCGTCAGCCGTGGCTTCGCGCTGGCCGAGGACGGAAGCGAATTCATGACACTGGCACGTGCGGTGGTGGCCAAAACCCTGGAGGGTTCCAACCAGGAGGAGAAGACGGATTGGGGAGTCATGAAGGAGAAGATCCGCGCCGACCTGAAACGCTACATCGTGAAGGAGACTTCGCGGCGTCCGCTGATCATGCCGGTGATCCTGGAGATTTGATCGAGGCCGCGGGAGTCGCGCCAGTTTCGCGTCTAGCGAGCGTCTTACGAATTGCGTCCATGGGAGTCCTTTCGGAATTGGCGTACCACTGAACCGATCGGCGTCATGGACCGATGACGGCAGCTCGATTTGACCCGATCGAATCGCGGCGGTCGCAAGATGGCGTTGCAGAAAACGCCCGGCCAGGGGATCCTACTCCACCTGGAGGTAGCACGCCTGTTTCGGTGGCGGACCCGCTGCTTCATGCCGGCACGCCTTGACAGACGACAAAAAGCGATCGTCTGTCCTACCTCCGGCTTCATCTCACGCCGCCGTGCGCCGCCGGACCTGCTTCTCGATCGTGCGCAGCGATTTCTGCTGAGTCACGATCAGTTCGTAGTCTTTCTGAATGTTCATCCAGAAATCGGCGCTCATGCCGAAGTGCCGGGCGAGACGCAATGCTGTGTCGGCGGTGATTCCGCGGCGCTCGTTGACGATCTCGCTGATGCGGGTGACCGGCACATGCAATTCCAGGGCAAGACCGTTGATCGAAATCCCCAGTGGCTTCATAAACTCCTCGCGGAGCATTTCGCCGGGGTGAACCGCCTTGCGGGTGATCTTCCAGCCGGCCTCGGGACGCTTGATGCTCATGTCTTCACTTACCTCCGTTCAGTGGTAATCCACGATTTCCACATCGTAGACGCCGTCGTTCTCCCATCGAAAACAGATGCGCCACTGGTCGCTGACGCGAATACTGTGCTGCCCCGCACGGTCACCCTTCAGCGCCTCCAGGCGGTTCCCAGGATGCGCATTCAGTTCGTCGAGCCTGTTGACCGAATCGATTTGGACCAGTTTGCGTACGACCTTGCGGGCAATCGAGTTCCAGCGGCGGCTCCTTCCGGTCTCGAAGAGCGCCCTGGTCTCCTTTTCCGCAAAGCTCCTGATCACTGGTTCCATTGTATAACGGTTCCCGTTATATTGCGAGCGTTATGGCTCGGTGCTTCGAGTCGTGCGGTATCGACAGACGACAAAAGGCGATCGTCTGTCCTACCTCGCGGTCGCGCCATCGCCGTGGCAACAGGCATAATTGAACTTATGGTGGATCGCACGGATCGGCGGCCGGACCCGGAGGAGTTGCTGCGGAGGGTGCAGGCCGGGGAGCGGCGCGAAGGGCGCGGGCGGCTGAAGGTCTTTCTCGGGTACGCACCGCGGGTGGGCAAATCGTTCCGCATGTTCGACGAAGGCCGACGCCGCAAGCAGCGCGGGCAGGACGTGGTGATTGGCTCCCTGCAGGGCAGTCCGACGCCCGACCTGGAAGCGATCATGGCCAATCTCGAAGTCATCCCACCCGTGCGCGAGAACCACGCCGGCCGCACCTGGGACGTGATCAACCTGCCCGCCATTTTCAAACGCCATCCCAGCACGTGTCTGATCGACGGCCTGGCTTACGACAATCCACCGGGCAGCCGCAACCCGCAGCGCTGGCAGGATGTCGAGGAGTTGCTCGCGCAAGGCATCTCCGTCATCACCGCCGTCAACCTGCAGCACATCGGCGAAAAGCAGGACGCAGTGGAGCACATCACCGGCAAGCGCGCGGCGAACAGCGTGCCGCAGGAGTTTCTGCTCGAAGCCGACGAGATGGAAGTGGTGGATGCGCCGACCGAAGCGTTGATTGGCCGCGCCCTCGACGCCAGCATGCCGGACCCGCGCCAACTGGCGGAGTTGCGCGAGATGGCCTTGCTGCTGGCCGCCGACGTGGTCGAGCGGCAGCTCCAGTCGTACCTCGACGATCACGGCATCGCCGTGCGCTGGGGCGCGCAGGAGCGCATTCTGGTGTGCCTCACGGCCCGCTCCAACGCCAAGGCCATGCTGGAGAGCGGACACCGCAACGCGCTACGCTTTCACGGCGCGCTGATGGCCGCGTACGTGACGGAGTCGCGGCTGGACGCCGCGGACCGGCAGCGTCTCAATTCCAATCTGGATCTGGCGCGGCAGTTAGGCGCCGACGTGCACCAATTGAGCAACGACGATTTCGTCGAGGCCATCCTCGATTTCGCGCGCGAGCAGCGCATCACGCAGGTCTTCCTCGGCCACACCGGCCGCGAGCGGCGTTGGTGGGAGCCGCGCAGTCCGGTGGACCGGCTGATCGACGCCGCCGAAGATTTCGATGTCCGCCTGTTCCCGCACCGTGAGGATCAATGAGCGAACGCCACAGGGGTCGTCTGAAGGTTTACATGGGCTATGCGGCCGGCGTCGGCAAGACGTACCGCATGCTGGAGGAAGCGCAGGCGTTGCAGCGGGCGGGGGTGGACATCGTGCTCGGTTACTTCGAACCGCACGGCCGCAAGGAAACCATCGCCATGACCGAGGGTCTCGAGCTCGTCCCGCGCCGCACGATCCGCTATAACAACGCCTCCTTTGAGGAGATGGATACCGACGCCGTACTGCGGCGCCGGCCGGCGGTCGCGGTGGTCGATGAGTTGGCGCACACCAACGTGCCGGGAAGCGAGCGGACCAAACGCTGGCAGGACGTGCACACGCTGCTCGACGCCGGCATCGACGTGATCGCCACCATGAACGTGCAGCACCTGGAGAGCCTCAACGACCAGGTCTGGCACGTCACGGGAGTGCGCGTGCGCGAAACCGTGCCGGATTGGGTGATCGACGACGCCGACGAGATCGTCTTCGTCGACCTGACTCCACAAGCGTTGCGCAACCGGCTGGAGCGCGGCGTGGTCTATGCGCCGGACAAGGCGCAAAAGGCGATGGACCATTTCTTCACCGAGACCAACCTTTCGGCGCTGCGCGAAATGGCCATGCGGCACGCCGCGCACGAAGTGGAGGAGAAGCTGTCCGCCGACCCCCCGCTGGCTGTCGTGGACGTCCTAGCCACCACCGGGAGCGGCGCGCAGCCACGGGTGAACGTGGAGCCGCAGCGCAAGGAACGTATTCTTATCTGCCTCACCGGCAATCCATTTTCGGCCGCGCTGATTCGCAGGGGCAAGCGGGTGGCGGATTACTTGCATGCCGATTGTCTGGCCATCCACGTGGCTGCTCCGGCCGAGGACCGCGATGCGGTCGAGCGGCACCTCAGCTTCGCGCGCAACCTGCGCATCGAGGCCCACGTCGTGTACGCGGCCGAGGTTTCGCTCGCCATCTCCGATTTCGCCCGCCAGCAGCGCATCACGCAAATCTTCATGGGCCGCTCCGCCCCGCGCCCTTGGTACAGCAGGCGCGAAACCGTGGTGCAGGCGGTGGCCGCGCATTCCCGCGAGATGCAAGTCATCATCGTGGCATCGAGAAGGAGGTAGCCGTGCGGACAATATGAACCACATTCGGTTTATCGTGGTGGTCGCTGTGGCTCTGGTCTCCGCGGCGCTGTGGCTCGTCATCAGGTTGGCCTACATCACTCCCAACGGCAGCAGATGCGATGAGGTGAACCTCCGCAATCACCAGCGCCGCCTGCTGTGGTGGTCGCTAAGGGCGATCTTCGTCGACGATATCCTCGGTCCGGCCGTCTGGGCCCCTTCCGGACACGGCGCCTTGCTTAACGTCACCTCCGGCGCTAAAGGCGACGCTCGAGAATGTTATTACGTGGATTTCGTTTCGGGAAAGACGCGCCGGGTATGGTACGACTCTGCCTTTGAAGTGGTGGGATGGTCAGGACACGGAAGCCAGGACACGGCCGAACACAACCCGAATCGATAACCTCTGGGCTCCGTTAAGCCGCATCCCTGACTTCGACGATCATCTGCTTGCCGAGGGCGGCGAGCGCAGCCTGGATCTTCACGGCTTTGGTGGCGTGAGCGGGATCGAGCATACGGCGGATCACCCGCTCGTGGACACCAAGGCGGCGGGCCAGCTCGGAGTTGTTGACTTGGCCGTCGCGCATCGCCAGATAGAGCGCCAGTTTCGGTGCCAGCCAAAGCGGCACGGGCACCAGACGCTGACCACGTTTGGCGGGTGAGGGCGCCGGAATCTCTTCCCGGCGCGACAGGCGAATCGAGAGATCGGATCCAAGGGCGTCCATGGCTTCCTCCATCGCCTCGCGATCGTCCTTACCGTCGGTCGAGACGCGAGGCAGATCGACAAACTCGACGAGGACTCGGCCATCGCTGCCGCTCGTGAGTTTCGCGGGATACGTAAAGGCGGACATGGATTCATCTCCTATAGGTCGTGCGGATCGATCTTGAGATCCCTGCAAATTGTGGCCAGCAGGTCGCGGCCGATTTCCTTCTTCCGATCCTTCAGGGTCGTGAATCGTTGCCGAAGTACAGGCGGCCGTGGCTTCCCTTTCCCTTGACGGCGACAAACCAACAGGTGGCCTTTCCGCGCCGCGCCAAGATTCGCACTCGACGCTCGAATTCCGCGCCTTTCATTTTCTCAGTATCGGACATTTATGTCCGAGCGTCAAGTAGTCGCCGCCTGCGTCCCGGCTGTCGTGAGAACACCGCAACCTCCGCAACACAGCCACACTAGCCGGGTTCAGAAGAGTGTGCATTTTCATGACTCGCCCTGTCTCCGTATCGCGTGGCTGGCGGCTGCCAGCGTGGTTGGCGCTTGGAGCCAATCAACTGCGCCGCTGGCGGCGGTGAACGCGGCGAGCTATGTGTCGCAAATCTCACCGGGAGGTATCGCCACTGCTTTTGGTTCCGGCCTCCCTACCGATTCGAACACTGCGGTCAACATCTGCACGCCGGGCAACCCTCCCACATCATGCGCGCCGGCCACTGTATTGGCGGCGTTTCCCACCCAGATCAACCTGGTGGTGCCGGATTCGATCGCGGTTTCCGAGGCGGTGGTTCAAGTCGTTCACTCTGGCGCGGTGGTTGCCTCCGGAAGCGTTCCCGTGTCCATTCTCAGTCCCGCGGTTTTCACAGCCGACAACAGCGGCACCGGGATCTTAAATGGCCAATCCTACGATGGAGGCCAATACAACGCAGTCTACACAGTTGCCAACACGCCTCCCGGGATCGTGCCACGCGCTGTCTCTCCAACCAGCGGCTCCGGTCCGAACGTGCTGATCTTGTATGGCACCGGCTGGAGAAACGCTAGCGCAGCCAATGTGCAGCTTTCCGTGGGCGGCATACAAATGGCGGCGAACTACGCAGGGCCGTCGTCGTTTCCGGGACTGGATCAGCTCAACGTACCAATCCCTTCCGGCCTGGCGGCGCAGGCGGCGCAGATCGTGAACGTTTCGATCTCGTTTCTCAACGCTCCCGGCAGCAACACCGGCGCATACAGCGCAAGGACCGTTTCATTCTGCCTGGCGGGCGAAACCGGCGATCGGGACTGCCCGGCGGTGCCGGCTGCCGTGCCATCCTGCACGGAACCGCTGCCGGGATTGGCGGCGCCTTACGCACCGCACGGCATCTTTGTCTTGCAGTTTCCCGGATCGGACTTGACCCCGGTCACGAAATACATACAGGCACAGCCCACGGTGTGCGGCGCCAACCTGTTCGTCGTTTGGAGCGCGGTAGATCGGGGCAACGGAAACTACAACTGGACTGAGATAGACCGTCAGATGAACCAGTGCGTGCAAGCCGGCAAGAAGGTCAACCTGATCGTATGGGGAGTTAGCGACGGGGCCGCTAACAATGCAACACCATCCTACGTCTTGAACGACCCAAACTACAAAGCCGTGACCTGCCAGGATAACGGCGCGCCCGTGCAATACCGGTCTATTACGCCGGCAGTTATCAGGCCAACTACAAGACATTCGTCCAAGCGGTGATGAACCGCTATGGCAGCAACGACAATGTGGGCTACATCCGATTTGGGCTGTCGCGCGGCGGCGAAGCCTATCCCACCTGTCTAAACCAGATGATGGCGTTTTCCGGTTTTTCCGCCATCGGCCAATTCGATGCGCAATGGGAAAGCTACCTCACCGAAATGACCCAGCTCCAGAAGGGCCTGCAGACGCAGATCATCGATGCCGGAGGGCGCGCCGTTCAACTGATGGCCGCGCTGAATCAGTACGGGAACCCGGTGCAGTATGCGGTAGCGGACTTCGAAGCCACCAACGCCAAATCTCTCGGCTTCGGTTTCGGTAGCCAGGGCCTCAGCGCCAGCGACATCGCCAACTACGATGAGGGACAGCCCTGCGCGTCGGATTGGTGCAACGCGTTCGAGAACGGATACGGCCTGGTTCCGCTGGAGCTACAGACCATCGCCGCCAGCGATCCGACCAACGCGCCGGGCGGCACTGGGACAATGGTCGACCTGCTTCCCTTCGCGCTTGGCCTCCACGCGCAAATCTTCGAAGTCTACATCCAGGACCTGCAGGTGGCCTACGATCCCACCAGCCCGTACTTCGCGCAGTACAGTCAGGCGTACCAGTCGGTGTTCGAGCAGACCGCGTCGAAGCTCGGGCTCGCCACCGTGCAATGAAAGCGGCTATTGCACGGCGATAGTGACTGTGTTCGAAGTTACGCCGAACATGGAAATCGTCACCGGGACGGCGTCTCCGGTAGTGGACGAAGCGGGCACCAGCGCGTTGACCTGATACAGGCCAGGCCAGCCGGGCGCGAGGCCCGAGAAAATTGGAACGACCGGCACTCCACCGATGGTCACCGTCGGGGTGACCGTGGTCTCGGAGAGCGGAATACCACTGCTGGGAGCCGGCAAACCGTCGGCCGGCTGGTTGCTCACCGCGCCGAGCCCGGTGCAGTAAATCAGGATGTACGTGACGCCGGCGATCGCGGGGTGGGAGGCATCGACCAGGACGTATGACGAGCTGAGGATCGATCCCTGGCCAGTGCCAGCGGAGTTCTGGCTGAAGATGGCCGGCGCGACCGGCGCAATATTGACGATTTGGCCAGTGCCGGTTTGGCCGCTCAGAGTGGCAGCCAGACTCGCTTGCGACTGCCCGGTCAATTCCCAGGGAACCTGGAAATTGACCTGATCGCCGGAAACATAGAACAAGGGCACGGGCGTCCCGCTGCCGAACTTCAGGGACAAGCCGGAAACGCTGGTGGGGAGCGGCGATTGAGTTTCGTCGGCACTGGAGGTCAGCAGAAAGTCGCCGAACGCCACGGCAATACTGCCGGGGGCAATCGGGGCCGTGTAGCTGGCGGCGTTCAAGATGCCACCCGCAGTGATGGTCGGGGTCGAAGGTGGGGGCGGCGGCGGGGTGACCGAACCAGCCTGCGACACGACGACGGGCACACCCGCAATGGACACGACGCCGACGCGAGCCACATCGGAATCGGCGGTGGCTATCAGCGAGACCGTCGCCGTCCCAACAAGGCTGGTATTGCCGGAATAGGTGATCCATGGTGGCAGGCTTTGAACCGCCCAGTGACAACCGGGGGTGGTTTGAACGGTAGCAATGAGGGTGTTGCCGGCAGCGGGCACGGACGCAAATGAAGACGGGCTGACGGCGTACGTGCACCCGCCGCCGCCAACAAACAGAGCGCGAACCCGCTGATTTCCGCTGTCGGATACGAAGACGTCGTTGGAAGCGTCCACGGCAAGGCCGGTTGGGGCGTCCAGTTGCGCGTAAACGGACGAAGCGCCGTCGCCGCTGAACCCGCCACTGCCGGTTCCCGCGAGGGTGGTAATGATCCCGCCGGTTACCTTGCGTATGCTACTGCTATCCAGGTCGGAGACAAGAAGACTGCCTAGGGAATCCACGGCGACGCCTTCCGTCGTGCCAAGTAGGGCATTGGTGGCCAGCCCACTGTTGCCGGGGAAAACGTTGCCGCCGCCGGCAACCGTGGTAATCGCGCCGCCCGCCACGACTCGGATCCGATGGTTGAGCGAATCCGCGATGTACAGATTACCAGCGGCGTCCACAGCGACGCTCTCGACAACCGACAACGCGGCACTGGTGGCCGGACCGTTATCGCCGGTGAAACCCTTGGTCCCCTTCCCTGCCACCGTGCTGATCACACCGCCCGCGATCTTGCGGACGCGATAGTTACCGGTGTCGGCGATGTAGATGTTCCCGGCCGAGTCCACGGCGACGCCTTGGGGATTGGATAACTGGGCGCTGGCGGCGGGGCCGTTATCGCCGCCGTAGCCGGCGGTCCCGGTCCCGGCAATCGTGGTAATCACGCCGTTAGAGATCTCGCGGATACGGTTGTTGCCGGAGTCGGCGATGTAGATGTTCCCGAGTGAGTCCAGGGCGACGCCTCCGGGAATGTCTACCTCCGCGTTAGCGGCCCGGGCGGTGTCACCACTGAAGCCGGGGAACCCGTTGCCCACCACGCTTGTCAGGTCGAAGTCGGCGACCTCGCGGACACGGTTATTGCCAACATCGGCGATGTACACGTTGCCGGTGGAATCGACGGCCAAACCCAGGGGATTCAGCAACTGGGCATTGGAGGCCAGGCCCTTGTCGCCGACCGACGTGCCACCGCCGGCCACGGTGGCGATGGTACCGGCCGAAACCACCCGGACCCTGCTGTTGCCACAGTCGGCGACGAACACGTCGCCGTAAGGATCCACAGCAATACCGAAGAGGGTACTCAACTCGGCTTGGGCCGCCAGCCCGCCGTCGCCGCTAAAGCCGGCCGTCCCATCTCCCGCTACGATGCCGATGACACCGTTGGTGACCTCGCGCACGACATAGTTGCCGGTGTCGGCAATGAAGAGGTTGCCGTTGGTGTCGACTGCGATGGCAGCCGGTCCGCTCAACTCGGCGTTAACCGCCAAGCCGCCGTTGCCACCGGAACCAGCCAACGTGCTGCCCACCATAGTAGCGATGACACCCACCGACACTTTGCGGATGCGATTTCCATCCGCAATATACAGGTTTTCGTTGGCGTCCACGGCGACTGCTTGAGGAAAGGCCAACTGGGCGCTGGTGGCCGTGCCGTTGTCGCCGCCGTAACCGAATACCCCGTTTCCGGCCGCAGTGGTGATGACGCCGCCGGACACCTCGCGGACGCGATAATTGCCAGTGTCGGCGATGAACAGGTTGCCGTAGGTATCCACGGCAAGGCCGAACCCGTACTGGGAGCCGGCAACGGGATTCAACTGAGCGCTGGCCGCCGGGCCACCGTCGCCGCTATAACCGGGCAATCCCGTGCCCGCCACCGTCGTGATGGTACCGCCTGAGATCTTGCGCACGCAGTTGTTGCCGGAGTCCGCGACGTAGACGTTGCCAGCCCCGTCCACGGCTACGCCTGTGGGGTTGAACAGTTGCGCGTTGGCCGCGGGGCCATTATCGCCGCTGTAACCGGGCGTCCCGTTTCCCGCCACCAGCGTCAGAGTCCCGCTCGACCTTCCCTTGCGCACGACCACGTTGTAGTCGAGCAGCGCCGCGTAAAGATCTCCGTACTGATCGACCACAATGCCGCTGACCCGCCCGATGCTGGCGGATGCACTCGCAACGTTTACCGGCAGCCCACCTCCGGCAATCGTAACGATGGTGTAGTTTTGGCCGAACGCCGAATACGCGACGGCCAGGATCAGCAATAAGCAGCGCAGCTCTCGCACGTCATGCCTCCCGAAACAACGCCAGATTTTAGCAGATATAGTACGGCTGGAGCCGCATCGCGGTCAGTGCGCGATGTTGCTACCCATTGGAATGGAATTGAAACCGGTTCCGATTGCCCATGCCGTTGGAGTCGCCGGTGGCAATTCACGCCATGGCTACGCGGGCGCTGGCCAGCATGCCGCCCGCCGGTCCGAAGCCGCAACGCCGCGAAAGCCGAACAAAACCTTCCAGATAGCATGGCCGGTCTCAGCTTTCATCGTAACGCACCACCATAGGCTCTGTGCCGGAGCAGGCGCGCGCCATGGACTCATTCGAACATAGTCCGCTCGCCGTTCACTATCCGCCAGACGCCGGACGGGTTGCCGGGACGCAATTCCTCGGGCAGGAAGGATGCCGGAGCGTCCTGGAAGCAAACGGGCCGGGCGAAGCGTTCGATGGCGCGGCCGCCCACCGACGTGCTGCGGCCGTCGCCGGTGGCTGGGAATGGGCCACCGTGGACCATCGCTTGGCAGACCTCGACGCCGGTGGGATAGCCGTCAAAGACGATCCGGCCGGCGCGCGCTTCGAGCGTTACCGCCAGGCGGCCCGCGTCGTCCTCGTCGCCGGAACCCAAATGAATGGTGGCGGTGAGGTTCCCTTCCATGGCAGCGATTTCGAGCGCCTGCTCCAGCGTGCGGTAGCGGACCACCAGCGAAGCCGGCCCAAACACCTCGGCGCCAAGATCCGGATTGCCGAGAAAAGTCTCGGCGTCGGTTTCGAAAAGCGCGGCGCCGGGGCCATCGCCGGCGGCTGCCTGCGCCACTCGATGCACGCGCGCGTCGCGGCTGCGCCCCTCCACCAGCAGTCGATAATTCTCCAGGATCCCGGCGTTCAGCATCGGCGCCGGCCTGGTTGCGCCGATCTTCCTGCCCAGCGCGATCACCAGGGCGTCGCCGGCGCGTCCCTCTTCTACCACCACAACACCGGGATTGGTGCAGAACTGGCCCGCCCCCAAGGTCACCGATGCGTGCAGCCCACCGGCGATTTCGTCGCCGCGCTGGACCAGGGCATGGGGCAGCACAAACACCGGGTTCACGCTGCTCATTTCGGCGTAAAAGGGGATCGGTTCCGGCCGTGAGCGTATGATTTCCGCCAGCGCCAGGCCACCCTTGCGCGAGCCGGTGAACGCGACGGCCTTAATGAGAGGGTGCGCCACCAGCACCTGCCCGATGTGATAGCCGCGACTGATGAGCAACGAAAACACGCCGTCCGGCATGAGTGTCTTGCGCGCCGCTGCGTCGATGGCCAAGCCACACATCTCAGCCGTGCCCGGATGGGAGAAGTGGGCGTTGACGACCACCGGGTTGCCCGCGGCCAGGGCCGAAGCCGTATCTCCGCCGGCAACCGAGAACGCCAGCGGAAAATTGGCGGCACAGAATACCGCCACCGGACCAAGCGGACGCAGCATGGAGCGCACATCCGGTTTGGGAGCCGGCTTACGTTTGGAATCGCCCGTATCGATCCGCGCATCGACCCAGGAACCCTCCTCGACGATGCCGGCGAAGAAGCGGAGCTGGTTCGCCGTGCGATCCAGTTCGCCCCGGACGCGAGCCTCCGGCAGCGCGGTTTCGAGCACCGCGCGCTCGACCAGGGCCGTGCCGAAGGATTCCAACTGCGACGCTATTTCGCGCAGGAATTCCGCGCGCTGACTGCGCGGCAGCGTGCGATAGCCAGCAGCGGCCGCTGCGGCAAGCGCGACCGCTTCATCCAGGTCGCGGTCGCCGGCCGAGTGAAACGGCGGCTCCAGCCGCTCACCCGTGCGCGCGTTGACCGCATAGAAAACGCCGCCCGACCCCGTGGCGCGGCGCGTGCCGATGATGGATTGTCCGCTGAGTTGCATGGCCGATCCGATCGCTGAGTGTAACGCGGCTCAAGGCAGCTTGGCGATCGAATCGATCAATCCTCCGTTCCGGCGCAGCACGTTCCAACGGGCCTTCTCGAGCGCGTACTGAGCGTCGTAAAACGCGATCCACTTATCGTTCTCGACGAGGCGCGCTTCGTCCACCTGGCGCATGGTCTGACGGCCTTCCTGAAACTGAGCCAGGGTGACGGTAATCTGCTCACGGGCAACTTCGAGATCGAGCCGCGCCACGTCGGCGGCGGTTTGCGCGCGGCGGGCGGCGCGCAGGGATTCGGCCAGATCGGATACGATGCGGTTGCGCGCATTGGACAACTGGATTCGCAAGCGGCTCAGATCGGCCTCCCCTTGCGCTGCGGCCGATTTCACGCCCGGCACAAAGATCGGCACCTGAAACGAGACTCCGAGTTCGCCATTGTTGCGCTGGAAGTGGCTGAAATACTCCGTGTAGTTGTTAAACTTGGCGAGCATGGAGTATTGGGCCACCAGATCGGCGCGGGGCAGGCGCGCGGCGGCGGCTCCGCGCATCTCGAGCTGCTTGGCGGCAATCTGCGATTCGAGACGGCGCAGCTCGCTATTGGAGGCGAGGGCGGATTCAGCGGCCTGCTGCTCGTCGGTGGGCAACGGCGCGGCTGGCCGTTCCTGGGCGACTGCGCGGACGCGATCCTCGGCGGCGAAGCCGAGCGCCACCGCCAGATCGGTTTCGGCGGCGGCTTGCTCATCGTCCACGGCCTCGACGGCCTGACGGTCGCGAGCCAGCGTCAGCTCGGACCGCTTCTCGGCGACGGGCAACGCGCGACCCTCGGCAACCTGGGCGCGGATGGAATCGAGTACGGCCTGCTGGCGCTCGATAGCGGTGCGGGCCAGCGCCGCCACACGCGCGGCGCGCTCGGCGTCCAGATAGAGCGCGATGGCACGATAGAGCACTTCATCGCGTTGGCTGGCGACAGCGATGGCGGCGCCGCGGGCGTTCTCCTTGGCGCGTGCCAACTCCAGGCTCTGCTGGCGATTGAAAAGGAACTGCTGCGCGACGGCCTGCACCACGCTGGGCGCCGAGCCTTCGATGCTCGACGGGAAGCCATTGGTGTATGCCAGCCCGCTACCGGCTGTCAGGTGCGGCAAAAATGGGTCGCGCGCGACGCGAATCGCGGCCCGCGCCTTCGACTCGTCCAGCCGCGCCAGGGCTACCTCCGGATTCTGCCGCACCGCGAGTTCCATGGCCTGGCGTAGCGTGAGCGAATGGACCTCGGCGCGCGCTAGAGCCGCCAACGCGAGCAAAGCAATCGTGATCTTCGACATGCATTCATTGTAGTGAGTTGGCTGTGCTTCGAATACACGCTCCGGTTTGTCGAGACCACGTTCCCCAACCGATTCGCGGCGACGGAGCTTTCCGATCCAGTTCGTGCCTGGCGAGCGACGTGCGTGGACCCACCGAGCCAGGCCCTGGGCAAGAAGCCCGGGCATGGATTGCCGCTGTCGAATCGCCCGATCATCTGCTAAAATTAAGGCCGGAGTCGCTGAGGCGGGACAAGTACCGAATCCAGCTTCCGCGGCGCCACACCAAAGTCGTCCAATTACACCCGGGCCACCCTAGCTCAGTTGGTAGAGCGGCTGATTCGTAATCAGCAGGTCGCCGGTTCGACCCCGGCGGGTGGCTCCATCTTCCCCTGAACTATCCATCGAGCGGAGGATTCGATTTACAGTCCGCGCCTACCGCGACGACATCGAGCGAGCTTGGGGCTGAGCCTCGCGCAAATCAGTGGTGCACGACGCTAATCGTGGTAGTCCAGAACCCGGAGTTGTCGGTGAAATGGTCGTCGTTGACGCCCAGAAACAGGCGGCCGGCGGACCCTGGCGGCACCGTTCCCTGCATGCCGATTCCGAAGATGGTCCCGCCGGCTCCCACGCGGCCGATCAACGACCAGCAATTCAGTTGCGGTGCGGGAACTCGTCCAGGCGGCTCGCCAAACAACTTCCTGGAGTAATCGCAGTTCGGACGGAACCCTCCCGGTTTCTGTGTGCCGATGTGCCGCTCCGCCGAGACGTGGATCGTTCCGTCGGCTACGATCGACGCCGTGTCGCTGGCGCGCAGGTCGATCCCAGTATCGGTCCACGCCCGTTCCGCCTTCACAAGGGACGTCGCGGAAGTGGGCAGCAGGACACGTACCACCGGCTGGCTGACTACTGCGGTGGAAGGCGGGGCTGGCGTTACCACGGGATGCGTGGCGGCTTCCGCGCGGGCAGTAGTCTTCTTCTCGGCTTGTGCTGGGCCGGCTCCGGAAGCCGTTCCAAGCTTCGGCGGAGTCTCCCCGCTGGCCGACGGTGGCGGATTGGCCTCGACGACCGGAGGTTGCGCCTCGCTCTCCTTCGTGGCTCGTGACTGAACCGGCGGAGCGGGTGTTCCAGTCGCGATGCCGCCGCTAGGACGGCCGACCGGCGGCTGCACTTCTTGCGCCTGCAATCCCGCCAGGTTTCGAATCATCGGCCAATATCGATAGCCCGCCACCCCAGCCAGTGCCACCAAGAGCAGGACCAACCCTGCCAACATGGTCGTCAGCCGGCGATCGGCGCGGGGCGGCGGCGGAGCGGGCGCTGGCGATGGCGGTGCCACCGTGGGCGCGGTGTCGCGCAAGGCAGTCTCCAGGGCGGAGACGAGTTCCGTGCAAGTGGCAAACCGGTTCTCCGGCAGCGCCGCCATACCGCGTGCCAACACCGGGTCCACCGCGGCCGGCAGCACTGCGTTAGCCGCATGCGCCGAAGGCCGCTGGCCGTACACAATGCTGTGGACCATGGACGCATACGTCCCGCTTGGGAATGGACCCGCGCCGGTCAGCAGCTCATAGGCCATCACCGCGAGGGAAAACTGGTCGGACCTGCCATCCACCTCGTGCCCCTCGATCTGCTCCGGAGACATATACGCGGGTGTGCCCATTACCATCCCGGTGACAGTGAATTTCGGCGCCGTGGTGATCTTGGCGATACCAAAATCGGCAATCTTCACCTGGGTGCCCTTGTGCAGCATGATGTTGGGCGGCTTAATATCGCGGTGCACGACGCCGTTCTGGTGGGCGTAATCGAGGGCCGCGGCGATTTGCCGCAGGATGTCCACCACTTGGGCCGGTTGCAGCTTCCTGCCGGACTGCTGCACCTGCTGCAAGGAGGGTCCGTCCACAAACTCCATGGCGATGAACGCCATCTCGCGGTCCTCTCCCACGTCGTAGACAACGACGATGCCGGAATGGGACAGCAAACCAGCCGAGCGCGCTTCACGAAATAGCCGCTCGCGCAGAAGCTGGGCCTCGCCGGCTCCGGTCAGGAATTGCAGATTGATGACCTTGATTGCGACCCTGCGACCAATGGCCGGATCGGTGGCTTCGTAGACGATTCCCATGCCGCCCCGTCCGAGTTCGCGCGCCACTGCGTAACGCCCGATTCGCATCGACGGCGCCGTATCTGCCGGCGGCTCCGGACCCTCCGCGCGCAATTTTCCATCTTCCGGCGGCATCACGGCTCCCATCCCCATTGTGATAGTATCAGCGGCCTCGTGGCGAGCTCCTTGATCCCGGTTTTCGATCATTCCGTTCCGAATCCATCCGTATCGCGGTTTCAGCCGCTATTGTACAGTACAGAACCCAGCGCGGATATGCCAGACCTCGCTCGCTCACTACCTGCTATGGGGGAGTACTCGAATCCTGTAACCATTCTGCAACGATCGGAGGGACCGATGGAACTTGTTTCCGTGGATGGACGGGTGTATATCTGAACTGATCCGGGCGAAGGATGACGGGTCCGCAATTGCCGGAAAGGAAATGTGAATGAACGCACTGAGGAGTTGCATGGGCAGGTTGCCTGGATGGGGCCGGGCAGTAGTGGTCGGGTCGCTCTTTTTCTCGGCGGCGGCGCTGATTGCGGAGAACCACCCGCCGAATAAGAACAACAACCCGCCGGCAAAAGCGCAGGCCGCGAAAGCCCAACCGGGGCAGGCCGCTCATGGGCCTCAGGCGTCTGGCCACGCCGCGCCCTCCACGGCCGGCCACGGGCCGCAGGCGTCGGGCCACACGACGCCCACCACGGGCAGCCACCCATCGCCTACGACAGGAAGCGCGTCCGGCGCTCACGGCTATTCCACCGGAGCACACGGCGCCCAGCAGTATCATTCCGCGCAGGGAGGCCCGCACAGTCCGGCAGGCGCCAGACCGGGCTATTCCGCGGGCCACACAGGCGCCGGGTACGGCGGAGCGCATGGCGGGTCTGGCCACATGGTCGTCAGATCCGCTAATACCACCGTTTACCGAGGTCCGGGTGGCGAACGGCGCATCGTGCACAACCTCCCCGGCGGCCGCATCGCGGTTGCCAACGGGCGAGGTCACGGTTATGTGCAACGCTCCGTGATGGTTCGGGGACACTCGTTTGTGCAGCGGACTTACTACGTGGGAGGCCGCCCGCAAGCCCGGTTTTATCGCCCATACTTCTACCACGGGATTTCCTTCAATGTTTACGCCCCGCTCCGTTTCTGGTCGCCGGGATTCTACGCTTGGGCATACAGCCCTTGGGCTGCGCCGATTTACTATAACTGGGGCTGGGCTGGGAACCCTTGGTTCGGATATTATGGCGGTTACTTTGCGCCGTACCCATCCTATGCAAGCCCCAATCTTTGGCTGACCGACTATTTGTTGGCGAACTCGTTGCAAGAGGCTTACCAGGAGCGGATGGACGCAGCCGCAGCCGCCAGCGCTCCGGCGCCTGCCGCCGCTCCCGCAGGTCAGGTAACACTCACTCCCGACGTCAAGCAGCTCATCGCAGATGAGATACGGCAGCAACTGGCGCAGGACAGCACCGAGAGCCAGGCAGCCCAGGCTCCGGAAGCGCAGGCTCCGCAAGCCACCGCGCCAAGCCCCGAGCCGGTCTCCACTGCGCCACCGGCTCTGTCGCCCAATAAGCAGCACATCTTTATCGTGTCCAGCGTGGTGGTGGTCAGCGCCAATGGGGAGCAATGCGCGATCACCCAGGGAGACGTTTTGCAACTCGATCCCGCGGATCCGTACCCGGATCCGACCAATGCCAAAGTGCTGGCGAGCAAGACTGCCGATTGCCAGAGCGGCAAGGCGGTGCAGGTCGGGCTGGCGGACCTGCAGGAGATGCAGAACCACATGCGCGAGATGCTGGATAAGGGGTTGGGCGAACTACAGTCGAAACAGGGCCAAGGCAATATACCCGTGATCGAGGCCTCGCTGCGCACGTCGACCCCGGCTCCGTACGCCGCGGACTTGCCCGCACCCGATCCGAACGTCGCCAGCGAACTGCAGCAGACCGCGCAGGCCGGCACAGCCGCCGCCAACGCGGCACCGTCGCCGGCGCCCGTGAAGATCGACCTTGGCCAGACGATCGATCAGGTAGTCGCGAAGCTGGGCCAGCCCGTCAAGAAATTTGACGGGACCCAGAAGACGATTTACTTTTACAAGGACCTCAAAATCACCTTCACCAATGGGAAGGTCAGCGACGTTCAGTAGGACGCTGTTCGACATCGGCGCGTGGCGCGCCGCGGCCGCATACTTTCCAACGTGACGAAACTGCATGTGCGGGTTCGTGCAGCGGCGGTGGCTGCCGGGCTGGCGGTGTCGGGGACGATTGTCCATTCGCTTCTGCGCGGCCAGCCGATCGGGTTCGACCTGCCTGTGCGGGCGGCCATCCACGGCTACGCGTTCCCGGCGCTAACGGCAGCCATGCGCCTGGTCACGCTGCTCGGCTCGGAGTACTTTCTGCTCCCGCTGGCAGCGATCCTGGTGTGGCGCTGGGTGAAGCGCGGCGAGCGCCAGGCGGCCTACCGGCTGGTGGCCGGCAGCTTGGGTGCGGAAGCGGTGGCGCAATTGCTCAAGGCACTGATTCGCAGGCCGCGGCCGGAGGTGTTCTTTGGCTTGGTTCCCGCGGAGACGTACAGCTTCCCCAGTGGCCACGCATTTGTGCCGGCGGTGTTCTTTTGGATCGTGGCCGATGCTCTCGCGGTGAGAGCGCGGTGGCGCGCGGCGGTGGCGGCGATGGCTGCGGTCCTCGGATTCTCGCGCGTCTATCTGGGCTACCATTATCCGAGCGACGTGGTGGCGGGCTGGGCGCTGGCGGTGGTGTGGCTCTCGCTTTGGACTACGATCGCCGATCGCCATGGCGGTTGATCGATGAGGGAAGGCTGGCGAGGCTGGAAACGCGAGAGCTACTATTCCCGCGCCCGCAGGTGGCGTTTGCGCAGGAATATAGCCAGGATCAGCAACGAGCCGCCGCAGAGGACGGGGGACGCAGGCTCCGGCGTGAAGTCGTAGGTCAAGGTCAGCGTTCCGCCGATTGAGCCAGTGCCGCCGAAGGCCAGATTCCCGCTGCTGTTGGGATCGTCGCTGTTCCCCGACGCGGCGGCGAGGTAGCCGCGGGCGGTTATCGGGATAATGAAAATCAACCCCACCTGCTCATAGTCCGCAAGATTGGAAGCCGAGACTATGGAACCAGTGACCCCGCTGAACGTTGTGGCGCCACAGGTGGCAATCTTGAAGGCGAGAGGTGAAACAGAACCGTCGCAGGGATCGGAAGTGGCCGTCGCGACCGCCTGGGTGCCGTCCGCACCGGTCAAGGTCATGGCAACCATGGTGATGGAATCGAAGAAGGTGATCGAATCCGTGGAACTAAAGTTGCTCTGCAAGGGTTCGGCGGTGCCGCTGACGCCGGTGAGCTGCATGGTGACGCTCTGCAGCACGCCCAGCGTGGTGTCGAAGCTGTTGAAATCGCAGGTACTGTTGTACGAGATGTTCTGTGCGGCGATGGTGCACGTTTGCGTGACCAGCGTATCTGCCAGCAGCGCGGGCGCGCAGAGAAAACAACACACGACACCGACGAAAAGCAGCTTGGCCGCAGCGATCACTCCAACCCTCAGGGCATCCGCCCTATGAAATATAGCGGTATAGCCCGGCGAATTCTAAGAGTACTATTAATGCTGTGCGAATACAACTGGAGATAGTATCCGGAATGTGCTAGCCGGGAACCTGGAGAGATGACACAGCGCGAGACTGTTTTACGGCATAGGCTGTTAACAGTTGATTACAAAATAGATCGGCCGCGCGCACGGCGCTTGCCCAGCCTTGCGGCGAGGATCGACAACAAACCTCCGCAAAGGATGGGAGTCGCGAGCTCGGACGAAAAAGCAGTGTAATAATACGTCACATTCAAAGTAAGACCGACCGAGCCGGCGCCAGCGAATACCAGGGAGCCGGAACCGACGACGGTGCCCGATGCGCTGTAGGCGGCGCTGACGCGGATCAAGAACGGGCCGCTCACCGCTTCGTAATCGGAAAGGGTATAAGCATCGGCTACGACGCCATTGGCGCCGCTGAGGGAACTCGGGGTGCAACTGGTGTTCCCCTGCGCGGGCACGGAACCGGCGCACGAGCCGGATATCGCGGTCGCAGTCGATTGAGCGCCATCTGGACCAGTCGCCGTCAGACCGATCGTGGCCGCAGAACCGATGAAACTGACTGCGCTGCCCCCGTAGTTGTACTGCTCGGCATAGCCGGTGCCGTCGAGGGCGGTGATCTGCAGCGTGACGTTCTCCAGCGTGCCGAGGCTGGCTTGGAAGCCGGTGAAGCTGCAACTGGTACCGTTGTAAACCATGCTTGTTGGTTGGATGGTGCACGTCACCGTCATCAGGCTATCCGCGAACACAGCCGGCGCGCAGAGAACTGCGCAGACGACGCCTAACAGCGGAATCAGGCTTGCCCCGGTCATGCCATCCCAAAAACCTCCCAGCGCGGGTCCAAACATGGGCGCTCCGCAAGCCCCAAGGACTACTGTCGCCGGCCTAAGCTAGTTAGTGAATTCATGCCCGCGGAATTCTCATCGGTGGCACGCAAAAGTGGCTAGGGGAGCCGTCCGGGCAGCTCGCGATGAAGACGCAGATAATTGATTGGAAGATGGATATCGTCAACGTGGCGAGCGGAACCGGCTCAGCGAGATTCCGCGCAGGCATAAGTTCGCCATAGTCCGTTGGTACTACTGAAAAGCGCGAAGAGCACACACGACTCGAGCGCAGCACTTCCCCCAAGGCGGGGCAGCTAACCGGGTTCCGGCCGCGGCAAGGAGAGCGTCTCAGACGGCGATGGAACACCGCCGGTAGTCCGGCCGCGAACAAGCGTTGGATAAGATGCGCCGCACCTCGGGCGCATAGAAAGGCTGCGACAACAAATCGTAGGCGCCCAGGTTGAGGGCTTTGGCCCAGAACCGGGCGTCTGCATGGGGATCCGTTACGATCACTTCCAGATCGCCGGGAATCTCGCGGGCCAGACGCAGAACGTCCATCCAGTTGGCGTCGGAGAGATCGGCTTCGGTTAAGACGACATCATAGTCGGACTGCTGAAGAGCGGAGCGTGCCTGCTGGTAGGTTTCGACGTGCTCCAAGGCAACGGGAATAGCTTCCAGCATCCGCGAAAGTTGGCGGGCATCGTCATGACGCCCGGAAATGAAAAGTATCCGAGACCTCATTGGTGCACACTTGCCTTTCTGTGATCTTTTTCTATTCTAGCCCCGACTTGAATCAGCCGGATGACAAAATCACAAATCGCATCGCCGGAAAACGCTTCCATCGCGCGAATTAACACTGTGGTTTCCTGTCTGGCTAAGTCGTAAGTGGCGGACGGGGAATTCTCAACTGTTTTGTAAGGGGAACGTAAGATACCCGGACCGGACCGGGATACAATGGCGAACGTCAAACGTTTTTGTCGCGTTTCATTACGGCCACATAGCCCAGATTGCGGTACAGCTGCTGGAAATCCAGGCCGAAACCCACCACGAAGCGGTCGGGAATCTCAAAACAGCGGTAGGCGACGGGCACCTGCACGATACGCCGGCTGGTTCGATCGAGGAACGTACAAACGGCAAGCGAGTTGGGAGCACGGCCGGCCAGGTTCTGCAGAAGGTAGCGGAGCGTGAAGCCGGTATCGACGATATCCTCGATCAGCAGCACGTCCTCGCCTTCGATGCTGTCGTCCAGGTCCTTTGCGATGCGGACCACGCCGGGCGCTCCGCTGCGGTTGGAGAAGCTGGAGATGCCGAGGAAATCCATCTTCACCGGGACCTCAAGCGAGCGGGCCAATGCGCTCAGAAAGAACACCGAGCCTTTGAGGACGCCGACCAGTTTCAGGGTCTTTCCTGCGTAGTCGCGCGAGATTTGGGCGCCCAGCTCGCCGATCCGGACGGCGATCTCCTCTTCGGTAAACAGGACCCTCTCGATGCCGGGCGGCAAGGGGGCGCTCATGGGGTCACCGGGCGCCCGGCAAGGCCGTACTTGAAGATGAGGTTCTCAAAGTCCTTCAAGTAGAACACCTGGATATTAAGATGGGGATATAACTCGCGCAGCAGACGAACTTTGCGGTTCTTTCGAGTTACCAGAGACTGTTTCATGGTAGTTAGTTCCACGTATAAGTCGAATTCCGGCAAATAGAAATCGGGCGTAAAGGATTCGGCCGGGTTGCCGTCGCGGTCATACTGGACGGGGAAGCTGCGCGGCTCGTATTCCCAAGCGATGCGGTAGAAGTCGAGCAGATTCGCGAACAGCTCCTCGCTGGGATTGGCAAAGACCTTCTTGCGAAGAGTGATCTTATCGGGCGGGACAATGCCATAGCGGGCGAGGCGGAGCCGCATCTGGAACTGGAGCTGGGCTTCGGCGGCGGCGGAGAGAAACCCGCGCTCGGCGAGGGCGAGCGTGGCGGATACGCGGCCGATCAACTCGGCCATTTGTTCGCCGCTCAGCGTTTCGGTATTCAGCACGAGGTCGAACAAATCGGCGGTGGCGCGAGTCTTGCCAAAGCGGGCTCTGCGGGCGGCGCGCTCGGCGGCTTCGAGTTCGAGCAGGCGCTGCCGCGCGGCGGGCCGTTCCAGCCGGCAATCCAGCATGATGTTTCCGATGCGCGCGTTTTCCGGAGCCACCACATGGACGCGCAGCATGCCGGGAAAATGACGCGACTGGAGCTCGCCGCCGGCGGCGCAATAGACGATGTGATGCGCGGTCGCCAGGCGCGCCAGGACGGAAGTGGCCAGGCTGGACCAAGCCTTATCGGGGATGCGGCTTTCGGCGCCGAATTCTTCCGCGGCCAGAGCTTCCAACCGCGCCTGTGTGAGCAGCTCGAAACCCAGCCGCTGCGCAGTGATTCGCGCGACCTCTTCAAACCGGCACCCTGGATGCCCCGAAACCGCAATCAGCGCCATGTCACAAGCTCATGATAACGCCTAGGTATCCGGCGGGTCCGGCATGCCGCAGGCCCCAACGGGTGGCGGTGGATCGGCAGTTGGCTAGTTCTGGACGGCCGCGCGGCGGCTCAGCAGGGAGTAGGCGCCGAAGAGCGCGGCTGAATAGAACAGGTCGGCCAACAGGGTGCGCCCATAGAACGGAATCGCCGCTACATAGCAGGCCATCAGGCCCGCCGCGGTGTGCGCGTAGAGGGACACCGGCTTCAGCCACATCGCAAAATTGGTGATCAGGAAGAACTGCACACTGCCCGCAACCGCGGCAGCACCGAAAGCGAGCGGATTTTGCGTGGCGCGCAGCCGTGTGCCAATCCACACATAAATCAGAAAACTGGCATACACGAATGGAGTCGCGAACGAATAGCCGCCGACCAGCGGATCGGTAACGAGCATCAGCACCAGCGGCAGCAAGTAAGCCTTCCAGCCGCTCAACCGGCCGCCGGCAAACAGGCTGACACCGCCCACGGGCGAGAAATTCGGCGCGTGCGGCACCAGGCGCGCCAGGATACCCACGATCGTAAGGCCAACGGCCAGCGGCTTCGACGTACTATTTTGCATTCATGTTCTCCCTTCATCAATTATGCACCAGGACGAGCCGAACCGGCATGGTTCGGGTCCCATAAAGTCTCCGGATCGCCGGTGAGGTGAGTTGCCCAACGGCTCCAGACGAAGAAAGCGTCGCTGAGGCGGTTGAGGTAGCGGATCGCCTCCTGCGGAACGCTTTCGATGCGAGCCAGCGCCACGACCGAGCGTTCGGCGCGCCGGCAGACGACGCGGCAAAGATGGAGGTCGGCGTTCAGGCGTCCGCTGCCAGGCAGCACAAAGGAATGGAGCGGCGGCAGGTCGCGCGTGATGCGATCCATTTCGGTTTCCAGGCGCGTGACGTCTTCCTCGGTCACGCGCGGCTGGCGCCCGTGGACGTCCTCTGGCAGGGTGGCGAGAATCGAACCAAGGTTGAACAGCTCGTGCTGAATGCGCAGCAGGATGGGCACCAGCGTCCAAGCGCGGCCATCGCGGTCCACCAGCGCTTCCGCGGTCGCGCGGGCCGCGCCCACGAAGGCGTTCAATTCGTCCACCACACCATAGGCTTCCAATCGTGGCGTGTCCTTGGCCACGCGCTGGCCACCTACCAGGCCGGTTTCTCCCTCGTCGCCGCCGCGCGTGTAGACGCGGGCTATGGTGAGGCGGGGCGGATCGAACTGCCGATTGCTCATGATCTCATTTTGCGCCCGATTTGGCGCCCGCGAACGACCATTTCACACCGGTCACGAAACTCAATAGCGGCGAGGGGTAGCCGAACACCTCTTCGTAATGCCGGTCGAGCGCGTTGCGCAGGTTGCCATACGCGGTGACCCCGCGGCCCAGCGCAACGTTGAGATTGACACCCAGGTTGCAGTAGCCGGGGTTTTGAAACAAGCCGGCGGATGCGCCGTAGCTGGGATCGACATCGAGAACGGAGCCGCGGAAGTAGCCGTTCAGCCCGCCGGAGATGCGGCCGCGGGTGAAGGTGGCGGAGAAAGCACCCGAATTTGCCGGACGGCGCAGCAACTGCTGGCCCACACTAAACGGCGCCGGGGCCAGGTTGGCAGTGCCGTTCAACGAAAGAATCTCCGAATCGAGCCAGGTGTACCAGCCGGCGATGTAGAACCAGCGCGCGGGGCGCAGCCGGGCGGAATACTCCGTGCCCAGGCCGCGCGAGTTGGCGATGTTATCGGATTGATAATGGCTGAGCACGGCGAGATTGCCGCCCAGGATGACGATCAGATCGTAGTAGCGATTGTCGAAGAAGGTGGCGTCGAGCGAAAGAACGTCGTGGAAGAAGCGGTGCTCCACGCCGGCGTCGAAGCCGCGCGTGCGCTCCGGCTTGAGCGATGGGTTGTCGGTGTACGCCAGGTCGAAACCGGTAGGCGGGCGAAAGCCGGTGCCAAAGGAAGCGTGCAGCCGCGTCCCGCCGCGGCTGTAAGCGGATGCCACCTTGGGATCGACCGCGGTGACGGTCTGCGCCGGGAAACTCGGACGCGAATAGCCGTCGGTGGGAATCGCGCCGGTATTCAGGATCTCGCCACGCAGGCCGGCATTGATCGTCCAACCGCCGGGCAATTGGAAGCGATTTTCGAGATACAATGCGGTGTCGCCGCGGCGGATGGGGAATGTGTCAAAGTTCGCGTCGGTGATGTACGTGTTGCGCACTTCCTCGATCGTCTCCGCGGCGCCGAATGCCAACGTGTACCACGGCTTGATACTGGCCGCGGTTCGCCACTCGGCCTGGCCGCGCAGGTCCTTATTAAATCCGAACCCGTAGGGGCTCGTATAGCCGTTGTTGTTGAGGAAAAATGAGGCGAACAGATCCTCTTGCACGCGCCCGGAGAACAGATCCGCCTGGTAATGGGCCAGGTAATCGGAGAAGTTGTTCTTGCTGCGGCTGATGGTGTCGATTCCTGTGTAGTCGTGGTTGGGATCGGAGCCGTATGGCCCGGGCTCGCCGACGGAATTGGAATCGAAATCGCCATGGAAGTTGAGCGACTGGTTGCCGAAGCGGCGCAGCACATTGACCATCGCGTCCTCATTGCGATAGTCGCTATTGGGCACGGGACCGTTGTCGTCGAGACGCGAAACGGCAAACGAGACGCCGAACCCCGCCAGAGTGTCGCCGCCGGCAATACCCAAGCGATGTTCCCGATAGGTGCCGCCTTCGGCCAGCACATCTAGGTTGGGTGCGGCGCCGGCCTGGCGGGTGACGAAGTTGACGACGCCCGAATTGGCGTACTCGCCGGCGGCGGCGGATTGCGGGCCGCGAATCGCTTCCACATGGTCCAACTCTTCGGCCGG
>Ga0074045_10001186_pt1 | contig 25438 bp, 24 predicted proteins | sample BogForMeECP23OM2_FD_94442 | JGI IMG/M metagenome (GOLD analysis project Ga0074045, IMG submission 94442) | Bog forest soil microbial communities from Calvert Island, British Columbia, Canada - Bog Forest MetaG ECP23OM2 | ecosystem: Environmental > Terrestrial > Soil > Wetlands ... | reverse complement strand
GATTGCAAGAGATTTTGCAAAGGTCGAGCCATTTAAAAAAGCGAGAAGGCAAAGCAGCGCAATGCCAAAGCCGACATAGATGGCCCACCAATCCTCTTTTAAATATAACTCCTTCCAGCCCATGGTACTGGGTTTCTCAGGAACATCGCCGGCACACTTCTTCGTCTCACAGTACTCTGACATGTTTCCTCCTTTTCCTCTTTTTTCTTCTTATAAGGGCCTGTTTCAGCCCAAACCTCTCTTGATAATTGCAAGTTGGATGCCATTTGAAATTGCCTGTTTTTAAAGGATTTTGATTTTTGACTGTTCCCGTCGGGGAACATAAGATGGGTTGTGTAGGTTCCAGGCAGGGAACTATTCGAGGTTATATTCCTTCAGTTTTTTCCAGAGGACTTTTCTGCTTATGCCGAGCTTTCTGGCAGCGTCGAGCTTTTTGCCGCCCGTCTCATCGAGGGCCTTTATTATCTTCTGCCTCTCGAAGCACCTTACACCTTCTTCAAGGGTGAGGTCTGCTGTTATGCAAGGGATTTTCTCGGCGACGCCGGACATCTCATCAGGCAGGTGTTTTACTTCTATCGTCCCCTGGGAAAGGACTACCGCCCTTTCGACTGCGTGTCTCAGTTCCCGGACGTTGCCGGGGTAATTGTAGGTTAAGAGGGTGTCATATGCGGGCTGGGATAAGTTCATGCCGGCCTTTTTGAATTTCTTAGTGAAATAGGCAAGGAAGTGCTCGATCAGATAGGGGATGTCTTCCTTTCTTTGCCTGAGATGGGGTACAATGATCGGCACCACATTTATTCTATAAAAAAGGTCCTCCCTGAAAGAACCGCCTGCGACGGCTTCCCTGAGATTTCTCCTTGTTGCGTAAACAGTCCTCACGTCCACCTTGATAGGAGTATTACTGCCGAGCCTTGTTATGATGCCGTCTTCGAGGACCCTTAGCAGCTTCGGCTGGAGGGAGAGCGGTATGTCCCCGATTTCGTCGAAGAAGATCGTCCCGCCGTCGGCGAACTCGAACTTCCCCTTCCTCATCCCTGAGGCGCCGGTGAAGGCCCCTTTTTCGTAGCCGAAGAGCTCGCTCTCGAAGAGATTTTCGGGGATCGCGGCGCAGTTTATTTTTATGAAGGTCTTGTCCTTCCTGCTGCTCAGATTATGGACGGCGTTCGCCACGAGTTCCTTACCGGTGCCGCTTTCGCCCTGGATGAGCACCGGGACATCAAGCCTGGAGACTGAAGAAATGCGGTCGAAAATGTCCTTCATGGCAGGGCCGGAGCCGATTATGTCCTCGAGCCCTGCCTTTTCCCGGAGAGTCTCCCGAAGGTAATGCACTTCGTCTTCAAGGCTCCGAAACTTGAAATACCTCTCAAGTGCCAGAAGGAGCTCGTCGTTGGAGAAAGGCTTCGCTATATAGTCGAAGGCGCCCATCTTTATCGCCTTGACAGAGCTCTTTATCTCTGCATGTCCGGTTATTATGATCACACCTGTATTGGGTGATACCTCCTTCGCCCTGTCGAGTATCGCAAACCCGTCCCTATGGGGAAGCCTCAGATCGGTTATTATCAGGTCGATCCTTGAACAGCCGAGGGCGTTCCAGCCTTCTTCTCCGTCGGCGCGGACTGAGACTTCATAGCCATGGGACTTGAGGAAATGGTCCATCCCAAGCCGCATAGTCGGGTCGTCTTCCACTATCAGGATATTTTTCTTCATGCCAGAGGCAGCCTTACGGTAAAGGTCGTCTCAGCGTCGTTCGTGGATACCTCTATCACGCCATTATGCTGCTCCACTATTGATTTGCTCACGGTAAGGCCAAGCCCTGTCCCTTCCCCCACGTCTTTCGTTGTGAAGAAGGGGTCAAAAATTCTCGATAATATCTCCTCAGTTATGCGCCTTCCGGTGTTCGTGATTGAAACGCTGCACATAACGCTATCGCAGGCGGTCTTTAAGCTGACGGTCCCTCCCTCTTCCGTTGCCTGAATGGCGTTGATGAGGAGATTCAGGAACACCTGCTCCATCTTGTTAGCATCCATCACAATATCGGGAATGTCTCCCACAAGCTCCTTTACAAGGGTGATCCCCTTCTTGGAGATAGTGTATTCGACAAGTTTCATAACGTTTCCGACGATCTTGCACACAGAGCCATGCTCCATGGCGAGCGGCGAGTTCTTAGAATAATCCAGCAACTGCCCCACTGTGTTTTGTATCCTGTCGAACCCGGAATTTATTACCTCTATGTGTTCCTTCCTCGTCTCATCATCCATCGGGGTTTCTATCAGATTGTTGAAACAGAGCTTGATCCCTCCGAGGGGATTGTTTATCTCGTGGGCGACCCCGGCCGAGAGTTGTCCAAGCGCCGCGAGCTTCTCCGAGGTCATCATCTTTATCTCTATTTCGCTCGTCCGCCTTAATTTCCCTTCCGCATCTAAGAGGTGCCTGGCGAGGGTATTAAAAGACTCCGTCAAGTCGCCTATCTCGTCATTTCTATCGGCTGGTATCTTCTTTCCAAGGGGCTCAGTACCCATAGAGATCCCGGTGAATATGTCCGCCAGCTCGTTGAGCGGCCTAGATACAACCTGTCTGAACGTTGCGTAAAAGGCCAGGAACAGAAAGCCGAGAGTGAAGAAACCAAACAGGAACGTGTCCCAGGCAACATTTCTGACGTCTGCCAGGGCGAGGGAAAGAGGTATATGGATGGACTCTACGCCGACCAGTACCCCCGCCTTCCAGCCGAAACTCCCCAGGTCGCCATACTTGGCAAGGAGCCGTTTTGGAATACGTCCCTTATCGCCATGGCATTTCAGACAGCTCTCGTTCGACATGATAGGACGGGCATAGACCAACGACTCCTCGCCGTTTAATTTCACGATTCCCTGCCATTTTTCCTGTCCGGGGTTCTTCCCGAAATATTTCATCATCCCCATGTGGAAATCATCCGCTCTGTTTTCAAAATTTATCGGCCTGTCCGAGACCCTTTTGTAGACGTACTGAGGAAGGGCCTTATTAAACCTCTTGAGCACCTGGAGGTTTACATGCGTCGTGGACATTGCCTCTATAATGAAGTTGTCTACAGAGCGGGTTCTTGAGAGGATCTCGAACATCTTAGGCCTCAGCGTCTCGCTCACATAGCCGCCCATGGCCTCAACCTGGGTCATCAATATCATAGTCTTCTCTTCGGCATCCCTTATGACCTGGACCTTCAAATAGGAATAGAGCAGAACAGAAAGCAGGGCCGAAAAAACCAGAAGTATCACGCCTATCGTCAGGCTGAACCTCAAACTGAGACTGAACCGTTTAATCTTCACTGTAAATAATTATAAAATGCCGGAGACAAAAAAGTGAAATACGGGCGCCGAAAGAAGTGTTCCTGTAATTAGTCGATTCTGATAGCGCCGAAAGGGCAGACGTATTCAATTCCTCTATTTTCTTCTAAAACAAACTGCTCGTAATTTATGAACCAAGCTTTTTCATCACGCATTACAAAGAATGAAGGATAGGATTCGGCGCAAGCCCCACATCCAACACATAAGCTGTAGTCAATATACGGTATCAAGATCCGGTCACACTTTCCATTTACTATGCTGCATTATACCAGACAGCAGGCTGATTGCTTCAGGCAGGAGCGCATTTGCCCAATTGACCGGATCTGTCCGGGCTTTATTCGTGCGCTCCCGGTGAAGCAATATAGCCCCTGGGTGTGATCATCAGGTTGTTCCATGTGAACGTAGTGGAATTGCCTATAATCACCGTTGTCTGCATATCGATATCATGATTCAGCATATCTTTCAGGGTTGTAATAATTACTTTCTCGTTCTCCCGCATGGCGGCCCTTACAAGGCCGACCGGGGTTTCAGCGCTTCGGTACCGAAGGCATGCCGCCCGGGCCTTGTCAATGTGCTCAGGCCTTCCCATGCTTTTGGGATTATAAAGGACGATAACAAAGTCAGCCATTGCAGCGGCCTCAAGCCTTTTCTCTATAAGTTCCCAGGGTGTGAGCCTGTCTGATAAGCTTATCACTGCAAAATCATGCATGAGCGGGGCCCCCAGCCTCGATGCGGCAGCATTCAGCGCCGATATGCCGGGAATGATCTCAACAGGGACACGGGGACTCGGAGACACGGGGACGCGGTGTCTTAATAACTCAAGCACCAGTCCTGCCATCGCATAAATCCCCGGGTCCCCGCCGCTTACCACTGAAACGGTTTTGCCGCCGAGAGCAAGTTCGACCGCAGTTTTGCAGCGGTCTATCTCCTTAGTCATGCCGGTAGATACAACCTCTTTATCTTTTGTCAGAGCTGTTATCAAATCAAGATAAGTGCCGTACCCGATGACGACTTCGGATTTCCTTATCGCCTCCCTGGCATATGGCGTAATGTGTTCAATGCTTCCCGGACCGGTACCCACTATATAGATTTTGCCGACGCCGCTGCAACAGCAGTTTACGGCGCCTGGCCTTTCCTCAGCTATTGCTAGAGTCACGTTTCCGGCCTTCTGCTTCCGCACAATGAGTGCACCGGCCCCTGATGCGATAAGCGCCGCCGCCTCTGACACCGCAAAGGCGCCAGTCGCTTTAAAGACAGTCTCCGACTTTTCTATGCCCTGAACCCTGTTCAACTCGTCAGGGGTAAAAGTAACGATCTTAATTCCTGATTTCCCGGCAAAATCTATGAGACCGGGTTCGCCCGCCTTCAGATCAATAGTAGCGAGAACGCGGACAGAAAGGAGTGAGAGATTATGCTCGTCAAAGACTTTTTTTACCAAACCTTCGATTTCGTATGCTGTAGTCCCGCTGTTGCACCCGATGCCGACTGCAAGATTTTTCGGCCTCAGATAGAGCTGTTCTCTTTGCAGAGGGTGGATTATTTTTTTATTTGTGATGCAGACATCGGCAATACCGGGATCGTCTACCTTGTAAAATACATCCGGCAAGTCTACCGGCGCCTCGGCATATACCTTGAGAGCACCACTGTTAAGGAGCTGAGTTCCGGCACGCGGGAGCAGTCCCCATTCCTCGATGACAAGACCCTGTTCCTGCGCCCACAAGTCCAGTGAGGGCATATTGTTAATATCCGATGCTGTACTGATTATCGCCCGGCCCCCCAGAAATTGCGCAATCCCGGAAGCGAGTTTGTTTGCGCCACCCAGGTGTCCGCTCAGAAGGCTGGTGACAAACTGCCCTTTTTCATCCATCATGACAACCCCGGGGTCCGTACGCTTATCTTTGACCAGCGGCGCTATCGTCCTCACAACTATACCTGCAGCCATAATAAAGATCAGACTCCTGTCCGTCCCCCAGAAGTCGCGCACCGCCCGGTCGCTGTATTTGATAATGTTAATTCCAGGATAGAGGTCCTTCAGCCTTACCGCCAGTTTCAGACCATTGTCAGTTATATAGAAGGCAGCCTTATTTCCTGTATTCATGCGTAAATTCCTTGTTGTACAGTTTTGACGCTTTCCCAAGAGGCAGCACAGAAGCCTTCAGAGATTCTCCGACATAGATGAGGGCGGTCTTTTTGATCCCTTCATTTTGCACAAGCTCAACAATATCTTTGAGCATTCCTCTGACCACCTTTTGTTGAGGCCAGGAGGCCCTCTCAACCACTGCTACCGGAGTCTCTCCCGGGTATCCTGACATTAGCTCTTCTTTCACTTTTTCAATCATGCCGACACTCAGGAAGATCACCATGGTTGCCCTGTGCTTTGCCAGAGAGCCGAGCCGCTCGGTATCAGGCACGGGAGTCCTGCCTTCAATGCGTGTGAATATGACTGTCTGGCTTATTTCGGGTATAGTGAGTTCCTGCCCGAGAAGAGCTGCCCCGGCCATTGCGGACGAGACACCAGGGACGACTTCATATCCGACGCCAGATTCCACGAGACGCTCGATCTGCTCTGATATAGCGCTGTAAAATGCGGGATCTCCTGTATGCAGCCTGACAACCAGCTTGCCGGCCTTTACGGCGCGCTCCATGATTGCAATTGTATCGTCGAGTGTCATTGAGGCTGAATTATGGATTTCAGCCTTTATCCCGTTCAGAAGCCCCGGATTTACAAGGCTGCCGGCATAAATGACTACGTCAGCCATATCCAGGAGTCTTCTGCCCTTGAGCGTTATCAATTCCGGGTCACCAGGCCCGGCCCCTATAAAATATACCTTAGCCACTTTGGTCCCCTTCCAGTCTGCGCCGAATATATTCGCGCACGATTTCGACTGTCTTCCTGATCTCTTTCGTCTGCGGCAATGCTGCGACAACTCTTTCTATATACTGGTCCTCAACAGCCATCCTGAGAGAGGACCTGAAATTGAGATCATAGACCCACGATAATTTTGTGAGTTTGAAATCATTGAGCGTTTTGAGCATGGCCAGCGGGACCAGTTGTTTGTTAAAGATGCGGTCGAGTACTTCCCTTGAATATTCAGGGGTATCCGGCAAACCGAGCCCCACCGCAGTCGGCCTTCCCTTTGTCATATCGTTACTGTAATACTCGAAGAATATACGCCATATATCAAGCTTGTCGGCATCGCGGACCAATTTTAAAAAAATGTTCGCATCGCTGCAGGCCAAATCGGGAACCTTGAAGGTGTTATGAAATTTGACCGCTGTAATAATTATCTCCTGCTCGCGCACCGGAAGATTATTAAGTATGCCCGCACCGGCAAGCTCCTCAGCACCGAGTTCCCCATGGTTTACGGAAAGGCTGTCCCTATATGTTTTGTATTTAGCGTACTGAGGGAATCTCCCCACATCATGAAAAAGCGCCACGGCCTCTGCAATCATGGCGTCTCCTGCGCTGAGTGATTCCTCTCCGGCTATATCCAGGATAATTGCGCAGACATGTGCCGTATGCTCTTCTTTAAGCGCAAGGTTTCTTCTGTCCTCCTCATCCGGTGTATAGAAAGATGCACAGTAGCCGTGGAACCATTGCTTAAACAGAAGAAGGTCGTCCCGGTTCATTTCTTAATGATCACCATCGAAAAATAGTTGAGTTCTTTGCCCCTCAGAGTGCCGATATCGCGCACCACCTGTTCGTCATCCATTCCGGTCCGCGAAATATATATGGCTTTGCCGGTAAGCCCGGCTGCATCAAGCATCGCAAGGACCTGATCAAAAACTTTATGGACTTTCATGAGTATTACCGTATCAAAGTGCTCGAGCACCATGCCGATATCGTTAGCATACGTTGCAGGGAGAACAGCGATCTTTTCATCAGCCAGCCCCAGGGATATACCGGCCTGGGCTGCGGAGGCTGTAATAGACGATATCCCGGGGATTATCTCGATCGAAAGTACGGGGTTGAGTTCGAGCAGCCGGTCATAGAGGTAGAAAAAGGTACTGTAAATCGTGGGGTCCCCTATGGTAATAAATGCCATATCAGTCCCACTGTTAAGAATGCCCAGGACGGTTTCGACTGTCTCATTCCATTTTGTATCCAGCTCGCAGGCATGCGCTGAAGCCTTTGTTTTTCTCATCGGGAAGTGCGCCTCGATCAGCTCCTTGTTTTTCGTGCTGATGATTTTTTTTATAATGTTCAATGCCATACTGCTGCCTTCTTCCCGGCCCTTGGGAACGCAGATGCATTTTACAGTCTTTAGAATCCTTACTGCTTTTAATGTCAGGAGTTCCGGGTCCCCGGGGCCGACACCTATGACATATAGTGTCCCTGTCATAAATATTCACCACTAAAGACTAAATCCGCAAAAAGGGCATAGAAAAACTCTGTGACCTCTGTGGTTGATCTTGTGGTTTTGGTTTTATTCTTTCTCACCATTTTTTGTTCCTCTAATTATGAATACGGGATTAAGGGCTGATAAGAAATTGCCATTATCTACAGCCTTAGTTCTTGATACCGAAACCTGTGACATATCCACTCTAAATCCCGCCTTTTGCAGCTCTGCAGTTGCCTGGGCCAGGGTTTCTATTTTTGTTGCATTTATAATGGCAATCCCGGAAAACATTTTTTTAGTGAGCAGCGATATAATCTCCTCAAGCTGCCCGCTGCTGCCTCCTATAAATACCCTGTCCGGAGAAGGGAGCTCTTTTAGAACATCCGGGGCCACACCCTCTATAATTTCAATATTTGAAGCTTCAAACCTTATCTTGTTTTTTTTGATATTCAGTATCTGCTCGGTGTTTTTCTCAATTGCGAATACCTTTAATCCGGGAAATAACCGGGCCGCTTCGATTGATATGGAGCCTGAGCCCGAGCCTATGTCCCAAAATACGCCTGCCTGCGGCAGCCTTAATTTGTGGATAGTTACTGACCTGATCTCATCTTTTGTGATAAGCCCTCTTGAGTGCAATATTTCATCCTCCACTAACCCGAAAGTTATGGATGGCGGCTTTACAGCGGGAGATACCGATTGCGAACTCAGAATAATTACAACATTCGGGTCAGAAAATAACATACCTGCAATCTCCTCAGACGGCCCTTCCGTAATTTTTTCGTCCTCATAGCCGAGCCTTTCGCAGACATAAAGCATGGGCGACAGGCTATGGGCAACAGGCGATAGGCTAAGGACTTTGGCTATCACAGCGGGATTATTTTCTCTGTCTGTCAGAATGGCGATTTTATTGTGCCTCTCAACTAAATATGGGATATCCTGTATCCCATAAGGCAAGCGCCTTCTCTTCGCAGGCTCAGGCCCTCCGTGAAGGCTAATGAGAAACGCGTCATCCCAAGGCTCTTTTATCCTTGCGAATGCCGTCTGGATGCTCGATAAATCCGGGATTATCTCTAATGCATCTTTCCCGAACTCTTCGACGGCCCTTCTGCCGATGCCTGAAAACATGGGGTCTCCTGAGGCTATCAGGGCAATTTTTTTTGTTTTATAGTTGTTACGAATGAACTCAATTGTTTCACTGATATTATTCAGTACGCTGACTTTATCTCTTACAACTTCAAATTCCTCATATCCCTGAAAGACCTCCAGCAGCCTTTTAGACGCAAGAATAACATCAGAGCCCAAAATAATCTCCCGGGTCTTTTTATCAAAGGGCTTATAGCCAATGCCTATGATAGTAATTTTATTCGCTGCTTGCAATTATATTTCCCTCATACGACACAAGGTGAGCGGTAACCGGCGTGCCGGCTGTAATTGTTTCTCCATACTTTTTAGCCGAGGAACAGACATCTGAAAACAGTGACGGGTACCGGATAATACAGGATGCGTTTATAAAGTCAAAAATCTCTCTTGCCGTATTGAATTCTGTCCCCTCGGGGGTTTCAACTCCAAAAGAGCGCAAAAAGTTAAGGGCTTTTTTTAGAATGATGGCCCCGTGCCGCACATGTGTCTGGGGTGTTGCCATTGCGATTTTGAGCATCTTCGCCCACTGTGCACAGAGGTGTATAGTACCGAAGCCATGCCGTGCCGCATCCAGCAGGGCAAACTCAAGGTAGTCGCCCATCATTACATATGTTTCATCCGGAAAAATAAATTTTTCCATATGGGCCTTCTCGGACGCCCTGCCCGCGGAAAGCACTATTCTGTCGTATCCCATGGCCTTTGCCACATTCATCGACGCAGATATCGTGGCTGTCCATGCAGCTGCTGATATAGGTCGCACGATACCTGTAGTGCCGAGGATCGAAATTCCACCGGTAATGCCCAGCCTGGAATTCATGGTTTTTTTTGACAGCGCCTCGCCCTCGGGGACTGAAATCATTATTTCTAATCCAGACCCCGGAGTGCTCTTCATTCTTAGCTCCGAGATTGCCTCCGTCACGGCCTCACCTATCATCCTTCTCGGGACCGGGTTTATGGCAGGTTCTCCGATTCCAACCGGCAAACCCGGCTTGGTAATAACACCGACACCTTTGCCGCCCGAGATGATAAGACCCTGGGACGCGTCATTTAATAATGTTACTTCCGCCATAATCTCCGCGCCGTTTGTGACATCAGGGTCATCGCCGGCGTCTTTGATAACAGAAGCCCAGGCAGTGCTTCCCTCGTTCTTCAGTCCCGAGCCATGGATTGAGAAACTGACCCTGTTGCCGTCAGGGAATGGGATATCAACAACGGTTGAGTGGAGGAACGGGATCCCTGAAGTCATATTACTGAGCAAAATCATTGTCGCAGCCTTTGCGGCAGCAGCGGCGCACGCGCCTGTTGTATATCCGGAACGGAGCCTCTTTCTCAGCATTCAATGCCTGCTCTCGCCTTCACGCCACGTTTCGAATAATGCTTGATCTCCTTCATTTCCGTGACAAGGTCCGCCTTCTCGATAATTCTGCTGTCGGCATATCTGCCTGTAAGCACCAGTTCCACCCCTGATGGCTTTTTATCCATCACATCGAGGAGTTCGTCAATGTGTATGAGCCCGTAGTGCAAAGCGATGTTGATTTCATCAAGTATTACGAGATGATAGTCTTTGGACGCGATAATATCTTTTACCTCTTTGAAGCCCTTTGCGGCAGATTCGAAATCGGCTTTTCCCGGCCCACTCCCCCTCAAAAAGCCTCTGCCGTACCTCGTGATGGTAACAAGATCGTTGAACCTCTCCAGGGCCTTATGTTCGCTGCAACGACGCTGTTTTATGAATTGCGCGATAAACACCCTGTGGCCGGCGCCTACCGCCCTCAAGGCAAGGCCGAAGGCGGCTGTAGTTTTGCCTTTTCCGTTGCCTGTATAAACCTGTATGTATCCTCTATGCATAAACAAAGCAGGCAATAATCGATAGGCGCCAGGCAACAGGGCCAAAACTTAAAAAATTACTATTCTTTGTCTGTTGTCTATGGCCCATAGCCTATTGCCTATTGCCCATTATTTTTATTATTTCCCTGCGCGCCTCGCCGATAGTGAGAGGTATTTTCTCAAACGATATTTTGTCCTCATGCTTAAGGCGGTATATAAGCTCGGCAACCTGAGGCAGCCTGAGCCTTATTTTCGCCATGTCCTCGGGGGCGTTGAAAACCTCCTCGGGGACTCCGCCCCTTACAATGGTCCCCTTGCTTAATATATAGAGCCGGTGAAGAAACAGCGGCACTAAATCAACGCTGTGAGTTGCCATGACAATAGTGACTCCCATCTCCTTGTTCAGCTTAGTCAGGAGATGCATCATCTTATATTCGCCCATTGGATCGAGCCCGGCTGTCGGCTCATCGAGCAGCAGCACCTCATGTCCCATTGCCAGAAGCCCGGCAATGCATATCCGTTTCTTCTGTCCGAAGCTCAGGTTATGGATAGTTTTTTTCGCGTATCCCTCCATCTCAACATCTTTGATTGCGGCGGTCACCCTTCGCGACACTTCCTTTTCGGCGAACCCCATGTTCAGAGGGCCGAAGGCAACATCTTCAAAGACAGTGGGAGCGAAAAGCTGGTCGTCGGGGTTCTGGAAGACAAGCCCGACTTTACGGTAGATGTCCCGGGCAGAAAGGTTTTTAATATCCGTCCCGTCGAGGAGGTTGATGCCGTCATAGTCCTTTATCAGTCCGTCCATAACCTTGAGCAGGGTTGTCTTCCCCGAGCCATTCGAACCAAGAATTCCGGTAAATTCTCCTTTTCTGATCTCGACAGATATGTCATGGAGAGCCTGTGTGCCATCGGGATACACTAAGGAGCGTACGTTCGCCGCCAACCTGATCATATCTTCCAGGCCACCCCCGCAATAATGACAAACACAATAGAGCAGGCTACCTCGACCGGCCTGAAAGGCTTGTGTTTCAGCATCGGCATATTGCCGTCGTATCCCCTCTGGAGCATGGCTATGGTAGTGTTCTGGCTGCGCTCAAAGGCCTTGAGTGTCAGCGACCCCGCCAGTGTTCCGAAAGAGCTTAATCCACGCCGGGGCGTTGAATAGCCAAGGCGATTTTTTTGTGCATTATAAATTACCATTGCATCTTCAAAGAGCACAAAGATATATCTGTATGCAAACATCAATATTTCGATAAACCCCTTGGGGACCCTGAGCCATGAAAGACCGGCCATAAATTCGGTAAATGGCGTCGAAAAACCGAGGACGGCAACGATAGATACGGCGCCTAAAATCCTTACCGCTATCTGTAAGCCGGCCATGAGTCCATCTCTGTGGCCGGCAATCCTGGCGCCCATTATGTTAATAGAGAATAGAACATCATTTCCTGAAAAAAATAATTTGAGGAAAAGGACTACTGCAGCTATGAACAGCGGTTCCGAAAACCTCAGGATAAAAATCCTGAATGGTATCCTCATCCTGATACAGAAAAAGAGACAGAGCAGCGCCATAAGCAAGGGGAAGGCAAATCCCTTATAACTTAATACCATTAAAAGAAAAGTAATGGAAGCGAGGATTTTTACCCTTGCATCAATCATTGAAAACATGTTGTCTTTTTTAAAGTGTTCAGAAAATAGTTCCATACCAAAATCAGCCCGTCATTTCCCGCTTCTTAGCGTTGATTTTATTGCGCCCGGTATTTTTCATGCCCCCTCCGATGCCATCTTGAGCAGTGCATTGACAATCGCTGCAGCAACAGGGGTCCCGCCCTTTCTGCTCAAGTTCGTTATAAAGGGAAATTCCTCTCCCGCAAGTATCGCTTTTGACTCGAAAGCCTTTACAAAGCCTACCGGCACCCCGACAACGAGAATGGGTGGATGGACGAATGGGTGAACAGGCGAATTCATTATATCAATAACCTTTAATAGGGCGGTAGGCGCGTTGCCGACGGCGATGATTCCCACGTTCTCGCCGATTCTTTTCTCTATTGCAATTTCAGCACGTGTCCGGCCCGTTTCTTTTGACGAGCGGGCCACCTCCGGATCGGAAATAGCGCAGATCACCCTGCCGCCCCACTGCTCCAGAGACCGTTTATTGATGCCGGTCCTCACCATCTCGACATCGGTAAGAATGTTTTTACCTTCTTTAATGGCCCTGAGTCCGGTTGCAACTGCGTCGGGATGGAAGAGGAGCGTTTTTTTGAATTCAAAGTCGGCAGTGGCATGGATGACCCGCTGGATTATTGGAAGCTGCTCCTCGGGGACAGTGCTGAAATCGTGTTCCCGTGAGAGTATTTCAAAACTTTTCCTTTCTATCTCTTCCGGAGCCAGCCTGCTTCCGGAGCCGGTTGCCGCGCTGATCCGCTCCATCGCTACCTGGGCCAGTTTTTCGTGAAGGCCGAGCGGCTCGGTATAAATGAATTCAACGCCCGGGAACAGTTCCCTGGCCTTTTCTATCAGTTCGGGAATGTCCTTTGTGACATGCATTCCGGCGTTCAGAAAGAAAGGGTGCAGGACAATCCTTTTTGCGCCGGCTTCTACGCGCCCCTTGATGGTCTCCATAATATCCGGCTTTGCGAATTGAAGATAGGAATCCGTTACGCAATCGTCGCTGCAACCGGCATGAAGCATGCTGTGCAGCAGGGCCGCTATAAATTCAAGGTTGTTTGCGTCTTTCTTTGGACTGCCGTGGCCTATAAGTATTATGCTCTCCTCCATAAATGCGTTTATTTCTCCTTTATATATTTTATAAAGCTGCCGGCAATTGCGCTGTTGCATGCAAAGTGAAGGTGAACATAGCTTGCAAGTGTCCTGTTGAGCCGGTATCCATCGCCCGGAAGTGGTTTGCCCGACCTGTTGCGGACCGAATATATCCTGTTAGTTTCCGAGCTGTTGACTATACCGGAGTAATGGAATTCGTGACCCCTTAATATCTCCCCTTTTTTGCCAAGAATACAGTCTTCTTCCAGCATGATTTCCCTGTAGCCGAGATGCAATCCCCTCTTATTCATTTGTGTCTCAAAAGGCAAGACCCCTGCCATTTTAAAAAAGTTTCCGTCAAAGTCATATATTCCCTGCGAAAGATACATGAGTCCTCCGCACTCGGCATAGAGCGGCCTCCCCGAGCGGGTCCAGGCATTAACAGAAGCAAGCATAGTGGAGTTTCCGGAAAGGGCCTCCGCGTATAATTCAGGATAACCGCCGCCGATATAGACTGCATCTGCATCTGCGGGGATATGCGGTCCGGAGAGGGGACTGAAAAAAATGAGTTCGGCCCCGGCCTGCCTGAGCAAGTCCAGGTTGTCTTCGTAGTAAAAGCAAAACGACCTGTCGTAGGCAACAGCGATTTTTGCGGAAGGCGGGCTGTCAGTATTGGAAAGAGGGGGGAGTTTTTTTTCTTCCGGGTTCCGGTGTTTCGCAGTTTCCACGCGTCCCCGTGTCCCGGCGTCCTCGTGTCGCCCAGCCGTTTTAAGAAGCAGATCGATATCAATGTGCTCGATGACGGCATCAGCCAGCTTGTCTATGCCGTCACAGGCAATAGGCGCTTCTTCAGCAACAACAAGACCGAGATGGCGATGCGGGATCTCGAAATCCAGGTCCCTGGGGAGATATCCTAAAACAGGGACCTTCTGAACACTATCTTTAAGTCTTTTAAAATGGCTTTCAGAGGCAACCCTGTTAAAGATAACGCCGCATAAAAGGCTGGAAGGGGTGAGGGCGTAAGAGTGTGAGTCAAAGCCACTTACAATTGCACCGGCACTTTCCGCCATCCCGTAAGCGTCGACAACAAGGATAGCCGGAGCCCCAAGGGTCGATACAAGCATTGCGGTACTGAACTCGCCGTCGTACATTCCCATGACTCCTTCGATGACCGAGATATCGGCATTCTCTGCATGCCTTTTGAAACATTCAATCACGGCCTGCTTCCCGCACATCCAGAGATCCAGGTTTCTTGAAGGCCTCCCTGTAATGAGCCGGTGGAGCCCTGCATCTATGAAATCCGGTCCGGCCTTGAACGGCTGGACCTCCAACCCCTTCTTTTTGAAGGCTGCGAGCAGCCCGAGGGTCACAGTCGTTTTACCGCAGCCGCTGTGTGTTCCGGCGATGACTATGCCTTGCATAAATAGGCAAGCTCCTTGAGCAGGCGCATGTTGTCACGGTTTGATTTTACCGCTACCCTGGCATAAGATGCGTCAAGACCCCTGAAATTTGAGCAATCTCTTATAAGAATACCCCTTTCGCCGAGAGTATCAATGATGTTTTGCGCCTGGTCCATCTGTATGAGATAGAAATTGGCCCCTGCGGGTAAATAATTTATTTTAAGAAGTCTGAATCCGTCCTCAAGTGTCTTTCTCTCGTTTTTTATGATCCTAAAAGTGTCTTCTTTATATGCTTCATCGTTGATTGCTTCAATTCCAGCCACTTGAGCGAGTGTGTTCACTGTCCACGGCTCCTTGTGCTTTTTCATTGAGTCGATCATCTTAAGCGGAAATACGCCGTATCCGACCCTCAGACCTGAAAGGGCATAGAACTTTGTCAGAGACCTGAGGACAATAAGGTAGGGGTTGTCTTCCACCTCGTTAATCAGTGAATCATCCGGCGAGAAATCGATAAAAGCCTCATCAACAACAAGGTGGCATTTGAGGGACTTCGCCGCAGCCGCAATTTTCAGCATATCAGACTTTCTTAGTATGCCTCCGGTAGGATTGTTCGGATTACATAAAAATACCATGTCGACGGAAGTCGGCAGCGCCATCTTGTTTGACAGGGAGTTTGAACCTCCTGCCATGGCCTTAATAAATGTGTCGGGGTTTATGGCAAAGTTATCTTTAGCAATCAGCGCGTAGCGGACAATCTCCCTTCCGTCGCCCGCGGCCCGTTCGTATTCAGAGAATGTGGGAGCGGGAATGAGTATCCTTTGCGGCATAAGAGCCCTGATGACAAGATAGATAAGCTCGGTGCTGCCGTTGCCGCAAAGAATTGATTCCGGGTTGATTGCAAAATTATTTGCAAGGGCCAGGGTGAATTGTCTTGCATCCGGATCTGGATAGTTCGTCAGGTATTTCATTGTGTCCCTTATCCCGGCCAGCACACTTTTGGGAACACCGAGCGGGTTGATGGAAGCGCTGAAATCAATTATTTCGTACTCGTCCAATCCCAGTTGCCCGGCAGCCCGGTAAATATTTCCGCCGTGAGACCCTTCCATTACGAGACCCTCCTTGCCGATAGAATCAATACCGCGATGCTTATGCCAAGCAGAGCGGTGAATTTAGCGATGGTGATTGCCCTTTCAGAAGCGGTAAGGTAGTCTGCGGCAGCCTCTTTTGTCGTTACCTCTCCGATGTAAGGTTTTTCTACCACAACCCCTCCATAAGCGGCTGGGCCCCCCATCCTGATTCCGAGCGCGCCTGCCATGGCGGCCTCCGGTATGCCGCTGTTCGGGCTCAGATGTTTTTTGCCGTCGCGAAGCATGGTGGTGAAAGAACAGCGCGTAGCCGTCAGCACTCGTGAAGTGTCCCAGAACAGCATAACTGGAAATGTTGCAAAAACAATCAGCGCGCCGGTAATCCTTGCCGGGAGGTAGTTTGCAATGTCGTCGAGACGGGCTGCCGCCCAGCCGAAATGCCGGTAAGTATCGTTGTTGTATCCTACCATAGAGTCCAGAGTATTAATTGCCTTATACACCATAGCAAGCGGGAGTCCTCCGATCAACAGGTAAAATAGCGGTGCAATGAAGCCGTCAGAGAGGTTTTCGGCAAGGGTTTCCATAGTCGCCTTCAGTATATCTTCCATCGAAAGGCCGCCTGTATCACGGCCGACTATCATGCTCAGATTGTGCCGTGCCTTTTCGAGGTCTCCTTTTTTTACCGGGCGGATAACCGCCTGTGCGGAGATGATCAGACCGCGGATTGCTATCGTCGTTGCTGTAAGATAGATAACCAGCGTCATGCCTGCGATTGTGCCGGCAGTGCCGGGCAGCATCCATATAATGATAAGTATCGAAAAGGTAATCAGGAAAGCCGGCAGGATAATCAAAAGGACAAGCAACACCCCTGCCCAACGTTCGCCGGAAGGCGAGGTGGCTCGCCCCCTTAAAAAACGCTCCGCCCTGCTTATGCCCTTGCCCATGGCCCTTACCGGGTGAGGGAGCCACTGCGGGTCTCCAATCAGCAGATCCAAAAAAAATGCAAGCATAAGCTGCAGAGGTCCTATCATAAACCGGCCAGCCTTTCTATAAATTCCATATCGGCATACTCGCTTACAATACCGGCAAGGGCATTCAAGGCTTTTTCCTTTATTCCGCTGTATGAGCAGATATCGTTTAACGGGGGCAGCCCTTTTCGGGTCCGTATCATGTTAAGAATGCTTCTTCTTAATAAATCGTTTTCGAAGATGCCGTGGATATACGTCCCCAGGCAGTTTTCTTTTTGAGAGCCTTCCAGGATAAACCCGTCGTGCGTCGTGCGTCGTGAGTCAAGAGGCAAACGTCGAATTCTAAATACCCCGATGTCGCCTTCGCTCTCTCCCATATGGATCTCATAACCGCATAGTTGTAATAACGGCCCAGTTCCTCCCTTTCCCCCTATAACCGCATAATCAATTAATTCCGCTTCGACCTGGCAAGTGACTTTCTCTTTCCCGAACGTAGTCTCTACATCCAGTAACCCCAGCCCGTCAACTGTTTCATGACTGCTTTCAACTGCATAGGGGTCAGAAATCCTTTTGCCGAGCATCTGATAGCCGCCGCACATACCTATAATCTGGATGCCCTTTGCATGCGCCCGCTTTATGTTTGTATCAAGGCCGCGCTCTTTCAGGAACAGCAAGTCTTTAACCGTGTTCTTCGAGCCCGGAATGATAACGATATCCGCGTTCTCTATATCGGCAGGATTTGCAGAGTAAAAGAGTTCAACGTCAGGCTCATACCGGAGCGGATCGAAGTCGGTGAAATTGGATATAAAGGGCAGCCTTACCACGACCACCTTTATTTGGCTGCCTGCTGAATTGCAACCGGACCCTTGACGGGCATGTTGCAAACCCAGACCGTCCTCCTCGGGAAGACCGATGTCGTAAATATACGGCAGCACCCCGATTACAGGTTTTCCTGTCTTTTCATATATCATGTCGAGCCCCAGTTTAAGTATGGCCGGGTCTCCACGGAATTTGTTTATGATAAAGCCTTTAATATGCCGGCTCTGCCTGCCAAGGAGCTTGACGGTACCGAAAAGCGAAGCGAAAACGCCTCCCTTTTCGATATCACCGACGAGGAGCACAGGGGCTTTCGCATATTTCGCAACAGCCATATTAACTATATCCACATCCATAAGATTTATTTCAGCCGGGCTCCCTGCGCCTTCCAGAACGATCAAGTCGTATTGCTTCGAGAGCCGGTCGAAAGATTCCTTGACCGACTTCCAGGCTGTCTGCTTGAAGGCATAGTATTCCCGGGCCTTCATGGAGGCATGTATTTTACCGTGGATGATAACCTGAGAGCCCATATCTCCCGACGCCTTCAGTAATATCGGATTCATATCAACCGTAGGCTCCACCCGCGCAGCTTCTGCCTGCAGTACCTGCGCCCTTCCCATCTCCCCGCCGTCACGCGTTATAGCGGAATTTAGCGCCATGTTCTGGGCCTTGAAAGGGGCGACATTTATTCCTTTGTCCCTGAAAATCCTGCAGAGGGCGGCGACAATGAGGCTTTTGCCCGCTCCGGAGCCTGTGCCCTGTACCATCAAAGCCTTAGCCATTTTTATTATCTCCTTCATCCTTTAAAAGATGCAGAGACTTTATTTTTCGCACCAGTTCTTTTTCCGGAGATTTACGAGACATTGTTTCGTAAATCTCCGATGCTGTAATTCAACAGCTTTATCACAGGATAACGCCCCCAGAATTCAATAATATTCACTGCTGCACTGTCCTGTTCAATCCTGAAAATATTTTCGAGTGGAACACCCATAAGATAACACAGGATTATCCTGTTCACACCGCCGTGGGCCACAATCGCAATGCTCTCAGCCGGGCCTTGATTGTCTGAAGCCTGCCGGTCCGGGTTTTCTGCAGCATGTTTGCTCACTATACCGTCCAGTGCCCTGATTGCCCGGCCACATACTTCGGTTGTGCTCTCGCCGTTGACAGGACTATATTTTAAGGGATCAGAAGCCCACGACTCGAACTCGGAAGGGTACTGATCCTTTATTTCATTGAACGTCATGCCCTCCCAGACTCCGAAGTTTCTTTCACGGAGATCAGGGACAACCAGCGGCTGCAGACCGTATGGTCCGGCAATGATTTCAGCGCTCCTCAACGCCCTGCTCAGATTTGAGCAGTAGACCGCTGACAGCATTGACTCTTTGTTATCCGGCACGTGAGGAAACGATACATGAATGTCGTTCAGATAACTTTTATATTTCGTTATGCCGGACAGTCTCAATTTATTGGCGATAAAAACGGATACTTCCTTTATCTGCGCAATGCCAGTCTCAGACAGGGGCACATCAAGACTCCCCTTGTAACGTTTTACTTCGCTCCCTATCGTTTCTCCATGCCGTATTAAGTAGAGTGTTGTAACCATACAGGTATCGCCGCCATTAAAAGTATTTCTGCAATCTCACTGAGCGCCCCGCAATGATCTCCCGTGAGGCCGCCGAACCTCCATATAGTAAACCTCACTGTTATGAGGGCCAGCAGGTAAAGCAGCAGGAAGAGCACTGCAAACAACCCTGGCGTCCGCATATCATAAAGGGGATAAAGATACAAACCGGCAACAATCACACACATCACAAGCAGAATCAGAGAAGAGAGTGCAGCCTGCTTTGGCCGCACTTTGCCGATAAAGATGCTTCCGAGTCCGTCTTTACGGGCCGGGCGGCCATGAAACATGGCGATGACTGTTACCCATTTTGAAAAGACGGGAATAATAAAAAGGAATGAAAGCGCCGCCGGCAGCGAGAGTACCCGGAACAGATTGTTAAGCAATACGAATTTGAGAAGCACAACCATGACAAGTGCCATTGCACCCACTGCCCCTATCGAACCGGACTTCATTACGGAAAGGCGCATTGTCAGGTCGCGCTCCCTGTCTCCGGTCGACTTGACTGCAAGCCCATCAAAGGTATCTATCAGCCCATCCATATCAAACCCGCCGTTAGACAGCAGCAGGACAAAGATTACAAAACTGCTGACTATTTCGACCGGAAATATCTTTGTCGAAGCAAAAGCTGCCAATGCCATCAACATTCCCTGCAGCGCCCCTGCAACAGGAAAAAAAGAGGAGGAATGCGCCAACTCTTCTTCAGAACACACGCCCTTTACCGTCACCGGGATTATGGTAAGAAATTGAATAGCAAGCAGCAGCTGCTTCATCTAATTGATAATCTCGTCAGACACACCGGCCTCGCCGAATGTCGCCATCTCTCTATATATCTTGAGCCCGGCCTCGATCATAAGCATGGCGAGAGCTGCCCCCGTGCCTTCACCGAGCCTGAGGTTCAGGTCAAGAATGGGCTGCAGTCCCATCTTATCAAGCATTGCCTTATGGCCTATTTCAACAGAGTTATGTGCGGCAAACAGGTAGTCACTGACCTTCGGTTCAATGGTATAAGCGATGAGAGCGCCTGCAGTCGAGATTAACCCGTCAATTACGATGGGGACCCTGTTCGCCGCAGCACCCAGTATCAACCCCGCAATACCCCCGATCTCAGCTCCGCCGACCTTCGAAAGCACATCAAGAGCGTCTTTCGGGTCGGGCGCATTCACCTTTATGCCCTTCTCGATTGTCTTTACCTTTTGTTTAAGCGAAGCATCGCTGATACCGGTGCCCTTTCCTGTGACGGCAGCAACCGGACTGCCGGTGAGCACCGCTGCAATAGCGCTCGAAGGGGTGGTATTCCCAATGCCCATGTCCCCGGTGCCGAATATTTTATATCCTTTCCTGGTGTATCCCTCTGCAAGCGTAATACCGGTTTCTATACATTTCAGCGCCTCTTCTCTGGTCATGGCAGGGCCCTTTGTAAAATTCCTCGTTCCCCTTACTGCCTTCATGTGCAAAAGGCCCTCAAGCTCTCCAAAATCATAATCGACGCCGATGTCCACCACAACCACTTCCGAGCCCGCATGACGTGCCAGTACATTAATGCCTGCTCCTCCCCTGACAAAATTGAGGACCATCTGAGGCGTCACTTCTTTCGGATAGGCAGATACCCCCTCCTCGGTGACGCCGTGGTCTCCTGCAAAGGTAAAAACCACTTTCTTGTCCAGGATGGGGCTTTTATTTTCAGTTATAGCCACAAGCCTTCGTGCAAATTCTTCCAGTCTGCCGAGGCTGCCCAATGGTTTTGTGAGATTGTCGAGGCGTTTCTGCGCAACAACATACCACTCCTCTCTAATCGCAGCAATGGCATTAACAGTACTGCCCAGCATATCCATATGCTACCTCCTTAAATGCGTACTGCGTTCAGCGTACTGCGAAGTCAAAAAAACTGAACGCTATAACGCGCATTATTTCATCCGAAGCGGTAATCCCGCTGCCATGAAATATACCTCATCGGCGACCGCAGCAACGTTCTGGTTTAACGTGCCGGCAATATCCCTGAATTTCCGGGTCAGCCTGTTATCGGGGACGATTCCGAGTCCAACCTCGTTTGAGACGATAAAGACCGATGACCGGCAGGCTGAAAGGGCCTCAAGCAGCAACCGTGACTTCCCTTCAATATCATCATCGCCGAGCATTAGGTTTGCAATCCAGAGGGTGAGGCAGTCAATGAGAAGCACATCGAATATTCCATGAATTCTTGGGACCAGGTCTTGTATGTTTACCGGCTCCTCAAACGCCTGCCACCCATCAGGACGCTCGGCCTTATGCCGGGCGATCCTTTGCTCCATCTCATCATCGAGCGCCTGTGCCGTGGCAATGAAGGCCTTTCGCCCCGGAAGGCCTGACGCTGTTTTCAGGGCAAATCCGCTCTTGCCGCTCCTGGCCCCGCCAAGAATAAAAACAATCTTTCCTCTGCAGTTCCCCATTTAATGCTTATCAGACCCCTTCATGTCACCTGTAAACATATCTTTTAGTATATCATTGGCGCAAAATTTCCCACACATAGTGCAGGAGTGCTCGCTGCCGTTGCCCCTCTTGTTCTTTATCTCCCTGGCCCTTTCCTCATCGATGCATAAAGAGAACTGGGTCTGCCACTGCATGTCCCTTCTCGCCTTTGCCATTGACTTGTCGGCATCCATATTCTTGTGCTTTATCATGTCCCCGATGTGTGCCGCAATCCGCGAGGCGATTACCCCCTCGCGAACGTCTTCAGGAAACGGAAGCCCCAGATGTTCTGAAGGGGTGACGTAACAGATAAAGTCCGCGCCGTAGGCCGATGAAAGGGCTGCTCCGATCGCTGCGGTGATATGGTCGTAGCCTGGCGCAATGTCCGTTGTTATAGGTCCCAGCATATAAAAAGGAGATTCGCCGCTCATCTTCTTTTCCATTATGACATTCGCCTCTATCTCGTTGATCGGCACATGTCCGGGGCCTTCAACCATTGTCTGGCATCCCTGCTCCCGGCCCAATTCCGCGAGTTCGCAGTTTATGAGCAGTTCCTGTATCTGCACCCTGTCGGTTGCGTCATGGATCGCTCCGGCACGGAAACCGTTGCCCAGGCTCAGTACCGTATCGTGCTTTTTAAGAATATCAACTACCCTGTCGAAATGCTCATAAAGAGGGTTTTCTTTTTTGTTGTGCTCCATCCATGCGACCATATAAGAGCCCCCCTTTGAGACGAGACCGCCGTACCGGTAATGCTGTTTCCTGAGCATCTCAACAGTCTTTCTGTTGATGCCGCAGTGGATTGCCATAAAGGCAACTCCCTCTTCGCACTGCTTTTCGGTAATTTCAAAAAGGAGTTCCTCCGGCATGTTGACAGCGGCCCCGTACTTCTCGATGGCAATGGCAAAGGCCTCGTAAAGCGGGACCGTGCCTACCGGAAGACTTATCGCATCCATTACCGCTTTTCTGATGCCCGCTATATTGCCGCCGACGCTAAGGTCCATAAGCGTATCCGCGCCGTATTTTTCAGCGATCTCAGCTTTTTCCACTTCCATCCCGACATCGGCGATATCGGTAGAGGAACCGATCGAAGCATTCACTTTGGTCCTCAGTCCCTTGCCGATGCCGATGACTTTTTTTAACCGGTTGCTGTTGGCTGGAATGACTATTTTCCCTGCTGCAACATTTCCCCTGACAATTTCAGCAGAAAGCCCCTCGCCTGCAGCGACCGTTTTGATCTCTTCCGTAACTTCCGCTATTGACGCTCTCTCCAGTTGTGTCATGCCCGTTGCCTCCTCGTAGGGCTCGCGAGCCCAAAAGATAAAAAAACCCCAAGGCAATAATGCCTTGAGGATTGCACCCTGATTCGCTTCATCCCCGCCTTCCGTCCACGCGAAGGCATTTATCAGAATTCAGATCTGCTGAATTCTGCTCTATCAGGCAGGTCTTCTGGCTCCCGGATCATTCTACTTGCCGGCCTTCCCGTCGGGCCCTCAACAGGTTAGTTGAGCACTTGACAGTGGCGGTGTCGGCTTTTGTCCCCGGTTACAGCGGCGGGACCGCTCCCGAATCAGCCTTCATCTGCTTTCACGGGATTCCCTATTAAGCCCTTCGGCGCCTAATGTTCTATCATCTACAAATTCGGCTTAAATGTCAAGGTTAGGGAGTGGTGTTAGGAAGTGGGACAGGTGCATTTACCTGCAGCCGCGCTGCGCAAACCCTCAACTCTGACCGAAATGCCCGAGCTGTCCTTGACAACCACGTCGCAATTTATGCGATACTTTACCAATCAGGATGGGCGCGAAAATAATAGCTTTCATAAACTTTAAGGGTGGAGTCGGCAAGACTGCGAATGTTGTCAATCTGGGGGCGTGCCTCGCCAAATATCACCGGAAGAAGGTGCTTATCGTCGATCTCGACCCGCAATGCAACGCCACCTTTTGGCTCCTGAAGAGGGGCCAGCTTTCGCAGAGGCTCGACGACCCGTCAATTACGGCATATCAGATTTTCCATGACCGTATCTTCGGCACAAAGGAATTCGATTTCCGGGAGGCGGTCATCAGGGGTGTTCCCCTGTCCAACAGCGGCTTCTCCTTCATCTCTCTTCTCGACCTGCTCCCATCCGCTATCGACATGCTGGACGTGGAAGACCAGTTGCATGAAAATCTCAAAGAACCGTATTTCACCTGCCTTAATGCCGGGCTCCGGGAATGTGTGGACGGATACGATTATGTACTCCTTGACTGTCCTCCCAACATTTACGGCATATCAAAAAACGCCCTTTACTTTGCTGATTATTACGTTATTCCCTATCTGCCGGACTTTTTGTCTCTTTCCGGGTTCCGCCTTTTCACCAAACTGGTGAGGCGTTTTCAGTATCAGGTGAGCGGGTTTTATAAGAGCAGTCTTAATCCCCGCATAGCCGCAGTGATCATAAACCGTTACAGGAATATCGGCAACGTCTATGACCATAGTATCAACGAGTTGAAGCTCGAAATGAAGAACCTCAAGACACAGAAACTCATTCACGAAAAGGCGGAAATTCTCACCCCCTATATCCGCGACTGCGTAAGGGTGGCCGAATGTTCAAATTTCCATCTGCCCGTATGCCTATACCGGGAGGGCAGCATAGGCGCACAGGACTATTTCGAGCTGTCGGGACATTTCATCAAACACATTGAGGAGAATCTATGAGCTTATTGGAACTTTCAGGGAGGATGGCGGAGACTGCGGCGTTGCTCCGCGAGTATGCGGACCGTCTGGACGATGCACGGTTCGTCATGGAAGCTGAACGTTTCACAAAGGCTTTCGGGAAATTCCATCAGGTCTTGACAGGCTATAAGGATGGTCTGACTCCCCAGGCCAATGAGTTGCGGGCGCTTCTTCAGAGCGCTTTCCCGCGAGACAACGAGGGGGAGGCGGAATTGGCGAAGTTCTCCAAAAAAGCCCTCGGGAAAAGGACTACTAAATCCAAGAATGATACATATGTTTCTTATCTCGAAAAGTTTTTCAAGAGTGTTGTCGGGGCCGGAAAGGTGGACTATGCACTGCTTTTGCTCAAAAGACCTCCAGCTCAGTCGGTACTCGATTTCACACGGGAGGACGAACTGTCGCTGCTTGAACAGATACGCACATTGGGGGCGCTTAAAGAGGACCAGCTTGAAGTCGAAGTATCACGGCTGGTGAAAGACAAAAAGATGCTGTGCAAACTTGCCGGAGCCGCCAGGATCAAATATAAACCAACCTCAAAGCCTGAGACAGTCGTTAAGAAACTGGTCGAAATCGGCAGGCGGTATTACGAGAACACCGGAGGGTTGTTTTCTTGAAGAGAAAAATGAGTTGGAGGGCTTTTAGATCTTTACTGGATTTGACAAAAACTACACAGCGTCTGACAAAACAATCCATTGTACGGGCAATTGCCCTCCGTTAAGTTTGATCGTTGAGTCTTCGTTGAGGCTGTAGAAAAGGTCTCTGTAGGTTAAAGCATATGTGAGTAACTTTGGGGACGTTGTTACCTACGTTGCGTTGTAGCTCAGCCTTCTATCTTTGCAATCGCCCGCGTTATGCTTGATGTGGCTACGCCGAGATGTCGTGCAATCTCAGCCGCTGAAAGGCCGATCTCTTTAATGCCGCGTCGGGCGATCTGTCCACGCGTCCGACTTACCTTTGACCGGCGACTGCCGCTCTCCAGTTCTATCCGGCTGATCTGCCCTTTC
>Ga0074045_10001185_pt1 | contig 25476 bp, 15 predicted proteins | sample BogForMeECP23OM2_FD_94442 | JGI IMG/M metagenome (GOLD analysis project Ga0074045, IMG submission 94442) | Bog forest soil microbial communities from Calvert Island, British Columbia, Canada - Bog Forest MetaG ECP23OM2 | ecosystem: Environmental > Terrestrial > Soil > Wetlands ... | reverse complement strand
GATCGGAGCGGTAGTTCACGAGGGCGAAAAACTCGCGGCCGTGATCCCAGCCGGCAAGCTGCGGGTGGTAGCAAACTTCGATCCGCCGGCAGCTTTGGGCCGGATTCGGCCCGGCCAGCATGCGCGCCTGCGGCTGGAAGGCTTTCCCTGGGCGCAATACGGAAGCGTCTCGGCCACCATCACCAACGTTGCCAGCGAGATTCGTGATGGCACCATCCGGGTGGAAATGGCGCTCGATTCCAATCCAGGCTCTCGAATTCCTCTACAACATGGTCTCCCAGGCTCGGTTGAGGTCGAGATCGAAACCCTCTCGCCAGCGAACCTGGTGTTGCGCACGGCAGGAAGTTTGCTCGCTGGCCCGAAAGGCAATTTCACAAATTTGAGCGCGGTAACGCAGCCATGAATCTGGGCCGGCGTCGCATATTTGTTCCGGAAGTCGTGCAGACATCCGCAATGGATTGCGGGCCGGCGTCGCTCAAGTGTCTGGCCGAAGGATTCGGCATTCCTGTCAGCTACGGGCGTTTGCGTGAAGCCTGCCAGACGGACGTCGACGGCACCTCCATCGACACCATGGAAGAAGTCGCCGTGCAGCTTGGACTGGAGGCCGAACAGATCGTGGCCCCGGCAGATTTTGTACTGCTCCCGGAAGCCAACCTGTTGCCCGCGATAGCAGTCGTCCTGCGCGCCACCAAAGTAACTCACTTCGTGGTGGCGTGGCGGAGCCATGGCGCCCTGCTGCAAATCATGGATCCGGCCGTCGGGCGCCAATGGGAGGCCAAAGCGCAGTTTCTTGCCAGCCTCTATATCCACACTCTTCCGGTCTCCGCTAAAGGCTGGAGAGAGTGGGCGGAGTCGGAGAAATTCACCCTGCCGCTGCGGCGGAAGCTGGACGATTTGGGCATTTCAGGCAAGGCCGCGAAGCGCTTTGTCGAATCTGCGCTCAACGTTCCCGGCTGGCGAGCTTTAGCCCGTCTGGAGGCCGGAACGCGGAGCCTGGGCGCAATCGTGCAATCCGGGGCATTGCGCCGGGGAACGGAAGCCGAGCGCATGCTCGACCGGCTTATTGAACAAGCAAGTCGAGACGCGAAAGAAGGACACGGTGTAATCCCGTCCAATTATTGGTCGGCATGGCCAGCACCCCCGGAAGACGGCGAAGAGCAAGTCTTCTTCAAGGGCGCGGTGCTAGTGCATGTGAGGGGGCGCCGCTCGGAATCCACGGTCGCGGAAACTGGAAAGCTTCCGCCTGAAGTCGCGGCTGCACTGGCGGAGAAAACGGGTCGACCTGCGGTTGAACTGCTACGGATGTTGCAGGCAGACGGATTCCTTGCGCCTGCAGCCGTGGTAACGGCCCTCGGTCTCGCCACCCTCGGAGTGTTGGTTGAGGCTGTCTTGTTTCGCAGTTTGCTTGACATGCCGCGGGAGTTCGGATTGCCGGGACAGCGGCTGGGAGTGATGGCGGCCCTCTTGATTTTTCTGACGGCTCTGCTTCTGCTTGAGTTGCCGATCGCGTTCGGCATCCTGCGCATCGGAAGGCATCTCGAAGCACGCCTGCGCACTACCTTTCTGGAAAAGATTCCCAAACTCGGGGACCGATACTTTCGTAGCCGCCTGATTTCCGACATGGCGGAACGCAGTCATAGTACCCACCGCATAAGGCTGCTGCCGGGATTGTGCGGGCAGCTTCTCCGTTCCGTGTTTGAGCTCGTCGTCACGGCTGCCGGAATCATCTGGCTTGATCCGCGACTAGCCTTGCCGACTCTTGTCGCCGCCTCGCTGGCGGCAGGCTTACCCGCGCTGGTACAACCGGTGCTCACCGAGCGCGACCTGCGAATGCGCAGCCAGAATGGAGCCTTAAGCCGTTTCTATCTGGACGCTCTGCTCGGCCTTGTTCCTGTGCTCACGCATCGAGCTGAGCGAGCCTTGCGCCGGGAACATGAGAGCTTGCTCGTGGAATGGGCACACGCGGCATTTGCGCTCGTACGTGCGTCGATTTGGGTCGAAGCGATACAGGAGTTCCTCGGATTTGGTTTGGCCGCATGGCTGATGCTCGACCACATCAGCCGCGCGGGCGAAGCCGGAGGCGCGCTGCTGCTGGTGTATTGGGCGCTCAATCTGCCCGTTCTCGGGGAGGAAATCGTAGAGTTTGCACGCCTATATCCCACGTACCGCAACATCACCCTCCGCCTGCTGGAACCTATTGGCGCCCTCGAAGATAGGAGCGCGGTTCCCGAGTCGGCGGGCGAGGCCCTGGTTGCGAGTGAATCTGAGAGCGCTGAGCGAGCCGACGGAGTCGCCATCGAGATGGCAAACGTCAGTGTGCACGCCGGGGGGCACACCATTCTGGAAGCAATCAACCTGAAGATTGGGCCGGGCGACCACATAGCCATTGTTGGAGTCTCGGGTGCGGGCAAATCCAGCCTGCTCGGCTTGCTGCTGGGATGGCATCGGGCAGCGGAGGGCAGCGTACTGGTGGATGGGGCGGTGCTAGAAGGCGTCCATCTCGACCAGTTGCGGAATCGGACGGCGTGGATCGACCCGGCCGTACAACTGTGGAATCGCTCACTATTTGCCAACCTTTGTTACGGCAACTCCGACGGTGTGCCGACGGCGGACTTGTTGGAGCAAGCCGAACTGCGCCAGCTCCTGGAAAAACTGCCAGACGGTCTACAGACCGATCTTGGGGAGAGCGGCGGACTGGTTTCCGGCGGCGAAGGCCAACGTGTCCGCTTCGGACGCGCACTGTTGAAACACGGAGTCCGTCTCGCTCTCCTCGATGAACCTTTTCGCGGTCTGGATCGGCATCTACGGCGGGAGTTGCTGGCGCGGGCTCGGCGTCACTGGGAAGGCATCACCTTGCTGTGCGTCACCCACGATGTCGGTGAGACCATGGGATTTCCCCGCGCGCTGGTGGTGGAACATGGCCGCATCGTCGAGGACGGCAACCCCGAGGATCTGGCTCGGCAAGCAAACTCTCGCTATCGAGCGCTCTTGGAAGCGGAGGAAAGTGTGCGGGAAGGCTCGTGGTCGAGCGGCCACTGGCGCCACCTGCGGATGGAAGATGGCCGCCTGATCGAAGAATTACAACGGGCCCGCGTATGAAAGAAGATCTATCCGCACTTTTCTGGTCATTGTCGCAGCTCGGGTCAGGCCTCGAGGCTCTTGCTCGTCGCAGCGGGCTGCAGCCATTGCCGGTGCAGGTCCCGAGTCCTCCAAGCTCGATAGCCTCTTTGGGCGCAACGCCCGCGAAGAATGCGCTGAACCACCGCGACGCGTTAAACCAGTGGATCGAGTCGGCCGTCACCTGGTTAGGCTTGGAAGCGGAGCCTTCGGCCGTGCCGTATGAAGGATTGGAGCAACTACTGGAAAACGCCGGACCGGCAGTGCTGCAAGTACCAGGAGACGGCGCTCCCAGATTTCTTTTTCTTCTGCCTCGTGTGGTGACGGGCCTCTGGCCCATCCTTGGTCGAAACAAAAGACGCGTATCGGTCCTCGCCCCCGATCTGCGCACCGTGTTGCTGCGCTTAGACACGGCTCGCACTCTACTCTGTTGCGCGCTGGAAGAGACGGTGGCTCCCGAGGTCGATCGCCTGCTCGATGAGACCGGCATTCCCGAAGCTCGCCGCGGAACTGCTCGATCGGCGCTTCTACTCGAACGCCTGAGGACCAAGGAAGTTGGCGGATGCTGGCAGCTTCGTCAGTCACCCGGCGCCACTTTCTGGAGCCAGGCGAAGCGCGCCGGCTTGCCCCGCCGTTTAGGCACGCTCCTGGTGGCGCATGCCGCCGAGTATTTCCTGCTGATTACTTCCTGGTGGCTCATCGGACGCGCCACGCTGTCCGGACATCTGGACAATGGCTGGTTGCTCGCGTGGGCTCTGATTCTGCTCACGCTGGTTCCTTTCCACGTTTTCGGAACCTGGTTGCAAGGCTCTATCGCCGTCAACGGTGGACTTCTCTTCAAACAGCGGCTGCTGTTCGGCACGCTTCGTCTGAGGCCGGAGGAAATCCGGCACAAGGGTGTAGGGCAGTTTCTGGGCGAGGTCATGGAATCGGAAGCCGTGGAATTGCTGGCGGTGACCGCCGGGTTTCAGGGCCTGACTGCAGCCATCGAATTGATCGCCGCTGAAATCGTTCTCACGCAAGGCGTGAGTCGTGCGCTTGAGTTATTGTTGTTGCCGCTGTGGATCGGAATTACGTTGTTCATGGCACTCCGCTACTTCCGGCGAAGGCAGCGATGGACGGCGGCGCGCCTTTCGATGACCAACGATCTCACAGAACAAATGGTCGGGCACCGCACCCGACTTGCGCAGGAGACCCGTCAGAAATGGCACGAGGGTGAGGATGAAGAATTGGAGCGTTATCTGGAACTCTCGGAGAGCACGGACGCTGCGGCAGCCCTGCTTACGGCGCTCGCACCGCGCGGCTGGTTGGTTCTTGGGACGTTCGGGTTGACTTGGGCGTTTGTTGCCAGTGAGGGACTCAACATCAAGCTGGCGATTTCCCTGGGTGGCATCTTGCTGGCGTATCGTGCGCTGAAGAGGATTTCGACAGGCCTGATCATGATGGCCGACGCTGTCATTTCCTGGCAAAAAGTGGCTCCGTTGTTTGAGGCGGCGGCCAGCCGGCAACTGCAGGGCTCTCCCGCCGTCGCTCTCACGCCCGTCCCTCGCAACGATGCAAAAGACGACACGCGGGACAGTGACAATGGAAAAGACCCGGTCATGGAGGCTCACGATCTCGTCTTCCGTTACCAAGACCGTGGCGAGCCCGTACTGAAAGGATGCAGCCTGACTATTCGCCGAGGCGACCGCCTCTTGCTGGAAGGGTCGTCAGGTGGAGGGAAATCTACGCTGGCTTCACTTCTTGTCGGCTTGCGTGTTCCGCAATCTGGCCTCCTTTTGCTCGACGGATTGGACCGGCAAACGATCGGCGACGAAGGCTGGCGTCAACGGATCGTGTCCGCACCCCAGTTTCACGAAAATCATGTGCTGGCCGAGACCTTCGCTTTCAACCTTCTAATGGGGCGCCGCTGGCCGCCGCGCGAAGAAGACATGCGAGAAGCCTCAGCGATCTGTGGTGAACTCGGCCTCGAGCCGCTGCTTGCTATGATGCCCGCGGGAATGTTGCAGATGGTTGGGGAGACAGGCTGGCAGCTCTCACACGGGGAACGCAGCCGCGTGTACATAGCCAGGGCGTTGCTGCAGGGTGCTGAGCTGGTGATTTTCGATGAAAGCTTCGCGGCGCTCGATCCGGAAAATGTCCGGCTGGCGCTCGATTGCGTCCTGCGGCGGGCACGCACTCTGCTGGTGGTTGCGCATCCATGAGGAGAGTCCGAGGAATCTAGGTTAGAATTACATCCCTTCAAGAGACTGATCCGTCACGAGGTAGATCGTCCAGAGGTTGACGCATGGTTGGCAAAACACTTCGCTCTTATCGAATCGAGTCACAGCTCGGTGTCGGCGGAATGGGCGTCGTGTATAAGGCTGTGGACTCCCATCTCGACCGAACGGCTGCGATCAAGGTTCTGGTTACCTCAGCCGTCAGTCCGGACCGCGAAAAACGGTTTGTCCAGGAAGCGAAGGCCGCTTCGTCGCTGAATCACGCCAACATCGTCACCATCTACGACATCGACACCGCCGAGATAGACGGCAAGCCGGTTCGTTACATTGCCATGGAATTCGTGGCCGGCGAGACACTGGATCACTTGATCGGCCGCAAGGGACTTGGAGTTCGCACGGCGCTGAAGTACGCATCGCAGATCGCCGACGCTCTCGCCGCTGCGCATGCGGCCGGAATCGTCCATCGCGATCTTAAGCCCTCCAACGTGATGGTCACGCCGCAAGGGGTGGTCAAGGTTCTCGATTTCGGCCTTGCCAAACTGAACGATGGTACCCAACCCGATGCTTTTGCCGAAACCGTCCACGGTGACCGAGCTTCCCTCACGGAAGAGGGGACAATCCTCGGCACGGTTGCGTATATGTCTCCGGAGCAGGCCGACGGCAAGAATGTCGACTCCCGTTCCGACATTTTCTCGTTCGGCTCCATGCTCTACGAAATGGTCACCGGACAGCGTGCCTTCGCAGCCGGATCCAAGCTGTCATCACTCTCGGCAGTCCTGCACACAGAACCGCAACCTGCCTCGCGGGCGGTCCCTGATGTTCCCCCGGAACTCGACCGGATCATAGCCCGATGTCTAAAAAAGGATCCGACGCGCCGCTGGCAGAGCATGGCCGACGTGAAGGTCGCTCTGGACGAGTTGCGCGATGAGATGGAATCAAGCAGCATCGATCGCGGGAGGCCAACGAGTAAAGACAGAGGCGTTGCACTTCCCGCCAAACGCCGGCTCATCGTAGGAGCCTTGAGCGTGCTGCTGATTGGACTTGCTCTAGGCGCCTATTCGGCGCGGAGATTCTTGCACTCAGAGCCACTCACCTTCCAACGGCTGACGTTCCGGCGGGGTGACGTCACGGCAGCAAGGTTTGGTCCCGGTGACACGATCGTCTATAGCGCCGCGTGGGACGGCTCTCCGTCCACGCTGTTTTCCACCCAGCCGGGAAATCGTGAAGCCAGGCGCTTGGACCTTCCCACGGGAAGGATTCTATCCATCTCATATGGCGGCGAGATGGCGATTCTACTGGGCAACGATGACGTAGGTACATTGGCGCGCGTACCCTTCAGCGGAGGCGCCCCGCGTGAAATGCTGGAAAATGTCAGCGGTGCGGACTGGAGCCCAAGCGGGGACGCTCTCGCAGTAGTGCGAATGATCGGGGGAAAGCATCGCGTGGAATATCCAGTCGGGACGGTGCTCTACGAAAACGATGCGCGCCCTCCGCTGTGGCCACGAGTATCCGCCGACGGTAAGCTGGTGGCTTTTTTCGATTATGATGTGGAGGTTGGAGATTACTCCTTAAGCGTGGTTGGCTCCAGTCGGCCGAAGCAGGTACTCTCCCGGGGATGGCGCGCCGTTGGTTCGCTGAACTGGTCTCCACGGGGAAACGAGATCTGGTTCTCCGCTGGCCAGCCGGGCAGCGATCCCGTGCTCTACGCGGTCGATCTTTCCGGAAAGCAGCGATTTCTCGCCCAGGCTCCCGGCTGGATCTTTATGCAAGATGTGGCCGCGGATGGCCGTGTACTGCTAAGCACAGTCAACTCACGACTGGGTATTCGCTATATCGACTTCGAACATTCCGCGGAACGTGACCTAGCCTGGCTGGACGCTTCTTTGCTCTACGAGATCTCCAGCGATGCGAAAAGCCTGCTTTTTGTCGAACTCTCCTACGGCGAAGGGCGCAACTCGGCGATCTATCTCAGGAAGACGGATGGATCCGCCGCAGTGCGGCTGGGCTACGGCAATCGGCCTTCGCTTTCACCGGATGGAAAATGGGTTGTATGCATTCGTCGCGAGACCGGGCGCTCGCGTTTAATGTTGCTGCCCACTGGCCCGGGAGAATCGCGTTTTCTGAATGTTGACGGAGTGTACTACGAGTCCGTCGGATGGTCGCCTGACAGCAAGCGGGTTCTATTTACGGGGAATGAGTCCGGGCATGCGGTTCGTACCTGGATGTATGACCTGGATTCTGACAAGGCCACACCGTTGACTCCGGAAGGAACCAAGGGCAGCCAAATCTCCCCCGATGGCCAATGGTTTGTCATGGCCAACCCGCATAAGCTGTCCCTCGCGCCGATGGGGAGTGGAGCGCCTCGGACGATAACTGAGTTAGAGAATGGCGAGGCCGTGGTGCGCTGGAGCGGTGACGGACGTTATCTTTTCCTGCGACAACCGGAAGGGGAGACCATCAAGATCAGCCGGCTCGAAATCGCCACAGGACATAAAGAACCTTGGCAAACTCTCAAAGTTCCCGAGCCCGGGGCACAGTTTATTGGAGGCGTCGCATTGTCGGCGGATGGAAAGGCATGCGCTTTTACCTTTCAGCATGATCTCGCCAATCTCTATTTGGTAAAAGGACTGAAGTGAGGACGGCCTGGCCCCCTCCCAAACATTATGCACGTCGCTGGCGCTTCGGGGTGAGCTTCAATGTCCGTATCAGACGGAACAGATGGTTGGGATGTACGCCGAGGAGCCCAGCAGCCTCTGTGTAGTTCCCGTCGGCCTGCTCAATCGCCTGCTCGATAAGCTTCTTCTTCGCCTCCCGGATGCCGTCGTGGAGGGCCGTAACCGGCTCGCCCGCAGCCGCTGTTTCCTCCAGGATCGAATCCGGCAGATCCTCCGGCAAAATCAATTCCGTGGAGCCCAATACCACCGCTCGTTCGATCGCGTTTTCCAGCTCGCGCACGTTGCCTGGCCACGGATAGCGCAGCAGACAGGCTCGCGCCTTGGGAGAAACACCCACCACGCGCCGATTGACCTTTTCGCTGTAGCGGGCCGTGAAGAAGGCCGCCAGCAACGGAATATCTTCCACACGTTCCCGCAAGGGGGGAAGCTCGAATGAGACAACGTTGAGTCGATAGTAAAGGTCCTGCCGAAATTTTCCCGTGCGTGAGGCCTCGTTCAAATCAACATTGGTCGCGGCAATCAGCCGGATGTCGAGTTTGATTGGGCGCGTGCTCCCCACCCGCTCGAACTCGCGCTCCTGCAGAACGCGCAGCAGCTTCGCTTGGAGCGGCGCAGCCAGTTCGCCAACTTCATCGAGGAACACAGTCCCGCCCTCAGCGGTTTCCAGCTTTCCTTTCTTCTGCCCGACCGCGCCGGTAAAGGCGCCCTTCTCGTGACCAAAGAGTTCACTCTCCAGCAACGTGTCTACGATCGCTGCACAATTGATAGCTACGAACGGCCGGTCGGCGCGGCCGCTGTTGCTATGGATGGCGCGGGCTACAAGTTCCTTTCCGGTGCCGCTCTCGCCCCCGATCAAAACCGTGGACTCACGCGCTGCAACCCGGGCGACAAACTGATACACCTCGCGCATGCGCTGGCTTTCGCCGACCATGCTGTGCTGAACGTTGATTTCTTCCTGCAAACGCCGATTCTCATCCCCAAGCCGTTGCAGATGCCGCGCGTTCTCGATCGCCAGCCCCGCCACGTTGCCGAGCGCTGTGACCAGTTGCAAGAGTTCCGAATTGAAACGGACGCATGGCGTGCTGCTATCCAGGTAGAGGGCACCCAGGAGCTTGTCCTGAACCTCAAGTGGAACAGCCAGCACAGAGCGAACCCGTGGAGCCAGCAGGCTCTCCGCTTCCCGAAATGTCTCGTCGCTGGGAACGTCGTTGCAAAGCACGGCGAGATTCTCTTCCATTACTTGGTTCAGAATCGTTTGGCTGACTTGAATCGGCTGATTTGGACCCAGTTGGCGATCCCATCCCATCACGGAAGCGAATCCCTCAGTCCCCTCTTCCATCAGAAGCAGGGCTGCCCGGTCGGCCGAGGAAATTTTGAGAACTGCTTCGAGCACCTTCTGTTGCAGTGCGGCCAGGCCGCGCACCGAGTTAAGGCACTCGCTGAAGTTGAGGAGTACGTTCAAATCGCGAAGAGCGCGCTCCGTGACGCCCAACGCGTGTAGCCGTGAAGGCTGCAGGTAAATGGCATCCTGCTTTCGCAGGATCAAGGTGAGTCCGCCGGGTGTTGCCCCGGAATCAAGCTGCAGAGAAGCGTTGTCGCCGGCATGTTCGTTGGGTACACCTTGAAAGACCAGAATCGATTTGCCGATCCGTATCTGGTCGCCATCCGCCAGCAGGCGCTCCTTCACTGGCACATGGTTCACGACCGTACTATTCCGGCTGTCCATATCCTGGATGAGGAATCCCTGACCATCCCTCCGAATCACGCAATGTCGCCGCGACACCAAAGAATCAAGAAGCGAAATCTGATTACTTGGCTCGCGGCCAATCGATATCTCATTTTCTGTAAGCGGAAACGTTTTGCCCTGGAGCGGGCCGTTCACCGCCTCCAGCCTGGCGAGGCTGGAAGGAACCGCCGGATTATTGGGATCCTGCATCACCCGACGAGTATACCAACCGGCTATTTTGGGCACTCCCTAACATAAAGGCGACGACGCTGAACCTTATTGTTAGGTCGCCAGTGGCGACAAGTATGTGAGAGCAGGGGGTTCGGCGGGAAACTATCGCTATCTCGTTTCTTTTCAACATAAAGCCCGCCAGTGGGGTCAGTCGCAAGCCGGTTGTTCGTTTCGGCACGCCGCTTGCAATGTGTTAGTTCATCACAGCAAGGCCGAGTAGAAGAAACAAAAATCCAAGGAAAGGAGCAATCCCATGAAGGTTAAGACGAACACCAGAGCCGGCAACGCAATGTGGGGCAGCTGATTTGAGGGCCTTACGAAACATCCAGAACCGTGGTTATCGGATTTACCCGGCAAAGTAAAACTTCGAGGAAAGGAGCAATCCGATGAAAGTCAAGACGAACGCGAAAGCTGGCAGCGCAATGTGGGGCAGCTAATCTGAGAGCCTTCCCAAAGAATTCGGAACCTGGATAAGCGAGTACAGAGCATGAAAATCCCCAAGGAAAGGAGCAATCCCATGAAGGTCAAGACGAACACCAAGGCGGGCAACGCAATGTGGGGCAGCTAATCTGAGAGCCCTCGCAAAGAATTCAGAACCGGGCTAAGCGGTGTACCGAGCATGAAAATCCCAAGGAAAGGAGCAATCCCATGAAGGTCAAGACGAACACGAAAGCGGGCAACGCACTGTGGGGCAGCTAATCTAATCTATTATGCGGCAGCTAATTGTAGGGCCTCGCGAGAACCGCCTAGAACTAGGCGGATTACTTCACAAGATCTCTGGAAGAAAAGTTAGGGATGCTCCAAAATTGATGGAGGCGTGGTTGTAGTCTGGCCCGCATCAACTTTTGGAGCATCCCTCGCTTGATGCGACATAGTCACTGGACCAATTTATTGCAGTCGAGGCAAGAACAATTTTCGTCCGAAGCGGCGAGTGATTCTGAGGTTGCTCCGCCGGATACCGACCAGCCAACATATTCGGTGGCACTTAGGTGTCGTACCGTCGTGATTGAGAAGAGGCACAAAAAGGAGGTTAGGGCCACAGAACCCTTGGGCGTAGTCGCTGCGGGAGCAAGCCGTGCCTGACACGCGCGCCGCCACTCGACTATGGGGTCAGCTCGAAGACAATCCCGCAGCCATTTCCGTTGCAGTCTTTGAGATCGCCGCCCAAGGCCGTACCATACAGGTTGCCCGCCGAGTCCAAAACCAAACCTCCTCCGGGCTCACCGCCGTTTGAAGAGTTGTTAAAGCTGTGGAGAATGCGCGCCCGCCCGGCGCTCGTCACTCGAAACACCGATCCTGAGTTGAAAGTGCCACCGAGTGCACTAGTGCCATAAAGATTGCCTGCCGCGTCCAGCGCCAAAGATGACGGGTAAACTTCGCCTACGGCGGCGCGACCAGGGAAGCTGTATAACACCGTCTCATTGCCCGCCGTATTCACCTCGTACACAGTTCCGTAGCGGATGTGAGCACCGCCATCGCCGGTAGTGCCGTACAGATTGCCCGCAGCATCTTTGATCAAGCCCACTCCGGGATAGCTTCCATCGGCGCACTTCTCGTCGGAGCAGAAGCTGTGCAACACCGTCTCCTTACCATCCTTACTCACTTTGAACACCGTTCCACAGCCCCTGTCGTCTGTGCAGAATGCAGCATCTCCTCCAGTTGGCGTGGTGCCATACAGGTTGCCCGCCGCATCTCGAACCAACGTCTCGTCGTTGAAAAAGCCGTCTCCACCAACCGGAAAGGATCCATCTGCGCAGTTCGCGACGGAGCAGAAGCTGTACAACACGACCTCCTCGCCGGTCCTAGTTATCTTAAACACGACGCCGCAGCCCTCCGGGCAAAATGCGGGATTTCCGCCCAAGGCAGTGGTGCCGTACAGGTTGCCCGACGCATCTCGAACCAACCCACCGTTTGGAGAAGCTCCATCCGCACAGTTGGCGACGGAACAGAAGGTGTATAACACGGTCTTCTTGCCGGAGGGAGTGAGCTTGAACACCGTTCCCGCGACGCCGCTAGTGGTGCCGTAAAGGTTGCCCTCCAAGTCCAAGACCAATCTTCCCAGGGGAAATGCCCCGTCGGAACCTCCTTCGAATCTATGAAGGATGGTTTCCGTCCAGGCTCCGTCTTGCCGCATAGAAAGTTTGAACACCGTTCCGGCACCGCCGCTGCCACCTTCCGAGGTGACACCATAAAGGTTGCCGGCCGCATCACGCACCAATCCTGCCATGGGGTCTGCCCCATCGCCGTGCTTTCCAGTGAAGGTATAGACGACACTAAGAGTCTGCGAGCGCGCCGGTTGGGTCGCCACGACCAGTGACATAAGAGCAATCGCTAGCGTCAACGCGGCTCTTAACTGGCACGGGCTCACCGCCGAAATATCACACTGTTCCCGCACTGGGCTTTTCATCTCAGCCTCACAATCGAATCCGCGCAGTATACTCCCAGTTGCTCACAAGCAATGCATCGACCTGGGTCATTGGGGTCATTGGCGAAATCCCCATGTCATTCACAACCGGGGTTCTGAGTGCTCTGGCCTGATTTCGACAGGAATCGGCCTTCTACTTCCCTCTCGTTCTGCGACCGACTGAGCTGGCACTCTCGGCTTCGAATGGACCCATCACTGTCCTATCGGCGTGATCTTAAAGATCGTACCGGCGTTGCTCCGCCCGCCATTATGATCCACCGACGGGAATGTTGTCGTGTCCTACCTTGCGTTCAACGCAGCACCTGTGCGGTGGAAGAACGCGGTGAAACGTGCTAGCTTTCGTACCCGGAGGTAATCAACAAATGAGAGTGCTTGTATCTTGTCTGTTGTTGTTCTGCCTTTCTGTGCCCGCCTTCGCGGGTGAATGCATGCTCAAAACTACGCGAACAGCCTGCCCCGGCAAGGAGAAGGAATCCTTCTCCAAGTGCAATGGACAGGCAAGCTGCGATGAAAAAGTTGCTGCCGAATCGGAGAAAGACTGCGCGGAGAAAGCGGCAAAGTCTTGCGATAACAGCCGTCCCAACATAACGAAGAGCAAAACGGTGTCCGCTGCTTTTGACGGAAAGCCCGTCTCAGGCGGCAAGAATGTTTGCGCTACCGAACGACCAGATTACAACAAGTGCGAGTAGTAGCTTGAGTGCGGGAGTGTGAGCCCTGAAAGTGAGCCCGCTCCCCACCTTTCCTGTAACTCTTGGGTTCGTGCGGTCGTCTAACCGAACCGAATTCCGTCGGTAGCATTTTTTCTGCCGTCGTGCTTGAATCGTTGCTTGTGAGCAATCTTGACCAGATTCGAAAGCTTGCTGGGTGTCATCCTGTCTTGCGAGAAGCTAAGCGGCACGAAGCAGCAGTTCGAATCAATCGAGGGATCAAAGGGTAAACGTGTGTTCCCAAGCTGACCCGGGATATGGCGTTTTTGCCTACCCTCGATTCGTGGCTGATTACCAACGTGAGTCCAGGCTGCTGATAGCAGATTATTCGATCTGGCATAACCGCGTGACACCGGATTTGCACCGAGGTCCTTTGTGCGCCTCCTCACACTTCGCCTTACTATTTCGTTGATCGTTGGGATCACACTGATCTCGCTCTTGTCGTCCTATTTTGAGATACGGTTTCAAAGGCGTGGTCTGCGCCGGGATCTGGAGCACCGCACGGAAGTATTGGCAGAGAATCTCGCGGACCAAATCGAACCTTATCCCAATCTCGACCAGGGCTCACGTAAGAATCTCCAGCTAATGATTGACCGGTTTGGCATCCGGGAACACCTGTCTGGAATTGCCATCTATAACCCTCAAGGCGCACCCATCGCCATAACCTCCGGACTAGCGCCACAACTCACAGGCGAACCTGCGGTGGTCCAGCAGGCGGCTGCCAAGGGCCAAAGCGCGGGAGAATACAGCCGGCTGGGGGAAGCTTCGGTCTATATTTATGCGCTGCCTCTCCGTCAGAATGAAGCGGTGGTGGGCGGACTAGCGATCGTTTACGACGCCAGCTACATCAATGCCCAAAGCAGGAGGGTTTGGCGCGACACCTTTCTGCGTGTGCTCGTCCTGGTTTTCCTGCTCACACTCACTACCCTGTTGATTGTGCGCTGGAGCATTACCGGCCCGATTGCCCGGGCAACGCAGTGGATGCGAGCCTTGCGAACGAGCAAGATCTCTTCGCGGCCGGCCATGCCAGATCTGGATTTGTTCCGCCCCCTCGCCCACGAAATGACCACATTCGCCGCAAGTCTCGTCGCGGCTCGTTCCGCAGCGGAGAAAGAGGCCCAGTTGCGCCACGCCGGGGATACTTTCTGGACCGCGGAACGGCTTTCGGTCCATGTGCGTGGCATGCTGGGGACCAGCCGCCTGTTCGTAGTTGCGAATCGGGAACCCTATATACATAGACGTCTGGGCAAGTCTGTGGAGGCGATGGTTCCAGCCAGCGGACTGGTGACCGCGCTTGAGCCGGTCTTGTGCGCTTGTGATGGAACCTGGATTGCGCACGGGAGTGGGGACGCGGATCGCGAGACGGTCGACAAGCATGACCGCTTGCGCGTTCCGCCCGACGATCCCCGCTATACTTTGCGCCGTGTCTGGATGAGCAAGGAAGAAGAGGAAGGATACTACTATGGTTTCGCCAATGAAGGGCTCTGGCCGCTCTGCCATATTGCCCACACGCGCCCTACGTTTCGGGTCTCCGACTGGGAGCACTATGAAAGGGCCAACCGCCGGTTCGCAGACGCAGTATTGAACGAAATGGAGGGAATGGATCGGCCGGTGCTCCTGGCACAGGATTACCATTTTGCGCTTCTGCCCCGGATGATTAAGAAGGCGCGCCCCGATGCGCGAGTGGCGATCTTCTGGCATATCCCGTGGCCGAACCCGGAGGCGTTCGGCATTTGTCCCTGGCAAAGAGAACTCGTGGACGGATTGTTGGGGGCGGACCTGATTGGCTTCCACATTCAATCCCACTGCACTAACTTCTTGCAAACGGTGGATCGCGCGTTGGAATCACGGATTGATTGGGAACATTTCACGGTCAATCGCGAAGAACACCGCACCGTGGTAAAACCGTTTCCCATCAGCGTGGAGTTTCCGGAGAATCCTCCTCACGCCGAGGCCGGCGTCTCCCCCTCCATCGAGCGGGTCGCACTACTGCGAGAACTGGGCATCGAAGCGGATTTCCTGGGCGTGGGCGTGGATCGCGTGGACTATACCAAGGGCATTCTGGAGCGCTTCCTGGCCATCGAACGGCTCATGGAAAAGCATCCGTTTTATCGGGAGAAATTCACATTCTTGCAAATCGGAGCGCCCAGCCGCACCCGCATCAAGCGTTACAACGATCTGCTGATCGAGGTGGAGGCGGAAGCGAACCGTATCAATGAGCGCTTCCAGGCAGGCAAGTGGAAGCCCATCCTCCTCATGAAACGTCAGCACAACCACCACGAAATCCAGCGGTTTTACCGCACGGCAGATCTTTGCCTGGTCACTTCTCTGCACGATGGAATGAACCTGGTGGCCAAGGAATTCGTGGCCGCGCGCCAGGATGAGCAAGGAGTGCTCATCCTGAGCCGTTTTACCGGCGCCGCCCGCGAACTGTCGGACGCGCTACTAGTGAACCCGTACGACATCGAGCAGATGGCCGAAGCGATCCGTGTCGCCCTGGAGATGGACAGCGCGGAACGGAAGACCAGGATGCAGCGCATGCGCAAGGTAGTTAGAGAACGCAACATCTATCGCTGGGCAGGAAACTTGATTGCAGAACTGTGCGAAGTGCGCCTCGACGAGCCAGCAAACAGGTTGGAGTCGCAGCCAGGGCATGGACCGGTGGAGCAATCAGCAGAGGCGATCGCTATCGATCAACCGATTGATGACTTCGATCACGCCCGCCCCGTAACTGCCACCGGTGACCAAGTCGGCGCCCCGCTTGAGCGCAGGCAGGGCGTTGGCCACGGCCACTGAGCAACCGCAAAAGCTTAGAAATTCATGATCATTTTCTGCATCGCCGATGCCCACGACGCTCTGACTCGAAAGCCCCAAATCAGACAACACGGCGGAAAGGCCCGTGGTCTTGTTGATTCCTCGGGGCAAGATCATTACCGATTCTTTGTTAAAGATCACTTGCAGGCTCAGGTTCAGTTGCTCGATCGCTAGAAGGACGGCGACATCATGAGGAGGTCTTACCGTTGCCACAATGCACCTTCCCACCGAGAGCGGCACCCCCTGCTTTCGCAGATTGGCCACGAGTTCCGCGGAGGGCGCCGGACACAAGAGTCGCTCCTCGCCAGTTTCCGGGTGATGAAGCAGAGCGCCGTTTTCGGCGACAATCCAGTCAAACAGATGGAGATGCGAAAACACATTGCGCAAGCTGGGAAGTTCGCGGCCGGTGACCAATATCAGCTTTCTACCCGATTCCCGCGCCCGTTCCAGCCCAGCCACGGTGTCGCGATCGACCCGCCCGTCGCGGGCGAGAGTCCCATCGTAATCCGATGCTATCGCCCGAAATCGCAGCGTTTCTCCCATTTGTACAATAATAAATGGTGATGGTTCGAGCGGCAGCGGTGCCACCATACTCGGAAGACTGGCATGGGTGAGACACACTGTCACCGAGCGAAACGAACGCGATACGAGCGCCCACTCGGTCGAGTACTGCATTAAACGAGGAGGAAGCGGTTTGCCATTAAAGCAGGATGCGCTTTGGTACAAACACGCGATCGTCTATCAGGTCCACGTTCGTACGTTCTACGACAGCAACGGGGATGGCATTGGTGACTTCCAGGGCCTTGATCAAAAGCTCGACTACCTGGAGGAATTAGGAATAAACACCATCTGGTTGATGCCATTCTTTCCGTCACCTCTGCGCGACGACGGCTACGATATTGCAGATTACAACTCCGTCCATTCCAGCTACGGAACCTTGGAGGATTTCAGGAAATTCCTGGGAACGGCTCACCAGCGTGGCATACGAGTGATCATCGAGATGGTGCTGAATCACACATCGGAGCAGCACCCGTGGTTTCAGCAGTCCCGAAGCTCGCGGGAAAACCCGCGCCGGGATTGGTACGTCTGGAGTGATACCGATACCCGATATCAAGGAACCCGGATCATTTTTCTCGACACAGAGATGTCCAATTGGGCGTGGGATCCGGTCTCGAAATCCTATTATTGGCATCGTTTCTTCAGCCACCAGCCCGACCTCAATTATGACAATCCTGCAGTCCGGGAAGAGATGTGGAATGTCATGAAGTTCTGGCTGGAAATCGGCGTTGACGGCTTCCGGCTCGACGCGGTCCCGTACCTGGTGGAGCGCGAGGGCACGAACTGTGAGAATTTGCCCGAGACCCACGCCATCTTGAAGGAGTTGCGGCGAAAACTCGACGAACAATTCCCCGGCAAGATGCTTCTGGCGGAAGCCAATCAATGGCCCGCGGATCTGCGGCCATACTTTGCCGACGGTGATGAATTTCACATGGCGTTTCATTTTCCCCTGATGCCAAGGATGTTCATGGGAGTGAAGTTGGAGGATCGCAAACCGATCACTGAGATACTGCAGCAAACCCCGGAAATTCCACCCTCCTGCCAGTGGTGCCTGTTCCTGCGCAACCATGACGAGTTGACCCTGGAAATGGTTAACGACCTGGAACGGGCCTACATGAACGATACGTATGCCGAGGACAAGGCGATGCGGCTCAACCTCGGAATTCGGCGGCGGCTCGCCCCTTTGCTCGATAACGACCGCAGGCGTATCGAGTTGATGAACGGAATACTGATGTCGTTACCGGGCACTCCAAGTATTTATTACGGCGACGAAATCGGAATGGGCGACAACATCAATCTGGGCGACCGCAACGGAGTGAGAACTCCCATGCAGTGGAGCGGGGGCTGGAACGGAGGGTTTTCCGCCACCGACCCAGAAAAGCTGTATGCGCCGTTGATCCAGGACCCGGTCTACGGTTATCCGGCAGTCAACGTGTTTTCCCAAAGACGGACCCAGCACTCTCTCCTCAACTGGATGGGACGCATCATAGCAGTGCGCAAAACGACTGGCGTGTTCGGTAGCGGATCGATTGAGTTTCTCTATCCAGCCAATCACAGAATACTGGCCTACGTGCGCCAATTGGGCAACGAGACGATCCTGGTGGTCAATAATCTTTCCGATGCTGCACAGGCTGTCGAACTGGATTTGCGTCGTTACAAAGGAAATATTCTGATCGAGATGTTCGGCAAGAACATCTTTCCGCGGGTGGGCGAACTGCCGTATCTTCTAACCTTGGGTCCCTACAATTTTTACTGGTTTCGCTTGCGACGAATCTGAAAGTTATGACGGACGGGGAAACGAAGTCACAGGAATGAGTCCAGGTTGGCGGAGGTTAGGGTGGCGGAGGCCAGGTTGCCGGAAGTTAGATTGGCGGATGAAACCTTTCTTACCGATGATTTTCTTCGCCAACTCATCAATGTCGGTGAAGTGGACATCCTGGTGGGCGTGCCCACGCACAACAACGCCAAAACCATCGGCGCGATCGTCGAAGCGATTCAGGCCGGCATCCTGAGATTCTTTCCCCGTCAGAGAGCTGCGATCATCAACGCCGATGGAGGGTCGCGGGATGGCACTCCCGAGCTGATTGTGAAGGCAGCGATCGACGATGCGCGGGGACGAGACTCCAAGCCGTATACCCTGCGTACGTTGCACTCGATCAGCACGCAGTATTCGAGCAGCCCCGCCCGGGGGACGGCGCTGCGGACCATCTTGTCCGCTGCCGAATTGTTGCGCGCCAAGGCGTGCGCGGTGATTTCACCCGAATCCACTCAAATCACAACGGATTGGCTCACCACCCTCCTGCAGCCCATTTACACGGAAGAATTCGATCTGGTGTTGCCGACCTACTGCAGGCACAGGTCTGATGGCATCCTCTTGACCAATCTGCTCTATCCCATGACCCGTGCGCTTTATGGATTAACAATCCGCGAGCCATACGCGTTGGATTTCGCATTCTCGGGCCGCCTTGGAAGCCAATTTCTCGCCCAGAACGCATGGCATGACGATACTGCTCAGGCTGGTTCCGAAACTCAATTCACCCTGGCTGCAATCGCCGGAGGGTACCGTATTCGCCAATCCTTCCTGGGAACTAAGCAGCATGTTGAGCGGGCTTCCGCCGATTTGGTTCCAGCGATGCGACAAACCGTCGGAGCTTTGTTTTCTTCAATGGAACCGAGTTTTTCTTTGTGGAGCACCAAGACGGGGTCCCAGCCAATCCCTACGACTGGCGCGGAGCGGGAATGCATTCTGGCGCCGCTGCGAGTGAACCGGAAGCGGCTGCGAGAAATGTTCACAACCGGAATCGCCGAGTTGGAATCCGTATTTCAGTCCATTCTTTCCCCCTCGACGCTGGCAGAACTCCAGAAAATCGCCCGCCCCGAAGAAGTCCGCTTTCGTTATTCCAACGAATTGTGGGTTAAGACGGTTTACGAGTTCGCCGCGGCATTTCACAAATCGGTCATCAGCCGGGATCACATCATCCAGGCGCTGGCCCCACTTTTTCGCGGCAGGGCGTTCACATTCCTTGGAGAGAACAGCAACGGCTCGGCCGACGACGTAGAACACAATGTCGAAGCCCTGTGCCTTGAATTCGAACGAATGAAACCGTATCTGCTGGAGAAGTGGAACGGTGGAGAGTGAGGTCATCATGCGGGAAATGATTATCAGCGAACTGACTCAGGCCATGCAGGAGCTTACCAGAGGTTTCGCCCACATCCTGCCGCGGATCATCGTATTGGTGATCATCGCATTTGCAGGGTGGGTGGTCGCCTACTTCCTGAAAGTGTTCTTGCGCAGCATCCTGCGGCTCATCAAATTCGACAAGCTCTCGGAAAGCGCTGGCGCGTCCGCGCTGCTCACCAAGGCGGCGTTACCTACAGCGACGGAACTGCTCAGCCGGTTTGCGTTCTGGGTGGCTTGGCTGGGCTTCATTCTGCTGGGTGTGAGCGTGCTGGGGATTTTTGGCCTGCAGGAGCAAATCGCCAAGTTTTTCCTTTTCTTGCCCCATCTAATTGTGGCGCTATGCATCATGTTTTTCGGCCTGCTCGCCGCCAGCTTTTTTTCCCGCGCCGCGTTGCTCGCTGCCGTGAATGCCAACCTGCCTTCTCCCCGGCTGCTAAGTGTTTCCGTTCGCTCCATCATCATCATCTTCGTGTTGTCCATGGTCTTTGAGGAAGTGGGAGTAGCCGAACAGACCATGCTGGTTGCCTTCGGAATCGCTTTCGGAGCCCTGATGCTTGGGTTGGCAATCGCCTTCGGCACAGGCGGCAAGGACTTGGCACAGCAATTCCTGGAAAAGAGGTTTGGTCGCGGAAAGAAGGACGAGGGAAAAGAAGATGAACTGTCGCCGCTTTAGAACTACAGACTCATCTCTCGCACGTTGCGCACCGGTCGAGCTTCCGGCCTAAGAACGTGGAGCTCGACCGCGTCTTTCGGGGTGAGCACTTTTGCTCAGACCTTGGTCCAATGGAGTGCTAGCCTCAGGCTGTGCTTCCAGCCGAATTGGCGAGGAGCCGAGGAGTTGCCTGCCGCTTTGCAGGACCGAGTTACCGTGAGGCGAACCACACTAATTCTGGCTATCTTCTTATTGGCTGCCTGCACAGCTTGGTGCCAGAAGCGTCCTTCCGCTGACTTGCTTCGGGACTTACAGTTTGATGGTTCAAACTCAACCGAGGTGCAGCCCCAAGAGATGCGAACGTGGAGGTCATTGCCTGATGCTCCGTCGTCGGTACAGCCTCCGACCCAAACGCAAGTTCAAAGATTGTTCGTCAATGAAGCAAAATCGCCGTTGATCCTGGGCGCGGTTGGCGTCAGCGCCGGTGTAATGCGCGGAACAGACTTGGAATACATAACTCACGGACCGCAGCCCGGCTTGACCTCGCTCTATCCAGGGGTGCTCATGCAAAGAAAGTCCAGCCCTTTTCTTGCTAAGCACATGTATCTGTCGTCGCTGGAGCAGGGCCCACGTTATCACGCTTCGACGAGCGACAGTCTTATGGGCCGGGCCGCCTACGCAGCGTCGCGCATCTTTGTCACGCGTGACAGCTCCGGAAAAGGGACGCTGAACACCAGGTATTTCCTCGGGGTACTGGCATCGGTTGCGATCCATTCTGCTAACCGTCCAAATAGGATGCAATCCACTTCCGCGACATTCAACAATTTTGGTTCGACGGTTGGCAGCGACGCGGGGAGAAACGTCTTCCACGAGTTCGGGCCTGGCATTCAGCAAATCGTGAAAGGCCACATCCCGAAGTTCGTGTCCACGCTCGAAGAACGCTTTAACGGGAAATAAGACTTGTGGGAAGTAGATCGTCTTGCAGAATGGAGATCGACCCGCAATCGTCTGAGCAATCTTTCGATTACCCACAAATATCGCAACGAGAAATAGGTAGGCACGAGGAGACTTGAACTCCTAACCTCTACCGTGTCGAGGTCCCGTTCAACGGTAACTGATTGACATTCAACGGCACTGGCAGCCACCCTTGGCCTTGTACGGAACTCTCAGGAACTGTTAACGGACCTTGATTGGACCCAGACATACAAGCGCATTTTGGATTACTTCCGCTTTGCCCGTACTCAGGCCCAATACCCAGGGGACCAGACAATTCGGCGGTGTCACCTCCGCACCTACCAGAGTGACCCCCATCACTGCCGCCCGGGATGATCCGTTCCATGTTGTATAAGGATGTATCTGCACAGGACAGGGGCGCAAGTGTGTCGGACGTGCTAGGGAGCCTTTTGCTGATGTTGGAAACATCAAGAGGCAGCCTCGAGCTACAGATCGTGCGTCACCTCCTGCCGCTCACTTTCGTTGCCCTGGTGGTGATGTTCCTGGTGTGGCGCCTTCAGCGCCGTGAATGGAAACGAGCATGCGAAGCCTTGCAGCAAGCGACGGAACTAAAACAGAAGTTGGAGTGTGAGCGCAATCAAGCGCAAGAAGAACTCTTTCGCCGCCTGCAGGAAGATCATGACTTGAACAAGGAGAAGTTCCAGTTCCAAGCCCAACTGGCTGAATACGAAAAGTACTCCACGCTCGCTCAACTGGCCCTGGGGGCGGCGCACGGCATAAACAATCCGCTGCTCGGTATCCTGTCGCATCTGGAACTCGAGTTGAAGAGCGCCGACGACCCCGACCAACGTTGGGAGATCGAGCAGTGCATCGCTGGCACCAAGCGTATTTCCGCCACCTTACGCGGTCTAGTCAATTACGCCCGTCCCGGCCCTCTAGTGTTGAGCAGCCTCAGCCTGCATCGCCTGGTTACCGACACCCTCAGCTTTCTCGAAGGCCAGCCGGCGCTACGCCATAAACGAGCGGACAACCTGGTTCCCGGAGACTTACCCTACATTCTGGTTGATTCCAATCAGCTTTCCCAGGTGTTGATGAATCTGCTGATCAATGCGGCCGAAGCGACGCCCGATGGCGGGCGCATCACAATTTCCGCCAACCGGCTCGCCTCTGCCAATAGCATCGAAATCCGCGTCAACGACACCGGTTGCGGCATCCCGCCTGATGTTCTGCCCCACGTCTTTGAACCTTTTTTCACCACTAAGGTCGACAGAGGTACGGGTCTTGGCCTCAGCATTTGTGCCACTTACGTACGGAGAAACAAAGGCGAGATTCGCATCGATAGCGTGTGGAAACAGGGAACCACTGTAACCATCACGTTGCCCATTCGTCAGGAGGAGTCACACCAAGCCGAAGAACAATCAGAAATCGTGGTTTGAGTTTCCGATGAGCCCGATCCGGATACTGCCCCGACAACATTGGCTCGTGAATTAACATGCCCTATTCCGCGCTTATCATCGATGACGAAGAACTTACACTCCGTACCATCTCGCGCGGCCTGCGCCAGGATGGATTTGAGGTATTCACGGCTCTCTCCGGCGAGGAGGGCCTGAAACTGTTTAACGAGGAGAAGCCGGACCTGATTCTGCTGGACATTGTCCTCCCGGGAATCGACGGGGTCGACGTGCTGCGCCAGGTCAAACAGGCGAACCCGACCGCGATCGTGATCATGATGAGTGCCTATCATCTGGTGGAACGCGCTGTCGAAGCCATGAAGCTGGGTGCCTTTGATTATCTGGTCAAACCCTTTCACCTCGACGACATGATGACCACGCTGCACCGCGCTGCCGAAGTGATCGCATTACGAGTGCGGGTGCGTGATTCGGTGGAATCGGAACGGGGCCGGTACGACTTCGGGCACATCGTTACTCACAATCCCGCCACCATCACGATGTTGGAGATGGCTCGCAAGGCCGCCGAAGCCGACCGGACCACGATTCTGATTCAGGGTGAGAGCGGCACTGGCAAAGGCGTGCTGGCTAAGGCAATTCACTATGCCAGTCCTCGGACCTCCATGCCATTGCTGGAGATCAATTGCGCTGCCCTTCCCGACGCGCTACTGGAGAGCGAGCTCTTTGGCTACGAACAAGGGGCCTTCACCGACGCTCGCCGTCGTAAAGAGGGACTGCTGGAGCGCGCCAGCGGCGGCACCGTTTTTCTGGATGAAATCGGCAACATGTCCGCCAGCACGCAAGCCAAGATCCTGCGCGTGCTGGAGGAAGGAACATTCATGCGGCTCGGGGGAACGAGCACGATCAAGGTCGATATCCGGTTAATCGCGGCCACCAATGATCAGCTGAAGAATGCCGTCAGCCAGGGGCGGTTTCGGGAGGACCTTTACTACCGCATCAATGTGGTGCAGCTGTATATTCCCCCCTTGCGTGAGCGCAAGGAGGATATTGTGCCTTTAGCGCTCGAAATCCTGCAGCACTTCAACCGCGAGTTGAAAAAGAGCTTTACCGGATTCACCCCGGCCGCCGCTGACCTGCTGTGCCAGTATGCGTGGCCGGGCAACATTCGGGAATTGAGAAATGTTATTGAGCGCACCATGATTCTCAGCCCGCAAGGCGAGATTCATGCCAGCCATCTTCCGGAAGAGATTCGCGACCAGCGAGCTGAGAAGAAAGTCATTGAAGAATTCTCCGAGGACGACATTTCTCCAACGGGAGACCAGTTCCTTACTCTGCGTGCGCTGGAAGATAACTACATCGAACAAGTATTAGCTGCCACTGGCAACAATAAAACGCAAGCGGCTCACATTCTCGGGATTCATCCTACTTCGTTACAGCGGCGGCTTAAAGGAAAGGCGCCGGAGTAGCTCTTGATGCGGAGCTGGATCTAAACTGAATATTGCCATGGAACATGAAAAGCCCCAGGGTCTTCTCCCGGGGTTTCGGTTGAAATTCTGGAATCTACGCTTGGGCGGGAGCACTTGGAACCATCCATCGCTCCCGGGGCGGGTTCTTGGGCAAAATGTCCAGATAGATCACAGCGTAACGGAAGGCCACGATCGCCGCCGCGATCGTCGCCAGAGTGGCCGCGAACTCTGTCCACTTCGGCACATAGTAGACAGCAGAATTTGCCTGCAGCGCGGTGATGGAGACATTTAACCGGTTAGTCATGAATCCCGCCACGATCACGGCGCTGGTCCAGAACAAGTACAAGGGAGTATTGCGCACCTTCGGCAGGTTCAGCAGCACCAGAGGCACAATAACCAGCAGCGCGACTTCGAGCCAGAACAATAGCGTTGCCTCGCGCCACATCCACAGATATTGCGTGGCATCCCGGTTGATCAGGTCGACTGCCCGGAATACGCCGTAAATGGCCAGCAGCGGGGCAATCACCCGGCTCACATCGCTCACGATGCTCATATCAACCCGAGCATTGAGCGAGCGCACGCAGAGGTAGATTGCCATCATGGTTACAGCTAATCCGGCTGGGATCGCGGAAAGATAAAACATGGTGGTGAGGTAAGGTGTGTACCAGAGCGGATCCAGCTTGCCTTTGGTGATCAGGTAAAGTCCGCCCAGAAACGACTGGTGCATTGACGAGAGCAGCGTGCCAGCCAGTACCAGGGCGATCAGGATGCTATGGTGCCAGCGCAGATAGAGCTCGCGCGCTCGCGTCCAGGGGATCTTTTCCACCAGCGCCGGTGAGAACTCCAGCGCCAGGACCGTGGTGTAGAGCATCACGCACCACGACACCTCGAACAGCACCGAGTGCCGGTTCCACATCACGATCGGGTGCCAGATTCTCCAGGGAATACCGAGTTCGTACAACATGCCCACGCACACCGTGCAATATCCCAGGAACGAGATGAGCACCGAGGTACGCAAAATGGGCCGGTAGCGCTCCAGGCCCAGGATGTACACTGCGGTTGCAATGGCAAACCCGCCGGCCGATAAGCCGACGCCACACAGCGTCCCCAACCCAACCCACAGCCCCCAAGGCTGCGGATCCGTAAGGTTGGTGGCGGCTTGGAAGCCCAGAGCGAATCGGGCATACATCGAATAGAGACCAGCGGCGAAAATCATCGCCACGACGGTGCGCCAGAAGCTGATCTTGGAAAATGCTGCGGCCGTCTTTTCTGTGGCGGTCTTGCCTGTGGCAGTCTTTCGTAGGGTAGTCATGACTCAACCCCTTCCCTTTGCAGATTTCTC